>Ga0114939_10003469_pt1 | contig 11035 bp, 10 predicted proteins | sample AshMeaCrysSpring_FD_87196 | JGI IMG/M metagenome (GOLD analysis project Ga0114939, IMG submission 87196) | Groundwater microbial communities from Big Spring, Nevada to study Microbial Dark Matter (Phase II) - Ash Meadows Crystal Spring | ecosystem: Environmental > Aquatic > Deep subsurface >... | reverse complement strand
GCGCCTCCGGAGCGGCCGAGCGGCGCTCATTCGGCCCCCCAGGACCTGCGGTCCGGCCCCCCAAGGGGGCGCGAGCGCCTCCGGAGCGGCCGAGCGGCGCTCAATGCGCGCCGCCTTCGACGACCACCGCCGGGCCGGGCCGGCGGCCGCTGGTCCAGACCAGCGCCACCAGCGCCACGAAGGTCAGCGACGACAGCCAGAACAGGTCGTTGGCGGCCATCGTGAAGGCCTGCTGGTTCACCAGGCGGTCGATCTGCGCCAGCGCCTGCTCATGCGTGTAGCCGGCGGCGCGCAGCTGCGCGAGGGCCTGCAGCGCGGCGGGGTTGGCCTCGCTGACGCGCTCGGCCAGATGCGCGTGGTGCAGGCTGGCGCGGCTCTCCCACAGCGTGGTGAAGACCGAGGTGCCGACCGCGCCGGCGGTGATGCGCACGAAGTTGTTCAGCCCCGCGGCCGAAGCCATGCGTGCCGGCGGCAGCCCGGCGAAGGCCAGCGCCTGCAGCGGGATGAAGAAGAAGGCCATCGCGATGCCCTGCAGCAGCGTGGGCAGCAGGATGGTGCCGAAATCGGCCTGCGTGTTGAACGAGGTGCGCATCCACAGCACCGCCGCGAAGCCCAGGAAGGCGGTGGTCGCCAGCCAGCGCGGGTCGATGCGGCCGACGTTGTGGCCCACCCAGGGCGAGAGCACGATCGCCAGCAGCCCGACCGGCGCCATCGCCAGCCCGGCCCAGGTGGCGGTGTAGCCCATGTGCTGCTGCAGCCACAGCGGCAGCAGCACGATGTTGGCGAAGATCAGGCCGTAGGCCACCGCCAGCGACAGCGTGCCGATCAGGAAGTTGCGGCGCGCGAACAGCCGCAGGTCCACCACCGGATGCGCGGCGCCCAGCTCCCACACCAGGAAGAAGGCGAAGCCCACCACCGCCAGCAGCGCCAGCGCGACGATCTCGGCGGACTCGAACCAGTCCAGTTCCTTGCCCTTGTCGAGCATCAGCTGCATCGCGCCCACCCAAAGCACCAGCAGCAGCAGGCCGACGCGGTCCAGCGGCACGCGCCGCGGCGGCGACTGCCGCTCGCGGAACAGCTGCCACACCACCGCCATCGCGCCCAGGCCCAGCGGGACGTTGATGTAGAAGATCCAGGGCCAGGCGATGTGCTCGGTGATCCAGCCGCCGAGCAGCGGCCCGACCACCGGCGCCACCAGCACCGTCATGCCGAACAGGGCCGTGGCCATGCCCGCCAGCGCCGGCGGGTACACCGACAGCAGCAGCGTCTGCGACAGCGGGATCATCGGCCCGGCCACCAGGCCCTGCAGCACGCGAAAGCCGACCAGCGCCTCGATGGTCGGCGCCAGCCCGCACAGCCACGAGGCCAGCACGAACAGCAGCGTGCTGCCGATGAACACGCGCACCGCGCCGAGGCGCATCGCCAGCCAGCCGGTCAGCGGCATCGAGATGGCGTTGGCCACCGCGAACGAGGTGATGACCCAGGTGCCCTGCGCCGGGCTCACGCCGAGGTCGCCGGAGATCGCAGGGATCGAGACGTTGGCGATCGACGAGTAGAGCACGTTCATGAAGGTGGCCAGCGACACCGCGATCGTGGCCAGCCAGCGCTCGGCGCCGTACAGCGGCGCAAAGGCCGGGGGTGCGCCGGGGGCGTTCATCGGCGGCGCGGCGCGGGCTGCAGGTTGGCCTCGACGATGCGCTGCACCAGCGCGTCGGCCTCGCGCTGCGCGGCCTGCGCTTCGGCCGCGTCCGCGTCGGCCGGTGCCGGCGGTGCGCCCGCCGCCGCCGCGCTGCCGTCGAGGTCGACCGCGGCATGCATCGACAGGCCGACGCGAAGCGGGAACTCCCGCGGCGGCGGTCCCTCGAGCGCGATGCGCACCGGCACGCGCTGCACCACCTTGATCCAGTTGCCGGTGGCGTTCTGCGCCGGCAGCAGCGCAAAGGCCGCGCCCGTGCCGGCGCCGATGCCGACGATGCGGCCGCGGTATTCGACCTGCGCGCCATAGGCGTCGGCCGTCAGCCGCACCGGCTGGCCGACCTGCATGCGGCGCAGCTGCACCTCCTTGAAGTTGGCCTCGACCCAGACCTGGTCCAGCGGGATCACCGACATCAGGGTCGACCCGGCCGCGACGCGCTGCCCCAGCTGCACCGTGCGCCGTGCGACCTGGCCGGACACCGGGGCGCGCAGCTCAGTGCGGCGCAGCGCCAGCAGCGCCTCGCGCAGCGCCGCCGCCGCGCGCTGCACGCCGGGATGGCTGTCGATGCGCGTGCCGTCGCTCAGCGCCAGGTTGGCGATCGCCTGCTGCTCGGCGGCCGCCTGCGCCGACCGCGCGGCGGCCAGCGCGCTGCGCGCCGCGGTGCGCGCCGCCTCGGCATGACGGATCTCCTCGTCGCTGATCGCACCGGTGGCCTGCAGCGCGGCGCGGCGCGCGGCATCGCCTTCGGCCTTGGCCAGGTCGGCGCGCATGCGTTCGACCTCGGCGCGCCGCGCCTGGACCTGCGCGTCGAAGCTGCCGTCCTGCGCCTGCAGCACGCGCACCTCGCGCACCGCCTGCGCCAGCGCCGCCGACGCGCGCTGCAGCGCCAGCCGCGCGTCGGCGGCATCCAGCCGCACCAGCAGCTGGCCGGCCTGCACCGTGTCGGTGTCTTCGGCCCGCACCTCGACCACGGTGCCGTCGATGCGCGGGGTGATCAGCACCAGCGGTGCCTGCACGTAGGCGTTGTCGGTGCTCTCCTGGTGCCGCAGCACCAGCCACCCGTAGCCGGCGAACGCCGCCGCCGCCAGCAGCACCAGCAGGCCCAGGCCGAGCAATGCGCGGCGCCGCCGGCCGGGTGCGAGCACCGGCGCGGCCTCGGCGGCGGGAGCGGGTGCGCCGCTCACCGGCCAGCCCCCAGGGTCTCGCCGTTGTCGAGCATGCGGCGCAGCAGCCCGCGCAGCTGCAGCCACTCGGCTTCGTCGAAGTCGCGCAGGAAGGCGTTGTTTACCGCCGCCAACTCGGCCGGCACCTTGTCCGCCACCGCCCGGCCGGCGGCGGTCAGCGTCAGTTCCACGGTGCGGCGGTCGCCGCGGCCGCGCACGCGCTCGACCAGGCCCTTGGCCACCAGCCGGTCGACCAGCCGCGTCATCGCGCCAGGGTCGACGCCGGTGGACTGCGCGAGCTCGCGCGCGCCCACCGTGCCCTCGAGGCGGATGCGCCACAGCGGGTGCCACTGCGCGGCGGTGAGGCCGAGGGCGGCCATGCGCTGGTCGATGTGCCGGCGCATGGCCTGCACGGCCTGGTGCATCAGGAAGCCGACGCTGTCGCCGGGCACGTAGCGGGCCCCGTGATAGAAGGCCCGGGGACGCCGGGGTCGCGCGGCAGACGGCATCGCGCCATTATCGATTGCCCAGGCAACCATTGTCCAGGCAAGGACCTTCGAGGCCTGTCCGGCGGCTCCGCGGTGCTGCAGCCGCTCGTCGTCGAACCGGCCTGCCCGGTGCGGGGCCCGGGCCCGGCAGGCGTCGTGCAGCGCGTTGCCGGCGGCCCGGATTTCGCATGGGTGCGGCGCACCGCGAAGCGGTCGGCCCGCCGCCGGAAGCCGGCCTCCGAGGCCTGCCCGGCGATGGCGGCGCGGGCAGGCCGCCGGGCCCGGCCTGTGCCGGCGGCCACGGCGTCACGTGCATGCATGAGCGCTTCCCGCGTGTGCGCAATGCCGCGCCGGCCGCCGAGGACGGCGCGATTTTCGCTGCCGCCGCCTGCGCCTCGGCGCTGGCTTTCCCCGAGGGCCGGTAGAGCCGCCGCCCTAGAGAATGCGGCGGCAGCGGGGCACCCACCCACTACAGTACGAGGCCGCGCGCGCGGGCGGTCCTTGCAGACGCGCGCGCCAGACAGGAGGCAACATGGCCAGGAAGACGGACAAGACGGCGGGCGGCAGGCACGACCTGCCCTCGAGCCTGCTGGACAGCCAGCTGGCGCAGTCGGTGAAGGAATCGGCGCAGCAGATCTGGCTGGCCGGCATGGGCGCCTTCGCCAAGGCGCAGGAAGGGCGCCTCAAGGTGTTCGAGGCCCTGATCAAGGAGGGCACCAGCCTGCAGCGCAAGACGCAGTCCGCGGCCGAGGAGAAGATCGGCGAGGTCACCGACCGCATGAGCGCGATGGCCGGCGACGTCACCGCCAGGGCCGGCCAGCACTGGGACAAGCTCGAATCGATCTTCGAGCAGCGCACCGCGAAGGCGATGAACAAGCTGGGCGTGCCCACCGCGAAGGACGTCGATGCGCTGATCAAGCGCGTCGACGAACTGGCCGCGGCGGTGGCGCGCCTGTCCAGGACGCTGCCCGCCAAGGCCGACGCCCGGCCGGCGGCCAAGGCTGCCGCCAAGGCAGCGAAGCCCGCGGCGAAGAAGGCCGCGCGCCGCAGCGCGCCGCGCAAGACCCGGGCCTGATCGTGACCCGTGCGAACACAGCCGGCGGCGCCGCGTCGGCGTCGGGCGGGCCGCACGCGCCCGGCGCCTCGGGCCCGCGTGTCGGGCTGGCCCTGGCCGGCGGCGGCCCGCTGGGCGCCATCTACGAGATCGGCGCGCTGTGTGCCCTGCAGGAGTCGATCGACGGCATCGACTTCAACGACCTGTCCGGCTACGTGGGCGTGTCCGCCGGCGGCTTCATCGCGGCCGGGCTTGCCAACGGCATGACGCCGCGCCAGCTGTGCAGCGCATTCATCGAGAACGACAGCGCCAGCGAGGACCTGATCCGCCCGGGCCTGTTCGTCCGCCCGGCCTGGGGCGAGTACGCGCGCCGCACGGCGGCCTTTCCGGGCCTGTTCGTGCAGGCCAGCCTGCGCTTCCTGTTCAAGCGCCGCGCGCTGCTGTCGGCCTTCGAGATCCTGGGCCGGGCGCTGCCCACCGGGCTGTTCAGCCACGCGCCGCTGGAGGCGCAGATCCGCCGCGTGCTCGGCGCCCCGGGCCGCAGCAACGACTTCCGCACGCTGCAGCGCAAGCTGGTGCTGGTGGCCACCGACCTGGACAGCGGCGAGGCCGCCCCCTTCGGGCAGCCGGGCTGGGACCATGTGCCGATCTCGCAGGCCGCCGCGGCCAGCGCCGCGCTGCCCGGGCTGTTTCCGCCGGTGGCCATCGACGGCCGCTGGTACGTCGACGGCGCGCTGAAGAAGACGCTGCATGCCAGCGTGCTGCTCGACATGGGGCTGGACCTGCTGTTCTGCCTGAATCCACTGGTGCCCTTCGACGCCACGCACTCGCAGCGCCACCGCGTGCTCAGCAGCGGCGACCCGCGCATTCCGCAACTCGTCGCCGGCGGCCTGCCGGTGGTGCTGAGCCAGACCTTCCGCAGCCTGATCCACTCGCGGCTGGAACTGGGCATGCGCGGCTACGAAGGCAGCCACCCCGACACCGACATCGTGCTCTTCGAGCCGGACCAGCGCGACCCGGAGATGTTCCTGGCCAACACCTTCGGCTACGCGCAGCGCCGCGCGCTGGCCGAGCATGCCTACCAGCGCACGCGCGCCGACCTGCGATCGCGGCGCAGCACGCTGGCGGCGACGCTGGCACGGCACGGCATCGCGCTGAACAACGCGGTGCTCGACGACACGCACCGCACGCTGGTCGGGCGCAGGCCGCGCCTGCGCTCGCGCACCGCGCGCGCGCTGAAGCGGCTGGACGAGGTGCTGAACGACCTGGACGTGGCGCTGGCCGAGCGCGGCGGGTGAATCGATCCACCCCTGCGCGCTTCGCGCGCCCCCTCCAGGGGGCACCGTCGGCGGACCGGCGCAACCGGATGCGCGACGGTCGCTCGATGCGTCGGATGTGTGCGTCGCGGCTCGCGCGATGTGCGCTCGCGCCCCTGGTCGAACCACTCCCTGCGCGCTTCGCGTGCGCCCGCGGAGTCCTCGCTAGCGGCAGCGTCGGCAGACCGGCCGATGCGCAATCGCGACGGTTGGCCCATGCGCCGGGTATCGGCGTCAGCGGCTGCGGCAGGCGCGCCAACGACGTGGCGATCTGCCACGACCAGCCCGGGTCCGCCTGCTTCGCCGCCGCGGGACGCGACCGCATCCGGCCCTCATGCGCCGCCCGCGCTTCAGCCCAGGTAGCGCGCCTCCAGGTGCGCCTTGAAGTGCGCGGGGTTCAGCGCCTCGCCGCTGGCGCGCACCGCCAGTTCTTCGGTGGTCCAGCGGCTGGCCTGCAGCCAGATGTTGTCGCGCAGCCAGTCGAACACCGGCGACAGGTCGCCCGCGGCGATGCGCGTGTCCAGGTCCGGCATCTGCCGCCTCATGGCCGCGAACCACTGCGCCGCGAACATCGCGCCCAGCGAATAGCAGGGGAAGTAGCCGAACCCGCCTTCGGTCCAGTGCACGTCCTGCAGCGGGCCGTCGCGGTAGTTGCCGCGCGTGTCCAGGCCCAGCAGCTCCATCATCTTCGCGTCCCAGAGCGCCGGGATGTCCTCGGGCTCGATCTCGCCTTCCACCAGAGGGCGCTCGATCTCGTAGCGCAGGATGACGTGCGCCGGGTAGGTGACCTCGTCGGCGTCGACGCGGATCAGCCCGGGCTTGACGCGCGTGAGCAGGCGGTGCAGGTTGCCCGGCTCGAAGGCCGGCTGCGGACCGAAGGCCTCGACCACCATCGGCGCCAGGTGCGCGACGAATCCCGGGTGGCTGCCGAGCTGCATCTCGAAGCTCAGCGACTGGCTCTCGTGCACCGCCATCGAGCGCGCCTCGGCCACCGGCTGGCCGAGCCATTCGCGCGGCAGGTTCTGCTCGTAGCGGCCGTGCCCGGTCTCGTGCACGGTGCCGAGCAGGCTGCCGATGAAGTCGTCCTCGCGGAAGCGCGTGGTCATGCGCACGTCCTCGGGCACGCCGCCGCAGAACGGGTGCGTGCTGACGTCCAGGCGGCCGGCCTCGAAATCGAAGCCGAGCAGGTGGATGACCTTCTCGCACAGGCGCCGCTGCGCCTCCACCGGGAACGGCCCCACGGGCCGGATCAGCGGCAGCCGCGACTGGTGCTCGCGCACGCGCACGATCAGCGGCGGCAGCCACTGGCGCACCTCGCCGAAGAGCGCGTCCACCGTGGCGCTGGTCATGCCCGGCTCGAAGCGGTCCATCAGCGCGTCGTAGCGCGACAGCCCGGTGCGCTCCGACAGCAGCGCGGCCTCCTCGCGCGCAATCGCCACCACCTCGCGGAAGTTCTGCAGGAAGCCGGCCCAGTCGTTGGCCGGCCGCTGTTTGCGCCACGCATGTTCGCAGCGCGATCCGGCCAGCTGCCGTCGCTGCACCAGCGATTCGGGCAGCGCATTGGCGCGCAGCCAGTCGCGCCGGATCTCGCGCAGGTTGGCGCGCTGCAGGTCCGACAGCTCCTCCTGCTCGGCGCGTGCGATCGCCTCGGCCAGCGACGGATCGGTGCGCATGCGGTGCAGCAGCGCCGCCATCTCGCCCAGAGCGGCGGCGCGCGCGGCGTTGCCCTTGGGCGGCATCTTCGCGGCCTGGTCCCAGCCGGCCAGCGATTGCAGATGCCCCAGCCGATGCAGCCGCGTGTAGGTCCGTGTCAGCGCGTCGTACGCCGGGGTGGCTTGCATGAGCATCGCGTCGGGTCGGTCTCGGGTGGAGTCGTCGTCACTGCCCGCGGGCGGGCCTGCGCCGATTTTCGGGCAGGCACGCCTGCTTTGCGCGCGCCCGCGCCGTTCACGGGCATGGTGGATGCCCTTGTTGCGCAGCTTGTCACGCCGTGGTCGCGACGCCGCGCCGCGCGCCGCGCTCAAGGCGCGAAGCGCCCGGGGAACACCCACAGCAATGCGGCGGTCATCGTCACGTAGCGCAGCAGCTTGCCAATGGCCATGTAGAGCAGGCAGGGCCAGAACGGCAGGCGCAGCCAGCCGGCCACCGCGCACAGCGGGTCGCCGACCACCGGCAGCCAGCTCAGCAGGCAGGCCTTCGGCCCGAAGCGCTGCAGCCAGCCGAGCGCGCGCGCCTCGCCGGGCGGGCGATGGCGCACGCGCTCGTAGGTGCGCTCGGCCGCATAGCCCATCCACCACGAGATCGCACCGCCGACGGTGTTGCCCGCGGTGGCCACCAGCACCGCCGGCCAGAACAGCTCCGGGTTGAGCTTGACCAGGCCGAAGACGGCCGGCTCGGAGCCCATCGGCAGCAGCGTGGCCGAGACCAGGGCGACGACGAAGACCGTGCTGAGGCCGTATTGCGGCAGCGCCAGCGCACCGAGCAGTGAATTCAGCCACGCTTCCATCGGCGCGCATTATCGGCAGCGCGCCAGGCTGCCTCGGCCGCCTCGGACGGCGCCGCTATACTCCCGCCTCCCCTCTCCCCGCACTGCCTTTCCCGCCATGCACATCGGCGCCCACGCGCTCGCGAACACGCTGTTCGTCGCCCCGATGGCGGGCGTCACCGACCGGCCGTTCCGCCAGCTGTGCCGGCGCCTGGGTGCCGGGCATGCGGTCAGCGAGATGATCAGCTCGCGGCCGGAGCTGCGCGATTCGCCGAAGACCTCGCGCCGCGCCAACCACGACGGCGAGAGCGCGCCGATCACCGTGCAGATCGCCGGCACCGACGCGCCGATGATGGCCGAGGCCGCGGCCTTCAACATCGACCACGGCGCGCAGATCATCGACATCAACATGGGCTGCCCGGCCAGGAAGGTTTGCAACCAATGGGCCGGCTCGGCGCTGATGCGCGACGAGCCGCTGGCGCTGCACATCGTCGAGGCGGTGGTCGCGGCCTGTGCGCCGCACGGCGTGCCGGTGACGCTGAAGATGCGCACCGGCTGGTGCGACGCCGAGCGCAACGCGCTGCGCATCGCGCGCGCGGCCGAGTCGGCGGGCGTGGCCATGGTCGTGGTGCACGGCCGCACGCGCGAGCAGGGCTACAAGGGCCTGGCCGAGTACGACACGGTGGCCGCCGTCAAGGCCGCGCTGCGCATCCCGGTGGTGGCCAACGGCGACATCGACTCGCCGCAGAAGGCGCGGCAGGTGCTGCGCCACACCGGCTGCGACGCGCTGATGATCGGCCGGGCCGCGCAGGGCCGGCCGTGGCTGTTCCGCGAGATCGCGCACTTCCTGGCGCACGGACAGCTGCTGCCGCCGCCGGCGACGCGCGAGGTGCGGCAGTGGCTGCTGGAGCACCTGCAGGACCACTACACGCTGCACGGCGAGCACGCCGGCGTGCGCAGCGCGCGCAAGCACATCGGCTGGGCCGTGCGCTCGCTGCCCGGCGGCGAGGCCTTCCGCGCGGCGATGAACACGCTGGAGCGCTGCGACGCGCAGCTGCGCGCGGTGGCCACCTTCTTCGACGAGCTCGCGCAGGCGCACCCGCTGCTGCCCGAAGGCGCCGCCGCGGCGGCCAACGACGCCACGGCGATGCTGAGAGCATGAGCAGGAAGCACATCGAGGAGTGCGTGCGCACGAGCCTGGAGCAGTACTTCAGGGACCTGCGCGGCGCCGAGCCGCACTCGGTGCACGACATGATCATGCATGCCGTTGAGAAGCCGATGCTCGACGTCGTCATGCGCCAGGCCGAGGGCAACCAGAGCAAGGCGGCGCAATGGCTCGGCATCAACCGCAACACGCTGCGCCGCAAGCTGCACGACCACAAGCTGATCAAGTGAGGCGCGCCGCCGGCGCCCACGCCACCCCGCTGGATTGCCCATGGCCGACCTGACTGCATTGATCTCGGTGTCCGACAAGACGGGCATCGTCGAATTCGCCCGCGCGCTGGCCGCGCAGGGCGTGCGCCTGCTGTCCACCGGCGGCACCGCCAAGCTGCTGGCCGAAGCCGGGCTCGCCGTCGCCGAGGTGGCCGAGGTCACCGGCTTCCCGGAGATGCTCGACGGCCGCGTGAAGACGCTGCACCCGCGCATCCACGCCGGCCTGCTGGCGCGCCGCGAGCTGCCCGCGCACATGGCCGCGCTGCGCGAGCACGGCATCGGCGCCATCGACCTGCTGGTGGTCAACCTCTACCCCTTCGCGCAGGCCACCGCGCGCGCCGACTGCACGCTGGAGGAAGCCATCGAGAACATCGACATCGGCGGCCCGGCGATGCTGCGCGCCGCCGCCAAGAACTGGGGCGACGTGGCGGTGCTGATCGACCCGGCCGACTACCCGCGCGTGCTGGCCGAACTGCAGGACGGCGGCATCCGCCGCGACACCCGCTTCCACCTGGCGAAGAAGGTCTACGCCCACACCGCCGCCTACGACGGCATGATCTCCAACTACCTGAGCGCGGTGGCCGAGGGCGCCGAGGTGCAGGTGGACGCGGTGCCGGCGCGCGCGCCCTTCCCCGCGGTCTACAACCTGCAGCTGGCGAAGACGCAGGACATGCGCTACGGCGAGAACCCGCACCAGGCTGCGGCCTTCTACCGCGAAGGCCAGCCCGGCGAAGGCCTGCTGGCGCGCTGGACGCAGCTGCAGGGCAAGGAGCTCAGCTACAACAACATCGCCGATGCCGACGCCGCCTGGGAATGCGTCAAGACCTTCGACGTGCCGGCCTGTGTCATCGTCAAGCATGCCAACCCCTGCGGCGTGGCCGTTGGCGCGCATCTGGTCGAGGCCTATGCCAAGGCCTGGAAGACCGACCCGACCTCGGCCTACGGCGGCATCCTCGCCTTCAACCGCACCGTCGATGAAGCCACCGCACGGCAGATCGGCGACAACAAGCAGTTCGTCGAGGTGCTGATCGCCCCCGGCTACACGCCCGAGGCGCGCGCGCTGTTCGAAAGCAAGCAGAACCTGCGCGTGCTGGAGGTGCCGCTGGGTGCGGCGGCCAACGCGCTGGACTTCAAGCGCGTCGGCGGCGGCATGCTGCTGCAATCGCCCGACCTGAAGAACGTCGCACGCAGCGAACTGCGCGTGGTGACGAAGCTGGCGCCGACCGCGGCGCAGATGGACGACCTGCTGTTCGCCTGGAAGGTGGCCAAGTTCGTCAAGAGCAATGCCATCGTCTTTTGCGGTCAGGGCATGACGCTGGGCGTGGGCGCCGGCCAGATGAGCCGCGTCGATTCGGCGCGCATCGCCCGCATCAAGGCCGGCAACGCGGGCTTGTCGCTG
>Ga0114939_10003468_pt1 | contig 11039 bp, 14 predicted proteins | sample AshMeaCrysSpring_FD_87196 | JGI IMG/M metagenome (GOLD analysis project Ga0114939, IMG submission 87196) | Groundwater microbial communities from Big Spring, Nevada to study Microbial Dark Matter (Phase II) - Ash Meadows Crystal Spring | ecosystem: Environmental > Aquatic > Deep subsurface >... | reverse complement strand
TGGGGCGCCATGGCGCGCATCCGCTCGACCCATCCCGCCGGGGACGGTTCCGCGCGCCTGCTGGTGGAACTCGCCGACGGCCAGGCAGTGGAGTGCGTGCTGCTGCCGAAGCGGGGCCTGTGCGTCTCGACGCAGGTGGGCTGCGCGGTGGGATACGTTTTTTGCATGACGGGGCGGGAGGGCCTGAACCGCCACCTCGGCAGCGCGGAGATCGTCGCGCAGGTGGCGCTGGCCCGCTCGCTGCAGGCGGTGACGAAGGTCGTGTTCATGGGCATGGGCGACCCTTCCAACAACCTGGCGAGCGTCGTCGACGCGATCGACTGGCTTGGCACCGAGGGCGGGATCGGGCACAAGAACCTGGTCTTCTCGACGGTGGGCGACGGGCGCGTGTTCGAGCGGCTGCCCCTCGGCCGCGTGAAGCCGGCGCTCGCCCTGTCGCTGCACTCCACGAGTGCCGAGCGGCGGTCACGCCTGCTGCCGCGCGCGCCGCGCATCGATCCCGCAACGCTCGCGGAAGAGGGCGAGCGCTATGCCCGCGCTACCCACTATCCGATCCAGTACCAGTGGACCCTTCTCGAGGGCGTCAACGACACGGCCGAGGAGATGGACGGCATCGTTCGCCTGCTCGCCGGGAAGTACGCGGTGATGAACCTGATCCACTACAACCCGGTGGCCGGGCTGGCGTTCCGGCGGGTGCCGCTGGAACGGGCGCGGGCGCTGGCCGGCGATCTCAACCGGCGCGGCGTTCTCGCCAAGCTGCGCGACTCGGCGGGACAGGACGTGGAAGGCGGCTGCGGGCAACTGCGCGCGCGAATCATCCAAACGGAGGCGTTGCCATGAAGAGTCCCCTGCCCCTCGAGGGCATCCGCGTCGTCGAGTTCTCCCACATGGTGATGGGGCCCGCCTGCGGACTGGTGCTCGCCGACCTGGGCGCGGAGGTGATCAAGGTGGAGCCCGCCGGAAAGGGGGACCCCACGCGCTATCTCACCAGCACCGGCGCCGGCTTCTTCCCGTCGTTCAATCGCAACAAGAAGAGCGTCACGCTCGACCTCACCACGCCCGAAGGCGTCGCCGACGCGAAGCGGCTGGTGGCGGGCGCCGACGTCTTCCTCGAGAACTTCCGGCCCGGCGCGCTGGACGCCAAGGGGCTGGGCTACGCGACGCTCTCCGCCGGCAACCCGCGCCTCATCTACTGCTCGCTGAAGGGCTTCCTCGCCGGTCCCTACGAGCACCGCACGGCGCTCGACGAGGTGGTGCAGATGATGAGCGGGCTCGCCTACATGACGGGGCCCGTGGGGCGGCCGCTGCGCGCCGGAGCGCCGGTGAACGACATGATGGGCGGCATGTTCGGCGCCATCGCCGTCATGGCCGCGCTTCGCGAGCGCGACCGCACGGGCAAGGGCCAGCACGTGCAGAGCGGACTGTTCGAGAACGCGGCATGGCTCGTGTGCACGCACATGATGCAGGCCGCCGTGCAGCAGCGGGTTCCCGAGCCCATGTCGGCCGGCAGGCGCGCCTGGGGGGTGTACGACATCTTCACGTCCGCGGACGGCAAGCAGGTCTTCGTCGGGGTGGTCACGGAGCGGCAGTGGGAACTCTTCACCAAGGCTCTGGGCGAGCCGGAACTCCTCGATCCCGCCTATGCCACCAACAACGAGCGATCGCGGGCGCGCGAGACGCTGATTCCCCTGGTGGCGAGGTTGCTCGCCAAGCGCTCGCTCGCGGACATCGAGCAATTGTGCGAGAAGGCGGGCCTGCCCTTCGCACGCATCAACAACCCGGTCGATCTCTTCGACGACCCGCACCTCGATGCGGGCGGCATGATCGACCTCACGCTGCCTGATGGGCGCCCGACACGGATTCCCGCCCTGCCGATCCAGTTCGGCACGGAGCGTCTCGGCGCCCGCATGGGGCTGCCGAAGCCCGGGGAGCACAACGCGGAGGTGCTCTCGCGCCCTGCCGACGGACTGTGAACGGCGCCACAGACAGCGCGGCGCAACGGGCCGACACTTGAGCTGTCTCAGGAGCCCTGCAGGGCGATGCCGGGACAGAATCCATTGCCGGGCACGGGAAAGGCCGCAAATGTCGGACAACCATCACAAATCCTCCTTCACGGACATACTCTTCTTCGTCGCGATCATCGCGGTCGTGTTGCTGGCGCTCGGCGCGGACTCCAAGTTCCTGAGCGGCATCGGCAAGACGGTGGCCGCGCTTTTCCGCTAGCAGGATCGCAGCGCCGGCCGCCGCCGGCAGCTTCCGGCCATTCGTCATGTCTGCCGACAACCCATCTCCCTACACGGCCGAGCAGGCGCTGCGCCGCCTGAAGGAAGGCAACGAGCGCTTCGTCAACGGCGAGGCGCGCTTTCCCACGATCCAGAAGGAGGTGCTGGTTGAACTCACCCGGGGCCAGCAGCCCTACGCCACGATCCTCGGCTGCAGCGACAGCCGCGTGCCGCCGGAGCTCGTCTTCGACGCGGGCTTCGGCGAGCTTTTCGTGGTGCGGGTCGCCGGCAACGTGCTGGGACCCTCGATCCTCGGCACGCTGCAGTACGCGGCGAACCACCTGCACACGCCGCTCTTCGTGATCATGGGGCACGAAGGCTGCGGGGCGGTGAAGGCCGCGATCGCCTGGAAGCTCGAAGGCGCGCGGCACGCCAGCAAGATCGAGGTCCTGCTCGAGAACATCCTGCCGGCGCTGGACGGCGTCGACCCCGCGCAGGCGCCGGAGGCGTTCATGCAGTCGGCGGTGGAGGCCAACGTCCGCCATGCCGTAAGCGCGCTGCGGACGCCGGAAGTGCAGGAACGGCTCGCGGTGTCCGGCATGAAGCTCGTCGGTGCCGTCTACGACCTGGAATCGGGGCGGGTGCGCTTCCTCGAATAGGCGGCGACCGCCTTCAGGGGCGCGGCGTCGCCCCTGCCGCCGGCGCCAGCAGCTGGTCCAGCAGCCGGTCCTTCTCGTCCCAGAGTCCGTTGACCCATTCCTGCACGCCCTTGCGGAATGCCGGGTCGCCGGTCAGGTCCTTGCCCACGAGTTCGGGCGGAATGGGGCGCTGCTGCACGCGAACCACCACTTCCGCCATCCGCCCGCAGAGCAGGTCCCAGAAATTCGGCGCGCCGCCCGGGTAGGCGATGGTGACGTCGAGAAGGGCGTTGAAGTCCTCGCCCATGGTGGCAAGCGCCACCGCCATGCCGCCGGCCCGGGGCTTCAGCAGGTGCCGGTAGGGCGATTGCTGCTTCGCGTGCTTGGCCGCGGTGAGGCGCGTGCCCTCCAGGAAGTTGATCACCGAGGTCGGGATGAGGCGGAACTTCTCGCAGGCGCGCCGGGTGGTCTCGAAGTCGCTGCGCCCGCCCTTCTTGCCGCGCTTCATGAAGGGAAAGTCGAGCGCCCACCAGGCCAACCCGATGACCGGCACCCAGATCAGCTCCGCCTTCAGGAAGAACTTGAGGAAGGGAATGCGACCGTGGAACACCTCCTGCAGCACGAGGATGTCGCTCCAGGCCTGGTGGTTGGAGCTCACCAGGTACCAGCCGCGCGGGTTCAATCCTTCAAGTCCCGTCACGTCCCAGCGCGTGCGGCCGACCGACGCCAGGATCAGGCCGTTGAAGGCGACCCAGCGCGAGGCAATGGCATTGAGGGCGCGGTCGCACACGCGCCGCACGGATGCGGCCCGCACCAGCAGCTTCACGAGCGCGAACGGCATCATCAGGGAGAACACCATGACGACGTTGAGCGCGATGGCGAGGCCGGCCAGCGCCCCCTTCAGGGACTGGAATGCGCGATGCATAGGGCGACAGTATGCCGCGGCGCGCTTCGTGCTGACCTGGGAAAAGGCCAAGTGGCGACGGTCAGCCCACGCGGGCGGCACGCTCGACGCGGCGGTGCAGCGAGTCGCCCTTGCGCAGCGCCGTCGCGATCGCGAGCATGACGGCCATCATCGCGGCCACCACGAGGTAGGCCACCGCGAAGCCGTCCGCCCCGCCACGGAAATCCGCGATGGCACTGATCGATGCTGCCGACAGCAGGACGCCGATGCCGTTGAAGATGTTGATGAGTCCCTGTCCGGTGCTTCGCAGTTCGGCAGGCGCCTCGGCGATGGCGATGGATCGCAGCGCGCCGCCCACGATGAGGCCCAGCCCCAGCCCCGCCGGGAAGGTTGCCCCCAGGAAGCCGCCCAGCCCGAAGCGCGTCACCGCCACCGCCGCGTAGCCCATGCCCATCAGGGCGAACCCGAGCAGGATGAGCGCGCGCGGGCCCAGGCGGTTGAGCAGGTGCCCGCCGACCATGGAGCCGGCCATCGAGCCGATGACGAGCGGCAGCAGCATGAACCCCGCGTGCTCGGGCGTCACGCCGTGCGCCAGCGTGGCGATCGAGGTGAGGAAGATGATGCTGCCCATCCCGTAGCCACCCCCGAGGGCCAGCACGTAGGCGGTGGAAAGCCGCCGGTTGGCGAACAGCGACAGGGGAATCATCGGCTGCGCGGCCCGCCTTTCGACCCGGATCAGGATCGCAAGCGCGACGAGGAACGCCCCGATGAGCCAGGGCCAGAGCACGACGCCGGTCAGCGTGTCGACGACGCGGGTGATGCCGAGCACGAGCGCGCCGAGCATCGCGAAGACCACGGCGATGCCGAACACGTCGAGCGGCGGCAGGGACGTCGCGGCGCGAAGGTTCGGCAGCGTGCGCGCCCCCGCCAGCAGCACGATCGCCGCGATGGGGAGGTTCAGGAGGAAGATCCACTGCCAGCTCGACACGACCATCAGCAGCGCCGCCAGCGGCGGCCCGAGGAAGAACGCCATCCCGTAGACGGCGCCGACCATGCCGAGGGCCCGGCCCTGGTCCTCCACCGGCACCACGTCGCCGATCACCGCGCTGGCCGTCGGGACGATGCCTCCCGCGCCGATTCCCTGGATGGCGCGGCCGAGGAGAATCATCCAGAAGTGCGGCGAGACCGCGATCATCAGCGAGCCCAGCGCGAAGGTGGCCACGCTGGCGAGGTACACGGGCCGGCGGCCGTGGCGGTCGCTGAGGTTCGCCATGAGCGCCGTGCTCGCGAGCGAGAACAGGGTGAAGACCACCATGACCAGCCCGACCTCGCGATTGTCCACGCCGAAGGCGGCGCGCAGCGCGGGGATGGCCGGCCCGATCACGGCCGTGTCCAGCGCGGCCATGAACACGCCGACGTAGAGGACCGGCATGAGGCGCCGCGGAGCCGTCATGCCGGCCAATGAGGAATGCGCAGGCACGCTGCTCCCGAAACCGAGTTCATTTGTCCAAGAGGACCGCGATTATAGAGGAGCGCAGCCGCACCGGCGCTCCCGCGCCGGTGTCCTAAGCCTTGTCCAGGAAGTCCCCGTAGGCCGTGAAGAACGGGGCGGGCACCTCGAAATAGGGGATGGCCCCGGTTTCGAAGACCGTGAAGCGCCAGTTCGGGCGGCTTTCGAGAAACGCCTTGCCACGGTAGTCCGTGAAGTCGCCGCGCACGCCGTGCGACATCCAGACCGGCATCGCGAGCTGCTCGTACACGGCGTGGATGTCGGCGCTGAACATGCCGCCCGAGAGGAACTGCAGCGGCGCGTGCTCGGCGCCGGGCTGGCGCGTGGTGACGACACAGTATCGCCAGAGTTCCTCGTCGATGGCCTTCGCGCCCCACGTGCGCTCGAGGAAATATCGGATGACGCCGGGGCGCGTGAGTCCCCGGAACAACGCGCCGCCCCAGCCGGGCCCCCGGAGGGCCGAGAGCAGCAGCGGCATCGCCCGGGTTTCGCCGGGCGCCGCGCGCAGCGTCTGGCCGCCGCGCAAGCCCGTGGGACTGACGAGCGCGAGGCTGCGGAACCGGTGCGGCGACTCCTGCGCCGCGCGAGCGAGGAACTCGCACGACAGCGAGAGCGCCAGCGCATCCACCGGACCGCCGCCGCAGCGCTCGGTGATGGCGCCCAGCGTGGCGTGCAACGCGTCGGTCATGAGCCGCGGGGTGTAGGCGCGATCGCCGCGGTCGGAAAATCCGTAGCCCGGCAGGTCCGGCGCGAAGACCGTGCGCGAGGCGCGGTAGTGCTCGAAGAGCGGGCGCACCTCGGCCACGGAAGCGGCGGCATTGACGCTGTGCACGAGGAGAAGCGGCGGCCCCTTGCCGGCCGCGTAGGCGCTCAGGCGCCCCGCCGCGCTCGGGAACTCGAACCGTTCACCGGCAACGGCGGCTGGCAGGGGGGGCGCTGCCAAGCTACAGGGCCCAGGCCAGGAACAGGACGAACCCGGCCGCGCCGACGCCGGCGTGGGTGACCAGCGCCGCGCTGCCCACCCTTCGCGGCCACCGGCGGGCGATCATGGTGCTCGCCAGCCCCGACATCACCGCGAGGAGCAGCAGCAGGCCCGCGGCATTGCCCAGCGTGCCCGCGGGCATCAGCGTGCCGTCCGGCGTTCCGCGGAACAGCGTCACCAGGCCCTCCAGTCCGGCGACGCCCAGGATGAGGTGCACGCCGACGTGCACGGGCTTGCTTCGAACGCGCCGAAAGTACTGCACCAGCAGGAGTACGCCCAATGCCACGCAGGCCCCGAGCAGGGCGAAGGCGGGGAGGACATGCATGCGTTCACGGGATCCTATGTTCAGCCGTTCCACGGGCCGCCGCGGCACCGGAAACGAATGGTCGGGCCTCCATGATACTTCGGCAGGCCGGCGGAAAGTCGCGTCGGCCGGGCGGGCGAGGGGCCCGCATCTCGCCGACCCGCGAGAAGGCTAGGCAGCGCCCTTTCGCCTCTTGGCCGGAAGCGCCAGCCGCACCACCGGCCGCTCGGGCTTGCGGCGCGCCACCTCCGCGAATCCCGCCTTGTCGTACATGGACATGGCCCCGTGCCACAGCCAGTCGTCTGCGCCGCGCTTCGCCTTGTCGACGGGGTAGGCCTCGAGGAGCGTCACCCCCTTCTTCTGCGCGTAAGCAATGGCGCCGCGCAGCAGGGCGGTGGCCACGCCCTGGTGGCGATGCTCGGGCGGAACGACGAAGCAGACGATCGACCAGACCGGCCTTTCATCCACCGGCTTCATGACCGGCGAGCGGCGCAGCTTCAGGAATTCCTCCCGCGGACCCAGCGTGACCCAGCCGACGGGCTGCTTGCCGGCATAGGCGATGAGGCCGGGCGGCGGCCCCTGGGTGGCACGGGCACGCATCCGCGCCTTGCGGGACTCCGCGAGGCTCTTTCCGGGTAGGGCTTCCGGCTTTCCGGTCTCGCGGTAGAACATGCACCAGCAGCCGCGGGCGATCGCGCAGCCCCTGGCCTCGATAACGGCCTCGAGGTCCGGCCAGCGGGCGGGGGTGAGGGGCAGGATGCTGATTTCCATGGAATCTCCCTAGAGCTCCCGCACCACACGCATCGTCGTGCGGTCCTCGGGGTCGTGCTCCAGCGTGAAGCCGAGCTGCCGCGCGAAGCGCAGCATGCTGGCATTGATGGCGAGAACGATGCCCTCCATTCGTGCGAGGCCTCGCTTGCGGGCGACGTTCATCAGGGCGGCCATCAGGATGCCCGCGAGCCCGGTGTGGTGCCACGCGTCGTCGATGGCCACCGAGAACTCGCAGCCGGTGCCGGCGGGGTCGACGATGTAGCGGACAACCCCGACCTCCACCGGCTTCCCGTCGATGTCCGCCACGGCCACCAGGGCCACGTGCCGCACGTGGTCGACGTCGACGAGGTACTTGAGCTTGCCCGGCGGCAGTTCCCGGATCGTGGACATGAACCGCATGTAACGGGCATCGTCGGAGAGGTGGCGCACGAAGTCGGCCTCGAGAGGCGTGTCGTCGTGCCGGATCGGGCGGATGGTGACCGCGGTGCCGTTGATCTCGTGGCGCTCGCAGGGCAGGTCGTCGGGGGCCGGCGCGGTCGCGCGCAGGGCGTGGGGCGGATGCCGCCGCCTTGCGGCGCCCAGGTAGGCGACGATGCCGTCGAGGGTTGCCACCTTGTCGTAATCGGACTCGGGGATGTCGATGGCCAGCCGGTCGTGCAGGGCGGTGACGACGTTGAGCCAGTCCATGGAGTCGAGGTCGAGCTGCTCGCGCAGCGGCTGGTCCGGCCGGAGGCTCTGCACGTCGATGTCGGGCGCGATAGACGCCAGCGCCGCCAGCACTGCGCTTCGGAGTTCCGCTTCGCGCATCAGGCTCAAGGTGCGCCTTTACCCGGGCAAGCACAGCCCCGACAGCGCGATGGGCGGGAGCGCTGCGGAAAGGGTGCCTCTCATCGGCCTTGCGGCTTCTTCGCCTTTGCCGTGCGCCGCGCGATTTCGCCGGCCACCGCCTCCAGCTGCGCGGCGAGGTTCTGTCGGACGGCCGCGCTGCCAACGATGGGCGGCGGCGGCAGGCGCAGACCGATGACTGCCGTGTAGCGCAATTGCACGCGCGGCGGCTTGCCGCGGGGCGAGGGGTGCGTCAGCTCGTAGCGGCCCTCGAACACGTCGATGGCGTGGCGCTTCAGCACGCCGAGGTCGAAGCTCACCGCCTTCGCCTCGGCCAAGCGCAGGTGCTGGTGCTCGATGTTCAGCCGCACCTTCATGTCCTGCGCGAAGAGCAGGAAGCGGAATTCGCCTTCCTGCTCCACGACGAGGTGCTCGCCATCCTTGCCGGCCGTCTTGCGCTCGATCACCCTGCAGGCTCGGATGCCGGGCATGAACGCCGGAAGCGACGCGTAGTCGGTGATCGTCTCCCAGACGGTCTGCGCGCCGGCGTGCAGCTCGAGGACGGCCTCGGCCTCGAACCGCCGGCCGGTGCGGCGCACGTCCACGATCACGTTTTCAGTCATGCGGCAGCACGGGAATCGCCAGGGTGCCGGATCGTTTTTGCAGGTATTGGAATTGTACGTCCGCCGCGGCACACGCGCGCCGTCGCCAAAGGCGGTGTTTCCTGTCCGCGCAGGCGGCTGCGGCCGGGGCCTTCGCCCTGCGCCTGGTCTGGCAGGATGCCTGCGAGAGCGGCAACGCCGTCATCGATCGCGAGCACGAGGAGCTGTTCGGGCTGGCGAACGGGCTCATCGACGGGGCGGCGCACGCCGAAGAGGATCCCGCGACCCTGCCCGCCGCCCTCGACGAGCTGCTCGGGCATGGACAGCGCCACTTTGCCGCCGAGGAGGGCATCCTCGCCGAGCTTCAGTACGCCGATCTTCAGCAGCACAAGCGTGCCCACGCGGGCCTGCTGCGCCGGGCGGGGTTCCTCAAGGACCAGGTCGACGCCGGCAAGGCGAACCTGGGTGCCGTCGTGCGGTTCCTGGCGCAGGACGTGGTGGCCCGCCACATGATGGCGGTCGACCGCGCGTTCTTCCCGTTGTTCGGCAGGTCGGCGGCCGGCGCGGTGGAATACACGCTTCACTGATCTGCCGATGCATCGCATCCACCTCAGCCGCATCGCCGTCGCCGACGGCGACATCGACGTCAACCGCCACGTCAACAACCTGGTGTACCTGAGCTGGATGCAGGACGCCGCCGTGGCCCATTCGGCGGCGCAGGGCTGGCCTCTCGAGCGCTACGTCGAGGCCGGGGCCGGCTGGTTCGTGCGCTCGCACTTCATCGAGTATTTGCAGCCCGCGTTCGCGGGGAGACGCTGCTGCTCCACACATGGGTGCACGCCATGCGGCCCGGCAGTACCCCGCGGCGATTCCTGTTCGTCCGCGAGGGCGACGGCGAGCTGGTCGCGATCGCCGGGCACGCGGGGATGCGCACCGCCTCCTGAAGGCGCCGGCAGGCTCGCCACCCACGATCGAGATCGGAATCGGGCTATGCGGGAATCCACTGCATCAGGTGGTCGGATCCCCGGGCCCACGCGGCCAGCCCGAGGGCGACGGGAAACAGGGCCGCCAGCACGGCCACGGCCATGCCCAGCAGCACCGCCACGCCGTCACGGAACACGATCCCCAGCCCGAGCAGGGTTACCGTCGCGGCCGGCAGCACGTTGCCAAACGGGATGGGCAGGACGATGAGCACCGCCATCAGCCCCAGCGTGAGTGCGATCCAGGATCGCTGGCCGCGTTCGGCAAGGCCTTCCAGCCGCGAACGCGCCACGGCGCCTGCGAAGCGATGGATAACAGCCAGGAAGTGCAGGACGCGCTTCGCCCAGCGCAGCGGCATCTCGAGCCGGTGCACCCGGCCGGGAAGGCACGGCGCTCCGCGGTCAGCGCCGCGGAGGCCTCGCGCAGTCGCTGCGCGGTGGCGGCACTCAAGCGGCAACCCGGTGTTCGGCGGCCTCGGGGCTGCGGGACTTTCCGGCACGGGGTGGCATCGCCCACTGCTTCGCCGCGGCCGCGAGGATGAGCGCCTCGCCTTCCGCGATGTGCTCGTCCGCCTCCACGGCTTCGACGCAGAGTTGCAGCACCTTGAGGCGCAGCACGGGGTCGTCGATCTCCGCGAGAACGGCCTCCAGCGTCTCGGGATCGACCTTGCAGACCCCGCCCCAGGCCTGGTAGGTGGTCGCCAGCTGGTCGTCGCAGAGGGCGTGCAGGATCGCGTGCAGCTCCCGCGGGGCAAGGCCCAGGGCGCCGTGGACATCGTGGCGCTCGAGGCGGTCGAGCTCGGACTTGTCGAGGTGTCCGTCGGCGAGGAGCGCGAGCGCCACGATGCGTGCGGCGGCCTGCGGGCTGTTGACGGGGTAGGTGCGCATGGTCGGTACTTTTCCTTGGGTTGGGGGGATGGTTCAGGCCTGGTGGCCGAGCGCTGGTCGGCGCGGCCTGGGGCGCGCGTTCGCGCGCTTCCAGTTGCGCACCACGACGCGCGCCGCCCGGGAGAGCGCGTCCTCGAGCGCGGAACGCCAGTCGCGCGCGAGGGCTGTGATGACCACCGTGCCGACGCGGCGCGTGCGGATCTCCACGTGACAGCGCTTGTCCACGCCGCCGCGCGGTCCGTTCACGTCGTCGAGGTGCACCTTGGCGCGCGGCACCAGCCAGGTGAGGCGGCGCATCACGAACTGCGCGCGGGCGACGGCGAGGTCGCGCAGGCGGGCGCCATCGGGGTCGCGGGATTCGAACACCACTTTCATCGCGTGTCTCCGGGGGAAAGGACGAGGCGCCACGATAG
>Ga0114939_10003467_pt1 | contig 11040 bp, 5 predicted proteins | sample AshMeaCrysSpring_FD_87196 | JGI IMG/M metagenome (GOLD analysis project Ga0114939, IMG submission 87196) | Groundwater microbial communities from Big Spring, Nevada to study Microbial Dark Matter (Phase II) - Ash Meadows Crystal Spring | ecosystem: Environmental > Aquatic > Deep subsurface >... | reverse complement strand
TTACATAATTTTTTAGAACCGTATGAATCATTTATAAACAATTTAATTAAAGAACTAAGTATTATTAATACTTCCACAGAAGAATTAGATATTCAATCTTTTACCCTGAATATTATTAGATTAGTATCAAAAGCTGATTTTGTTTTTATATTATGTAATAATAACAAAAAAGATGACTGGTCTATAAAGTCACATAGTGATTTATCTGAAGATGTAAATAGTGATTATTACATTAATACTCTAAATACAATTATTTTTCCTACTATTTCACAAATATCTATTTTTAATCCAGCCCATCACGGAATATACAAAATTCACGAGGATACGAAAGGCATTTCTAAAGGCTTTCTATTTATACCAATAAAATCTCTAGTAAAACAGGAGATAATAGTTATATGTGATTTTCTCCCTGAGGCTTATTTACTAGGAGATATATACGGTAGAATTTTATCTAGTTTTTATCAATATAGTCACCAATTTAAGCTACAGCAGAATTTAGTAGAAGCAGCTATTTTAGATGATTTAAAAAAAGACTTTGGATTTGTTTCAGCATCACTGTATGAAAAAAGATTTAACTTATTTTGTAATCGCCTTCAACAGATGATTGTTTATTTTGAGCCAATTATTCATTTAGACCCTAGAGAATTATTTATTAGTGGTTGGGAAGCCCTGGCTAGAAATCCTGAAGATAGTAAAGCTCCATCAGATTTATTTCATGCTGCTGAATTATGGGGGCCAAGATTTATGATTGAGCTTGACCAATATTTTCTTGTTTTAGCCAGTAAAACTTACCGTGAAGCTTTAAAAAAAGCCAAGCAAAATAGACCTAATGAAATTGTGCCGTTATCAGTCAATGTTTACCCAGAATCATTGATGCGAACTGCTTATTACGAAACAGTTCGCGAAATTATCCATGATCAAGTTATTTCTCCAAGACATTTGATTTTAGAAATTTCAGAAAAAACGGAAATACCAAAATTTAACAATGGGATTTATATAAATCAACCGCTTCAATCCTTTGAAAAACTATTACTTAGATATGTACGCGAATTCAAAATTAGATTTAGTATTGATGATTTTGGTGTTGGTTATGCCTCTGTATCTCGGTTAGCAGGTCTCAATCCTTCCTATGTTAAAATTGATAGAGAAATACTTTATCATGAACCAACTGAAGTTATTATTCGCTTTGTGGATGAACTTGTTCAAGCTAATAGTTTAAGAGATAGGACTGATGTTATTGTTGAAGGAGTTGATGAAAATACTCCTATTAGTTTACTTAAACTCAGAGAAATTGGTGTTAGTTATATCCAAGGATATATGGTTGGCAAAGCTACTTCTGATATTTACCGTTTAACTTCAGAAAAGGCAGACTTTTTTCGTAATAAATTATTACAACCTTAAACTAAGTATGGCTTACCTCACATCTTGCACCTGTTATAACCTCTAAATAAAGGAAACGCGCGTATCATACTGATTTATTGACTGAGTTTTTACCCGTCAGGGACTGGAAGTCCCTGTCTAATAGCTAAAGTCCTCTAAAAGAGGACTAAAAAATCATGATTGTAGTGTAATATTTGTTACTTATTTCTATTCTTCCGAGTCTTTTTGCGTAAAGGTGCATCGCTGTAAAAGTCTTATTTATCTACTAGAGTTAAAAGTTATAAAAAGGCGATCGCTGTAAAACTCTTATTTACCTACTAGATTTAGAAGTTGTCGAAAAAGCGCTGTAAAACTCTTATTGCCTTACAAGATAAAAAAAGTAGTAATAGTAATAAAAATAAAAGACACAGACAAAAAGCCTGTGTCAGTTATTAATTATTTGTTACTAAAGACAGCCAGTAGTCGAGAATTAACCAAACTTACCAGCAGTCGAAGCAATGAGGAAGGCTGCGTAGGTAACGAAGTAGCCAACGGTGAAGTGAGCTAAACCAACCAAACGAGCTTGAACAATAGATAGTGCAACGGGCTTATCTTTCCAACGAACTAAGTTCGCTAAAGGAGTGCGCTCGTGTGCCCAAACTAATGTTTCAATTAACTCTTGCCAGTAACCTCTCCAAGAGATGAGGAACATGAAACCAGTTGCCCAGACAAGGTGTCCAAAGAGGAACATCCAAGACCAAACAGACAGGTTATTCATGCCGTAGGGATTGTAACCGTTAATTAACTGCGCGGAGTTAGCCCACAGATAATCGCGGAACCAGCCCATTAGGTAGGTAGAGTTTTCGTTAAACTGAGCAACGTTACCTTGCCAAACACCTAGATGCTTCCAATGCCAGTAGAAGGTTACCCAACCAATGGTATTCAACATCCAGAACATTGCTAGGTAGAAAGAGTCCCAAGCAGAAATATCGCAAGTACCACCACGACCGGGACCGTCGCAAGGGAATGCATAACCGAAGTCCTTTTTATCGGGCATCAGTTTAGAACCGCGAGCATCCAAAGCACCTTTAACTAATACTAGTGTGGTGGTGTGGATTGCTAGGGCGAACGCATGGTGTACTAAAAAGTCGCCAGGTCCAATTGTTAAGAATAAAGAGTTGCTGCCAGAGTTAATGGCATCTAACCAACCTTGTAACCAAACATTACCATAGTTGGGGTATGCGGTGTAAGCAATGCTATCGGGGTTAGATAATAAAGTATCTAATCCGTATAGGATTTTACCGTGAGCAGCTTGAATGAACTGTGCAAACACAGGCTCAATCAGGATTTGCTTCTCAGGGGTACCGAAAGCAACTACTACATCGTTATGTACGTATAAGCCTAATGTATGGAAACCTAAGAAGAGAGATACCCAGCTAAGGTGGGAAATAATCGCTTCTTTGTGCTTCAATATGCGGTCTAATACGTTGCCCTTATTTTGTTCGGGGTCGTAGTCACGAACCCAGAAGATAGCGGCGTGGGCAAAAGCACCAACCATCAAGAAGCCAGCAATATACTGGTGGTGAGTGTACAGCGCTGCCTGTGTGGTGTAGTCCCTTGCAATAAATGCATAGGGAGGCAGTGAGTACATATGTTGCGCGACCAAAGAGCAAATGGTTCCCAAAGAAGCGAGAGCCAAAGATAATTGGAAGTGCAGAGAGTTGTTGATGGTGTCGTATAGACCTTGGTGAGGCAAGTTAAACTGACCTTCACTCTTGCTACCGGGAACCAAACCGGATTTGGAGTTAAGCATTTCTTTAATGCTGTGACCAATTCCAAAGTTGGTGCGGTACATGTGACCGGCGATGATGAACAGAACAGCGATCGCTAAGTGGTGGTGAGCCATATCAGTCAACCAGAGAGACTCTGTTTGAGGATGGAAGCCACCTAAGAAAGTTAGAATCGCAGTACCTGCACCAGTAGAAGTGCCGAACAGATGATTTGCTGTGTCAGGGTTAGCTGCATAGGCGCCCCAGTTACCAGTGAAGAAGGGAGTTAAACCTTCTGGATGGGGTGCTGTTGTTAGGAAGTTATCCCAACCCACGTGCTGTCCGCGAGATTCGGGGATGGCAACGTGTACCAAGTGACCAGTCCAAGCTAAGGAACTAACACCAAATAAACCAGCAAGGTGATGATTTAAACGGGGTTCTGCACTCTTAAACCAGGAAAGGCTAGGACGGAATTTTGGTTGTAAATGTAACCAACCAGCAAATAAGAATAAAGATGCCAGTAACAGAAGGAAGACGGAACCTGTATACAGTTCGCCGTTCGTCCGCATACCAATGGTGTACCACCAGTGGTAAACACCAGAATAGGCAATATTTACCGGATTGCTAGCCCCAGCTTGGGTAAAAGCATCGATAGCAGCTTCACCAAAGTGAGGGTCCCAAATCGCATGGGCTATTGGGCGGACATGGAGAGGGTCTTTAATCCACTGTTCAAAGTTACCTTGCCAGGCCACGTGGAACAGAAGACTGGAAGCCCATAGGAAGATGATTGCCAGATGACCAAAATGTGTAGCGAAAATCTTTTGGTAAAGATTTTCTTCAGTCATGCCATCATGGCTTTCAAAATCGTTGGCCATAGCCATCGCGTACCATAACCGACGAGTAGTCGGGTCTTGCGCGAGGTCCTGGCTAAATTTTGGAAATTTTGTTGCCATAGGTTTTGATAAATCCTCTGACCTTAGCCATCAGTTATCAGCTTGAGTAAGAGTTATGAGATTTGAGTAAAACTCATTACCCATAACTCACCAAAAGCTAATTGCTAGCCTACCGAAAGAATGTGTGCGTGGAAGAATGCCCAGGTAGTGGCAATTCCCCCAAGGAGGTAATGAGCTACCCCTACTGCTCTACCCTGAATAATGCTCAGAGCGCGAGGCTGAATTGCTGGAGCAACTTTCAGTTTATTATGGGCCCAAACAATGGACTCAATTAATTCTTGCCAGTAGCCGCGACCGCTGAACAAGAACATTAAGCTGAATGCCCAGATGAAGTGAGCGCCTAAGAACATTAATCCATAGGCAGATAAAGCACTACCGTAGGAGTTAATTACTTGAGAAGCTTGTGCCCACAGGAAGTCACGTAACCAACCATTGATGGTAATTGCGCTTTCAGCAAAGTTACCGCCAGTGATGTGACTTACTGTATCTTCATCTACAGTACCCCAAACATCAGACTGCATTTTCCAGCTAAAGTGGAAAATTACAATACTGAGAGAGTTGTACATCCAGAATAATCCTAAGAACACGTGGTCCCAACCAGATACTTGGCAGGTACCGCCGCGACCAGGACCGTCGCAAGGGAAGCGGAAGCCTAAATTGGCTTTGTCTGGAATTAGACGAGAACTACGAGCAAACAGCACGCCCTTCAATAGGATCAGGACGGTAACGTGAATGGTGAACGCATGAATGTGATGCACCATAAAGTCCGCTGTGCCCAGAGCAATAGGCATCATAGCTACCTTACCACCGACTGCGACAATGCCGCCGCCAAAGGCATGGCTTACGATTTCCATTGCATTAGGAGCAGTGCCACCAGGAGCCGCTGAGTGTAAACTTTGTACCCATTGGGCAAATACTGGCTGCAACTGAATTGCCGAATCCGAGAACATGTCTTGGGGACGACCCAAAGCACGCATCGTATCGTTGTGGATATATAGTCCAAAGCTATGGAAGCCGAGGAACATGGATACCCAATTTAAGTGAGAGATGATAGCATCCCGGTGACGAATCACCCGGTCTAACAAGTTGTTTTGGTTAACAACTGGGTCATAATCTCGCACCATGAAGATGGCAGCGTGGGCTGCACCACCGACTATAAAGAAGCCCCCAATCCACATGTGGTGAGTGAATAAACACAATTGGGTTGCGTAGTCAGTAGCTAAGTAGGGGTATGGAGGCATGGCGTACATGTGGTGCGCCACGATGATTGTCAAGGAACCTAAGAAAGCAAGGTTAGTTGCTAACTGAGCGTGCCAAGAAGTAGTCATATTCTCAAATAGACCCTTGTGACCTTCCCCAGTGAAGGGACCTTTATGGTTTTCAAGAATCTCTTTGATGCTGTGACCAATACCCCAATTGGTACGGTACATGTGACCAGCAATGATGAATACTACCGCGATTGCCAAGTGGTGATGGGCAATATCGGTCATCCACAAGCCACCAGTAACGGGATTTAAACCACCCTTGAAGGTGAGGAAATCAGCGTAGGTACCCCAGTTCAAGGTGAAGAAAGGAGTAATCCCGTTAGCAAAGCTGGGATATAGTTCCACCATTTTGGCTGAGTCCAAAATGAACTCATGGGGTAGGGGTATATCCTTCAGTGCTACACCTGCATCTAATAATTTATTTGTAGGTAAGGACACGTGAATTAAGTGACCAGCCCAACCCAAGGAACCACATCCTAACAATACGGATAAGTGGTGGTTTAGCATGGATTCCACATTCTGGAACCACTCTAACTTGGGCGCCCGCTTGTGGTAGTGAAACCAACCAGCGAAGAGCATCAAGCCAGCCATTACTAATCCACCGATAGCGGTGACATACAGCTGGAAGGAACTGGTCATACCCCAACCACGCCAAACTTGGAATAACCCAGAGGTAATTTGGATGCCGTGGAAACCGCCACCAACATCACCATTTAAAATATCTTGACCCACCACTGACCAAACAACCTGAGCGCTAGGTTTCACGTTCAGGGGGTCGCTTAGCCAAGCTTCATAGTTAGAGAACTTAGCTCCGTGGAATAACATACCGCTCACCCACAGGAACACTACGGCTAGGTGCCCGAAGTGTGCCGCGAATACTTTGCGGGAAATGTCTTCTAAATCGCTTGTATGTGTATCAAAATCATGGGCGAGGGCATGTAGGTTCCAAATCCATGTAGTAGTTTTGGGACCTTTAGCTAGAGAACGGTCAAAGTGTCCGGGTTGTCCCCATTTCTCAAACGAGGTGGGAACCGGATCATTGTCTACAATTACTCTTGCTTTCTTTTCCTCTCGCTCCGGAGGACTTATCGTCATTTAAACCCCCCTCTCTTGAAAAGGATTGAGGAATCACGGGCACCACCAATTTTTTTTTCATCACTAGGGTTAAAACACCCTAGGCGCAAACTATACATTTGTACTATAGTTGCTCAGAATACTCAAAGAGAGTGAAGTGCTTTCTGTTGAATTATAAAGGCTTAATTCAGTACTTGTTAAAACGATGTTAACAATAATTCAAATTAGACAAAAATCAACCCTTTTTAAGCCTTTTTTTTTGATAAACAATGTTCTAAAAGTCAATATATGTTACAGTTTTTTTACAAAGCATAATAATTTGCAACTTTTAAAACTTAACTTCCAAATACTCTTATCTAACTTATATGTAAAAGTTATGATTTACACAGGACTTACGCAAAAATCCTCGGAAAGCTTGATTTATTTAACCGCCAAGAAGCCAAGAACGCCAAGATTTCGTAGAGCTTGCGTAAGTCCTATTACATATAAAAAATGCTTTTTAATCCCAAGGGCAACTGAAACAGTAGTATCCACAAATTCAGGAATTACGCAATTCTCAAACAGTTTGATTTTTATCGCACCATCTCTAGTTGTCTGTCACGCCTTGTTTGTTAGGTGGAAATTTGAACCACAAAGGCACAAAGAACACGAAGAAAGGAATTAGACGGAGATATTTAAGTTTACTTAACCAGACAAAGATAATGTGACAGGGTAATAATGACAATAACGACTATTCCTGAAAGGTTATTTTTTATCGGATTCAGGATGACTTCACTACTACAGTTATTGGACTCAGCCTCAGTCCTGGTAAAATTAACGATTTCCTAAAATGTATAAGTCGTCGATAAATTTAGCTGGGTAAAAAGCATGGAATTTTGGGGCAAATGTTATTCAACACTAATCAAGTTGCTGAGTGCGTTGATATTAATTTTCAGTTTGAGCGCTTGTGAAGAAAAGGCTGTCAGCCAAATGACGCCCTTTAAAGTTAAAGACAGTGGGGGTGTCTCAGGACAAATTTCAGAAATAGCACCGCCAACAATAATTCAACAATTAGGCGATCGCCTGGAGAATTACCAGCCTCTAGTCTCCATACTTCAACCAACTCCCAATCAAGTTTTACAAGACGATACAGTCACTGTTCGTCTCCAAGTCAAAGATTTACCTATATATAAAGACCCTCAATTTGGCTTAGGTCCCCACTTAAAAGTTATTCTTGATAAGCAGCACTACACAACGATTTACGATTTAAATCAATCTTTAGTATTTTCTAAGCTAGCCCCCGGCACCCACACTTTAAGAGTCTTTGCCCAACGCCCCTGGAATGAAAGCTTTAAAAATGATGGTGCCTATGCCCAAACAACATTCCATGTATTAACCCCCAGCGATGATAACAACCCAGAAGCACAAAAACCTCTATTAACCCTTAGCAGTCCTCAAGGTAGCTATGGGGCTGAGCCAATTCTCTTAGATTTCTACTTAGTCAACGCCCCTTTACATCTATTGGCTACAGACGATTTTGATAATGGTATTGGAGATTGGCGCATTCGCTGCACTGTCAATGGTGAGAGTTTTGTATTTGATAAATGGCAAGCTATTTACTTAAAAGGTTTTAAGCCTGGTAAAAACTGGGTAAAGTTAGAATTTTTAGACGGTCAAGGAAATATTGTTAAAAACGTCTTTAACAATATACTTACTCTTGTTGACTATAACCCTCAAGCCAAAGATACTCTTTCTCAAATTGTCACAGGGGAAATTTCTTTTGAAAAAGCCAGGTCTATTGTTGACCCAAGTTATATTACTAAAATTTCTCAACCTCAGGTAATACAAGAAAAATTACCATCTTCAAAATCCGTTGATATCGATAAATCTAAGATAGAAAAAAATCAATCTTTAACCATTGAAAATCCAATCAAAAAAGAAGTCTTTAAACCTTCTTCTGAGGCTTCTACTATAGATATAAATAAAAATCAATCTTTAACCATTGAAAATCCAATCAAACAAGAAGCAGTTAAAGCTTCTTCTGAGGCTTCTACTATAGATAATAATCAATCTCCAACCATTGAAAATCCAATCAAAAAAGAAGTCGTTAAACATTCTTCTGACACATCTACTATAGATAATAATCAATCTCCAACCATTGAAAATCCAATTAAGCAAGAAGTAGTCACACCTTCTTCTGACAGATCTACTAAAACAGATAAAAAAATTGACTCTGATGTTAAATATCAAGGTGAGTTGAAGTTTGACAAAGAAGTCGTAATTCCTCAAATAGATAAAATGATTCCGCCTCAAGCTGAAGAAAGTAACTCGCTGCAAAAAGAAGATAAAAAGTTAGAAGAGAAAAAATTAGAAGTTGTAAAATCTCAAGGTTTAGAAAATTCAACGCCACAATCTAAAGGAGAAATACAACAATCCGAAACTCTAAAATCCGAAACATCAAAATCTGAAACTCTAAAATCCATAACAAATAAATTTGGTAATTTTTTCAAACGTCTTCCTCTACCAAACTTACCTGGTATTACAGCAACTCCAGAGATAGTATCAAATCAGGATAAAAACTCGTCACAAAATTTTGCTAGGGAAAGTCGAGGAGTGGGGGATACAGTTGAGTTGAAATCAAAACCAATAAATCCTGTTGTTGAAGAAGCAATAATCCCAACACCGGCAAGACAAAGACAATTGATAGAAAATTAGAAAAATAAAAAAATTGGAGAAGCGAGGGAAGCGTCTGGGAGATTTGAAAGATAATTTGACAGAAGGGAAAAAATAAATCTTATCCTCACTAACAGATAAGAAGTTATAATTTCTGAATTTCTGAATTTCTGAATTTCTTAGTTTCTGAATTTTGCTTTAGCATTAAACTGAGTCCAGTGTCCAAAAAATTATTATTTCCCATTGTCTTATGGCTTAGCAGCCGACTACTAATATTAATATTTATGCTAGGGATAGCTGTAATGCTACCAGCGCCACAGGGAGGACAAAAGGCAATCTTTGGCTGGGATGTCTTTGACGCCTGGGATACCGGTAATTATAGAAATATTGCCACTAGTGGTTATGAATATATTAATGATGGAAAGGCCCATAATGTGGCTTTTTTCCCTTTATTTCCCCTTCTAATTCGCGGCTTAATGAATGTGGGTTTACCCTTTGAAATAAGTGGTGTACTCATTAATAATATTGCTTTTCTTTGTACTCTATGTTTTTTATACCTTTGGTTATTAGAACAGTCTGATGAAAATAGTGCGAAATGGTCTGTAATCGTTGTTGCTTTATCTCCCCTATCATTTGTTGGTACTGTTATATACACTGAAGGCTTATATTTATTTCTTTCCGTTGCCGCTTTACGAGCCTTTGATAACAAGCATTATTACTGGTCAGGTTTTTGGGGTGCATTTGCGACGGCTACCCGCCCAACTGGCTTAGCCTTAATTCCAGCGTTAATCTTTACCGCTTTTTTTAAACGTTTAAAATTTCAAGCTTACTTGGGAGCGATCGCGAGTTCCGTTGGAGTTTTATTATTTAGCCTTTATTGTTATCAGCAATTTGGCGACCCCCTAGCATTTATCCACGCCCAAAAAGGGTGGCGGCCATCCTTGGGTTTTTATGGCGAGGGTTGGTTAAAAATGTTTGTCCAGATAACCTTTGGCCCCGTAAATTGGAAACATCCTTTTAAAGACCTACTTTTTCCGGGAGCGATCGCCCTAATAATGAGTGTTGGTTATTTACTTTGGCGCAATCGCCACAAAATAAGTCCCGCAAAAGTAGATTATGGGCTGGGAATTTTAGTATTTATTTGGTGGATATTAGCCGGAGACCCCTTAATTAATACGGCTTGTATTGTTGGCAGCCTTTATTTACTATGGCTTCTACGCTCATCTCTGACGACTTCTACATTAATTTATGGATATTGCGGCATCGGATTATTATTAGCTTCCGGCGGAACTATTTCATTAAGTCGTTTAGCTTATGGTATTGTCTCTGTTTCTATTTGTTTAGGTGTCTTATTATCTCGCCATCCTCGTTGGGGATATATGGTTATGGGTTTCTTTACCCTGTTACTAGCCACTTTCTCTATCCGATTTGCACAAAATTTATGGATTGGGTGACACCCTGAAAAAACTCTTACAATTCCCAAGGATTTGTTTTTACTAGTTTTGGCAGCCTAAAAAAAACTCTTACAATTCCCAGGGATTTGTATTTACTAGTTTTGACAGCCTAAAAAAACTCTTACGATTCCCAGGGATTTGTTTTTACTAGTTTTGACAGCCTCAAAAAAACTCTTACGATTCCCAGGGATTTGTTTTTACTAGTTTTGGCAGCCTGAAAAAACTCTTACAATTCCCAAGGATTTATATTTACTAGTTTTGACACCCTGAAAAAACTCTTACAATTCCCAAGGATTTGTATTTACTACTCTGACCGCCTGAAAAAAACTCTTACAATTCCCAGGGATTTGTATTTACTACTCTGGCAGCCTGAAAAAAACTCTTACAATTCCCAAGGATTTGTATTTACTAGTTTTGACAGCCTGAAAAAAACTCTTACAATTCCCAAGGATTTGTATTTACTAGTTTTGACAGCCTGAAAAAAACTCTTACAATTCCCAAGGATTTGTATTTA
>Ga0114939_10003466_pt1 | contig 11041 bp, 5 predicted proteins | sample AshMeaCrysSpring_FD_87196 | JGI IMG/M metagenome (GOLD analysis project Ga0114939, IMG submission 87196) | Groundwater microbial communities from Big Spring, Nevada to study Microbial Dark Matter (Phase II) - Ash Meadows Crystal Spring | ecosystem: Environmental > Aquatic > Deep subsurface >... | reverse complement strand
GACCAAGATCGTGTTGCACGGCTTGATGGGCCCGATCCAGGTCGGCGAGGGCAAGTTCAACAGCGTGATGGCACCGCTCGGGCCACAACTCGATGACCAGCAGATCGCCGACGTGCTGACGTACGTACTGAACAGCTGGGGCAACAAGGGTGGCGGCGTCAGCGTCGATCGCGTTGCAGCCGAACGCGCCGCCGCCGCAAAGGAAGGCATCACCGCGGCCTCGCCGACCCAGCACCCGACGACCGTGGCGGAGACGCAGTATCAGGGCGGCGCCTCGACCGTCGCCGGCGCCGACACTCAGATCCGGGTCACACCGGGCGCCCCGAACATGACGATGGCCGAGTTCGAGCACGCGCAGAACATCTACTTCCAGCGCTGCGCCGGCTGCCATGGCGTGCTGCGCAAGGGCGCCACCGGCAAACCGCTGACACCGGACATTACGCAGCCCAAGGGCACGGAGTACCTCAAGGTCTTCATCAACCAGGGCTCGCCGGCCGGCATGCCCAGCTGGGGCAAGTCGGGTGAACTGACGCCCGCGGAAGTCGACATCATGGCGCGCTTCGTGCAGCACGAGCCGCCGCAGCCGCCGGAATGGGGGATGAAGGACATCAAGGGTACTTGGAAGGTGCTCATTCCCGTCGACCAGCGGCCGACGACCCAGCAGAACAAGTTCAACCTCGACAACATCTTCGCGGTGACGCTGCGCGACGCCGGCGAAGTGGCGCTGATCGACGGCGACACGAAGAAGATCATCAACGTGATCAAGACCGGCTATGCGGTGCACATCTCGCGCCTGTCGGATTCGCGCCGCTACGTGTACACGATCGGCCGCGACGGCCGCATCGACCTGATCGACCTGTACATGCCGGTCCCCGACCGCGTGGCGGAGATCAAGATCGGACTCGAAGCGCGCTCGGTCGAGACGTCGAAGTACAAAGGCTTCGAGGACAGGTACGCGATCGCGGGCTCCTACTGGCCGCCGCAGTACACCATCATGGATGGCGCGACGCTCGAGCCTCTCAAGGTGGTCTCGACGCGCGGCATGACCGTCGACACGCAGGAATTCCATCCGGAGCCGCGCGTCGCGGCGATCGTCGCCTCGCACGAACACCCGGAGTTCATCGTCAACGTCAAGGAGACCGGGCAGATCCTGCTGGTCAATTACGAGGACATCAACAACCTGAAGACGACGACGATCGGCGCCGCGCGCTTCCTGCACGACGGCGGCTGGGACAGCACCAGGCGCTACTTCCTCACTGCAGCGAACCAGTCGGACAAGATCGCGGTCGTCGACTCGAAGGAGCAGAAACTCGCGGCGCTCGTCGACGTCGACAAGATCCCGCACCCCGGTCGTGGCGCGAATTTCGTCGACCCGAAGTTCGGTCCGGTCTGGGCGACCAGCGCGCTCGGCAACGAGAAGATCACGCTGATCGGCACCGACCCGGTGAACCACAAGGACAATGCCTGGAAGGTCACGCGCGTGCTCAAGGGCCAGGGCGGCGGCTCGCTGTTCGTGAAAACGCACCCGAAATCGCAGCACCTCTGGGTCGACTCGCCGCTGAACCCCGACCCGAAGATTGCGCAGAGCGTGGCCGTGTTCGACACGACCAATCTCGACGCGGGCTACAAGGTGCTGCCGATCGCGGAGTGGGCCAACCTGGGCGAGGGCCCCAAGCGCATCGTGCAGCCCGAGTACAACGCGGCCGGCGACGAAGTGTGGTTCTCGGTGTGGAACGGCAAGGACCAGAAGTCCGCGCTGGTGATCGTCGACGACAGGACACTCAAGCTCAAGACGGTGATCGACGATCCGCGCATCGTTACGCCGACCGGCAAGTTCAACGTCCACAACACCGGCGAGGACGTCTACTGAGCATGGCTTGCTGACTCCCACGCGCAGCGATGCGCGCTTGCGGGCCCCGTCGGCTGCTGCGGCGGGGCCTTCTTCTTGCTTGCTAAGGCAGCGGCGACCCGCGCGCCGCGACCAGCACGTGGTACCACTCCGCTCGCGTCCAGAGCACCCTGCAGGCATCCGCGGCCGCGCGGATGCGGTCGGGCTGCTGGCTGCCGACGATGGGGATCACTCCCGCCGGATGGGCCATCAGCCAGGAATAGGCGGCAGCCGCCCGCGACACGCCGTGACGCTCGGCCTGCACGTCGAGTTCCATGCGGACTCGCTGCGCACGTTCATCACCGTCGGCATCCGCGAGACGCCCTCCGCCCAGCGGTGACCACGCCAGCACGCTCACGCCGTGCTGCATGGCCAGGTCGAGCGTGCCGTCGTGCAGCGGATCGAGCACCAGCGGCGAGAACTCGGGTTGCGTGCTCGCCAGCGGCAAGGGCAAGTGCGCAATCAATGCGGCCGTCTGCGCGGGCGTGAAATTCGACACGCCAATCGCCCTTGCCTTGCCGCTGCGCACCAGCGATTCGAGCGTGCGGGCGAGTTCCGCTGGATGCGTGAGCACGTCGGGCCGGTGCACCTGGTACAGGTCGAGGCAATCGGTGCCGAGTCGCCGCAGCGATTCTTCGCATGCCCGCGTGAGATAGCGGTCGCTCGAGTCATACGGCACGCCGGGAATGATCCCGCCCTTGCTCGCGAGCACCGCCTGCCGGCGCAACCCTGGATCCGAGGCGAACACGCGGCCCAACAGGCGCTCAGCGTCGCCGAAACCATCGCGGCCGTCAAAGCCGTAGATGTCGGCGGTATCGAGGAAGTTGATGCCCACCTCGAGCGCAGCCTCGACGAGTGCACGCGCAACGGCGACGTCGCCGCCGCGCAGCCGCCACATGCCCCACGCAAGGCGCGATACAAGCAGATCTGTCCCGCCGAGTCGAACTCGCTCCTGCGGGCCATCAGTGGCGTGGGTTGTCATGGCCTTATTAGAGCATGCGGCACTTGCAGCGAGCCCGGTTGTCCCGGCGGCACGACGTGGCCGCCGCCGAGACTCCGTCAGGGCGCTGGCCTTGTGCCAGCCAGCGCCCTATTCTCCGGGCCGGGGACGAGGGAGCATCGGTGGACGGATCCGCGCGGTACAGGGCCTTCATCAGCTACAGCCACCGCGACGCGAAGTGGGCCGAGTGGCTGCACCGCCGGCTCGAAACCTACCCTCTGCCCCGCAATCTCGTCGGCCGCGACACGCCATACGGGCCGGTGCCCGAGCGCTTGCACCCGATCTTTCGCGACCGCGACGAACTCGGCACCGCCACGGATCTCTCGACCGAGATCACGGCGGCGCTGCAGGACTCGATGTTTCTCGTCGTGCTCTGTTCGCCCGCCGCCGCGGCCTCGGCGTGGGTCAACGAGGAGGTACGCTCGTTCAAGCGCATGCATGGCGAAGGCCGCGTGCGTGCGATCATCGTCGACGGCGAGCCGTTTGCCGCCGACCCGGCCCGGGAGTGCTTCCCGGCAGCACTACGGTTCCGCGTCGGCCCCGACGGCGCAGTGTCGGACGTGCGTACAGAGCCGATGGCCGCGGACCTGCGTCCCGGTGGCGACGGCAAGAAGTACGCCGTCTCGAAGCTGGTGGCCGGCCTCACCGGCACCCGCCTCGACGAGCTGGTCCAGCGCGAGAACCAGCGCCGCTCCCGGCGCCTGCGCGCGCTGGCCGCGGGTCTCGCAACGCTCGTCATCCTGTTCGCGGGCCTGGCGCTCGAAGCCTGGCGCCAGCGCAACGTCGCCCGCGTGGCGCAGGCGGCCGCCGAGGACGCGCGCAAGGAAGCCGAGGGTCTCGTCGAGTTCATGCTGACGGACCTGCGTACACGGCTCGAGGCGGTCGGCCGGCTGGACGTGCTCGACAGCGTCGGTGAGCGTGCCCTCGCCTACTACGACGCACGTGACCTGGGCCAGGCCGATCCCGACGCGCTGGGCCGCCGCGCCCGCGCACAGCTGCTGGTCGGCGAGATCGACAACCTGCGTGGCGACCTCGGCGCTGCTCTCGCCGCCTACGAGGCCGCGGCTGCGACGACGGAGGAGCAGCTCGCCCGCGATCCCCGCAATCCGCAGCGCATCTTCGATCATGCGCAGGCCGAGTTCTGGATCGGCTACATCGCGTGGCAGCGCGGCGACTGGGCCCGGGCGCGGCAGCAGTTCACCCAGTACCATGACCACGCTCGCGACCTGCTGGCGATCGAGCCGGGCAATGCCGAATGGCAAAAGGAACTGGGCTTCGCCTACAGCAACCTCGGCACGCTGGCGTGGGACCAGGGCGACGCCGTCACCGCGGAGACCTATTTCCGCAGGGCGCTGGACGTTTCCGGCACGATCCTGCGGGCCGACGCCACGGATGTGGATCGTGTGGTGAGCCACGGGCAATCGTTCGCATGGCTGGCGGATGCGCTGATCCGACAGGCCAAGGTGGCCGCAGCGCGCGAGGCTCGGCTGGCAGAAATCGAACTCTACGACGGCTTCCAGACTGCGCATGCGGACAACGCACTGATCCGCAAGCACTCGGGGGTGGCATCCTACCGGCTGGCGCAGATCGAGCTCGCGGCAGGAGAGCTCCGGCATGCCATTGCCCGGGCCGAGGCCGCGGCGAGCGCGTTCGAACGGCTGCTCGCGGCCGAGCCTGACAATCTCGAGCAGGCCGACCGCGCGTCGATGGCCCACGCAGTGCTCGGCGAAGTCCAGCTGCACCTGGGCCGCATCGAGCCTGCGCGGACGAGCCTGCTGCGCTCGATCGAGATCGCCGAGCGTCTGGTGGCACGCGATCGCAACGTGGCGCAATGGCGCGACCAGAACCTGGCCTTGCCGCAAGTCACGCTGGCGCGCGTGTACGCGCAGACAGGCGCAATAACGGCGGCACGCTCGCTGTTCGCGACGGTATCAAACAACCTCCAGGGTGCGATCACGCGCGAGAGGCCCGACCCTCGCACACTACGGACCTATTGCGCGGCGCTGGCGGGCCAGGCAAGGTTGGGCGGCGCTGCCGATCCGCTGTGGCGGGAAGTCGCCGCGATCCTGTCGCGGCAGCAAGCCATCCTGAGTCCGGAGGGACTGGCATTGCTGGCCGAGGCGTATGCAGCGCTCGGCCAGCCGGTGGCGGCCGGCGCGATCGCGTCGAGCCTCGTGAGCAAGGGATTCCAGCATCCGGACCTGATGTCGGTACTGCAACGTCATCCTGCACTCGGCGCTCAAGGGCTCGCTGCCGCGCGGTGACACAGCAACGCACAGGTTCCCGTCCAGGTTTGGAACAGGGGTGCAGTCGACGCAGCGGCTGGCTGGCCCCGTTTTCGTTACGTGGAAGCCACTTAGAATCACAACGCAGGGAGTATTCGCATGTACGATCAATCGAAGTCCTGGGTGCTGGCCGCCGGCATCGCTCTCCTTCTCGCCGGCTGTTCGAAGCCGGCCGAACAGACTGCCGTCGAAACACCCGCGGCCGCGCCTGCAGAGGCCGTCGCCGAGCCCGCACCCGTGGAACCTATGGTCGCGACAGCGACCGATCCGAACCAGATCGGTACGGCGTCGGTATCGATCGGCTGGCAGACCAACGCGCTCGTCTTTGCCAGCGCAGGTGAAGGTTTCTGCGTGACGAATGGCGGCTGTCAATCCGGGATGGCCCTCAACACCGGCAATATCGATCTGTCGACGTTTCCGCCGGGCAACGTGTTGATTACGGTGACGCTCGATGATGACGCATGGAACGCGGGTTTCCGCCTGCCGACGGATGGCTACCAGGCGGTCGCGCTCGCGATCGATCCGCCGGGCGCCCCCACCGCGCCGACGCCGGTCTTTGGCCAGTCGAGTTGGCCGACGGGCTTCCTGATGCCGGCCGTGTCGGCGGACCAGCGGTCCGTGTCGTGGACCGACCTCGAGTCCGACCAGAATGTCTATGAGTATTCCATCGGTCTGGACGGGCCGAACGGCCGCGTGGTGATGGATCCCAAGATCTCGAACGGCGGCGGCGGCAGCAACAAGTAAACGGCGCCCGTGTCCGTCAGAACTGGTAGCGCAGGCTGGCGGATGCGGTGAAACCCGCGCGCGTGTAGTACGGAATCAGGGGATCACCGGCTGCACGCCCGCGGACGTCCGACCACTCGATGTAGCGGGTGTCGGTCAGGTTGAACAGGCCAAGGTTCAGCCGCAGTCGCGGACTGAAGCTCACATTGGCCAGCCAGTCGAGCGTCGCGTAGCCGTCCGTGCGATACAGGTCGCCCCGGCTGCGATCGACCCGGCGTTGCGCCTCGACGGCCGTCAATGCCAGTTCCGAGCCCAAGCGTGCGGACGGCGCATCGTAACGGAGGGACAGCACGGCGCGCGGCGGATCGATCGAATTGAGCGGCTGGTCGCGCTGCAGGTCGTCGCCCTGCGTCCAGGAGGCAGCGAGACGTCCACTCCAGCCTTCGAGACGTGGCGCAAGCGTCGCTGCGGTGAAGCGCAGGTCGATCTCGGCACCCACGATCCGCGCTTCCGCCACGTTCTGTGACTGGAAGAGCGTCACGCCTGTCGCGGGATCGACACCGAGATTCACCTTCGACTCGATGAAGTCATCGTACTCGGTCCGGAAGACGCTCGCCGTCATCGACCACGGCACGCCGGTCAGCCGAACGCCGAGCTCGAACCCATCGCTGGTCTCGGGCCGCAGGCCGGGATTCGGGATCGCGCGGATGTTGAACAGCGGGACCTCGAGACCGATGTTGACATCCTCCGGCGGCGGCGAGCGGAAGCCGTGCGCATACTGGAAGTAGAAGCCCAGCCGCGGATCGACCGTGTAGAGCACGCCGAGCTTCGGCGCGAACGAGAGTTCGTCAACCGACACCGGCTGCGCCGATGGATTGTCGGCACGGTAGATGGCGTCCACGTCCGGGCTCAGCTCGTAGTAATCGACCCGCAGGGCCGGAATCAGGCTCCAGCGGCTTTCGGCCCAGCGCATTTCGTCCTGCAGGAAGACACCGATCTCGGTCACCGTCGACCGCGGCAGGTCGCGCAACGGGAAGGTCTCGCCGAGGATGGTCGCGGTCGTCACGCCGGTGAGCAGGTTTGTCTGCAGACCGTCGCGCAGTTCCTCGATACGCGAGCGCGTCGCCTCGATGCCATAGACGAGATCGTGCGTGAACGCTGTCGAGCCCAGCCCCTTCATGGCCGTGAACTCCAGGCCGAGCGTCGACTCGTCATAGTCGAACGCGCGGTCGAGTCGCACGGGAGGCGTGCGCGGGGGCGCTGCCTTGCGGACTTCGTAAGTATCCTGGTCCGTCTCGGTACCTTGCCAGTAAAGGCTCCAGTTCGCAGCGTCGAAGGCCGCGTTCGGCGTGTCGAGCGACTGCTGCAGGCTGGCGCGATAACGCAGCATCTCGTCGTCACCTTGCAGCGCGGTCGTGTTGAGAAAGCGCCCGACCCCGAGGAACGCATTCACCGCCGTCTCCTGCTGCAGGCGGCTGGCGTCGAGCGTGAGCGTGATCGGTCCCCCAGGTACCTTCGTGCCAACGTGGGCCAGCACGGATTCCGCCGTCACGTCGCTCGGGTTCGGTTCGACGTTGGCGGCCGTGTGTGCCTCATGCGCGTCCTGATGCGAATAGCCGACCAGCCATTGGGCCGACACGGCCTCGCCGGCGGCGAGCAACGCTGCGCGCCAGCCGTCGTTTTCCGAGTCGTAACCCGCATCCGTGCGCAGCGCGTGCGCCCCGCTGCCCTGCGCCAGCAGGCGGGCAGGTGTCAGCGTCGTCATCGCGACCACGCCGCCGATCGCATCGCTGCCGTACAGCGCGGATGCCGGTCCGCGCAGGATCTCGACACGATCGACGAACGCCGGATCGATGAATGCGCGGCCTGAATCGGCGTAGCTGCCGACCGCAAAACCACCGGCCGCCGGGATGCCGTCGATCTCGACCGCGACACGGTTGCCACCCAGGCCCCGCACCGAGACCGTGTCCAGCCCGAAGCGGAAAGGGTCGTTGCGCACGCTGAGGCCCGGTTCGTAGCGCACGAGATCGCGGATGTCGGTGGCCAGGGTCGCCTCGATCCTGGCCTGGTCGATGACTGTCACGCTGGCCGCGACGCGTGCTACCGGCGTGATCCGCCGCGCATACACCATGATGGTCTCGAGGTCCTGGTCGCCAGCCCGCAGCAGGCCAGGCATCAAGGCGGCAACCACCCCGAGCAGGTGCAAGGCGGTCGGACGAAATCGGGACATGGCCTGGACTGCTTCCTCGTGGCGCGCGTCATGCACGCGGGGGACAAGATGCGGCCCGCGTGCCCGCGCGGCCATGACGTGGATCAAGAACAGGACAGGTACATTTTCCGTTACCCGGTGGACTCGCGCTGTCAGGTGGGACTGACACCCGCAGCCATCGGTACAAGCCGCAGCCGCGTCACGGCAAGGCGCAGGAACGGCATTGACCTGCATCAATGCCCCGCCGTGGGCGCCGGCACAGAGTGTAGCCATGCAGTTGCCCTCGGGCGACGCACCACCGTACCGAGATGGAGTTGCCCACGTGAACCGCATTCACACCAGAGTTTCAGCCGCACTCGTCCTCGCGACAGTTGCATTCGTCCCGGCCGTCCTCGCCGCCGACGCCACTCCGGCCATGCCGGCAGTCACCGCGCCTGCGTCGTTCACCGATGCGTTGACGGGGGGCGAGGCCCATCTCGAGTTCCGCTATCGCCTCGAAGCGGTCGAGCAGGAGCCATTCGCCGATGACGCGTTGGCCTCCACGCTGCGCAGCCGCCTCAACTACCGCACGCGCGAGTGGCACGGCTGGAGCCTGCTCGCCGAGGCCGACAACAACACGGTGCTGGGCGACGACGAAGCCTACAACAGCACGACCAACGGGATCACTGACCGGCCCGTTGTCGCCGACCCCGAGTACACTGAGGTCAACCAGGCGTACGTGCAGTTCAAGACCGGTGCGCTGACCGGCGTTGGCGGCCGCCAGCGCATCACGCTCGACGACCAGCGGTTCGTCGGCAACGTCGGCTGGCGACAGAACGAGCAGACGTACGACGCGCTGACGCTCAAGGGCAGCCCGCGGCAGGACGTGCAGTTGCATTACTCCTGGATCGCCAACGTAAACCGTGTGTTTGGACCGGACGAAGGGACCCAGGCAGCCAACTTCCATGGCGCGCTGCACGCGTTGAACGGCAAGGCGGATTTCGGCAAGGCCGGCGCCCTGACCGCGTTCGGTTACCTGTTCGACATCGAGAATGCGCCCGCGCTGTCGAGCCAGACCTTCGGGCTGCAGTGGGCGGGCACGTACTCGCCCTCGGCGACGACGAAACTGAACTGGATCGCCGGCTATGCCAGTCAACGTGACGGCGGCGACAATCCGAACGACTACTCCGCGGACTACTACCGCCTCGAGGGCGGGATGACGCGCGGTGCGATCGGCTTCAAAGCCGGCTACGAAGTGCTTGGCGGCGACGACACCCCGAACCATGCTTTCCAGACACCGCTCGCGACGCTGCACGCGTTCCAGGGCTGGGCCGACAAGTTTCTCAGTACGCCCGCCGGCGGCGTGGCGGATCTCTACGTGGGTGCCAGCGGCAATCTGGGGCCGGTCGCCCTGCAGGTGGTCTGGCACGACTTCGAGGCCGAGGCGTTCAGCCAGGACTACGGCAACGAGTGGAATGCCTCCGCGACTTACAAGTTCGGGGCGAAGAAGAACTACGAGGCGCTGCTGAAGTTCGCCGATTACCAGTCCGACGGCTTCGCAACCGACACGACCAAGTTCTGGGTGCAGTTCGCCGCGGCGTTCTGAACTGGCAAAGGGGGCGTGTGCGCTGACGGTGCAAGCCCTCCTCCCCGCCGGCCCGGGCGCGGTACCATCCACGGATGGAAAACCTGACGCCCGAATTCGCGCGCGTGCGCGAACTGAGCCCGCGCCGGAACACCACCCGCGCCACGGCTGTCCCGCAACTGATCGACGAGCAGTTGCGGCACTTTTCGATCGATCCCGCGACCGAGTTTGGCCAACGCATGGCCGAGTTCGTGCGCCACCTCTACGAGGGCAATGCGGCCGCGCACCAGTTGTGGGAGGTCACGCTGCGCGAGCTCGCCGGCCTCGAACCAGGTGACCGCGTCGCGCGCTTCAATGCCAAGCGCTTCCTGTGCTTCCAGCTCGCGAAGATCCTCGACACGCTGCAGAACCCGCTGCGCAAGAGCTACCAGTCGCTGCTGCACGACCCGATGCAGACGGCGATCAAGGGCCCCTACCCGATCTTCGACAACGTCACGGCGTTGTTCAGTTCGACGCCCGTCATCACGCGCACTGCCACGTACATGTACGCGTGCACGGAGTGGGTCGAGGACGCCTTCAAGGGCCGCGAGCCCTTGCTCGAGATCTACTCGCGCCTGCTCAATCCCACCTCGATCAGCCTGGCCAACCACATCGTCGACCTCGAGGCGGGCCCGCTCGCCGGCGAGTACCTGGCCTGGAATTTCAATTCCGGCATGGCCGCGATCGACGCGACGCTGGCCAACCTGGTCGGCTATAACGACGTGGTGCTGTCCAGCCGCAACGTCTATGGCGGCACGTACCAGCTGCTGCACGACTGGTACGGCAAGAAGAGCAACCTCGACGTCGCGGTCGAATGGTTCGACGGTTTCACCGTCGAGGAATTCAGCCACGCGCTGCAGGCCACGCTCGCGAAACACCATGACCGCCTGGCGCGTGGCCGCCGCATCTACGTGTTCCTCGAGTCACCCTGCAATCCGCACGGCTACGTGCTCGATGTGCCTGCGATCTGCCGCGCCGCGCACGAGCACGGCCTGACCGTGATCTGCGACGCGACGGTCGGCACGCCGGTGCTGCAACCCGTGCTGCAGCGCGCCGACCCGATGGAGCGCCCGGACTTCGTGATCCATTCCTACACCAAGGATCTCGCCGGATCGGGCACGACGACGGCGGGCGTCTGCATCGGCCGCAACGAGCGCATGTTCATCCCGAAGGGCGACACCGTCACCGCACCGGGCCCCGACGGCGAGCCGTGTGTTTACCGCTGGGACGAGACGCTGTTCTGGAACGTCTACTACATCAAGGGCGCGTTCCTCGATGCGGACAAGGCGTTCGAGGTCATCAATGGCATGCGCACGGTCGAGCTGCGCGTGCT
>Ga0114939_10003465_pt1 | contig 11042 bp, 10 predicted proteins | sample AshMeaCrysSpring_FD_87196 | JGI IMG/M metagenome (GOLD analysis project Ga0114939, IMG submission 87196) | Groundwater microbial communities from Big Spring, Nevada to study Microbial Dark Matter (Phase II) - Ash Meadows Crystal Spring | ecosystem: Environmental > Aquatic > Deep subsurface >... | reverse complement strand
CGAGCAGAAAGGCAGCCGCGACACGCGCGGCACGGCCGGCTACAAGGCCGTCGGCGCGGGCCTGGAATACGGCTACTGGGGCGTGTACAGCATTCCAGTCGTGTACGGCGAGTTCTCGAGCACGCCCGAGTTCACGGTGGCCGAGGGCCAGGCCGAGGTCGCATCGAAGCTCTTCAGCACGCGGGACAAGCGCCTCGTCTACACGATCGACACGCAGGTGAAGAAGGTGGAGTCCACGGATGCCGGACTCGAGGAAATCGCCTCGGCGATCGCGAAGAAGCTGCAGCGAGAGAAGCTCACACGGTGAGCCGCGGCTTGCGTCGGGCAGTTCGGGTCAACGCGGTCAGGGGATCTGGAATCGTTCCTTGAAGCGCTCGATTTCCGCGCGTACCGCGGGGTCGAGATTGTCTGAACGCACGCGTGCGAACACGCGCGACAGCACGGCCCGCTCTTCCGGGTCGACGTCCCCATCCTGCAGCGCCAGGCGCTCGATCATCTGCAGTTCGTCCTGATCGATCTGCCCGTCGTTTGCGAACACGTGCAGGAACGAATACTGCATGATCGCGTTCCAGTTGCTGCCCGATTTCGTCATATCGTGATCTGGCTTCCCAGCCGATGCTTGGTGGTGCGTGTGGCCGGGAACGTCGACTCGAAGGTTGACCCGTCGCTGGCCTGACCGGTAAGGCTGCCCGGACAATGTGACAGGCAGATGACAGCGCCGGATTCGGCCCGGCGGCGCACCGGACAGCACGGCGGCTGAGTCCGGCGCCCGCCAGGCAGTAACGCGATCAGGGCTTGACCTTGGTCACCTGGAAGATCGAGACGGTGCGGCTGACTTCGTTACCCACCAGAACCAACGGCTTGCCGTTGGGGCTGTCTTCCCCGGCGATGAAGGTCACCCCTTCCGCGCCGCGGTCGCCGAGTACCTCGTCGAGATTGGTCAGGTTGCGCGTGTTCGCATACGCAGCGAACGTCGGAGCCGTGGGATTGCTGACGTCACAGGCCATCACGCCGCCCATGCGTTCCAGCCCGATGAACGCATAGGTGCGCCCACCCACCTTGCCCACGGCGATGCCCTCCGGCTCCGGCCCCTTGTCATCGCTGCGGCTGTCGAGCGTGTTGCTGCTGCTGGCGTTGAAAATCGCGGTGTAGCCGTTCGCCGGCTCCGCGAAGAACTGTTCCAGCTGGTCCCCACTGTCCCAGACCAGCTCGCCATCCGCCGTCCAGATCGAGAACGACCGGGCACCGAACGACACGATGCGATCGAAGTCACCGTCACCGTCGAGGTCCCCGGACGCATTGGTAACGTTCAGCTGGCCCAGAACACTTCTCTGCTTCAGCGTCGCGGCGTCTGGAAAAGCCGTCGGGTCGAGCACGTAGCTGTCGCTGCGGAGCCGCACCTGCTCGTTGAAGCCGGGGAAATCCTCGCTCGAGCGCGAATCGCCCTCGTTGGCCGTTACGAGGAAGCGCTGGCCGCGGACGTTGTACTGGGCGATGGCATCGGGCTGGTACATCCCGAAGACCGGCCGGTTGACGACGTTGATGCCATCTTCCTTGCTGGCATCGATCTTGTGCCCGGCTGGCTGTAATCCTTCAGCCCGAGCGGCACGATGGACTGCACCGCAGCCGTCGGCACGTCCACAATGGCGACCGCGTTGGCTTCCTGCAGAGTCACCCAGGCCGTGCGGCCGTGGACAGTGATGTATTCAGGTTCGAGGTCCTGGGCGGCCGTGGTACCCGGCCCAAAGACCCGGATCCCCTGCGCGTTCAGCTCTTCGCGGCTGAAGGCAGTGAAGTCCGCGCTGCGCACGGTGGCCGCCGCCACACCCTGACCGAGGTCGATGATGCTGACCGAGCCCTCGGGATTGACCGATCCCGGCAGGTAATCGACGGGCTCGCCCTCGTTTGCGACGAGGACGTGGGTTCCATCCCCGGTGAACTTCAGCATGTCGGGCAGAGCGCCAACCCCCACGTCGCCGCGGAACTGCAGCGTGACGGCATCGATGAACACCACGCGGCCCGGGTTCGTCTTGGGCGAGGCCTCGACCGCGACGGCCACCAACCCATTGAAGGTCGCCACGCTGTTGCGACCGGCGCCCAACGCGTCCAGCGCGATCGTGTCCTGCAATATGGGTGCGGCCGGGTCTGACAGATCGATGACCGCGAGGTCGTTGTCTTCCGAGTTGATCGCAAATGCGCGGCGCGAGCGCGGATCATAGGCGACGATTTCGGCACCTCCCTCCCCGGTCGAACCCGTACTGATGCTCGCAAGGTGCCGCAGCCCGATGTCCCACTGCGGCGGTGCGGCGAGCGCTGGGGACACGGCAAGTACAGCTGCCACGGCGGCAGCAATCGAGTTTCTCATGCGATGAAGGCCTTTATTGCGGGACGGGATTTCGCCCGAGGATGCTGCCGCGCGCCCATGACGGGAGTAGTACGCGCTGCGGGATCAGCCGGCTGCGCGCGGCTGGCATCGGCGGCCTGCGCGATGTCATGCCGCGTCAGGAACGACCCATCGATCAGCCTCGAGCAACGGCAACTCACGGTCCCCGACCAGCACCGATTGCGCCTCGGTCCATCGCAACAGGCTCATCCTGCCCGCGTAATCCTCGACCAGTGTGGTGCAACTCTCCACCCAGTCACCGTCGTTGCAGTAGGCGACCCCTTCGATCTCGGAGATCTCGGCGCGATGAATATGGCCACAGATGACGCCGTCGACCGCATGGGCCCGGGCCGCGGCCGCCAGGGCCCGCTCGAACCCCGCGATGTACTTCACCGCATTCTTCACCTTGTGCTTCAGGAAAGCGGCAAGCGACCAGTACGGATAGCCGAGTCGCTGGCGTGCGGCGTTGACGTACCGGTTCAGTGACAGCACGAAATCGTAGGCAGAACTCCCGATCGACTCGAGCAGCGGACTCGCGCGTACCACGCTGTCGAACTCATCGCCGTGCAGTACCAGAAATCGCCGGCCATCGGCCGCGACGTGCACGGCCTGCCGCCGGATCTCGAGGTTACCCATCACCAGGCCATCGTGCTCGCGAAACGGCCGGTCGTGGTTGCCGGGCACGTAGACGACGCGCGTGCCATGCTTCGCCTTGCCGAGGATGGTCCGGATGACGTCGTTGTGGGCCTGCGGCCAATAGAAATTCCGCGACAGGGCCCAAAGGTCGATGATGTCGCCGACGAGATAGAGTTCGTCACACTCCACCCGGCGCAGGAAGTCGAGCAGGTATTGCGCCTGGCAGCCTTTCGATCCCAGGTGCACATCCGAGATGAACACCGTTCGCAGCCGCAATGCGGTGCGCGCTCCCGCTGGCCGTTCGTTCATGTGCGAATCTCTGGCCTGTGACACCGCAATAGTCCATGCAGAACATGAACTTGGCGTGACCAGTTGAAGAAGAATGGATGAAAGATATCCGCCGTGCCCGGGCCTCGCGTCATGGCCCTGCGCAGCCTGCCGCGCCTCGCGGGTATCCAATACCTGGTACCTGCCCCAACCCTTCCGCGCGGCCAGTGTCACTAATTCGTCAGATTCTCGCGGTACAAGCCCATCATCAGATCTGCGACAGGACACGCCATGGCGAGTTTCCGCGAAGCATTGGCGACCCAGCGTTGGGATGACCATCGCTACTACCATCACAGCCGGGTCAACCAGTCGCTGCACTTCGTCAGCGCCGTCAGCTTCGTCTGTGCCTACGCCATGACGTTCTCGAGTCCCGCCGCCGCGGCGCTCGTGGCCTGGCTGGTGTCCATGACCACCCGCCAGGCGGGCCATTTCTTCTTCGAGCCCAAGGGCTACGACGAAGTGAATCAGGCCACGCACGAATACAAGGAGGACATCAAGGTCGGCTACAACCTGCGCCGCAAGGTCGTCCTGATGACCCTGTGGGCCGCATCACCGCTGTTACTGCTGTGGCAGCCGGCGCTCGGCGGCTTGCTGGAACCGCACGTGGACACCGCGTCGTTCTGGCACAACGTCGGCCTGGTCTGGTTTGCGATCGGCGTCGGCGGCCTGCTGTTCAGGACGGTGCACCTGTTCGTGATTCAGGATGTGCAGACCGGCCTGGTGTGGTGCGCGAAGATCCTGACCGATCCGTTCAACGACATCAGGCTCTATCACAAGGCGCCTCTGGCTCTGCTGCGTGGCAGTCCCGGGGCGAACGTCGACGCGCACTGACGGCTGGAAGACCCAGCCGCACGCGGACCATCTCCACGAGGATGCGCCGCTGGACCGCGACGCTGCTGAACCCGGGCGGGGTCTCCCACCAGCCGTCCGCTTGCATCTGGCGCGCCGCCGCAATGAATCGGCTCACCACCTCCGCGAAGTCATTGTCGGTGTAGTTCAGGCTGAAAATGCAGCGTCCCGTACCGACCCAACTCAACGCCAGACCCGCCGCTCGCAGGTAGAACTGGAGCATCCAGTGATAACGCGAGTCCTGCGAATGGCAGACAACCCAGACCGTCGACAGCCCCCGGACGTGGATCGGCACGCCTTCCCGCTCGAGCGCTTCGTTCAACTGCTGGGCGCGACGCTGCCAGGTCTCATCCAGGCCGGCGTAGAGCGCCGCCACGGCCGGTTCTTCGTCGAGTACGATCAGAAACTCGTTCATCGCGGTCATTACGTACGGATGAGCATTGAACGTGCCGCGAGCGAAGCAGATGTCGGCGGGCCGGTCCTCGCGGAAGCGTCGCATGAGCGCCGCGCGCCCACAGAGCACCCCCACGGGGAGTCCCCCGCCCAGGGTCTTGCCATAGGTCACGAGGTCGGCCCGCACACCGAAGTATTGCTGTGCGCCGCCTCGGGAGAGGCGGAAGCCCAGGAACACTTCGTCGAAGATCAGGGGAATGCCGCGGCGCGTGCAGACGTCACGCAGTCGATGCAGCCAGTCGCTGTAGGAGGCACGATCGAAGCCGGCGGTGCGTGCCGCCGCCACCAGCGTCGAATCACCGGGAGCGGCTTTGTTGGGATGCAGCGCCTGCAGCGGGTTCACGAGCACGCAGGCCAGGTCCGTGCGCGACTCGAGCACCCGCAACGCCGCGTCGCTCATGTCCGCCAAAGTATAGGTGCTGTCGGCCGGCATCGGATTGCCAATACCGGGCTGCACGTCGCCCCACCAGCCGTGGTAGGCGCCGCAGAAACGCACCACGTGCGTGCGACCCGTGTGATAGCGCGCGAGACGGACCGCCTGCATCACGGCTTCCGTCCCGGACATGTGGAAGGAGACTTCGTCGAGCCCGGAGATGCGGCGCAAGCGGTCGACGTTATCGATCACGACAGGGTGGTACGAACCGAGCACGGGGCCGAGCGATCCGGCGCGCGCGACTGCGCGCTCAATGCATTGCTTGTAGAAATCGTACCCCAGCAGATTCACCCCATACGAGCCGGCAAGGTCATACGCTTCGTTGCCGTCGACGTCGACGACCTGCACGCCACTCGAGGCAGTGACGAAGGAACCGGTCTTGAGATGACGGCGAGCCACCGCCGAAAACTGGAACGGTACGCGGTAGCGGTTGACAAATTGCAGGTCGGAAATCGCCGGCTCAGCCTGAGCCGACAGCGCCGCGCCCTCACGGTGGCGGGATCGCAGCTGCTCGGCAAGGCGCAGGAACCCTGCCCGCCGCCGGTCCGCCAGTTCGTCGTCGGCCCCGTCCGCGCGGAAGAACTCGGACTCGTCGTACTCGTAGTACGGCACCTGCCGTGCGAACCGACGCGACCAGCGCGCGTGCCCCGCGAGCGAGCGATGCTTCGCCGCCGACAGATCGAGCCGCTGCCTGACCTTCGGGATGGCCACTGCGACGACCGCGGCAGCGGCGAGGTACGCCCACGCGATGGAGTAGGACATTCGGGGGCCGAGGCTAACTGCGCACCATGACATCCGGATGACTGCCCCGCATCCGCCATCCCTGCTGCGCCGGCTGGCCAGCCACGAGTCGCTGAGTTTCTGGCTGACCAATGCCATTCCGCGCCGCACGCTGACGCTGCTCGTCGGCTGGGTCAGCAGGATCGAGCATCCCGTCGTGTGCGGTGCTGCTCTTGCGGTGTGGCGGCGCTTTACCGACATCGATCTCGCTGACGCGGCGGAAGCCTCCTATCGCAGCATGCACGGCTGCTTCACACGCAGGTTGCGGCCCGGGTCACGGCCCTTCGATGCCCGTCCCGGCATCGTGGCGAGTCCGAGCGACGGCATCGTCGGCGCCTGCGGTCGCATCGAGCAATCGATGGTGCTGCAGGCCAAGGATTCGAGCTATCACCTGACCGACCTGCTCGGCGGCGACGACGACCTCGCGCGTCGGCTGGAGGGGGGCACGTACGTGACGCTGCGCCTGACTTCCGGCATGTATCACCGGTTCCACGCGCCGCACGATTGCCGCGTGGACCGCGTCACCTACATTTCCGGCGACGCGTTCAACGTCAATCCCGCCACGCTGCGCCGGATACCGCGGCTGTTCTGCCGCAACGAACGCGCCGTGATCCGCTGCGGCTTGCGCAGCGATGGCGAACTCATCGTCCTGGTGCCAGTCGCGGCCATACTCGTGGCCAGCATCCGCCTGTCGTTCCTCGACGTGCGCCTGCACCTTCGCTACCGCGGACCGAACCGGATCGACTGCGATGCGTTACTGCAGCGAGGCGACGAGATGGGTTGGTTCGAGCAGGGCTCGACGATCGTCGTACTGGCACCGCAGGGATTTGACCTGGCCGCAGGCATCACCGGTGGCGATTCGATCAAGGCGGGAGTGGCTCTACTGGAGCGCACCATCGACTGAAGGCTGCCCGCCGTTAAGAGGATTCAACCGTGTGATGTCGCTTCCTGCAGCCCGGCCGGCCCGGCCTGGACCACTGCAAGCGCGGCGAGGAACTGCCGCGTGCAGGCCTCCCACGAGTACTGCAAGGCATGCTCGCGGCAGCGTGCCGGGTCGAGCGCGAGGCAACGCCGCGCCGCCGCCCCGAGATCCTCGTCGAGACAGCCGGTCACGCCGTCCACGACGACATCGAGCGGACCGGTCACAGGATACGCAGCCACCGGCAGACCGCATGCCATCGCTTCCAGCAACACGAGTCCGAACGTGTCGGTGCGGCTGGGAAAAACGAACACGTCGCACGCCGCAACGTGCCGCGCAAGGTCCTCGCCGTGCTTGAAGCCGAGGAAGCGTACCTCGGGAAACTCGGCTTGCAGCGCGGGACGTGACGGGCCATCGCCGATCACCACGCGCGTGCCCGGCAGGTCGAGGCTCAGGAAGTCATGGATGCCTTTCTCGACGGCGACGCGTCCGAAATACAGCCACAGCGGTCGTGGCCAGGGCAGCAGTCCCTTGTCCCGGGGTCGGAACTGGTCAGCGTCGACGCCGCGGCTCCAGCGCGAAATGTTACGGAAGCCGTGCCCTTCGAGCAGCCGCTGCATGGAAGGGGTCGCCACCAGCGTGCGACGCGCGGCACCGTGGAACCAGCGCATCCAGGCGTAACCCAAGCTGAGCGGGATGGGTGCCCGCGCACGCAAGTATTCGGGGAACTGCGTGTGATACGCAGTCGTGAAAGCCTGGCCGCGAACCCGGCACCAGCGCCTCGCCGCCAGGCCGAGCGGCCCTTCGGTCGCGATGTGCACGGCATCCGGATCGTAAGCGGAGAGTTGGCTCGCAAGCCGGCGGCGTGCGAACAGCGCCAGCCGGATTTCCGGATAGGTGGGACACGGCACGGTCCGGAAGTCCTGCGGACTGAGCACCCTCACGTCGACGCCCTCTTCCTGCAGGCAGCGCACGGTCGACGCCAGCGTGCGGACGACGCCATTGGTCTGCGGAAACCACGCGTCGGTGACGAGTGCGAGTTTCATCAGGCGCCAAGCATGCCGACACAAGGTTACCGGCCGATGAACCTCGAGGCGGTCCTCATAAACGTGACGCGGTCCGGACTTCGCCCGCGCGCGTCACGAATCATTCACGAGACTGCCGCAGGACTGTCGCTTCAACACCGGAAACTGCGGCCTCGCAAGCAGCCCGAATGTCGGCGGCTGCGGAGCGAAACCGATGGGCGCTCGAACCGAGCTGGTGTGGCGGCGCTTCGACAGCATCGAGCAGTCGATGTGCATCACCATCAATCGCGCGAGCCGTTACGCGCCGGTAAGACGTTTCTTCACGCTGATCAGCCGGCTCGGCGACGGCGTCTTCTGGTACCTGCTGATGCTGGCGTTCGCCGTTGAGTCAGCGCACGGCGCGCAGATTGCGCTGCAGATGGCAGTGGCGGGCCTGCTGTCGCTGGCGCTGTACAGGCGCCTCAAGCAGAAGCTGGTGCGCGAGCGCCCGTACATATCGCACGCCGGCATCGAGGCAGGCACCGCTCCACTCGATCGTTACAGCTTCCCATCGGGCCACACCCTGCACGCCGTGTGCTTCACTACCGTCGCCTGCGCATACGTGCCCGAGTTGCTGCCGGTACTGCTGCCGTTCACCTGCCTGGTGGCCGCGTCGCGCGTCGTGCTCGGGCTGCACTATCCGACGGATGTGGCCGCGGGCGCTGCGCTCGGCTTCGGCATCGCCCTCATCGTGATGACGGTCCTCCCGGTCTGAATCGGCGCCTCGCCGGGCCCGCCGGTCAGCCGAAGATCAGCGTGCCGGCATCGAGCGGCAGGCGCACCATCGAGCGCGCGCCGCTCCTGCCTTCGCGCTCCAGCCCGATCTGCGCCAGCGGCAGCGACCGGCCTGCCATGGTTGCGCTCGAGTAAAGCCCGGCCGGGACGCGGACCGCGATGTCCCGCTGCACGGGCTCGAACGACCTCGTGTGGACCTGCAGTCGCAGTTCCAGCTGCTGCGGCGTAACGGCGCTGACCTCGGCCTGCAGGAGGAACCGGCCGCCGTGACTGCTGCTGCCGTCGTCGATGAAAAGCGAGCCACTCCCGTACTCTCCTGCAGCTGGCTGCGTGAGTTCCAGCGACAGCGGCGCGGCCAGCGACTCGTCAGCGTTGCGGCGCGCTTCGACCAGGAACATCGGAAAGCCAGCTCGTACGAACAGCGGCGTGCGACCGAGCGGCGCGTCAACAGTCACCCTGCGGTCTCCCGCGTGCTCCACGCCCGTATGCCAGTCCACCCACTTTCCCGACGGCAGGAACAGTTCGCGCGCGCGCTGGCCGCGATGCATCACTGGCGCGGCCAGCAGCGACGACCCCAGCAGGAACTGCTCTTCACCCGCGCCTCGAGGCACGTCATAGTGCATCTGCAGCGGCCGCACCAGGGGCGTGCCCTGCTCGTGCGCCTCGAGCGCAAGCCGGTAGAACAAGGGCAACAGCTGGTAGCGTCGCCGCAGGATCTGTCGACATTGGGCCAGGGCTTCGGCACCGAAGCTCCAGGGGTCCTGACTGCGCGCGAAATGCACGCAGTGCACGCGGAAGAACGGCATCAGCGCCCCCAGTTCCATCCAACGCACGAACAGTTCCGCACTGGGACGCCGCGGCTTGAAGATGCCCAGGCGCCCGGGTCCGCGCGCGAACCCCCCGACATCGGCGCCGCTCAGCGGCACGCCACTCAGCCCCAGGTTGAGCACCATCGACAGGTTTTCGCGCAGATGCTCCCAGGTCGAATGGTTGTCGCCCGTCCAGACGGCGGCATGACGCTGGATGCCCAGGTAGCCTGACCGCGACAGCACGAACGGCCTGCGTTCAGGCCGTGCAGTCTGCAGCGCCTCGACCGTGGCTTCGGCCATTCGGTTCGCATAGAGGTTGCGCACGCGGTGATGGGGCGTCGAACCGTGCCAGACGTCCTCGGCCAGCGGATCGTAATAGTCACCGGCACGGAACACCGGGTCGTTCATGTCGTTCCAGAAACCGCTGATGCCGGTGTCGATCAGCGGGCGGTGCAACTGCGCCCAGCGGCGCCGGGTCTCCTCACGGCAGAAATCCGGGAACACGGTGGTGCCAGGCCAGACGACGCCGACATAGGGCTCGCCGCGGGAGTTGCGCAACAGGTGGTCGCCACGTTTCAGGGTCTCGTACGCGTGATAAGGAGCCACGCTCACGCCGGGATCGATGATCGCCATCGTCCGTAGACCCAGGTCACGCAGTTGCGCATGCATGCCTTCCGGATCGGGAAAGCGTCGCGGATGAAACGTGAAGACCCGGTACCGCTCCATGTAGTGAATATCGAGATGAATCGTGTCGGCGGGCAAGTCGAGTTCGCGCAGCCTGCGCGCGACCTCGAGCACCCTTGTATCGCTCCTGTACGACCAACGCGACTGGTGGAAGCCGAGCGCCCAGGCCGGCGGCAGGAAAGTGCGCCCGACGAGCGCGCCAAGCGACTGTACGACCTGCAGCATGGAGCCGCTCATCACGATGACGTCCACTGCCATGCCGCCGGTGTCGCACGCGGCGGATACCCGTACCTCGCCCGCGCTGGTTTCCACGTCGAGCGGCAACGCGGTGGCAAACAGCACGCCCGTCGTCGCACCGCCGCGCGCGGTCGCCAGCACGAACGGCAGGGCCGTATAGCTGGCGCCGGAAATGGCGTACATCAAGGTATCGATCGCCATGATGCGGAAGCGGGCTTCGTTGCGATCCGGAGCCCCGCTTGCGGCTCCGAAGCCGAAGAAACGTGCGTCACCCAGCCGGCAGGTCACCGACCAGCGGGCAGGATCGAGCCGTCCGGCCAGGAGAGTCTGGCCGTGGTCCTGCAGCGTGAAGTTGCCAGCGTCCAGTTCCAGGGTGACGCCGGGGTCCGCCTGCCACGCGGGCGACTCGGGCCCGGCCCAGGGGAGCATCGGAAACACAGGGCTGCCGACCACGAACCGGACGCTGCCGACGGCACGGCCCGTGAGGACACGATCGCCCATCCGCTCAGGATCGCGCGCGCTGGCGAGTCCGCTTCATCAGCGTGACGTGGCTGCCGTCCCTGGCGACCTTGGACGACCGGCTGGTCGCGTGGCACTGCACGTACGTGCCATCCGGCTGCATGAGCCAGGCATTGCGCTCATCCTGCAACTGCACCTGCAGTACCTCCCAGAGCCGTTCGCGCAGGTGTCGCGGCTCGACGGGCGCGATGGCTTCGACGCGCCGCGACAGGTT
>Ga0114939_10003464_pt1 | contig 11044 bp, 11 predicted proteins | sample AshMeaCrysSpring_FD_87196 | JGI IMG/M metagenome (GOLD analysis project Ga0114939, IMG submission 87196) | Groundwater microbial communities from Big Spring, Nevada to study Microbial Dark Matter (Phase II) - Ash Meadows Crystal Spring | ecosystem: Environmental > Aquatic > Deep subsurface >... | reverse complement strand
CGGGCGGGTTGCGCTGCAGCCCTCCAACCACGAGTGGGTTGCGCTGCAGCTCTCCAACGACGGGCGGGGAGCGCTGCAGCCCTCCAACGACGGGCGGAGGGCGCTGCAGTTCTCCAACCACGGGCCGGTTGGGCTGCGATCCTCCGACGACGGGCGGCGGGCGCTGCAGCTCTCCAACGACGGGCGGGGAGCGCTGCAGCCCTCCAACGACGGGGGGGTTGCGCTGCAGCCCTCCAACCACGGGCCGGTTGCGCTGCAGCCCTCCAACGACGGGCGGGTTGCGCTGCAACTCTCCGGTGACGGGCGGGGGGCGCTGCAGTTCTCCAACGACGGGCCGGTTGCGCTGCGATCCTCCGACGACGGGCGGGGGGCGCTGCAGTTCTCCAACGACGGGCCGGTTGCGCTGCAGTTCTCCAACGACGGCAGGGCGGCACTGCGATGCTCCATCGACCGGGGCTGCGGGCCGGCTCCCTCCGAGCCACTCCCTCAGATGTCTCACATCGTGAGACGCGTGCCCCACTTGGCGAACGCGGGAACCTGTGTCTAGGCTTGGGCGCGCACGTCCATCACGAGCGGCTGAGGGATCTGGCCCCGCGACGCCGCAGCAACCGGGTGGTCCGAGCCACGGGTCACCGCCAGGTGCTAATTCCAGCGCGGCAGGCTCTCGTCCCGGGGGTCGGCGGCGGAAGATGGGCTGCCGTGCCACGGGCGCTCCTCGCTCCCGGCGCACGTCGGATCCCCGGGACCCGACGCCGCCGCGAGCGGCAGACAAGGAGATTCGCCCCATGAGCGACGCGTCCACCGCGTTCCGCCCCGAGACCCTGGCTGTGCATGCCGGCCAGGAGCCCGACCCGGCCACGAACAGCCGGGCCGTGCCGATCTACCAGACGACCTCGTACGTCTTCGACGACACCGACCACGCCGCGGACCTGTTCGCGCTGAGGGTGCCGGGCAACATCTACACCCGGATCATGAACCCGACCCAGTCGGTGTTCGAGGCACGGGTTGCCGCCCTCGAGGGCGGCGTCGGGGCGCTGGCGACGGCGTCGGGCTCGGCCGCGATCACCTACGCCGTGCTGAACCTCACCTACGCCGGGGACAACATCGTCTCGGTGTCGACCCTGTACGGCGGCACCTACGCGCTGTTCGCCCACACCCTGCCGCAGTTCGGCATCGAGGTGCGCTGGGTCGACCCGGACCGCCCCGAGGACCTCGCCGCGGCCGTGGACGAGCGCACCAAGCTGGTGTTCGCCGAGACCATCGGCAACCCCAAGATCAACGTCGTCGACATCGCCGCCTGGGCCGACGCCGCGCACGCGCTCGGCCTCCCGCTCGTCGTCGACAACACCGCTCCCACCCCGTACCTGGCCCGCGTCTTCGACCACGGTGCGGACGTGTCGGTGCACTCGGCCACCAAGTACATCGGCGGCCACGGCACCTCGATCGGTGGCGTCATCGTCGACGCCGGCCGGTTCGACTGGACGGCTCACGCCGAGCGCTTCCCCGGCCTGACCCAGCCCGACGCGGCGTACCACGGCGTGGTCTGGACCGAGGCGGTGGGCGACCTCGCCTACATCATCCGGGCCCGCACGGTGCTGCTGCGCAACACCGGGGCGGCCATCGCCCCGCTCAACTCGTTCCTGTTCCTGCAGGGGCTGGAGACCCTGCACCTGCGGATGGAGCGGCACAGCGAGAACGCGCTGGCCGTGGCCCGCTTCCTGGCCTCGCACGAGGCGGTCTCGTGGGTGAATTACCCGGGCCTGGACGACAGCCCGTACAAGGCCACCGCCGACAAGATCTTCACCGGCCGCGGCTACGGCGGCCTGGTGTCGTTCGGGGTGCGCACCGGGCGGGACGGCGGCCGGGAGTTCATCGAGAGCCTGGAGCTGTTCAGCCACCTGGCCAACATCGGGGACGCGAAGTCGCTGGCCATCCACAACGCCACCACCACCCACAGCCAGCTCACCCCGGACGAGCTGGCCGCCGCGGGCGTGGCCGAGGACATGGTGCGGCTGTCGGTCGGCATCGAGAACGTCGAGGACCTCGTCGCCGACCTCGACCAGGCGCTGGGCAAGGCGGCGAAGGCCTGAACGCAGACCGTGCGGGCCTCGGGCTCGTCCAGCCGCAGCGGGTCGTCCTGGCCACCCAGGACGACCCGCTGCGGCTGACGTCCGGACGCACGCTCGAGCACGTCGAGGTCGCCTACGAGACCTACGGCGAGCTGTCCGCGGCCCGCGACAACGCCGTGGTGGTCTGCCATGCCCTCACCGGGGACGCGCACGCGGCCGGGCACCACGGCGAGCCGGCCCGGCGCGGCTGGTGGGACAACATCATCGGGCCGGGCCGGCCGCTGGACACCGACCGGTTCTTCGTCGTCTGCGCGAACCTGCTCGGCGGCTGCCAGGGCACGACGGGCCCGTCCTCCACCGACCCGGCGACCGGACGGCCCTACGGGCTGGACTTCCCGCTGCTGAGCGTGTCCGACCTCGTCGCCACCCACCGGCGCCTGGTCCACCACCTCGGCATCGACCGGCTGCACGCCGTCGTCGGCGGCTCGTTGGGAGGCATGCAGGCGCTGTCCTGGGCGCTGGAGGCACCGCAGGAGGTGGAGACCGTCGTGGTCGTCGCCGCGTCGAGCCGGCTGTCGGCGCAGAACATCGCCTTCTCGGCGGTGGCGCGCGAGGCGATCATGCGTGACCCGAACTTCGCCGACGGCACCTACCTGCAGACCGGGCGCAGCCCGGACACCGGGCTGGCGGTGGCCCGGATGATGGCGCACATCACCTACCTGTCCGAGGCGGCCATGACGGCGAAGTTCGGTCGCCGGTTCCAGGGCTCGGACACACCGCGGTTCGGCTTCGGGGTCGACTTCCAGGTGGAGAGCTACCTGCGCCACCAGGGCGAGTCGTTCCTGTCCAGGTTCGACGCGCTGTCCTACCTGTACCTGTCCCGGGCGCTGGACTACTACGACCCCTTCGCCGAGCCCGACGCGGCTCACCAGCTCGACCGGATGGTCGCCGCGGGCACCCGCGCCCTCGTGCTCTCCTTCGACACCGACTGGCGCTTCGACACCCGGCACTCGGTGCGCATCGCCCGTCGGCTCGAGCACGCCGGCGTGCCGGTCACGTTCCGCGAGGTGGCCAGCGACTTCGGCCACGACTCCTTCCTGCTGCCGGTGCCGGAGTACCACGCGATCGTGGCGGCGTTCCTGGGCGCGCCGGCCCTGGCACCGGCCGGCCGCCCGGCGCGGGGGACCCGGTGATGCGCCCGGACCTCGATCTCATCGCCGAGCTGATCACCGACCTGGTGCCGCCCGGCAGCCGGGTGCTCGACCTGGGCTGCGGCGCGGGCGACCTGCTGGAGACCCTGGCGCGCAGGGGCTGCCGCGGCACCGGCGTGGAGATCGACGCCGAGGCCTTCCTGGCCACGGTGCGCCGCGGCGTCGCCGTGCTCTCGCTCGACCTCGACACCGACCTGGACGCCTTCGCCGCCGACTCCTACGACGTCGTCGTGCTCAGCCAGACGCTGCAGACCACCCGGCGGCCGCGCACGGTGCTCGAGCAGATGGCCCGCATCGCCCCGCGCGCGGTCATGTCCGTGCCCAACTTCGCCTACTGGCGGCACCGCACCGAGCTGGTGGTCTCCGGACGGATGCCGGTGTCGGTGGAGCTGCCCTACCCCTGGTACCAGACGCCGAACATCCATCTGTCGACCCTGCCCGACACGCAGGCGCTGGTGGCCGAAGTCGGACTGGACGTGGAGCAGCGGCTGCTGCTCGACGAGCGACACCAGCCGCTGCGGGGCCGGCTGGCACCGAACCTGCGGGCAGCCCGCGCGGTCTACGTGCTGCGCCGGCGCGACTGACCCAGCGCGTCGCGCATCGGGGTGAGCTTGGCCTCGGACTCGGTCAGCTCGTCGGCCGGGTCCGAGCCGGCGACGATGCCGCAGCCGGCGAACAGCCGCAGCCGGTGCGGGTCGTGGCGGTCCAGCTCGGCGCAGCGCAGCGCGATGGCCCACTCCCCGTCGCCCTCGGCATCCACCCAGCCGACCGGGCCGGCGTAGCGGGCCCGGTCCATGCCCTCCAGGTCGCTGATCACCCTGGTGGCAGCGGCCGTCGGGGTCCCGCACACGGCGGCACTGGGGTGCAGGTCGGCGACCAGCTCCAGGGCCGACCGGTCGTCGCGGACGACGCCGGCCACGTCGGTCGCCAGGTGCATGACGTTGGGCAGGTGCAGCACGAACGGCACCTCCGGGACGTTCGTGCTCGAGCAGTGCCGGGCCAGCGCGTCGGCCACCGAGCGCACCGCCAGCTCGTGCTCCTCGAGGTCCTTGCTCGACCGGGCGAGCGAGGCGGCCAGGGCCAGGTCGGCCGTGTCGTCGCCGGTACGCCGGATCGTGCCGGCGAGCACCCGCGAGGTGGCCAGGCCGCGCTCGAGCCGCACGAGCATCTCGGGGGTGGCGCCGAGCAGGCCGTCCACGTGGAACGTCCAGCAGTGCGGGTAGCCCTCGGCCAGCCGGCCGAGCGGCCAACGGGGGTCGACCGGGTGCTCGGCCCGGGCCAGCACGTCACGGGCGAGCACCACCTTCTCCAGGGCACCGGAGTCGATGAGGCCGACCGCCCGCGCCACCGCCGCAGACCAGGCGGCCGGGCCGAGGCTGCCGTCGGAGAAGTCGACCCGACCGGGCCCCCGCGGCCGCCGCCGGCGCCGGGGCAGCACGGACGGCGGCACCCGGCCCCCGGCCGACACCGTCGTCACCCAGGCACGCCCGTCCCGGCGGCCCACCACCACCTCGGGCACCACGAGCACCGAGACGCCCTCGTCGGCGAAGGTGAACGAGCCGAACGCGAGCGGCCCGGTGCCGGCCACACCCACGTCGTCGCGCACGACGGCACCCCGGACGGCCTCCCGCCAGCGTGCGGCGGCCGTGGTGAACCGGGCCGGCCCGGTGAACTCCCAGCGGGCCACCTGACCCCAGGCGACCATGCCGTCCCCCCGTCGGACCCAGGCCAGCCCGTCGGCGGGCACCAGGTCGAGCAGCGGCCCCGGGTCGTCCACCGGCACCGTGCGCACGACCAGGGGGGACGCCTGCGGGGCGTCCCTGCCGGCGAGCACGACGGAGGCGGGCACGGCCCGCAAGGGTACGGGGGGCGCCGTAGCCTGGCACGGTGACCACCCGCGCAGACCTGTCCAAGCGCCCGCGCGAGGTCGCCTCGATGTTCGACGCGGTGGCCCGCCGGTACGACCTCACCAACGACGTGCTCTCGTTCGGGCAGGACCGACGCTGGCGGCGCGCGGTGGTCGAGGCGGTCGGGGCGCGGCCGGGCGATCGCGTGCTCGACCTGGCCGCCGGCACCGGTACGTCGAGCGAGCCCTTCCACGCCGCCGGCTGCCGGGTGGTCGCCGCCGACTTCTCCCTGGGCATGCTGCGGGTGGGCCGACAGGCCCGCGCGCACCTGGCGTTCGCCGCGTCCGACGCGCTGCGGCTGCCGTTCGCCGACGCGGCCTTCGACGCGGTGACGATCTCGTTCGGGCTGCGCAACCTCGTCGACCCGGCCGTGGGGCTGGCCGAGATGGCCCGGGTCACCCGACCGGGCGGGCGGTTGGTGGTGTGCGAGTTCAGCCACCCGACCCAGGCCGCCTTCCGCACCGTCTACGAGGAGTACCTGGTCAAGGCGTTGCCTGCGGTGGCCCGCCGGGTGGCCAGCGCCCCCGACGCCTACGTCTACCTCGCCGAGTCCATCCAGGACTGGCCTGACCAGGCGGCGCTGGCCGGGATGGTCGAGTCCGCCGGTTGGCGGGACGCCCAGTGGCGCAACCTCACCGGCGGCATCGTCGCGCTGCATCGCGCCACTCGTGCGTCCACCCGACCCGCCGCGCCATAGGATGCTCCCGTGCCCCTTTGTGAAGGGGTTCACGACGTAGTGGAGGAGGCGCGGTGAACCCGTTCGTGCCGATCCTCGGCCTGGCCGGCCTGGCCGCGGTCTTCGCGGTCTTCTCGCTGGTGGCCGGCAAGCTCGCCGGCCCGAGTCGGTACAACCGGGCCCGGCTGGACGCCTACGAGTGCGGCATCGAGCCGACGCCGCAGGCCGAGGCCGGCCGCTTCCCGATCAAGTACTACCTGACGGCGATGATGTTCATCATCTTCGACATCGAGATCGTCTTCCTCTACCCGTGGGCGGTGCACTTCGACGCCCTGGGGCTGTTCGGCTTCTACGCGATGACCCTGTTCCTCACCCTCATCACCGTCGCCTACGTCTACGAGTGGCGCCGGGGCGGGCTGGACTGGGACTGAAGGGTGCGCGTGGGGCTCATGACGCTGGTTGGTGAGGTGGCCTGAGTGGGCATTGAGGAGAAGCTGCCGAGCGGCTTCCTGCTGAGCACCGTCGAGGACCTGGCGGGCTACTTCCGCAAGGGCTCGCTGTGGCCGGCCACGTTCGGCCTGGCCTGCTGCGCCATCGAGATGATGACCACCGGCGGCCCCCGCTACGACCTTGCGCGGTTCGGCATGGAGGTGTTCCGGGCGTCCCCGCGCCAGGCCGACCTGATGATCGTCGCGGGCAGGGTGAGCCAGAAGATGGCCCCGATCCTGCGCCAGGTCTACGACCAGATGCCCAACCCCAAGTGGGTCATCTCGATGGGCGTGTGCGCCTCGTCGGGTGGGATGTTCAACAACTACGCGATCGTGCAGGGCGTGGACCACGTCGTCCCGGTCGACGTGTACCTGCCCGGCTGCCCGCCGCGGCCGGAGATGCTCATCGACGCGATCCTCACCGTCCACGACAAGATCGCCACGACGCCGCTGGGCGCGAACCGGGTCGCTGCCGAGGACGAGGCCGAGCAGCGGGCCCTCGCGGCCGTCCCCACCCACGAGATGAAGGGGCTGCTGCGCTAGATGAGCCAATCCAGCAGGGACGCCGACCCGCAGGCCGCGGCCGACGCGCTGCCGGCCGAGTCGGTCCCGCAGCCGCTGCCCCCGCATCCAACCGCGCGCGGCGCCTTCGGGGTCAGCGGGTCGGGCGACACGTCCGGCTTCGGTGGCCTGGTCCGCCGGGTGGCCAACCCGGCCACCCTGCCCGCCGGCACCCCGCGTCCGTTCGGCGGCTTCTTCGACGGGGCGGTCGACCGGATCGACGGCCTGGTCGACGGGGCGATCGAGAAGGTCGTGGTCGACCGGGGCGAGCTGACCGTCTTCGTCCGTCGCGAGCGGCTGGTCGAGGTGGTCGCCGCCCTGCGCGACGACCCCGACCTGAGGTTCGAGATGTGCCTGGGCGTCAACGGGGTGCATTACCCCGACGAGGCCGGCCGCGAGCTGCACGCGGTCTACCCGTTCCTGTCGCTGACCCACAACCGGCGGATCCGGGTGGAGGTCGCGGTCCCCGACGCCGACCCGCACCTGCCCTCGATCGTGTCGGTGTACCCGTCCAACAACTGGCACGAGCGGGAGACGTGGGACTTCTTCGGGCTGGTCTTCGACGGCCACCCCGCGCTCACCCGCATCGAGATGCCCGACGACTGGCCGGGCCACCCGCAGCGCAAGGACTACCCCCTCGGTGGCATCCCGGTGGAGTACAAGGGCGCCACCGTCCCACCGCCGGACGAGCGGAGGACGTACCGCTGATGGCCGACACCGCGCAGGCCGGGCCCCCGCTGGGCGCCGACGACGTCACCCTCACCGCGGGGGTGCGCGACACCACCGAGGGCCCGGTCTACACCGTCAGCGGGCAGGACTGGGACTCCCTGACCGCCGAGATCGTGGGCAACGAGCGGGTCGTGGTGAACATGGGCCCGCAGCACCCGTCCACCCACGGCGTGCTGCGGCTCATCCTCGAGCTGGACGGCGAAACCGTCACCGAGGCCCGGGCCGGGGTGGGCTACCTGCACACCGGCATCGAGAAGAACATGGAGTACCGCACCTGGACGCAGGGCGTGACGTTCTGCACCCGGATGGACTACCTCTCCCCGTTCTTCAACGAGACCGCCTACGTCCTCGGCGTGGAGAAGCTGCTCGGCATCACCGACGCCGTCCCTGAGCGGGCCAACGTGATCCGGGTGCTGCTGATGGAGCTCAACCGGATCTCCTCCCACCTGGTGGCCATCGCCACCGGAGGCATGGAGATCGGTGCGCTCACCGTCATGACCATCGGGTTCCGAGAGCGCGAGGTGCTGCTGCACCTGTTCGAGGACATCACCGGCCTGCGGATGAACCACGCCTTCATCCGCCCCGGCGGGGTCGCCCAGGACCTGCCCGAGGACGGGTTGGACAAGGTCCGGGAGGCCGTCGCCTGGCTGCGTCGGCATCTGCCGGAGTACGAGAAGTTCTGCAACGAGAACCCGATCTTCCGCCGTCGCACGGTCGGTATCGGATACCTGGATCTCGCAGGCTGCATGGCGCTGGGCATCACCGGGCCGGTGCTGCGCTCCACTGGGCTGCCCTGGGACCTGCGCAAGACCCAGCCGTACTGCGGCTACGAGACCTACGAGTTCAACGTCCCGACCCGCGACACCTGCGACTCCTACGGGCGGTTCCGTATCCGCATCGACGAGATGTGGCAGTCGCTGCGCATCGTCGAGCAATGCGTGGCGCGCCTGGAGGAGCCGGGACCAGTGATGGTCGAGGACAAGAAGATCGCCTGGCCCGCGCAGCTGTCGATCGGCGATGACGGCATGGGGAACTCCGCCGAGCACATCCGCACCATCATGAGCCAGTCGATGGAGGCACTCATCCACCACTTCAAGCTGGTCACCGAAGGCTTTCGCGTCCCGGCGGGCCAGGTCTACGTCCCGGTCGAGTCCCCGCGCGGGGAGCTCGGCGTGCAGCTGGTCTCCGACGGCGGAACGCGCCCGTACCGTGCGCACTTCCGGGACCCGTCGTTCAACAACCTGCAGGCCGTTCCGGCGATGACCGAAGGCGGCCAGGTGGCCGACGTCATCGTCGCGGTCGCCGGCATCGATCCCGTCATGGGTGGGGTGGACCGGTGAGCGAGCAGCCGGAGGCCGACCAGTTGCGGGCGGAGATGCGTGAGCTGATGGCGCGCTACCCCTCCGCCCGCAGCGCCCTTCTCCCGATGCTGCACCTCGTGCAGTCCTACGACGGCTACGTCACGGCCGAGGGCATCGAGGCGTGTGCCGAGGAACTCGAACTGACCCCGGCCGAGGTGGCTGCGGTTGCGACCTTCTACACGATGTACAAGCGGCACCCGGTGGGCCGCTTCCACGTCGGGGTGTGCACCAACACGCTGTGCGCGGTGATGGGCGGTGACGCGATCTGGCGCCGGGTCAGCGACCATCTCGGCATCGGCCACGACGAGGTCAGCGAGGACGGGCAGATCAGCCTGGAGCGGCTGGAGTGCAACGCCGCGTGTGACTACGCCCCGATCATCATGGTCAACTGGGAGTTCATGGACCGCCAGACCCCCGACAGCGCGGTGGCGCTGGTGGACGCGCTGAGTGCCGGTGAACAGGTCCACTCGACCCGCGGGGCACCGATCGGCACCTTCAAGCAGGCCGCCCGGGTCATCGCCGGGTTCTCCGACGGCCAAGCTGACGCCGGGCCCGCCGCAGGCCCGGCCTCGCTTCGCGGGCTGGCGCTGGCCCGCGGCCGCGACCCGGACGAGGAGGAGACGACGTGAGCAAACCGGTACACCGGCTGCTGCCGGTTCTCTCCGCGCACTGGGACGAACCCGACGCGTACACCCTGGCCGGGTACGAGCGGGTCGGCGGTTACCGAGCCGCACGGGACGCGCTGCGCCGCACCCCCAAAGACCTCATCGAGGCCGTTCGGGACGCCGGGCTGCGTGGTCGCGGCGGAGCGGGGTTCCCTACCGGGCTGAAGTGGGGCTTCATCCCGACCGACAGCCCGAAGCCGACGTACCTGGTGGTCAACGCCGACGAGTCCGAGCCCGGCACCTGCAAGGACATCCCGCTGATGATGGCCACCCCGCACACCCTGGTGGAGGGCATCATCATCTCCGCGTATGCCATCGGGGCCCACCAGGCGTTCATCTACGTGCGTGGCGAGGTGGTTCACGTGATCCGCCGACTGCGTGCCGCGGTCGAGGAGGCCTACCGGGCGGGCTACCTCGGGCAGGGCGTCTTCGGCACCGACTACGACCTGGACGTGGTGGTGCACGCCGGCGCCGGCGCGTACATCTGCGGGGAGGAGACCGCGCTGCTGGACTCCCTGGAGGGCCGACGCGGCCAGCCGCGGCTACGCCCACCGTTCCCCGCGGTGGCCGGCCTGTACGCCTGCCCCACGGTGATCAACAACGTCGAGTCCATCGCCAGCGTCCCGGCGATCGTCCGCTTCGGCCGAGACTGGTTCCGCTCCCTCGGTACGGCCAAGTCGCCCGGCTTCACCCTGTACTCGCTGTCCGGTCACGTCCGCCACCCCGGCCAGTACGAGGCACCGCTCGGGGTCACGTTGCGCGACCTGCTGGACCTGGCCGGTGGGGTCCGTGAGGGCCACGAGCTGAAGTTCTGGACCCCCGGCGGGTCGTCCACCCCGATCCTGACCGGCGAGCACCTCAACGTCCCGCTGGACTACGAGGGGATGGCTGGGGTCGGCTCCATGCTCGGGACCAAGGCCCTGCAGATCTTCGACGACACGACCTCGGTGGTACGTACCACGCTGCGCTGGGTCGAGTTCTACAAGCACGAGTCCTGCGGCAAGTGCACCCCGTGCCGCGAGGGCAACTGGTGGCTGGTGCAGATTCTGCGCCGGTTGGAGGCCGGACAGGGTGACGCGCAGGACATCGACACGCTGCTGGACCTGTGCGACAACATCGCCGGCCGGTCCTTCTGTGCCCTGGCCGACGGCACGTCGGCCTGTGTGACCAGCGCCCTGAAGCACTTCCGTGAGGAGTTCGAAGCCGGCACCCACACCCCGGCCTGGGAGCTGTTCCCCTACGAGCGCTCCGCGATCGTCCCGGTGGCCGAGGCAGTGGCCTCGTGAGCGAGGTCGTCGAGCTCGTCACCGTCACCATCGACGGCTACCAACTGAGCGTCCCGCCCGGCACGTTGGTGATCCGCGCGGCCGAACAGCT
>Ga0114939_10003462_pt1 | contig 11048 bp, 13 predicted proteins | sample AshMeaCrysSpring_FD_87196 | JGI IMG/M metagenome (GOLD analysis project Ga0114939, IMG submission 87196) | Groundwater microbial communities from Big Spring, Nevada to study Microbial Dark Matter (Phase II) - Ash Meadows Crystal Spring | ecosystem: Environmental > Aquatic > Deep subsurface >... | reverse complement strand
CGCCTGTGAGCGAATCCTCAAAGCCGTAGGCTGGGCCAGTGTTGCCGCTCAGTGCGACCGAGAAGTTGACCGGGCTCCCGGTGTCGTTGCGCAAATAGATCGTGCCGTTGGCGGTCTGATTGCGCGGGATGCTGGTCGAGAGCGCCTGAGGCCAGATCGCAAACTTGCCCGAGTTGAACATCTCCCACTCATCGGGCATCCCGTTGGCGGCCGTATCCACAAGCCCGAACGGGTTGAATCCGTTCTGGACTTCGAAAAGATTGGGCACCCCATCCCCATCGAAATCCGCATTCGACGGGTCTGTCGTTGGAATGTCGGAGCATTTCAGACGCACAAAAAACTTGTCGCCTGTGGTGGTAAATCCCCATTCTCTCACGGAATCGTTGCCGGATTCAATGGCAGGCACCCACTGCCACGGATCGAGCAGATTGTCCGAGTGTTGGATGAAATACGTCCTTCCCTGCCGCCCCCACCACTTGAACCGCCAGATGGAATTAGCGGAGTCCCATTCCAGCTTTGAACCCTCGTTGTGGTCGTCAGGAGTCTGGGCCAATCCGCCGAGGACAAGCGCGTGGAAAATGCCAAGAATGGCAGCCGCCCTCTTCACTCCGCGTCCTTCCCGGTGCGTTCCAATGCACTGCTTCGGATCGGGAAGAAATTGACGACCGTATCCTGCGGAACCGGCGGATGTGCCTTGATCCATTCCTCTCGGGCTTTCGCCTCATCTTCTCTGCGCCGGTAATCCGCCGCCAAGACCGCGCCATGATCACGGTAATAATCGTGAAAATCTTTCATCGCCAGGCTCGCGCCCTCGGTCACTCTCCCCGCCGCAATCCATTGTGGCCCGGCCACGGCAAGCAAAGGCAGTCTGCGCGGCGGTAGCGCCATGATCTCCGAAGGCGATCTTGCCTGGGAGTTCAGAGATTGTATTTCCTCGCTGGTGGTTTCCCAACCCCACAGCATGACCGAGTAGTAAGCCTCCCTCGTCTCAAGATCGGCGAATGGAGAAAAGTGCAGGAAGTTCACGTTGCTCCACACCACGTTTTCATGCCCGTCATCCCACCAACGCAGCTCGGAAAACCGTCCATCATAAACCGTCACCGAGATAAAGAGCGAATACTGGAACTTCGCCTCCCATGCCCGGATGGCCGCGAGTTCTTCTGCAGAGGGCGGGACTTCCCGCTGCACCGGAGGGGCGGGAGCCGGTGTGGGTTGGGGTTTGAGGACTGGCGCTTCCAAGCGGTTGTAGATGATCGAGCGAGGACCCAGATCAACTTCCTGAGAGTCAATAACCCGCGCTTTAGCGACGGCATCGGAGGGAGCGATGTTGTCTTGAGCAACAGCCAGACTCCCCGAGGCCATGATGGCCAGAGAGATACGAATCATGCTGCTTCTGCAAAAAAAAGTCACCGGATTTTCTCATAGCTGAAACAGAAAGATCGAACAATGGAAAACCGGAATTCGGACGCATTTTCAGACCCGTCCCAGAAACTTCAGCACTGCGACCACTCCAACCACGATCCCCGGCAGCGAAGTCCCCACCGCAATCCACCGGATGGCCTTTTTCTCAAACGCATCGAACCGCTCGCAGAGCCCTGTAAGTTGGGCCTTCATGCCGTTCCGCCCGTCCTCGCCCCGGACGATGATTTCAAGGGCGAGGAGGCGGCGGTCGAAGGCGGCGAGGCGGTCTCGGACGGATTCCCGGCACAATTCGCAGCGGTCCGCAAGATCGTGGAGCGGGTCGCTCATCGACCGGTTGAATCAAGCGCCCGCTGGCGCTGGAGCATCAGGTAGCGGCTGTCGGCAACAGCGTTGAGAAACTCCACGACCGACCGAGCGTTATTGCTGTCCACGGGTTCGAGGTCAGCCCCCTGAGTGACGGCGAAATCGTAGGCTTCCTGGGGGGATTTTCCCGCGATTTTCTTGGCGAACCACGCGCGGTAGGCCGGGACCGTATTCCCATTGGCCCAGAATCCGGGATCAGCAGCGTTTTCGGCCAAGACCTGATCGGCTTCCTGCCAATCTTGATAACGAACGGCGTAGATGAACCGAAGGTCGGCCCGCTTGATGGTCACGCCGTTGACGGCCCACCCGTCCGCCTTGGCCTGAGCGTAGGCCTCGGGAGTCTTCATCGTCACCCAGAGCATCTGAGACTCAAGGCCGAAGCGGCGCAAAAGCGCGATGTTCTCGGGGGTGGGCTTCTGATCGGTGGCGTATTGGAAATAGACCGCGCCCAAGTCGCTTTCAGTCTTGGAAACTTCCCGGTTTGGTTCAGCCATGATGGCTTCCACTGCGGCTTTGACGACGGGAAGGTTTTCCTTCCAGTAAGCCGCATTGGCGGGATCCCCGACCCATGCCTTCTTGGGCATGTTGAATTTCAGATCAACGGCATCGGAAACCACGTCGGCGTGAAGGGTGGCGGATGCGAAGAGGATGGCGAGTGCGGTAATGATTTTCATGGTCGTCGTTGGGGAGCTTGTCAACTTCAGCGGGGGGTGTTGGCGTCGAGAAACGCTCGGAGGTCTCGCAATGTCGCCTCGTAGGAGGGGCGGACGGCCACAAATCCATGAGCGGCTTCCTCACGGGTGATCGCTCTGAGCCGAAACCCGAACTCGGTGGCCGGGTGTGGGGCGATGTCGGCGAAGGGGCCGAGGATTTCCTGGCGGAGGCGGCGCTTGATTTCCGCCGGAGCCTCCACCGGCAACTGCGGGGCCGGACGGTTGAAAAGCGCTGGGTTGCCTGGGATGGCGTCGGCACGGGATTCAATCGTCGCCCGTTCGAGGTTGAGATCGAACCGACTCGGGTCGCCTGCAAAGCTGGCTGCGGCACTCAGGATGAGGATGGGGATCATTGGTTTCATGGGGTGGGTCTTTGTCTGCGCCATTCGGTGGGGATGATCGGGTGCCATACCTCGCGCCCTTGGGAATCCGTCTCGACGGCCACGGCGGTCTTGCGGCGGAAAGTCCATTTGAGGGCAGCGTTGCCGGAGAACATCCAATTTGCCGAACCGGTGATCTTGGATGGTGCCACAATGATCTGAAGCGGCTTCGCCTGACCGGCCTGCAGTTGCCCTGAGATCGCTTGGGCGGCGTTGACTCTGAACCACGCCTTCAGACTGGGTTCGGGGCGAATGATGAAGATGAGCGGATCCGGGTCGGCGGAATCCCATGCGGCTGCGGCACTATTGAACCAATAGACGAGGCTCTGGAAATTGTCGGTCGAGGCCTTGAGATCGAAATCGGTGAACGTGCCGTTACCCGAATCGTTGAGCGGGACCACGAGGACTGGAAACAGCCGCAGCGCCTCCAACTTCGCGGCGAGCGCATCAGATTGGGCGTCGGTGAGCCCGGAAACACCTTGCGTCCAGAAGCTGGCGGGTGCGACGACAGTTCCCGCCGAATTGACCGTCACGGAGGACGTGCGGCTGGCGGGCAAGGTCTGGCCGGAGGCGGAGAGCGCCCCGGCGAGCAAAAGAGCGATGGTGGTGCGGTGGATCATGCTTCTCCCGAGGATGCGAAAGTGAACTGCGCGGAACCGTCCGGGCCGGTGAGGAAAACCGTGTGCCATTTGGAAGTCGTCTCGTTCCAGAGCTGGAGCGTCGTGCCGTCATTGAAGCGGAAATTGGCACCGGCGGGCGTGCGCTGGACATAACTGCCAAGGGTGGCCGCGTTGGCCTTGGCGTTGAGCGCAGACTGGAGCCCGGAAACGTCCTCGATGCCGTGCGTGTGGGAAATGTTCGCTTTGCCGTCGATGGCCGATTGATGGGCGTTGAGCGTCGGCCCCACCCACGAGATGTCTGCCTTTTCTGAGAGTTCCGACGCCAGATTGTCGATGTCGGCAAGTTGATGTCTGTGAGCAGCCTCGGCTTTGGCGTCGAAGAGCGCTTGAAGTTCGGCAGGCGTCGGGTAGAGGGTCGGGTCGGCGGGCGGGGTGATCGTCGTATCAAGGAGCGGGGCCTCGACCGCGACCGAGAACGTGGAAGAGCGGAACCGCTGGCCCCCGATATTCCAGACGACTTCGGCAGCGGCTTCGATCTGGGAAACGTCATTGGCGGGCGCGTTGTCGGTGAGCCCGAGGGCAGCGAGGAGTTCGGCGGTGGCAAAATTGGCGACCCCCACGTAAAGACTGCCGGCCGCCGCTGCGAACGTGGCGTGGTAAACGAGGACGCCGCCGGTCCAGGTGTTCTTGGGCTTGAGGACGAACTCCAGAGTCGAGCCCACAGGGAGCATGACCGACTGTGTGCCGCGGGTGAACGCGACTTCGACCGGCACGAAGCCGCCCGCTTTGGCGCGAGCGGGCGATGGCTGGGTGATGACGGCTTGGGTATCGAGGCTGATGGTGATCCTCACGCCCGAAGGATCATGTCAACGCGGGCCACTTCCCCTCGGGGCATCCCTGAGTGCGAAAGCCCGCTTTTGCATCCACCCAGCACCCGCATTTTGAGCAGCGGCGGTCGGTGGCAGCGAAATAATCACAGCCCTCGCAGATTGCAATCCGCCCGGCCTTTTCCTCCTGGCTGACCGCTGGCGCGCCCGCGATGGCGGCACCGCATTCCGCAGCAACCGCTCCGGCAAACGAGCGGATTTGAGCGGCGCGGGGCGGCGACGAAAATCTTGCCCGCAGCTCGGCAAAAGCGCGTTCCGAAAGCTCCAGGTTTTTGCCGACCACGGTTCCCGCAGCTAGACATGCGGCATAGTAGCCTTGGGGCTTGGAGGTCGCTGCGGACTGGAGAGTTGTCAGCGGGATCAAAATCATGGTGCGGTGAGCGAGTCGAGGTGAGTTTGAGTGACGGTGAACGTGAACGGCCCCCGGTCGCCGCAGTCGTCTCCGTTGTTGAGGTTTGCTGTTCCGAGAACCACATGCCCACTGCCGCTGGCCAGTTCGACACGGAAGATTGCCGCATCGCAGCAGTGACCGCCGGGGCAAGGACCGTTTCCGTTACTGTATTGCACGGTGATGTCTGTCCCTGCTGTGATCGTCGTGTTGCCCATGCTGAGCGTGCCTTGGCTTGGGCAGCCCTCGTAGAGGTTTGTGCCGCTTGGAGCGCGAACCGTGACCCAGCCGACGCCCTCGTGGCATCCGCCTTCCACAGCACACCAGAACTGAAATTCGTATTCGCACCACGGTTGCATGGTCTTGGAGGCCTTCGCGGTCAGGTCCCCGCAATTGGAATTGGGCAAGTGAGCGCGGGCCTCAAAGGTGAAGGAACTTTGTCCGGGAAACCCCGGTCCCACCTCGTAGATACCGTAGTCCTGACTGTCGCCCGGCCAGAGGATTCCCTTCCAGATGACCTTGTTGCCGTAGCGGACGGAAACGAAATAACCGCCCGCGGCTGGCTTTCCTGCGGCCGTGTCCGGCGTGGTGCCAAGGGAAACCGTTCCTCCGAACTTCGCCTTCTTTGTCGCGGTGCCATCGCGAGGGTAGCACGGATGCGGGTCGGTCCAGTCGTCCATCGTGATTGATACGGTCGGCCATTGGACGGATGATCGGGGCGGTCGCGGTGGGCGAGGTTTCCCTCCGCCACCACCGCCGCCCCCTCCACCGGGAGGCGGACCGGGATCGCCAATTGTTGGGTCTCCCGGATCTCCGATTCCCGGATCTCCAGTGCCGGGATCGCCAATGCCCGGATCACCTGTTCCCGGGTCCCCGCTGCCGGGGTCTCCAGTGCCAGGATCGCCGGGGGTTTCCCCTCCGTCCCCCGGATCGGGCGGCACGTAGGGGTCTGGACAGGTTTTCCCGTCCGCATTGTCTGATGATTTGATGCACGAGGGCGGAAGATTCGTCCAATCAGAGGCGAGGAACTCCTCACGACCAAAGTCTCCGGCTTTGACCACCGTGGGCGTCCCGGTTCCAACCCGCAGCCACCAGAGTCCGTTGAAGTATTGCAACCAGCGGTCGGTCCATGCCCGGCGGCGCACAAAATGCCCTGCCTTTCCGGCAAGGGTTGCAATCTGCCAGTCGAAGAATACGCTCGCGGTGCTCACGGGACGATAATTTCGCGGGCAAGCCGCAGGCTGAAGGTCTGAGAAGATCGCGTTATCAACCGCACGGACCCCCCGTAGGAAAGCGGTTGCTGCCACTGGATTTCGCAGAGGGCGGAAAAGACCGTCCCGGTGTCATCCTCATAATTTGAGAGTGCTTCTTCGAGCTTTGAGGCTTCGAGGTGGCAGAGCACGCGGTAGCGCGTGAAATCCCACTCACCGATGGTCTCGAACCCTCCATCGGAAATCGCAAGAAGCCCCTCGGGATCGAATTCCTTGAGGCCGAGGGTGATTACCGAGGGGCCAATCGGCATCAGGCTCTTGCCTCCGTCTGCGGTGAACCCGATGTCCACGATGAGATGGTCGCCGCTCTTGCAGTAGAGGACGGGATCGCCCGCCTCCCACGAGTCGAGCCCCTGCGGGTAAACGCGGCCCGTGCGCACGTCGATATTGATCGGAACCGCCCCGTCATCCATCCACGACCGCTCGAAAATTCCGATGGGAATGATCGCGGGGTCAGACGTGCCGGTGGCGTTGGTGGCCGTCAGTCGGGAAAGAAAAACACCCGGCGCAGTGGCAGGGCCGCGAATCTGGCCCGTGGCACTGTCTGCCACCACGCCGGGCGGCAGTCCGCTCCACGCCCAACTCGTCGGGGCCGGGATGTTGGTGGTGGCGGGTTGATAATACCATGCCTCCCCCTGGCGGTAGCCGAGGATGCTTGTGGTTGTGTCGATGATCGGGATGGCCATCAGGAAATATCGGCTTTGGCTTCAGTGAGCGCGTAGAAGACGGTGCCTTTCGCGCCCTTGACCGAGTTCTCGGTGTCAAACTCAACCAGCCGCGCCCGGAGCGTGAAGCTGGCCGAGGGTGGAACCACGCTCGCGGCGGTCCAGTTTCCGTAGGCCATCTTGTCGGCGTGAAGGTCGCCATTGATGTCTCGCCGGATCGACGCCCCGAAGCTGTGTGTGATTTTGAGGCCCGAGAGGATGATCCGCTGGGAAAGGAGTGAGGTTTCCCCCCATGTCACGTTTTCCAAGTTCTCGCCAGTTGGCGCGGGTGCGTTCTGGCCCGGCGCACTGCCCACGTCGATCCGCAGGAGGTATTGGGCGCGGGTGGTCGCATTGAAAAGGCGGAGGGCCAGCTTGAATTCCAGGCTGAACTTGCTGCCCGCCCGGAGCATTTGGTCGTTGATATGGAGCATGAAAAGCTCCTTCTCGAAATCGAGCGGATAGAATGAGTTTGATGCGCCGTCGCGGGTGAGCCGATACCACACTCGCCCGTCGCTTCCGGCGAACCCGCCCGAGTCGAGGTATCCACCGCGCCGCCCGAGGCCGCCGGGCACGAGCAAAGCTTCCCCGCTGTCGTTGCGATAGACCTTCCCCTCCCCGCTTGTGGCCAGCGGAAGCGGGACCAAAATCGGCTCTATCGTGGCGTCGTGGATCGCCGGGATCAGTCCGGCAGGTTTGGGCAGCTTCTTCAGATCCTTCGACGCGGCTTCCGCATCCACATCCGCCGCGAGTTTTCCGGGGAATATTTCCATGCGGTCGGGGATTTCGATTTCGAGGGATTCGCCAACGGACCCGGTTCTCGCTGCCGGGTTCACTGCGGGAAGCAGGTCCTCGATGGCCGTAATGCGAAGCCCGAGCGCGAGCAGCGTGTCTTCGAGTCCGTTCACCTGGCCGATAGAATGGTGGTGGTCTTGGAAGGCCGACTTGGGGCCGGCTGCCGTGATCGTCACCGCATACGCGTTTACTGACGGGGGTGGCTCAGGAAACGTAATTTCTGCCTCATTGTCGGAGGGAAGCGCGACCGCAAACTCGGATGGAAGGAGGAGGCGGGAACTGCCCGAGTTCTCCCGGATCGAAACGTGAAGCGCACGGGTGCCCAGCATGTGGTCCAGCAAGAAGACGCTGCTTACACCATCTCCGATCACGCCCAAGTAATGCTGCTGACCTGTGATGATCTGGTCCGGCGTCCAGGGGATGTAGTCCTTCGGCTGCGGCGGGCGCATCCAATCGATTTGTGGGACATCGGCCAGTTCTTCCCAGATTTGCTCGCGGTTGATCGTGACCGGTGCGGAGAAAAGCGTGACAATCCGCCCAGGCACGCCGGGATCGTCGAGGTCGGCTGAGTCATCCACGAGTTCCGCCTCGACCTCAAACTGGAACGTGGCCGAATCCTGTCCCCGGAGCGCGGTGGCCAACTCGGCAGTTTTCAGGTCGAGGGTGAAGTTGATGTCGCCCTCGCGGAACGTATGGACCGAGACGGTGATCAGTGGCCACGGGGCGGCTTCAAGCGGTCCGGTGAACTCGATGTAGGCGTTGCCCTCCTCCGGATTCGTCACGACAAACCGGGTTTTTCCGTCTGTCCACATCGCGTTGAGGGCCTCGGCAATCTGTTCCGGCCCGTCTTCGACACCAATGAGGCGCGAGCTGCGGTAATCAAACTGGAGGTAGTAGGTTCCCGCAAAATCGGTCGGAACCCGAAGTGCCTGGACCTCATTCGTGTTGATCGAGCTTCCGTCCACCCGAGGAGCCCCGGCCCGGATGCGACGCACCGATGGTGCATCGGGCAAAACCCGCTCGTGACTACCGGAAAACGCGAGGGGCGATTGGATCAACCGAACTTCATGCCACCATCGCCCGTTCTCCTCGAACGCCCTGACCCGGACGAACGAGCGCGGAAGGAGCCGGTTGGTCCCGCCTTCCAGTGGCACCGGCCCTGTGGGAGAGAACCGCAGGAGCCAGCATCCGGGCTCGGCTGACGGGAGGACTTCGAGAAGCGGGAAGGACGGGCTTTCCGGCAAAGCGGTGATAGCCGAACGGATCGCGTCGGTTGTCGCATCGAAGGGAATCGCCGCGCTCTCGTGGGCAGGGTTGAGCCGCAGAGAAAATGTTCCGCCCGAGGGCGCGGCAAGAACATTGCCGATGGATGCGCGGAGCGTGCGCAGGCTGATCCGTTGCTCGACAAGCGCACTGGCAGCGTCCCGGTCGTATGCCCGCAGCGCAAAAGTCACCGAATCTCCCAAGGTGAGCGCGGGCAGGGAGAACGTCCCGCCGTCACGGGTGATCAGCGTGCGTCGGGTAAGATCGACATGCAGAAGAAATTTGCTCATTGCGCCGTCTCTTTTCCGGTGTCAATGGGCGGCGGGTCGTTCTGAAGCTCGAACGCCCACGGATCGAATGCCACCACTCGGAACGGAAACGGTGGGTTGAGCGGGGGGATTTTGTTCTCAGCCGCCTTTTTTCGCTCCCGCTCCAGACGGTTCGCTTTTGGGTCGAGGCTCATACGGTCCAGTATTCTCCCTTGAAGGTGGTCGCGTTGAGGAACGCATGAACCTTGCTGTTCGCGTCATTGATGGGTGCCAGGATCGCGTTGAAGATCGAATCGGCCATGCCGCCGATGAGGCCGGTTCGCAGCGTAATCGGCTTCGGTGGCACGGCGGGAATTTGCCTGCGGGGCGCGTGGGCGAGGTTCCAGAACACGTCATATTGCGGGAAAGCAACCCATGTGCCGTCCGGTTGTGCTTCCTCGCCGCCCTCGGGATTCGGGGGCGAAACCATCCAAAGTGTGGCGATCTTGATTTCGTCGGTCTGGGGTTCGACAGCCTGCCCCATGAGGCGGTCCATCGCGGTCGGTTCCCTGGGTGGTTCCCACTTCGCAACCGCCAGAAGCCTGTGCTTCGATTCCACTGACCGAGCGTAGCTGTCGTTGAACACGGTCGAAATCGTGACAGTTTGCGCCTCGGAGAACGGATCGTGGATGTCCACCTGCTGGTTGGTGGCAACCCGAGGCGTGACGAGCACAATGTCGCAGGCTCGAAGTTCCCGCGTGCGTTCGCTGTCGCCCTGTGGATCGTATGCCTCGACCGCCCGGCTGCCGGCGGCAGCCTTTCGGACGCCGAGGGTCTCGAAGAATTTCGGATAACCTTCAGCGGGCAACTCGAAGAGATCCCCTGCAAGCGAAGCACCCATGCCGCGGCTGGCAAGTGGGTTGCGCCATCCGGGAGTGAGGTATGGTCGGTCGGGATCGGTGAGGCCGATTTCCTTTTGCTCCCCGTCGCGTTCCATCGGGATTGTGGGATCGAGCCCGTTCACGAAGCCGGGACGCACGAACACCCGCCATTGTTCCTGCTGCCACCGGGCAGAGAGTTTCCAAGGATGCTCGAACCTGCCGCTCGGATCGGCGGAAACCAGAGCACCGGATGGTGTGCCGATGACCTCGACCCGGCACCCGCCCAGCGGCCTGCCCGCACGAAGCCGGGAAACTGCCGAGTTCCATGCTGTGGCTTTGATCGTCATTCGTGGGGCCGCCTCACGCGGGCCAGAAGAAATGCCGGGCCGACTTGCCGCCCTCCCGGACATCCGCCCGGTGCTGGAGGTTGAAGTATTCGATCTGGAAGAGGGTCATCGCCCCGCCGCCCGCGTCCCGAAGCATGACGAGCGGGTGAAGTCCCTTGAGTGGATCCTTGCTCTTGAGGTCATCGACTTGAACGATGGTCGCTTCCTCGACCGTCCATTTTTCCTTTTCGCAAGTCACCTCCACCGCGATCCACCCGCGCCCCTCGTCGTCAAATTTTGGCTTTCGGATTTCCAGCTTCGGCTGGGGCTTCCCCTCCTCCCCGCCGATGGGCACATCGCGGATCTTCGGCTCGATTCCGTCCACGAGACCGCGCCCGATGGTCGCGCTCGTTCCGCTCAGGCTCACCTTGAATGGATGATTCCAAGGTGTCCACGCCGAGCATGAGATGAGCGTTCCATCGGGAGTTTGACGCAGGCGGACACCGTCCCCGGCGAGAATGCGGCAGGACCGTGCGGCGGCGGCCATCTTGTTCCAGAGCGCGGCGGTGATCCGCTGGCCGGGTTTGACGAATAGCGACAGATCCATCAGAGCCCGCTTCCTCCATCGCCGCCGCCTTCGAGTTGGCCACTCGAATAGACATCCTGGTTCCATCCGTTGGGACCCGAGAGCATCCATTCCTCGGTCACTTCGACAGAGTTGCCCCGCCGCCTGATCTTCGGTGCGAGCTTGAGCCAGTTCCGTTTGCCGCCCGTGGACGGAAGGTTG
>Ga0114939_10003461_pt1 | contig 11049 bp, 8 predicted proteins | sample AshMeaCrysSpring_FD_87196 | JGI IMG/M metagenome (GOLD analysis project Ga0114939, IMG submission 87196) | Groundwater microbial communities from Big Spring, Nevada to study Microbial Dark Matter (Phase II) - Ash Meadows Crystal Spring | ecosystem: Environmental > Aquatic > Deep subsurface >... | reverse complement strand
GGACACCAACACGGTGCAACTGGCGGTATTCTTGGGGCTGACCGCGCTGGTCGCCCTGGCCACCTGGTGGAAGGTGGGGCGCGCGTCGCACAGCAGCAACGCCACCGAAGACTTCTTCCTCGCCGGCAAGCACCTGAGCTGGCCGTTCATCGCCGGCAGCCTGCTGCTGACCAACATCAGCGCCGAGCAGATCGTGGGGATGAACGGCGCGCAGAACATGCTGCAGGTGTGGTGGGAATTCGGTGCCGCGGCGGGCCTGCTGGTGCTGGCCAAGGTGCTGGTGCCGATGTACTACAAGTACAACTGCGCCACGACCACCGAATTGCTGGAGAAGCGCCTGCCGAATGGCGCGGCCCTGCGGCGCACTGTCTCGCTGCTGTTCCTGCTCGGCTACATGTTCATCCTGCTGCCGATGGTGCTCTACACCGGTGCGCGCTTCATGAAATCGATGTTCGAACCCGACATGTCGATCATGGCCATCTCCGTCCTGTTCGCGCTGGCGGGCCTGGCCTATGCCGCGCTGGGCGGGCTGCGTGGCATCGCGATTTCCGACACCTACATGGGCGTGGTGCTGCTGGTGATGGGTGGGCTGGTGACGTACTTCGCGCTGGACCGGATCGGCTGGGATTTCTCCGGCATCCCGGCGGAGCGCCTGACCCTGTGGGGCGGCCCGGATTCGGACATCCCGTGGCCGACGCTGTTGACCGGCATGGTGTTCGCGCACATCTTCTACTGGGGCACCAATATGCTGATTGCGCAGCGCGCGCTGGCAGCGAAGGACATCCGCGAGGCGCAGAATGGCATCTACGCCGCGGCGGTGCTGAAGTTCCTCACGCCCTTCATCGTGATCCTGCCCGGCATCATCGCCTTCAAGCTGTATGGTGACATCGACGACAACGCCTATGGCCGGCTGGTTGGCGACGTGCTGCCGCCGTGGCTGTCCGGCGCATTCGCGGCGGCGATCACCGGCGCGGTGCTGTCCAGTTACAACGCCGGCCTGAACTCGGCGGCGGCGCTGTACACCGTCGACCTGCACCTGCCGATGGTCAACCCGAAGGCGGACGGCAAGCGCATTGGCCAGATCGTGCAACTGGTGTTCATGCTGGTGTCGCTGGCGATGGTCCCGCTGTACCAGAACGCGACCAGCATCATCGGCACCCTGCAGCAGTTGAACGGGCTTTATTCCATGCCGGTGCTGGCGTCCTTCATCGTCGCGATCTTCGTGCGCGGCGCGAATGCGACGGCGATCCGCATCGCGCTGGTGTTCGGGGTGGCACTGTACGCGATGTTCACCTTCGCGTGGACGCCGCTGCACTACCTGCACCTGATGTTCATCACCCTGGTCGCGACCGTGCTGGTCGCGGTCGGGCTGAGCCGGGCGATGGGTGCGCAGAAGACCACGTCCCCTGCCGTGTAGAGCGGGGCTTGCCCCGCTGCCGCATCATGCGTGGGGCAAGCCCCACACCTACAGTCAGCGCTCGAGCACGGCGGCCTCGCGGGCGAGGCCGCCGATGCGGTCCCAGTCGCCGGAGGCCAGCGCGTCGGCCGGGAGCATCCACGAGCCGCCCACGCAGGCGACATTGGGCAGGGCGAGGTAGCCCGGCGCCTTCGCCGCGTCGATGCCGCCGGTGGGGCAGAAACGGACATGTGCGAACGGGCCGGCGAAGCCCTTCAGCGCGCCCACGCCACCGCTGGATTCGGCGGGGAAGAACTTGAAGCGTTGCCAGCCGTGTTCGAGCCCGCGCATCAGTTCGCTGGCAGTGGCGATGCCGGGGATCAGCGGGATGGGGCAATCGCCGGCGTGCGAATAGAGCGCATCGGTGGCGCCGGGCGAAATCGCAAAACGTGCGCCGGCCTGCGTCACCGCATCCAGGTCGCGGCCATTCAACACGGTGCCCGCGCCGACGCAGGCATTCGGCAGCTCGCGGGCGATCAGCGCGATCGCGTCCAGCGCGCAGGCGGTGCGCAGGGTGACCTCGAGCACGGGCAGGCCGTTGTCGGCCAGCGCACGCGCCAGTGGCAGCGCATCCTCCAGCCGCGCGATGGTGATTACCGGGACGACCGGCGCCAGCGCGAACACCGCGTCGACCTGCTGGGAGTGGCGGGTGGTATCGAGCATGGCGGGCTTCACAGGTTGCGGGAACGCAGGGCGGCGGCCGCGCCGAGCAGCCCCGGGTGCGGGTGGGTGATGACGTGGATCGGTACCGACTCCAGCAAGGTCGCCATCCGGCCCTTGGCCAGGAAGCGTTCGCGGAAGGCGCTGCTGCGCAGGAACGGGATGAAGCGCGGCACGATGCCGCCGGCGATCACCACCGTGCGCGCACCGTGGATCAGCGCGCAATCACCGGCCACGCTGCCGAGCACCGCGCAGAAGCGCGCCAGGGTCTGCCGCGCGGCCAGGTCGTGGCCTTCCAGCGCCGCGGCCACGACGTCCGCCGGCTCCCGCAGGGCGGGCTTGAGCAGGGAGGTGTCGCCCGGCGCGGGCAGGTGCGACGGCAGCACCGCGCTGGCGCCGCGCAGCACCACGTCGATTTCCGACAGGCCCTTGCCGCACAGCAGGCGTTCGGTCGAGGTGCGCCCGTGTTGCGCGGTCAGCCATGCCGAGATCGCGCGCTCCTCGTCGCCGATCGGGGCGAAGCTGGTGTGGCCGCCCTCGGTCTCCACCGCGTGCCAGCCGTGTTCGTGGGAGCCGACCAGCAGGGCGACGCCCAGGCCGGTGCCAGGGCCGAGCACGCTGATGGGGCCGCGCAGCGGCGCCGCGGGATCGCCGTGCAGGGTGACCAGGCTGTCGCGTTCCAGCGACGGCACCGCCCACGCGACCGCGCCGAAGTCGTTGATCATGCGCAGTGCGTCGAGGCCCAGCGTGCGCTGGAGCTCGCGCCGGCTGAACGACCACGCGCGGTTGGTCAGGCGGATCTCGTCGCTGCCGACCGGGCAGGCCACCGCCAGCGCGGCATGCTTCGGACTGGCGCCGATGCCCTGCAGGTAGTGTTCCACCGCGTGCTGCACGCTCGCGAAGTCCGCGTTGCGCAGCGATTGCGCATCGTGCAGTTCGACGTTCGGCGCGGCGAGGTCGGTCAGCGCGAAGCGGGCATTGGTGCCGCCGATGTCGGCGACCAGCGCCAGGCCCGCACGGCTCATCGGGAAGCCTCGTCGACGTTGTCTTCGTCGATGAACAACGAACACGCGCCCTGTTCGGCGGGACCGACCAGCCTGCGCATCGACGCGAACAGTTCGCGGCCGTGGCCCACACGGTTCGCGGCAAGATCGGTGCTGGCGGATGCGCGCGATGCCCATTCGCCGTCACCCACGACTGCGTCCATGTCGCCAGCTTCGGCGTCGATGCGGACGACGTCGCCGTCGCGCAGCTTCGCCAGCGGCCCGTTGCAGGCGGATTCGGGGGTGACGTGGATCGCGGCGAGCACCTTGCCGGAGGCACCCGACATGCGGCCGTCAGTGAGCAGGGCGACGCGCTGGCCGCGGTCCTGCAATGCGGCCAGGGTAGGCGTGAGCTTGTGCAGTTCCGGCATGCCGTTGGCGCGCGGGCCCTGGCCGCGCACCACGGCGACGAAATCGCCGGTGAGCGCATCCGCCTTGAATGCGTCCAGCAGGGCATCCTGCGATGCGAAGATGCGCGCAGGCGCTTCGATCCGGCGGAATTCGGGCGCCACCGCCGAAATCTTCACCACCGCGCGGCCGAGGTTGCCCTGCAGGCGGCGCAAGCCGCCTTCGCTGTCGAACGGTGCGGCCACGCCACGGACCACGCTGTCGTCCTTCGACTGTGCGGGCGCTTCGCGCCAGTGCAGCTGCAGGCCGTCGAGGTGTGGTTCCAGCGCCTGCTGGCGCAGGTCGCCGCCATGCACGCAGGCGATGTCGGGATGCAGCAGGCCGGCATCGATCAGTTCGCGGATCACGAAGCCCAGGCCACCGGCGGCATGGAAATGGTTCACGTCGGCGGAGCCGTTCGGATACACGCGCGCCAGCAGCGGCGTGGCCTGCGACAGTTCGTCCAGGTCGTCCCAGTCGATGACCAGGCCCGCGGCACGGGCGATGGCAACCAGGTGCAGGGCGTGGTTGGTGGAGCCGCCGGTTGCGGCCACGCCGACCATGGCGTTGACGATCGCCTTCTCGTCCACGGTGCGCGCCAGCGGGCGGTAGTCGTCGCCGAGCGCGCTGATGCGCAGCGCCTGTTCGGTGGCGGCGACGGTCAGCGCATCGCGTAGCGGCGTGCCCGGGGCGACGAAGGCGCTGCCCGGCATATGCAGGCCCATCACTTCCATCAGCATCTGGTTGGAATTGGCGGTGCCGTAGAACGTGCAGGTGCCGGGCGAGTGGTAGGACGCGGCCTCGGCTTCCAGCAATTCATCGCGGCTGGCTTCGCCCAGCGCGTAGCGTTGGCGCACTTCGGCCTTCTGCTTGTTGGGGATGCCGGACGGCATTGGCCCGGCGGGCACGAAGATCGTCGGCAGGTGGCCGAAGCTCAGCGCGCCGATCAGCAGGCCGGGCACGATCTTGTCGCACACGCCCAGCATCAGGGTGGCGTCGAACATCTCGTGCGAGAGCGATACCGCGGTGGCCATGGCGATGGCATCGCGCGAGAACAGCGACAACTCCATGCCGGCACGGCCCTGGGTCACGCCATCGCACATCGCCGGTACGCCGCCGGCGACCTGCGCGCTGCCGCCCGCATTGCGCGCGGCCATCCGGATCAGTGCGGGGTACTGCTCCATCGGCTGGTGCGCCGACAGCAAGTCGTTGTACGCGGTGACGATGCCGATGTTGCCGCCGCTGCCGCTGCGCAAGTTCGCCTTGTCCGCGCCGGACGCGGCGAACCCGTGCGCGAGGTTGCCGCAGGAGAGTTCGCGGCGCGCGGGGCCGGCTTCGCGCGCGGCGTCCATGCGCGCGAGGTAATCCCCGCGCAGGCGCCGGCTGCGCTCCGCGATGCGGGCGGTGACGCGTTCGACGACGGGGTGCAGCGTGGGCATCACGGACTCCAGTGGATCTGCACGCGATGGTCGCGCGCATGCAGCAGCGCCGCAACCGGCAGGAAGCCGGGCGCCGCTGGGTCGCCGTCGTGCTGCTGCGCCTGGCGCAGGACCCGGCGCTTGTCCTCGCCGGTGACCACCAGCAGGATCTCGCGCGCGTGCAGCAGGCGCGGCAGGGTCAGGCTGATGCGCGCGAAGGGCGCTTCCGGCGGCAGCGGATCGGGCAGGGTGGCGATGGCCGCGCGGCCACTGTCCATCGACAGGCCTTCGGCCAGGTTCGCGGCACCCGGGAACAGCGAGGCCACATGCCCGTCCGCGCCCATGCCCAGCAGCACGGCATCGAACGGCTGCGCGTTCAACGCGAGCAGTGCCTGCGCCTGCTGCAGCGAGGCGGCTTCGTCGCCATCCTCGACCGTCAGGCCGTCGGCAACGATGGCGTCGTTCGCCGCGAAGGCCTCGCGCAATGCGCGCAAGTTGCAGGCGGGATGCGCATGCGGGACGCAGCGCTCGTCGGTGGGGATGGCGCTGATCGTGCCGCCGCACGCCGACGCCGCCAGTCGCGCATACATCGGCAGCGGCGTGCGCCCGCCAGCCAGTGCCAGCCAGGCGGCGCCGCGCGCGGCGATCGCGTCGCGGCACGCGTGTTCGAGTTCGAGCGCGACCCGCGCGGTCAACGCGGCGACATCGGCGTGGTCGTGCTCGATCCAGCCCATCCGGCTACTCGCGCCAGCCGTGGCGGTGGCGCTCGATCAGCGAGACCGCCGCGCTGGGCCCCCATGTCCCCGCCGGATACGGGCGCGGGGCCAGGCCGGCGCTGCGCCAGCCGTCGAGGATCGCGTCCACCCATTGCCATGCGGTTTCGGTTTCGTCGCGGCGCACGAACAGGGTGCCGTTGCCTTCGATCGCGTCCAGGTACAGGCGCTCGTAGGCGATCCGCTTGCGCGCGCTGGCGAATTCCTCGTGGAAGTCGAGGTCCAGCGCCACCTGCGACAGCCGCAGGCCGGCGCGGTCCAGGCCGGGCGTCTTGCTCATCAGGTCGAGTTCGATCCGTTCCTCCGGCTGCAGGCGGATCAGCAGCCCGTTCGGCAGCATGTCGGCCGCGGCGCGGCCACCGAAGATCGAGTAGGGCACCTTGCGGAACTGGATGTAGATCTCGGTGCTGCGCGAGGGCAGGCGCTTGCCGGTACGCAGGTAGAACGGCACCCCCGACCAGCGCCAGTTGTCCACGTGCGCGCGCAGGGCGACGAAGGTTTCGGTGTCGCTGGCGCGCCCGAGTTCCTGCGCGTAGCCCGGCACCGCGACGCCGTCGATCGCGCCGGCGGTGTACTGGCCGGCGACCGACTCGGTGGCCACCGCGTCACGGCCGATCGCGCGCAGCGAGCGCAGCACCTTGATCTTCTCGTTGCGCACCGCGGTCGGCTCGAAGCGCGCCGGCGGCTCCATCGCCACCAGGCACAGCAACTGCAGCAGGTGGTTCTGCAGCATGTCGCGCATCGCGCCGGAATCGTCGTAGTAATCGCCGCGGCCTTCCACGCCGACGGTCTCGCCCACCGTGATCTGCACCTGCTCGATGTGGCGCGCGTTCCACAGCGGCTCGAACAGCGCGTTGCCGAAGCGCAGCGCGATCAGGTTCTGCACGCCTTCCTTGCCGAGGTAGTGGTCCACGCGATAGACGCGGTCCTCGTCGAACACCTCGGCCACGCCGTCGTTGATCGCGGTGGCGCTGGCCAGGTCCTTGCCGATCGGCTTCTCCAGCATCACCCGCGTGTTCGCGTCGGCGGCGCCGTGCGTGCCCAGGGCATGGCAGGCCGGCACGTAGAAGCGCGGCGCGGTGCTCAGGTGGTAGAGCACGTCACCATTGCGCAGTTCGCCGACCTTGTCCGCAAGCGCCTGCATCGACGCATCGTCGTCGACGCTCGCGGCCACGTAGTCCAGCCGCTCCACCAGGCCATGCAGCGCGGCATCGTTGCGTTCGGCCGCGGGGACGCGTTCGGCGATGGTGGCGGCGAGCAGGTTGGCGAAGGCCTCGCGATCCAGTCCGCTGCGCGCGGTGCCGAGGATGCGCAGGCCGGCGGGAAGGAGGCCTTCCGACTGCAGGCCATACAGCGATGGCAGCAGCATGCGCTGCGCGAGGTCGCCGGTGGCGCCGAAGATGGTCAGCAGCGAAGCAGGCGCGGGTCGCGTCACGCGGGCATTCCGGGATGGGACAGGCCTGAAGCTTAATACGCAAGGCGATGCACCGCCCGTGCATTCGATTTCACCCGGGTAAACCCGCGCAGCCGCGCCATGGCACGCATACGCATAGGTATGTCGGGCATGCCGCCCGTAGAATCGAGTTTTGACTCCACCAGGTCGCGCCATGACCCGTCCTTCCTCGCTGGATCGCGAGCAGCTTCTGGCCTGTGGCCGTGGCGAAATGTTCGGCCCCGGCAATGCCCGCCTGCCGGCGCCGCCGATGCTGATGTTCGACCGCATCACCTCGATCACCGAGGACGGTGGCGCGCACGGCAAGGGTTTCATCCGTGCCGAACTCGACATCCATCCCGACCTCTGGTTCTTCGGCTGCCACTTCCTCGGCGACCCGGTGATGCCCGGCTGCCTCGGCGTGGATGCGATGTGGCAACTCGCCGGTTTCTTCCTGCCGTGGCTCGGCGAGCCCGGTCGTGGCCGCGCGCTGGGCGCCGGCGAAATCAAGTTCACCGACCAGGTGTTGCCGGACGCGAAAGTGGTGAGTTACGAAATCGACATCCGCCGCGTGCTGCGTGGCCGCCTCAAGCTGGTGATCGCCGATGGCCGCACCTATGTCGATGGCCGCGAGATCTACACCGCGTCCGACATGCGGGTCGGACTGTTCCAGTCGACGGAGGCCCCGTGAGTACCAGTGGTTCGACTTCCATGCGTCGTGTCGTGGTCACCGGCATGGGCATCGCCTCCTGCCTGGGCAATGACCTGGACACGGTTTCGGCGGCGCTGCGCGAAGGCCGCGCCGGCATCCGCCACCTGCCTGAATCCGCCGAGCGCGGGCTACGCAGCCAGGTGGGCGGTGCGGTGCAGCTCGACCTCGACGCCATCATCGACCGCAAGCTGAAGCGCTTCATGAGCGATGCCGCTGCCTACAGCTACGTGTCGATGCGCGATGCGATCGCCGATGCCGGGCTGGACGCTTCGCAGGTAAGCAATCCGCGCACCGGCCTGATCGCCGGTTCCGGCGGCGGATCCAGCGAATGGCAGGTGGAAACCGCGGACCTCCTGCGCGAACGCGGCGTACGCAAGGTCGGTCCGTACATGGTGCCGCGCACGATGTGCTCCACGGTGTCGGCGAACCTCGCCACCGCGTTCAAGATCAAGGGCCTCAGCTATTCGCTGTCCGCCGCCTGCGCGACCTCAGCGCACTGCATCGGCGCGGCCGCGGACCTGATCCGGCATGGCGCGCAGGACATCGTGTTCGCCGGCGGCGGCGAAGACCTGCACTGGACGATGACGGTGATGTTCGACGCGATGGGCGCGCTGTCCACCTCGCACAATGAAACCCCGTCCACCGCCTCGCGCCCGTACGACGCCAACCGCGACGGCTTCGTGATCGCCGGCGGCGGCGGCATGCTGGTGCTGGAAGACTACGACCATGCCGTGGCGCGTGGCGCGCGCATCCATGCCGAACTCATCGGCTACGGCGTGACCAGCGACGGCGCCGACATGGTGGCGCCGAGCGGCGAGGGTGCCGTGCGCTGCATGCGCATGGCGATGCAAGGCCTCGACCGTCAGATCGATTACCTCAACACGCACGGCACTTCCACGCCGCTGGGCGACGTCACCGAACTCGGCGCGGTGCGCGAGGTGTTCGGCGACGCGGTGCCGCCGTTGTCCTCCACCAAGGCGCTCAGTGGGCATTCGCTGGGTGCCGCGAGCGTGCACGAGGCGATCTATTCGCTGCTGATGCTGCGCGACGGCTTCATGGCCGGCTCCGCCAACATCGAGACCCTCGATCCGCGCTGCGAGGGGTTCCCGATCCTGCGCGAGAGCCGCGATGCCGACGTGCGCACGGTGATGTCGAACAGCTTCGGCTTCGGCGGCACCAACGCCACGCTGGTGTTCGGCAAGCTCTAGCCGGCTTCGCCCGCCAGCGAGCGGCACGCATCCAGCACCAGCTGCCGCAACCACTGGTTGGCCGGATCGGCCGCGGTGTTGGCATGCCAGTACAGGTGCGGCTGGATCGGCGGCAGGTCGAACGGCAGTGGCAGCAGGCGCAGCGAGCGACCCGCCATCTGCCGGGCGAGCCCGGTGGGCATGGTCAGCAGATGGTCCGATCCGGCGACCACCCGGCACGCCGAGTGGTAGTTCTGGCAGCGCAGCGCGATCCGCCGCTGCATGCCGAGGTTGAGCAGGGCGATGTCCTCGACCACCGCGCCGCTGGCGCGTCCCGACACCGCCACGTGTTGCGCCTGCAGGTACTGCGGCAAGGTCGGCCGTTGCTTCAGTGGATGGCGGGTGCGCACTGCGATGCAGAACGGCTCCTGCAGCAGGGCCGCGTGCCGCACCGGCTCGGCGGCCGGCAGGGCCACGTCGATGGCGATGTCCAGTTGCCCTGCGGCAAGGGTGCGCCCGAGCTCGCGTCGCTCGTAGGCCACGCTGGCCAGGGTGGCTTGCGGCGCGCGTTCCTGCAGCAACCGGTAGATCGCCGGCAGCAGCATGGCTTCGATCGCATACGGCATGCCGACGTGGAAGGCTTGCCTCGCCGTTCCCGGGTCGAAGCGTTCGCGTTGCTGCAACAGCTGGCGCAGCTGCGCGAGCGCTTCCAGCAATGGCGGGGCCAGTCGCTGGCAGGCCGGCGTGGGCAGCATGCGCCGGCCGTCGCGGACGAACAGCGGGTCGCCCAGCTGCACGCGCAGCCGGCGCAAGGCATGGCTCACTGCGGACGGAGTCAGGCGCAGGCTCTGCGCGGCGCGGCCGAGGTGCTGCTCACGGTAGGCCGCCTCGAACACCTTCAGCAGGTTGAGGTCGAGCTGCTCGGTCCTGGCATGAATGATATTCATTGGGTGTGAGTACAAAATATCACTGTATTCAATGGCGTGGCGCGCCTACGATTGGGTTTCACCCACGTCCGCGAGTCCGCATGAACGCCATCGCCAACCGCCAGTTCCGTCTTGCCGCGCGTCCCATCGGCCTGCCCAAGGCCAGCGACTGGAATCTGGTCGAGGAACCCGTCCGCGAACCCGGGGAAGGCGAATTCCTGGTCCGCATCGAATACATTTCGCTGGACCCGGCGATGCGCGGCTGGATGAACGAGGGCAAGTCCTACGTGCCGCCGGTGGGCATCGGCGAGGTGATGCGCGCCTATTCGGCGGGCGAAGTGGTCGCCTCCCGCAATCCGAAGTTCCCGGTCGGCAGCCGCGTGGCCGGCGTGTTCGGCGTGCAGCAGTACGTCGTCTCCGACGGCAAGGGCGCGCGCCTGGTGGATACCGCGCTGGCGCCGTTGCCAACCTATCTCAGCGTGCTCGGCATGACCGGCATGACCGCATACTTTGGCCTGCTCGACGTCGGTGCGGCGAAGGAAGGCGACACCGTGGTGGTGTCCGGCGCCGCGGGCGCGGTGGGGATGGTGGTCGGGCAGGTGGCACGGATCAAGGGTTGCCGCGTGGTCGGCATCGCCGGTGGCGCGGACAAGTGCCGCTACCTGGTCGAGGAACTCGGCTTCGACGCCGCCATCGACTACAAGCACGAGGACGTGCGCGCGGCGCTGCGCCAGCATTGCCCAAAGGGCATCGACGTCTATTTCGACAACGTCGGCGGCGAGATCCTCGACATCGCGCTGGGCCAGCTGGCCATGCACGCGCGGGTGGTGATCTGCGGGGCGATTTCGCAATACAACGCCACCGATGGGGTGAAGGGCCCGGCCAATTACCTGTCGCTGCTGGTCAACCGCGCGCGCATGCAGGGCATGGTGGTGTTCGATTACGCATCGCGGTACGGCGAGGCCGCGCGCGAGATGGCGGGCTGGCTCGCGGACGGCCGCCTGAAGTCGCGCGAGGACATCGTGGAAGGCTTCGACACCTTCCCGGACACCCTG
>Ga0114939_10003460_pt1 | contig 11050 bp, 9 predicted proteins | sample AshMeaCrysSpring_FD_87196 | JGI IMG/M metagenome (GOLD analysis project Ga0114939, IMG submission 87196) | Groundwater microbial communities from Big Spring, Nevada to study Microbial Dark Matter (Phase II) - Ash Meadows Crystal Spring | ecosystem: Environmental > Aquatic > Deep subsurface >... | reverse complement strand
CTTCTTTGCGTCTTTGCGTATGCAGCGCGAAACACTTCCATCAGCCTCAACTATTAATAATCAGATCCACAGAAACAGCAATATCAGGAAATGCAACTGGTTGAATTTCTCCTGCTGTCAGCGTCAATTTCGTAGCGTATTCTCCATCCAAAGGCTCTCGAAACACCACCAAATGCAATTTTTTCAGATTCACTACCCAATACTCTCGAATACCAACCTCTGCATAGATTTTGCTTTTTATCTCTAAATCTTTTTCCAAACTGGAGTTAGCGTACTCAATTAACCAAAAAATATTTTCTGGATAAGGGTGATGCTGTCGATAATCCCGTCCTAACCGTTCAACAATGGCAATATCAGGTTCCGGTTCCGAGTCGTTAGGTAGGGTAATTGGTTTAGCTTGACGAACCTTAGCTCGTTCACCTAATAATTTTCCTAGATACTCTCCTGCTTCATCACTACAATAAGCATGAGGTTCTCCTTCTGGTGACATTTCAACAATTTCTCCTTGAAGTAACTCAACTCGGCGATCGCTCAAAATTCCCGCAGCAATCATCCGGTGATATTCGTCAATCTTCCACTTAGCAGCGATAACACTCATAGCGATTGGTTCCTGACAATGATTTTGTATTTTACCCGTTAAAATCTTCTGATTAATTTCCGATTAATCATTCTCTAAATTGTATCCGGATCGATATTTAACTCCCGCAACTTAGCAGCCAATCTTTCTGCTCGTTCTTCAGCTATTTCTCTTTGCTGTCGTTCAGAATCTGCCTCTTCTTCCGGTGTCGGAACTAACTCACCCTTTGGAGTAAAAAATCGCAACAACCCTTGATAAACCCCCAAATATAATCCTAACTGTTGACTCCACAAATGCTCTTGATTATTCGGTTCTAAAGATTGATATTTCCCATCTAATAAATGAAACCCAGCAAATTCTAATGTATAAGGGTCAAACCAAAAATAATCTGGTGTACGAAAAGTATCTTGGTAAAGTTTCTTCTTCAAATCCATATCAGTCTTCGCGGTAGAATCCGAGAGAATTTCTACAATTACATTGGGATATTTACCATCTTCTGCCCAAACTACCCAACTTTTGCGGGTTTTGCGTTCCGTATCTAAAACCACAAAAAAATCAGGTCCGCGAAAGTCTTCTGATTTCAGCTTCTTTTGGCTATAGTAAATTATCAGATTTCCCGCAGCGTAAAAATCATTCCTATCTCTCCACAACCATTCTAGACACGACAGCAGTAAGATAATTTGTCTCAGATGTAGTTCGCTTTCCAAGGGAGGCTCATCGCTGAATAAATCACTTGGGGGAAAGATAACATCTTCTGTGATATCTTGGATAGTCTCTAATTCTTTAGCTATCGTCATGGTAATAGTCGTGAATTGAAAATTTATGAGTTTATTTTAACGCTCGTAAAAGGGAAGCGATCGCACCTTACACTTCTTGTAAAACTCAGTTCTCTTTGCGCTCTTCTTTGCGACTTTGCGACTTTGCGCGAAATCAAAGATGTCTATTCTATCTACATCAATTATTGATAATTTGCTCCACTGCAACAGATATTTCGTAACATAGATTATGTTATCGACCGTTGCGATTGATTTACTACCCGCTAACCATGACCACTTCACCCCGACGCTATCACATCACCACTTTTGGTTGCCAGATGAACAAAGCCGACTCCGAGCGCATGGCTGGCATCTTAGAAGACATGGGATTAGAGTGGTCAGAAGACCCAAACAGCGCTGATGTAATACTTTACAACACTTGCACTATTCGTGATAACGCTGAACAAAAAGTATATTCTTATCTCGGTAGACAAGCAAAGCGCAAACATGAAAAACCTGATTTAACCCTGATTGTTGCTGGTTGTGTCGCCCAACAAGAAGGAGAAACGCTGCTGCGACGGGTACCAGAATTAGACTTGGTGATGGGACCGCAACACGCCAATCGCCTACAGGATTTGCTATCAGAAGTATTTCAAGGCAACCAAGTGGTAGCGACAGAGCCAGTTCATATTATGGAAGATATTACCAAGCCGCGCCGCGATAGCAAGGTGACGGCTTGGGTGAATGTGATTTATGGCTGTAACGAGCGCTGTACTTATTGTGTTGTACCTTCCGTGCGCGGTGTGGAACAGTCCCGCACACCAGAAGCGATTCGTGCGGAAATGGTAGAAATCGGACGCCAGGGTTACAAGGAAGTTACCTTACTGGGTCAAAATATCGACGCCTACGGTCGGGATTTACCAGGAGTCACACCGGAAGGTCGCCACCAACACACTTTTACAGACTTGCTGTATTATATTCATGATGTGGCGGAAATTGAAAGACTGCGTTTTGCTACAAGTCATCCCCGTTATTTTACAGAACGATTAATTAAGGCTTGTGCAGAATTACCCAAGGTATGCGAGCATTTTCACATTCCTTTCCAATCAGGGGATAACGAAGTATTGAAGCGGATGGCACGGGGGTACACGCAGGAGAAATATCGCCGGATAATTGACACGATTCGCCAGTATAAGCCAGATGCTTCGATTAGTGCTGATGCGATTGTTGGTTTCCCAGGGGAGACGGAAGAACAGTTTGAAAATACCCTGAAGTTGGTGGAAGACATCGGCTTTGACCAGTTGAATACCGCTGCTTATTCTCCCCGTCCTGGAACACCAGCAGCGTTGTGGTCAGAACAATTGAGCGAGGAAGTCAAAGCAGACAGACTACAACGGTTAAATCACCTGGTTGGGATTAAGGCAGCGGAACGTTCTGGACGTTATCTGGGACGCATTGAACAAGTGCTAGTGGAAGACCAAAACCCCAAAGATAAATCCCAGGTCATGGGACGGACAAGGGGTAATCGCCTCACCTTTTTCACAGGGGATATTAATCAACTCAAAGGTAAGTTGGTGCAAGTGAAAATTACCGAAGTTCGTCCCTTCAGTTTGACGGGGGAACCAGTGGAACTTAGTTTAGGGTTTAGGGATTAGGGGGAATCAGGGGATTTGAAAGAAATTTATTCCCCATTCCCCATTCCCATCCATCATCCGTGTATCCGTGATATCAGTGTGTGCCCCATTCCCCAGTCCCCATCCTCGACAGGTTGTGATAGGCTATCTGCAACGTGAGGAGTGTCACAGGAATTGATAATGACAAAGCTAAGGGTTGGGTTATTGTTCGGTGGTCGTTCCGGAGAACATGAAGTTTCCATCAGTTCAGCCAGAGCGATCGCCAACGCTTTGAGTGAGTCAGAAAATGCCAACAAATACGAAATATTGCCGTTTTACATCCAAAAAGATGGCGTTTGGCTTTCCCCAGAAGTAGCGCAACAAGTCTTAACAACTGCTCAACCAATCAGCTGCGAAACCTCAAATTCTAACCTGTGGCAATTCCCGTCCCAAGCAGCGCAAGTAGATGTGTGGTTCCCGATTTTGCACGGACCCAATGGTGAAGATGGTACAATGCAAGGTCTACTCACCTTAATGCAAAAACCCTTTGTGGGTTCTGGGGTGTTAGGTTCAGCAGTTGGGATGGATAAAATTGCAATGAAAATGGCATTTGCCCAAGCCCAGTTGCCGCAGGTAAAATACATAGCACTCAATCGTTCCCAAATTTGGTCAAATCCCTGTGTGTTTCCCAAACTATGTGACCAAATTGAGGACCAGTTGGGCTATCCCTGTTTTGTTAAGCCTGCTAATTTAGGTTCATCAGTAGGTATTGCCAAAGTGCGAACTCGTGCAGAATTAGAAGCAGCGTTAGACAATGCCGCAAGTTATGACCGCCGAATTATCGTTGAGGCTGGCGTTGTAGCGCGGGAAGTAGAATGTGCTGTTTTGGGTAACGATAATCCCCAAGCTTCTGTCGTGGGTGAAATTACTTTTGAAAGTGATTTTTATGACTATGAAACCAAGTATACCCAAGGATGGGCAGATTTGTTAATTCCCGCACCCGTAAGCGATGCTGTGGCGGCGCAAATCAAAGACATGGCCTTGCAAGCCTTTGCTGCCGTTGATGCTTCGGGATTAGCACGAGTCGACTTTTTCTACGTAGAATCCACAGGGGAAATTTTGATTAATGAAATCAACACCCTACCGGGATTTACGGCGACTAGTATGTATCCCCAACTGTGGTCGCATAGTGGTATTACCTTCCCACAACTAGTAGACCAATTAATTCAACTTGCCCAAGAAAGATGTTCATGATTATAAAATGCCATTAGAATGCTTCACTGAGGGTAGGGTGAGATAATACAGGCTAATGTCATTAAAATCTAGACAACAATGGGTGTAAACAGCCGAGAAGAGTCATGGAGAAGAATCAGCGCCGGTCGCAGCCAATATCCAAAGCAAGTGAGCCTAAACCTACTAAGACACGCAGTAGGATGCAACCGCACAGTAAGCAGCAATGGAATGCGCTACTAAGTGTTGTTGCTGCTCACCCTTGGCTGGTTTGGAGTGGTATGGTGACATTTATCATTGCCAGTACTGCCATTTCTCTACTTAGCTTGACCTATGCTGGGCGTGTAGAACACAGCGAGACAGAAGCAGAACTAGAACCAGCCACTGTACCAGTTACACCAGCAACAACCACTGTTTCTGGTGAAGACCGTTCCATATCTGTCTGGTTGCTGGTGAGTATGGCTATTGCCTGCGCCACTGGTTCTTTGGTAATGTTTCGGTTGCTCAACGGACCATCACGGTCAAGGGTACGCCGGTCAAGGAGAACGGGAAAGCGCCCTAATCCTGGTGGAGACAGCGCGACACCACCTCGCAACCAACAAGCAAGACCAGTCCGCAAGCCAGAACCCAGACAGGCTGCAGGCTCACCCCTACATCCTCCCACAGGAAATCCACATTGGGACTCCATCCCAGATCCGGCGGTACGCTATCATCCATCGGCTATGAAGCTAGAACCAGTGGTCAAGCAACCACCCATACCCAGAAGACCCCAGTCAATGCCAAAATCAGGCAAGCCTATGACTGCTAGACCTCAGCCTCAGCCAAAGCCAATATCCCTGCTCAGTAGAACTCAGCCGGTGTCCAAAGCAGTTATACCCCTACCAAGAAGACCTCATCCTCTAGAAAAGCCTGGTATCTATTCCTCCACAAGACCTCAACCTGTGCCAAAGCCAGTTTCTATACCCTTGAGACCCCGACCTGTGGCACAGCCAGCACCTATCCCCAGAAGACCCCAACCTATAGTCACAATCCTATCACCAGAGGAAAGGCTACCCTTTGATCGCAGCGCACAATCCTTGGCAGACATGATGGACGTACGAAAACAGCGTCCTCTGGGTTCTATTTTGCGACATCCTTAATCAGAGACTATAGACGGGTAAGAAATATCTTTATCTTTATCGTCTGATGTACAGTGGGCAAAATTTTGCTCACCCTACTACCGGAAAATCCAAATAGTCCATCAAATATTTATTGCCATTTTGGCAACTAAGCTCTAATTTATTGAGCTAAACTTCTTAATTAAAGGATATCCGGGGTGTGATTGGCATAGTTTTCTATTTCCAGAATACTTAGAGATTAATGTCAGTCAGACTGCTGCACGTAGTAATCTATTTAGTCATTAGTAAGGGCACTTTTACTAATGACTTTTTATTCTTTATTTTTTAGTCATTAGTCATTATCCATCTTTTATCAGTCTGGTGAGATAAAAATTGAAGCTAAATGAAGAAACTCAGATTTGCTAAGGGAATTACCACTTTTAAACTAATAGAAACCTCTAAACGAAGTTCTGTAGGTAAAATCCTCTGGGGGTAAGGGGTTCAGATTTTTATCTGACTAAACTGACATAAGAGGGATAGTATCTAATATCTGCAGTCCGCTAATTTAAACTTGGTTTCAGTAGACCTCGCTGTTTCAATGGTCAACCTAAGAGCCACCCATCCACGCATCCAAACTAACTTACCTGACGATAAGCATTCATCGGTTCTTTGATAAACCGGATGTAGAGATGCCTAAAACTAGATTTAATCACGCGAGGTAGGGCAAAATCAATCGGCATCATTTTATCTGGTAGTCGCCAATCAGAAATTTTTAATTCATTCGGGTCGGCTTGGGGAAAATCAATGCTGTCCAGTTCCCCCACAAGTCCCAAGCGTTGGGACGCTAAGACAGTCGGTACTTTTTGGGGTGCGACATTGAGAATCTCTACTATTGCTCTATCTAAAGCAAAGACATCCCTAGCAGCCGCTAGGATACCCAGGGAACGCGGTTCACCACCAGAAGGACCATTCCCTTCATGACCGATAATTCCATCTAAAATCGTCAAGTCAGGGTTAATTGTTCTGGCGGTTTCCACTAGCATTTCCCCAAAGCGGTTGGAGTCTTTCCCCGCTTCCATGTGCCACCAGGCTTTCATTTTTCCAGGCACACAACCAAACAGGTTTTTCACCCCCATTGTTAGGGTTAGTTGGACGTGGGATTTGACTTTCGGCAGGTTAATTACCACATCGGCTTCCATCGCTTCTTTGGAGAGTAGCAGATGGTTAAACTCTTCGCTGACTGTCTCGTATCGCTTACCTTGGAAGTCAATAATCGGTAGCTGGAGTTCTTCCATAATCGGTGCATAACCATTGGCGATCGCTACTCCTTTGGCGGAACCAAAAGCTGGACTATCCCCTAAATAAGGTTTTCCACCAGCCTCAATTACCATCCGCGCCACTTCATAAACTAGTTCAGCCCTGGTCGTACACTCTTTGCGTGGTCTTGCTCCTGTGAGTAGATTTGGCTTGAGTAAGACACGCTGTCCCGGTTTGACAAACGCTTCCATCCCCCCCAAAGGTGCTAGCAGTGTTAAGAGTGATTCCCGCAATGCACTCTGTTCGTAGGATAAAGCGCGAATTAAGCTAACAGATGGTTTTTCAGCCTGCATGATCAATCAAAAATAATTACTCAGATTCCAATCCTATTCGTGATTAATACACAAAAATCTCTACGGAAGCTAGCTTGTTTTAATTCATGAAAATTATTTTTTGTCAATATCTGATGCTTGAAAAAAGCAGCATTCAAATACATTGACGTATATTTAGTCACAAAATTTGTATTACTAAATGTAAAAATTGAATATTTGTAACGAATATGAGAACGAATTGATGATACTTTTGAGAAATTTGAGTAAAAAACACAAACAGCTAGCGCATAGCATTATTATATCATGCATTTTATTTGGTAACATGAGTTACAAAAGACTAAATAAGCTCAAATTAAATCAAAAATAGCGATTTTTGCAAAATGATTGCCAAATATTCTCATACGATTTTTTGGCTATTTTTGGATTTTCATACAGAATTTAAATCATGGGTAATGAAAATAATATTTCCAGATTATCATTGCCCTATTTCCGAGAAAACCATAGCTGACTGACTCCAGAAGAAAAAATCAACCACAAAAACACAAAGAATAATTTTGTGTCTTTGTGGTGAACTGTCATCTCAAAAACTTGAGTTACTCGGCTGAATCATCAAGACTCAGGTGTTTTTTAATCTTTGTGTTCCTCTGGATAACTTAGGGGGACAATTTGACTCATTTCTTCTAAATTCAGGACTTTTGCTAATTCTTCTGCCGTCATCAACCTTTTTTCTAAGACAATTTGTCTCAGGGATTTCCCGGTTTCTAAGGATTCTTTAGCGACAGCAGCGGCGTTGAGATAGCCAATGTGGGTATTTAATGCCGTCACTAAAGAAAGACTGCCTTCAGCATACGCCAGACAACGTTCCCGATTGGCGGTAATACCTTTAATGCAACGTTCTGTGAGGGCAGCGATGGTATTGCCGAGAATTTCGATGCTGTGAATCAGGTCGTAGGCAATTAGGGGCATCATCACATTCAGTTCTAATTGTCCGGCTTGGGCAGCTAAGGCGATCGCACTGTCGTATCCCATGACCTGGAAACAGACCATCGATGTCATCTCTGCCATTACGGGGTTGTATTTCCCAGGCATAATTGATGAGCCGGGTTGAACCGGGGGCAGTTGAATTTCTTTGAAGCCGGTTTTCGGTCCGGAGTCCATTAAGCGCAAGTCGTGGGAAATTTTTACCAAGTCTTGAGCGAGGTTGCGTAAGGCGCCAGAGACGCTGACAAAGGGCGCCATGCTTTGCATTGCTGCCATCAGGTGGGGTGCTGGTTCTAGGGGAGTATCAATCAATTGGGACAGCACTTCCACCACTTGAGCGCGATACTGGGGATGGGTGTTTAATCCTGTACCAGCGGCGCTACCGCCTAAACCAAGTACCATTAAGTCGCCAGAAGCAGCGTATATCCGGTTTTGATGGTCGCTGAGAATTTGTCCCCAGGCTCGGAAATCTTCTCCCAAGCGGACAGGAACAGCGTCTTGCAGGTGAGTTCTGCCGGATTTGACCACATCTTGAAATTCTTCGGCTTTTTCCTCTAGGGACGCGATCGCATTGTCTAGTGCGGGGTAAAGTGTCCGCGATAATGCTAATAAACCCCCAATCCGAATCGCTGTGGGAATCACATCGTTGGTAGACTGTCCGTAGTTTACATGGTCGTTAGGACTGAGGCGCTTGTAGTTACCTTTGCTGTCACCCAGAATTTCCAACGCCCGATTTGCCAGGACTTCATTGACATTCATATGGTGGGAAGTCCCCGCACCAGCTTGGTAAACATCAACCACGAACTGGTCGCGTAATTGACCGGCAAGCACTTCATCCGCTGCTTGAATAATCGCCTGACTCAAGTCTTGGGGAATACAGCCTAGGGAGCCGTTGGTAATTGCCGTAGCTTTTTTAATTAGTACACAAGCGTCTACATAGGTGGCTAGAGGTTTCAGACCGCTAATCGGGAAATTTTCCACCGCCCGCAATGTCTGAATACCGTAGTAAACATTATCGGGGATATGTTTGTCCCCCATCGAATCCTTTTCTATGCGATATTTGGTGTTACTCAGCGAAGTCATGAGTATTTTTTTGTGGAACAACAATCTGAAATCATCTCACGCTACTGCTGTCGTAGCTGGAAATTAAGTCGCTCTACGTCACCCGTGGTGATGATTGCCTATATTAGGTTTAAGGTCCCCGAAAATTGGGAATTTGCACCCATACCAAGAGCGCTCAGTTGGTTATAGCTTCCCTGTCATCAGTTCACCATAATTACTATAGTTGTTTGTCAAAAAATTAACCCTTTATACCCCGTCCTTAAGGACGGGGTATAAAGGGTTTTCTGAGCATAAACTATTAGCAATTAGGGTTTTCTCGCTATTTGTAATGTATCAAATAGTGGTTAAATTTATTTTTGTCTAGGATTTTGCCATCTGACCCACCAGCTTGCTTGATTGCCAAGAGTAAATATTGTTGTGTAGTTATGATATCTTTTTGGGAATCTTAAGCGAGAAATATTCCCACGGTATGATGCCAAATTTTATGAACGTCAATCTAAACTTGGAGGCAGAATTTTTTTTCCAGCAAGGACTACGCCGCAATAAGGCAGAAAAATTTACCGCCGCAATTGCTAGTTTTGATAATGCCCTACGATGTAACCCCGATTATACTGAAGCTTTGTCGCAAAAAGGCTTTGCTCTGGGTAATTTGGGACGCCATTCTGAAGCGATCGCCTGTTTTGACCAGGTACTAGCTATGAAACCAGATGCTAGCTGGGTTTGGCACAACCGAGCAATTGCTCTCGGCAAGTTAGGACGTTATCCAGAGGCAATCAACAACTTTGACCGTGCCATTGAGTTTAACCCAAATGCCGCTACTATCTGGCACAACCAAGGCATTACCTGGTGTGATTGGGGAAAATACGAAAAGGGAATTGTCAGCTTTGAGCGTACCTTAGAATTGCAACCAGATGCTTATTGGGCATGGTACAACAGAGGCAACGCTCTAGGGCAATTAGCACGTCATGAAGAAGCACTTAACAGTTATGAACGGGCGATTGAATTTAATCCGGACAATGCTCTAGCTTGGCATAACCGTGGTGTTACCCTCAGCGACTGGGGACGCCATAACAAAGCAATTCTCAGTTTTGAGAGAGCGGTGACAATTAAACCAGATTACTTCAAAGCTTGGTTCAATTTGGGCATTGCCTGCGAAAAAATACAGCGCTACGAACAGGCAATCAACAGCTACAACAAAGCGCTGGAACTAAAACCCATAGAAGACGTGGTATGGTACAATAAAGCGCGGTGTTATGCTCTGCAAAACAATATCGAAAGCGCCATCGAAAATCTACAACAAGCTATCAGTCTCAGTCCGGATAAATACCTGGAAATGACCAGAAAAAATGCCGACTTCGACAATATTCGTGCAGATGATAGGTTTCAGGCTCTATGGCAACAGAAGCGTAAATAATTAACTATTCACGACTGCGATTACCAAAATAGCAGTGTTTTCGGGTGGGAGTGTTGGTGTGAGTTGTGTCGAACCGGGGAGTCAGAATCTATGGTGGGTGGTAGCTTCGCGCTCTGGGCTTTGCTCAGAGCGCGTACCCTATATTTTTCCCAACATCCCCAATCTACAATGAGTTCCGCCCTGTATAGGAAAGATTTTCTGGTTTTTTCTGGTTTCATGATTCCAGACATACTCTGGTCGATGATCAAAAAAACTTCTGCTCACTCCGGTGCATTGTAAAGATTTGATTAACTATACATAAACGCGCTTAAGCTTGATCTGGATTTTTTTTTCGCGACACCCTGCATGAATCACAGACTTTTGTGGGCAACAACAGCCCTCCTCAGCACTACCTTGGGTCTGCCTTCAGTTTCTTATGCTCAACAAAAACCACCTACTCGACAAGCCTATCCAGTTTCTGGTTTGCAGGGGTCATCTACTAACGCTCAAGGTATTTCTACTCAACAGAACTTTCAATCTCGCATTGCTAGAGTTCAGCCGCTGCAACTACAAGGGCGAATGGCAGCAAATCTGATAGTGAATAATGTTCCCGTTCTGACTTTTGTGGGTACAACCCCGATATCAAATAGTTCTCAAGTTTCCCCCAGTCAACAATTCCAACTACTCAACGAACCCATATTACGGGCTACATCAGTAGCGAATCAAATTAATCAACTCTCTGCCTATAATATT
>Ga0114939_10003459_pt1 | contig 11051 bp, 11 predicted proteins | sample AshMeaCrysSpring_FD_87196 | JGI IMG/M metagenome (GOLD analysis project Ga0114939, IMG submission 87196) | Groundwater microbial communities from Big Spring, Nevada to study Microbial Dark Matter (Phase II) - Ash Meadows Crystal Spring | ecosystem: Environmental > Aquatic > Deep subsurface >... | reverse complement strand
GGTCGAGCACGACGAGTGCTCCATCGTCATCGAGCCTGTGATTGACCATCGCTCATCCCGCCTTTATGAAGATGCCGACGTTGTAGTGATCTAGTACCTGATCTCGTCGGCGCTGCGCCCCTTGGCCGCGCGGTCGGCGTTGCGATAGATGCACGCTAACCTGCCTTTATATGGAACGCAAGTCTCACATGGTCTGGTGCGGTCTCTGCGTCGCCGCCGCCGTTGGTGGAGTGCCAGTGCGCTCCAGCACTGCCCACGGTGTGGCTGTGACCCCCTGCGCTAGAGGTGTTCTCGGACCGTCCGGTCTTGTTGCTCGCGTCCCACGTCTGATACGGGCCGCCACCCGCGTACGCCGATGCATTGGGAACGTGCGTATGGCTGCCGTCGGAACTCAGCCCGTGGCTGTGCCCGCCCGGGTCGGTCGTGGTGAGTGGGGTGTGCGGTCGTCCCGTGGTCCAGTTGTGCTGCGTCTGCCCCTTGGCATCGCCCGCCTCCGACGCGCCACGGATGAACTGGTTGCGCAGGTCCGGCAGGTGGTCGCTCGGGAACAGCACGTGCAGGCCGGGGTTCTGGGTGGCGTTGAACGCCGAGCCGTCGGCCAGCAGGTAACCGGCGGGCGGGGTCAGCGACGGGAACATGATGACGGTGCCTACAGGCACGGCGTTGTGGGCGACAGTGGAGGCGACGGTCGGCATCATGCTCCCTTCGTGAGGATGAACGCGGCCTGCACGTAGATGTTCCCCGCTGCGGCGTCCACGCCGATGGCGGGCATGTGTGCGTTGCCGTTCGCGTTGAACACCGCCACCCGGTCGAAGATGCGCTTGCCGTTCTCGTCCTGCCCGGAGAACTCAATGACCCAGTGGTTGTAGCCGATGTCGGTGATGCCCTTGATCGTGATCGCCCACGGCGCGTTGGACTTCACGTGCCACGGCCCCAGCGCGGTCTTGCCGTCGATGGTCTGCCACGGCTCGTCCGAGGGCATCGCCGTGGTCATGTTCCCGGTGTGAAAGATCAGCGACAGGTCCGTGATAGCGCGGCATTCCCCGGAGATGAAGATGTCCCACGACCCTCCGATCTTGCCGTCGATGACCGCCGCATCGTTGGCCGTGGTCAGCCCAAGCGCGGCCAACCCACGGTCGAGGTAGATGCGCGGCGCCTCGCCGGGGTTGGTCTTGTGCCGGAACGACTGAGCGATCGCGGCGGTCTCGACCAGTGTCCCGTCATCTGCGAGCCTGTGGGCGACCATCAGCCCGACCCCCTACTTCCGCAGCCCGAGGACGATGACCTTGCCACCATCAGCGTTGGTGACGAACTCCAGCACTGTCGCGTCCGGGATGTTGTACCCCGTGCCGAGCGCCACGATGGGCTCGTTCGCATTCGTGACCAGCCGCAGGTCGTACGCCCCGTAGGCGCCGCCGTCGGCGAACATGAACTCGGCGCGCGCCCACGGATAGGTCCCGGTGTCGGGCAGCAGGATCCGCTCGGTGTTCGCCTCGATGAACAACTTGTGGGCCGTGGTCTGCTGGGCGTTCCCCAGCATCTGGACCCCGCTCATGTGGATCGCCTTCGAGGCGCGCACCTTCATCCCCTTGGGCGCTCCGACGATGACCCGGTACGCGGCGTACTTGGTCCAGTCGGCGGTGAACCCGGCCCACTTGGTCGTGCTCAGGGTGTCCTGCATGACGGTGTGCCAGCCGAAGCCGAGCGGCACCCAGAAGGACCCGTCGTAGATCCACGACAGCCGGTCGGCGATGTTGACGAACACGTCATCGCGCTTCGGGTCCATGGCGCTGATCGCAGGGGGACCGCCGAGCAGGCCGTCGGTGTGCTGGATGTTGGGCTGCAAGGTCTGAACGACCGCCCCGTTGGCTCCGACGATCACGTCGAACTGGCCGTGGATCGCGTCGTACCGGATCGCGAACTTCTTGTCCACCGCCGGGTCGGAATCGCCGACGAGGTGCGCTACTGCGCCAGTCGCACCACCGGCCCGCTGCGCGGCAGCGTCCCACGTCGCCCAGTCGATCGGGAACGACTGGATGTGCGCTGTTTGCACGACCGTGTGGGCTTGGTAGTACGGGAACGGGTGGTTCCCGCCGGTCGGATACACCGCGTTCGGGTGGGCGTTGATGTACGTCTCGAACGCGGTCACACCCGCATTGCCCGTGGTGGGGATGGACACTCCCGGGCCGACCCCGCCACCGCCGGAGAAGACGAGATGCCCTCCTGCGTCCCACGCGAAGTAGTACAGACCGGGGAAGTCCACGTCGCCCCGGTTCCCGACCAAGAACGGTGCGAAGTTGTTCGGGGTGATCCCTTGGGCGATCCACGTCGAGCCGATCGTGCCACCGATCGTCAGGATGGAGGTCTTGGTCCCTGCCGTGTCCACGAACGCGATCTCGCCGTTGCCCGACGCGGTCGGGAGCACGATCGTGAGTGCTGCCGTTCCAGCGGGGACAGTCGGGGTCTGGCCTGCGGCGACGGTGATGACCGGCAGGACGCCCGCCGGGACGGCAAGATTCTTGAGCAGCCCGTTCCAACCAGCCGTTCCCGCGTTCGGACCGCGTCCCGTGAGCGTGGCCGAGTACGACACGCCGTCCACCCATGCGTTCGTCCCGTAGATCGGGGCCTTCGCACCCGGCGCCGAGGTGATCTTGACCTCCACCCAATCGTTCACGTCGTCGGCGTTGACGAATCGGACGAACTGCCCGTTTGTGAACTGGTCGAGGTAGCGAAGCGACTGCTTGGACAACTTCAACGTCCCCGTGCCGGGATCGAAGATGATCATCTGCGCGACGGAGTCGATGGACGCCGAGACGATGGGACCCGTGGTGTGGTCCATCTGCGCATTCGCCGGACGGTAGAGCAGTTCACCCGGTGCCAGCGCCGTCGGGGGGCGCAGCAGCAGGGCGGGCTCCGTCACAGGGGTGGCGTCGAACAGGTTGCGCAGCGACTGGACGACGGTGAAGGCGTGCCCCGGCGCGGCGGGCTCCTCGCCCGGCGCGTGCGACACGGTCACGTACGGCGGCTCGGTGATCCCGCCGCCGGAGCCGAGCGCGACCCACTTGGTGCCGTCCCACGAGTAGTACTTCTGGTCCGCCTCGACGTAGGCCAGTTGTCCGGGCTCGTGGTCGGGGTAGGCGTTGAGCACCGTCATGGTCGCAGCGGTGACGATGTAGAAGCCGATCGGGTCGTACGTCCCGTCCGGGAGACGCTTGCGGATGCTGCCCAGCGCGGTCATCAGGTCACCACCAAGGTGTAGGTCTGGCCGTCGGTGTAGTGGACGACGATCTCGATCCGGTCACCAGCGGTGAGGCCGGGCACCGTCTGGTAGGACTTCCCCTGCCCCGGCATCTGGAGCGGGAGCATGTTCCCGTTGGTGCTGGAGGTGCGGTACCGGACGGTCGGCCCGGCACCGTCGTAGACGATGACCTCCATGGTCCCGTGCTGGTACAGGGTCGGGTCGTTGATCTCGTTCCATTCGAGGATCAGCCCGGTGCCTCCATCGGTGGCCTTCGCGACGCAGGACGGGGCGCTGTCCGTGGAGGGGACCTTGATGCACGGATCGCCGTAGACCGTGGAGGCGACGGTCCGGCCATGGACCTGCGCGCCCGCCCCGTTGGTGATCTGCGGACCTGCCGGGAGCACGATCGGGACTGCGCCCGCGACCCAGTGCGTGCCGTCCCAGTGCGCCTTCGAGGAATCGCCGAGGACGAGGTGCTGGCCCGAGGTCCACGGCGTGAGCACCGTCAGGATTCCTGAGCCGAGCGCCTGCAGCGCGGGGAGGTCTGCCGGGAGCATCCCAGCCGGGATGAACTGCCCCGGGTTGCCCGCGATCGCCAGCGTGTCACTGGTGACGAACCACAGGTCCGCCGGGATCGGCCCGGCGTACCCGGTGAACACGTTGCCGTGCAGCATCTCCCAGATCGGGTTCTGGTTGGTGGGATCCGACGTGCGGACCCAGACCAGACCGTCGGGGCGGTTGACGAAGATGTCGCCGAGCCGGGGCGGTCGCGGCCAGTGCTGGTAGGTGTTCGGCTCGTCGCCAGCGGTGACGCTCAGGACCGCCGCGCTGTCGGTGGGCAGCAGGATCCACGTGTTGGTGCCCGGGTTCTGCGGGTCCTCCGCGTAGACGTAGTTGGTGTGGTCGGTCCGGTTGACGAACCGATCGCCCTCCTTGAGCGTCGTGCCAGCCGGGAACTGGTAGGTCTGCGGGGTCTCGCCCGTGGTGTCGGTGACGTAGACGTTGCCGGTCTGCGGGGTCATCGGTTGCCAGCCGGACAGCGGCGGGACCGCGCCGCCGCCACCCGTGGCGTAGACCCAGAGCGCGCCGTCGGTGGGGTTGACGAACCAGTCGCCGTGGACCGGGGTGCCGCCGGGGTAGGGGATCCCCGAGGTGCTGGGGGTGTTGCCCGAGGTCGTGTCCACGACCACGACCGGGGCTCGGTAGGTGACCATCCGCCACCCGCCGAAGCCTTGCGCGTCTGCCGCGTAGACCCACAGCAGGCGCCGGGGCTCGTTGTAGAACAGGTCGCCCGCGATCGGCTGGTAGCCGGGCTTCATCGAGCCCCACGGGTACTCGACCTCGTTGCCGTGCTGGCCGGGGAACGGGTTCTGCGCGGGATCGTAGGGGACGTACAGCGGGTCGGTGGCCCCGGTGAACGTGTTGTCCTGTTGCCAGTTGACCCCGGTCGGGGAGGTGACAGTGAGCCGCCAGCCGACCTGTCCGGGGGTGTGCGGCGGGATCCCGTCGATCTCAATGAACTGGTGCTGGCTGTCCATCAGCCACAGCCGGTTGTCGGCGGTGTTGACGATCAGGGTGCCCGGCGGATGCTCGGACGGGCGCTTGATGATCGCGTGCGGGTCCTCGCCGGGGACGTTGGTGATCACCGGGACGGCGGTCAGTTCCAGCCAGTCGCCGCCGCCGATCGAGTACCAGACACGCTCCGTGCCGGGGTCCACTGCGATCGTGCCCGGAAAGGCTTGGATCCCCGCCGGGTGATGCTTGACCTGCACCAGCGTCGGTGGCGCCTGCATCGGTACGAGCGGCATCAGGTCCTCCCAAGATTCTTGACTCGGTGCTCAGTATTGCTGCTGACATGCGCCGAGGGCGAGCAGGACGCCGCAGTTGACATCCTGCCCGCCCTCGGTGCGGTGCTTCTTCAGGCGCCGATCACGGCCACGCAGTGCCACCCTCGAAGATGACATCGCTTGCAGGCCACGGCTCGAATCCGTCGGTTCCGAGGACGCTCGGCAGCCACGACCCAGTGCATGCCTTGCACTCGTCGCCGAAAGAGTCCACGAACGCCGGGGCGCGCGTCTTGTCCGCCAGCACGTACGAGAACGGGTTGGCCAGCGCCTTCGCGTAGTGCGCCAGCGAGTAGGACTCCTCTTCAGGAATGCTGAAGTCCGCGACGCTCGGGAACTCCAACTTGTCGTTCCCGTTGCTCGGGTAGAGCGCGTCGTTGAGCCCCTGCGCAGACAGCGTCTCGTTGCCGCTGGCCTGCCCGGTGAACTCGTTGGACAGCACGCCGGAGGAGAACTCCCGGTCCCCGGTGTAGCGGATCTTCACCAGCGGGAACGCCCAGTGCCAGAAGCCGTTCGGCTGGCCGTCCTTGACTGCCGTGGCCCAGATCTCGATGGCCACTGGGTTGTCGAGAATCTTCGGCATGAACGAGTATCCGACGATTCCCGTGTCGCCAGAGGGACCCGAGGCTGGGCCTCCAGACGATGCTCCAACCAGCAGTTCGCCGCCCGCCAGCAACTTCGAGACCTCGGGGTCCACGCCACACAGCGACAGGTTGAACGACAGCCGCTTGAAGGCGTCGTTGGTCTTCCACGACACGCAGATGGAGCCGTCTGCGGCCTTGATGTTGGTCTCCTCGCCGTCCTCGAACTCCGGGGTGAACGACGCCGAGATGAAGCCCTTGGTCCAGTGAACCGGCTTGCTGGTGTCGATCGCGCCCGTCTCGGTGAGCGGCGTGATGCGCATGATGTTGCCCTGAATCGACGCCATGCCTGCTGCGGATCGAGGCATCTGGTTTCCTCCCGGAACTCGTAGGTCTCAAGATTCTTGGCCGGTGGGTGGCCGGGCACTGCGTGCAGTGCCCGGCCACCCGAGCCGGGGGGGACTACGGCTTCTCGATGACGATGCCACCAGCCGGGACAGCCGCGACAGCCGGGGCGTAACCGCCACGGATGGTCACAGCGGTGGAACCGATCTGCACGGTGGACCGATCCTCGGGACCCATGTAGGCGACCTGCTCGAACGTCTCGGAGAACGAGCAGTACTTGTTCTTCTGCACGTCCTCCTTGGTGCGCACGATGCCGAGGTCGAGGTTGCCGCCGTCCAGCCGGACGAAGGTGCCCGTCGGGTACAGGACCCACGTGGCATCGACCGGGAAGCCGAGGTACGAGTCGAAGTTGTCCACCCCGGTGGCGGCTGCAGCACCACCGAGCGCGGGGACGGGAGCCGAAGCCGCCGTGAGCCCGACGATGGGAGCGTCATCGAGGTACCAGATCGGATCCACGTTGATGTTGCGCAGGTAGCCGACGACCTCCGCGTAGCCGACGCCGAGCGTGTTGTCACCCGGCATCTGCGTGATGAGGTCGTCCACCATGGCATCGCGAAGCCACGACGGGACGACGATCTGCAGCGGGTGCTGCGGCGAGAGCCGGTTGCGCCAGCGCATCTGCGCCGCCGCCAGCCGGACGGTGACGAGGAAGTCGCGCGCCGCACCGAGCGGGGTGTCGGGGGTGCCGACGTACTGCCCGTCCGCCCCGGTTGCTGGGACCGCTGCTGCGCCCGGGGACGCCGACTCCTTCAGGATCTTGCCCATCAGGTACATCTCGGCGAGGCGCGCCTGCGCGACCAGCGAGAGTTCCGTGTTGGCCCGGATCCACTCGGGGAACGCACGGGTCATCAGGTTCTCGAAGCAGAGGCAGACGGTGAGCGCCTCCAACTCGAAGGACCGCTGCGTCCCACAGGGGATGTCGATGCACGGCTTGGTGTTCGCCGGGCTGGTCGCCGCCCCGGTCTGCAGGTAGGTGGAGACGCCTGCCGCCGACCAGATGCCGAACTGCTCAAGGATGTGGTCGAACGGGCTGACCTTGCCGATGAACATCGGCAGGGACGGCGCCGGGGTGACCGTGATGCCGCCGCGCTCGGCGTTGAACGACGGCAGCGAGTCACGGATCGGGCGGTCGGTGGTGCCGTACCACGCGGTGTTGACGTTGTAGAGGATCTCCTTCGGGGCGCACCAGCCAGCAGCGGTGAGCGCCTCGGGGGTGAGCGCCTCGGGATCCGAGGCCACGGCGCGCACCTTGCGCGCATTGCCCTCGGAGTCGCCGACCCGCAGGATGCGGTGCTCGGGGATCTCGGTCTCGTGGCGGATCGAGGCGACGAGGCTGTGCTCGCCGTCGCCGGTCACGCCGCGCAGGCTGTTGACCTTGCGGGTCATCGCCTCGACCACGTCGTCCATGCTGTTCAGGGCAGCGCCAGCGGTGAAGCCGGGGATGTCGCCGCCGACTCGGATCGCGGGCTCGATGACAGCGGCAGCAGCCACGGGGAGGTTCTCCTCCGGCACGTCCGCGTTGGTGAGATCGGCCATCTCAGGGTTCCCTTCCTCGGGGGTGTCGCTTGTGGTCTTGGGGGTCAGGTCTTCGGGGTCGGTCGCGTCGGGATCGACACCACGGCTCGACTGCTCGGCCTTGACCGCCTCCAGCAGTCCGTAGAGCACTCGCATCGCGTCGAGGTTGCCGCTCTTGTCGGCCACATCGAACAGCGCGTTGATCTCAGCCGTGAGGTCCGCGAGGTCGGGGGTGGACAGGTTGTCCAGACCCTTCTTCACGTCCGTGGCGACCTTCGCGAACAGCGGGTCCGCCGGATCGGCGGGGAGTCGAGTGTCCACGTCGGCTCTCTTCCTGTTGAGGGCGGCTCAGCGTTCGACCAGTGATGGACCGGCGCTGAAGCCGATCTGGGTTGCCGTACTGGTCAAGCGCGATCCGAGGAGGAAGGACCCCGACGGTCTGTGCTGGGGGTGAGTATGTCACCACGTCCGGCAACGAGGATGGCCTGCCCAAGATTCTTGGGCGTGTCGGAACGCAGAAGTGCCCCGCCGGAACATCCAGTTCCAGCGGGGCACAACCCCCGTTCAGCGCGGGACAGACTCAGCGACGGGCCTCCAGCCGAGCGATCACGCCCGCCTCATGCAGATGCGACAGCGCGCCGCTGACCCCGTTGGTGCGCAGACCGGTGACCACCCGGATCTCGTCGTTGGTCATCCCCCGGGCGCCCGCCCGGATCAGGCGCAGCAGCACCTTCTGCATGACGGTCAGGTCGTGGCGACTGCGCAGCACTCCCCTCTTGTCGGGCAGCGAGGCATCGCCTCGCGCTACTGCGGCGGTGAACGCACTCGCCCAGTCGCTGATCTCCCGGCAGCGTGCCCGGTCCTCGCGGGTGTACATGTCGTACCAGTCCTGCAACTTGGTCGGCAGGATCAGGTAGTTGTCCGCCATGACGTTGAGCGCCGCGTTCTTGCCGTGCGGGATGGTGGTCCGTGTGCCGACGGAGTGTCGCATCACGTAGATCGAACCGAGTGTCGTTGCCATCATTCCTCTTCCCCGACCTCGATCAGCACGAGGTCGAACCAGTGTTCGCCGCACAGGTCCGTCGGGTCCTCTGCGCAGCAGAGTCCCGACTCCCTGTCGTCGGCGCTGTACTCGCTCACGACTGGTCCGCCGTGTGCGCGATGTTGCCGGTCGAGATGTAGATCTTCGGCTCGCCCTTCTTGTCGGCGTACTTGCCGGGCGCCACGTCCAGCAGGTAGACCAGCGCCTGCTCCCCGTAGGCCCCCTCGCCGACCCACAGGACCACGCCGTGCAGGCCCTTCGGGTACTTGCGGCCCTTCACGACCTCGACCCGGTCGCCCTTGCGCAGGCCCGGCTCAGTGTCCCAGACCCGGACCACGGCCTGCTTCTGCTCACGGTCCAGCGCGATCGCGGCCCACTGCTCGTCGGTCACGGCCACGAACTCGGTGCAGCCGCACGGGTAGGTGCCCCAGTCATCGAAGAAGATCTGGTTGGTCACGTACGAGGTGCAGGCACCACCCTCGTGGGCGTGCGTGCAGGACGCGCACTGGTTGGCGCGCCAGACCTTCTCGATCACGCGGACCTTGCCGAGCGACTCGATCGCGCGCTCGATCGTGTCGAGATCGCGCTTGGCCCGCAGATGGGCGTCCATCCGATCGCCGAAGGTGCTGGCCGGGAGTCCGGCGACGCCCTTCGGGCGCGGCTTGAACGGCGCGGCCTTGAGCACCGTGATCAGGTCGGACGCCTGCTTCTTGGTCAGCCCGGTGAAGTCCGACGGGACGTACTCGGTGACCTTGGTCAGGTCGCGCTGCGTGGCCAGCGTGCTCAGGAACTTGATCTGGGCCTCGCTGGCGGGAATCGTGGTGGTGGCCATGGTGGTCCTCCTCGTCTTCGGGGTCTCTCCCCGATCTGGTAGTGCAACAGTAGCACAGAAGTCGGTCAGTGCCAAACAGCCTTCCAGAACGAGGTGTCCACCGCGTACCAGCCCTCGCCGTCGTTCTCGACCTCGGCATCCTCGACGTACTCGAAGTCCTGCGTGGTCCGCCCGCACGTGCGGCAGAAGGCGTGGACCGGCTTGCTCATCGAGAAGCCGTAGATCACGTCGGAGGACTCGTGCGCGCACTCGTAGTCGTCCGGCACGAACTCGGCCTCGTGGACGACACTGCCGAACTCGGAGACGACCGTGACGCGGATCTTGCAGATCTCCTCGTTCTCATCGTGGTCCCAGTCCACGTAGCCGACGTGCTTGGCCGAGTGGACGAAGTTGGTCACGTTCTTCGGGGCAGCGAAGACCTCGAACTGGAACTGCGAGGACAGCCGACCCTGCTCGTCGTAGACGAACTCCTTGGCCGCGAACGCGATCGCCTTCTCGACGGTGTCGAACAGGAACGCGCCGCGCACCCTGCCGTCGCGGGTCAGGATCACGTGCAGATGGTCGTCAGTGGTCATGGTCATCGGGGCCTCCTCGTCTGCCGGTCCATCCGGCGTCCCGCCAAGTGTAGCACACATCAGCGAGCGTCAACACAGTACGCGACCGAGTAGCCGTCCTCGACGCACTGCGCCTGCGCGTCGTTGCCCAGCACGTCCGCGACGAGCAGGACCCGCCAGACCACGGCTGCCACCAGCAGCACGCCGACGACCACCAGCAGCGCGACCGCGAATCGCGACCACGGGACGAGTTCGTAGCCCCGGACCGGGCGCACCGTCGGCCAACCTCCGACCGGGATGAACTCGCGAGCGCGCTCACGCTGGCAGTTGGAGCATTCGGTCTCGCCGGACTCGTCGTAATAGGTGACATCCTCGGGCCAGTACCGCTTCTGGCACTGGTCGCAGATCGTCGTCTCGTAGAGCATCAGCATCCTCCCTGTCTGCCCCGACCATCGAGGCGTCGTCATCGTACCACACTCCTACACTGCGAGCAGCGCAGGAACTCGTCCGGCAGCATCACGTCCATGTCGCTGACCGGGACGAGCCTCCCGCATCCGTCACACCTCACCCGTCGGTCGTTCATCGACCCACCGCCCCCTCGCCCGCTGCTCCTCGATGTCGCGCAGGAACTCCTGACGCTCGCGCAGCACCTCGCGACCCTTGACTCCCCGTCGGATGTCCAACGGCAGCGTCCCGAGGTGCCAGTAGTCCCCGCACCTGTAGACGCTCAGGCGCGCATCGCCGTACTGCTTGCCCGCCACCTTCGCCTCCTTGCGAGAGACGAAGTTGACCTTGCCGCAGACTGCGCAGCGCCCGGCTGAGCGGGACTTGTTCGGGTAGCGCGCCATCAGCGATCCCACACGTTCAAGATTCTTGACCGCTTGAGCGGCTTGGACTGGTCACCCTTCATGAAGGGGTTGATGTAGATCATCCGGTAGACGACCCCGCCGGTCTCGGCGTCCTTGTACGGCTGGCGCCGCCAGTGCCCGCGCACGATCCACTGGAAGTTCCACTCGACCGCGTGCTCGCCATCCCCG
>Ga0114939_10003458_pt1 | contig 11054 bp, 3 predicted proteins | sample AshMeaCrysSpring_FD_87196 | JGI IMG/M metagenome (GOLD analysis project Ga0114939, IMG submission 87196) | Groundwater microbial communities from Big Spring, Nevada to study Microbial Dark Matter (Phase II) - Ash Meadows Crystal Spring | ecosystem: Environmental > Aquatic > Deep subsurface >... | reverse complement strand
CGTGGTTCCACAGGTGGTTGTGGATTGGATAGAGGCGGTGGTGTCATCGGTCGCCGTTGTTGGGTGGGTGTTACTCGTGCGGCTGGTTGTGGTGGTGGAGTGGCTTGTATTTCCCCTGTAAAACCAGTAGCAATCACCGTAATCCGTACCTCTCCTTGGAGGCGATCGTCAATCACCGCACCAAAAATAATATTGGCGTTAGGATCGACGACTTCGTAGATAGTTTCTGCTGCCGCATTGACTTCATGGAGGGTAAGGTCGCTACCACCAGTAATATTAAAGACAACGCCTCTAGCGCCCTCAATAGAACATTCCAGCAATGGCGAAGAAATAGCAGCAACGGCTGCCTCGCGAGCACGGGACTTGCCAGAACCCACACCAATACCCATTAAAGCTGAACCGGCATCTGCCATCACAGCCCGCACATCAGCAAAGTCTACGTTTACCAAACCAGGGATAGTGATGATATCCGAGATCCCTTGTACCCCTTGACGCAGGACATCATCGGCATAGCGAAAAGCATCTTGGACAGGGGTTTGCTCTGGTATGACTTCCAGCAACTTATTATTGGGGATGATAATTAGGGTATCAACCCGGCTCTTGAGTGCTTCTATACCTTGCTCAGCTTGGCTAGTACGGCGGCGTCCCTCAAAGATAAATGGGCGGGTGACGACCCCAACGGTGAGGGCGCCCATTTCTTTTGCGACTTCGGCAACTATGGGGGCTGCACCCGTACCTGTACCTCCTCCCATACCAGCGGTGATAAACACCAAGTCTGCCCCATCGAGAGCCGTTGCTAATTCGTCTCGCGATTCTTCAGCGGCCTTAGTCCCAATAGCAGGGTTCCCACCAGCTCCTAAACCCCGCGTCAACTTTTGTCCGATTTGTAAGCGTCTGGGAGCCGATGACAAAGTTAAGGCTTGAGCATCAGTGTTAATTGACCAAAACTCCACCCCGATAATGTCACTTTCGATCATGCGGTTGACAGCATTGCCACCACCGCCACCCACACCAATGACTTTGATGTTGGCGACCCGACCGGGGATAATTCCTTCAAAGCGGTCATCTTCACTGGGAGTTTTTTTCATATCACCTTGACCGAACATCCCAGCATTATTAAATAAAGGATTGGAAGAGTTTACTGCCAGAGAAAAACCTGGCTGTCCAGGAGACTGGGAGCTTGTAGGGGAAAGCTCTCGGTTGTTATCAAGCGTCATTGGAATCAGGAAGGGTAGATAAAGGACTTTTTAACGTGCAATTGGGCACTTGAGTCAACTATATTTGAGACTGCCACAATAATGGGCTGTGTGTTGATGATTTTTGCGATTGCTCACTCCAGGGAAAGTGATAGACAGGAAATCCCCATAGGGATAATTTATAAGCGCACTGAATGAAACAGCTAAATGTTTTAGCATCCAATTATAGTTACCTAACATAAAACGGTGTAGCTGCAATCAGCCATCAATATTTATACTCCTATGGTGGTCAGTATAGCGTTGATATCTCGGATGCTAGCCAAAAAATCTTTGCCATGTGTCTGCTACTAAGGTTAGCGCTAGGTAATACAAGGTAGAAAATATTGAGAATTGCCACCTGCTGGGGTTGGGTCTAAACGTGTAAAAATCTGCTTCTCTGGACAAATCCCCCCTGAACAATGTGGCTGTTGGTATGGCAGGCACACACAGGGGGAGATTTTGACCTCATGGTTGTGGGTACGCGCACCCGTTAACTGGTAATGAGAGTAGCAGATTTTTCCGGTTTTAATGAAAGGGTATTCAGACCATTCACACAATCTATCTGGTTGTGAAAAAAAACATCTGACATAAGAGATAGAAGCACTCTTTACCCGATTCAGCGTTTAAGATAGGTGATTGGCACAAGAAGCTAGCTGAGTGTAACACCTATGAGGCCGGATTGAGGGCAGATGGCATTGCACACCCTAGGTTTGATTCCACTGTCAGTGAGTCCACTTCTATTGCGCTTTGTGCAAACCCTTTGTGGTTCACGTTCACAAATACATGACCACAGGGTATCCAAAGTGCAATTTGGGCATGTAAAGGCGATAAAACCCTCCAGATGCGAGCAACTCCAATTGGCAAATTTTGCAGCCAATTGCCCAAATTGTATAGTAATGCAGGGGTTAATCGTTTGCACTATTTAGGATTATTTAGACTTTAAATGCAAAGCTTATATTTTGTCACTCTCAAGTTACACCTGTCGTCGCCCATAGGCAACGTTTTGGGCTTCCTGTCTTGAGAGATAATGATTTACCACTTAGTTATCAGCCGATTACAACGCTCAATTTTTTGAGTCCTTAGCGTCTTTCATTTGTACTATGGGCGCATCAGGGTTTTTCAGGTCGATATATTCAATCTGCTTGGGATTGAGCTTGGATGGTAGTTGCCGCATTTGTGCTAGTACCTTGAGTTGCTCGTTGATCCGGGAAGTATCAGCACCAAGATGGACAACCCCTAAATCGGTTTTCAAAATAAAATTACTTGGATCTTGGCAATCAATTTCCATTACCTTGACTGGACTTTGGCTGAGTGCTTGATAAAGTTGACGCCACCAAGACTGATATTGCTCTGGTAGTGCAATAATTTTCAAGCTGGGTATTTTTAGGTGGCGCGTTAAGGACGTGTAACTTTCTAGTGGCATCCAAACCCCATTAGCATCTAGTAATCCTTCAGGGGGCTGTTTGCTGCTGCCATTAACATTCTGATTTTTGACTATGGGGGGTTGAGTCAGGGCTACAGGAATTCTTTCTTTAACTTGGACAACTATCCCAGGTGGAAATAACCGACGGCTGACTTTTGCATCCTCAATCGCTGGCTGCTGCTCCAAGATAACTTCAACGGTCGTCGGTTCAATTTTCAACAACGACTGGGGGTATGATAACTTCAGTAGCGACTGGATCGACTGCTCAGGAATGATCTTATTACCGGAAATTACTATTTGTTTGGGAGCGCTTAACACCCAAATCGGTTGACTCCCTGTCCACAACAAACCCCCCGTCATACCGCTAACGGCTAAAGTCCGCCAAATAGCCTGAACAATCTTCACCTGGCGCTGACGGCGTAATTTCTGCCGCCGTTGTTCCAATTCTGTGCGCGAAACTGATGCAATCCCAGTCATGCAATTTCCTTATTGTTTTTTGTTCAACTGACAAGTGCGCCGATATCATTAATTACTTTAAATAAATACAACAGAGCAACCAAGAGTTGTATTCCTGCACCTAATTTTATCCGAGTGAAAAAATATCTTGGCAACAATACAGATATTCTGGCACTAGTAGCTGGTTATTGACAGTACAAGTTAATCTTCTCCCCAGCAAAATGTTACTCGCTGCCTTGGGAAAAAAGCAAATTGTCATCTCTCAAAGGCTACAGAGTCAGTATTGACATTTTTGTCGTAATATGCATTACCGTTTATCAGCTATCAACAGCAGTTATTCGGAAAAATATCTGAGAGATTTTTCGGAAAAGTAACAAATAAATTATACCACTTACTTAATGAGAGCTAGAAATTAAAAACTTCACATGTAGTCTATATCTCACCGCGAAAATATGCATCAGTAGATAACTAAGCTACATCTCTATTTTTATATTTATCTCAAAAACAAATTTACAAGCTACACTATTACTTTATAGAGTTAGTTGATTGTACTTAGGAGGCTTTTTAGAACCTATGACAGATGCCACTGTTTTATTTTGCCAATCTGTATGTACAGCAGCTATTTTTTCCGTTCTTTGATAATAGCACACCATTAGCACATGGCTAGTGATTGGGGATGAGGGGTGAAACCACAAACCATGAAAAACATAGCATTACAGCCAGAAAACAGAGAAATCAGAAGTTGCGATCGCACTCCGACTCAATGTCTAAAAAACCCCGCCGTTCACGGCAGGGTCTATAAAACAAATGTAAAAATTTACTCGGTTGTATTGACAGTAGATTCAAGTAATAATAGAGGTATAAATAAATGAATTAAATCAATGAAAATATTGAAGTATAAAATCTTCTCAACAGACAACTTTTCGTATAATATATAACCTTAACTTCGAGGGATTGCATCTACAATGGGAACAACACTGAATTTAGCTCGGTTTTTTACAGCCTGTAATCCTAGCAAGACGCTGATTGTCAGTAATCCGTCGGATAGGCAATACTACATAGATTTTTCCGCTGTCCGTGGTTGCAAGATTGTGGAGGAATTGCAACGTACAATAGTCCGTATTTCACCCAATGAACCAACCTGTCAGTTATTTACTGGTCATATTGGTTGTGGTAAGTCCACTGAATTACAGCGGCTGAAAGCAGAATTAGAGTTGGCAGGATTTCATGTGGTTTATTTTGAATCCAGCCAAGACCTAGATATGGCAGACTTAGATGTGACGGACATCTTATTGAGCGTAGCCCGTCAAGTGAGTCTCAGCCTAGAAAGCATTGGTATCAACCTAAAACCAGGTTACTTTACCAATCTGTTTCAAGAAGTAGCGGATTTTTTACAAACCCCGATTGAGTTGTCAGGACAAGCAGAATTATCTTTAGGTATTGCCAAAATTACCGCCAAAACCAAAGACAGTCCGCAGCTACGCAATCAACTGCGGCAATACCTGGAACCCCGTACAAATAGCATTTTACAAGCGATTAACGAAGAATTATTAGATAAGGCAATTGCAGCGCTCAAGCGTCGGGGTCAGACGGGACTGGTTGTGATTATAGATAACCTGGATCGTGTAGACATGCGTCCTTTAGCATCCGGACGCTCGCAACCAGAGTATTTATTTATCGACCGAGGTGAACAATTACGTCGCCTGAAATGCCATGTAGTATATACCATTCCGCTAGCCTTGATTTTCAGCAATGAGTACGGAACCCTGAAAAATCGTTTGGGAGGTGGTATTGCACCCAAAGTCTTACCAATGGTGTTAGTGCGACGAAGAGATGGTGGGGACTACGAACCTGGAATGGCTTCGTTACGTCAATTAGTGCTAGCTAGAGCCTTTCCGGAAGTTCCTTGGGATATGAGAATGGAGTTAGTCTCAGAATTATTTGACGACATCAGTACTTTGGATCGGCTGTGTCGTGTAAGTGGTGGTCACATCCGTAATTTATTGGGGCTGCTTTACAGTTGCTTACAACGTCAAGATCCACCTTTTGAGAGAGACTGCTTAGAAGCAGTGATTAAAGATTACCGCGATGACATGTTATTGGCAATTGAGGATGAAGAGTGGGAATTACTGTTTCAGGTAGTTGAGCAGCAAAGTGTCCGAGGGGAAGCAGAATATCAGCGACTGCTGCGGAGCATGTTTGTATTTGAATATCGCGACCCTCAAGGACGGTGGTTTGGATTGAGTCCAGCGTTAGCGGAATCAGACAAAATTCTCAGATTCAAACAAAAAATTGCTAGTTAGTACATAGTCAACACTCAAGGGTGACAAATAGTTCGTAATTGATAAGTCGTAATTCGTAATCACCACCCATGAATGCGGAGGGGTTGTGAAAAACGAATAAATTTGTTTTTTCTGCAATAAATTGAAGTGACGACCGTTCCTAAATTTATGAATTACGAATTACGAATTAAAAATTACGAATTAGGAATTAGGAATTATTGAGTCAAGGAGCATCTACTATCCCTTGACGAGTATCAGCGTTAGGGTGCCGCTGTAGGGAGTTAGAATTATGAATAATCAACAATTAGCAGTTGCGATCGCTGCGGAGAATGACCGTTCGTTGCAACGGCTAGAGCGAGCTATTATACTTTCAGCGGGTCAATTTGCTTTAATTTTGGTACGCTGCAACTATGGAAAATTGCGATCGCAAATGCTGTTAGACTTACAACAGCGTGCTAGAAATTCAACCATCAAAGAACTCAATCTTCCGCCATCAATTACCACTCTCCACACCAGTATACTGACAGAACTGGAGTTAGATTTTGGTACTAAGAGAACATCTGCTTTGCCATCAGCTTTAATGGTGTTTGGTTTAGAGTCGGTTATTGCGCTTGACGACGTACTGACTGGGATTAATCAAGCGCGAGATATTTATGCTGCCAGCTTTCCTTTTCCTCTAGTTTTATGGCTTTCTGATGAAGTAGCGGCATCATTATCCAGGTTAGCACCTGATTTTAAAAGTTGGGGTGCAACCACCATCAAATTTGAATTACCAGTGGCAGAATTAATTGCTTTGGTACGTCACGAAACAGACTGTTTGTTTAGCAAAATTTTAGATGCTAACCCACAAAAGTTTTTATCTAATGCGGCCTTAGATTTAGACCCGAAGTCGCAGCTGCGCTACGAAATTGAAACGGCACGTAATGATTTGCTCCGGCTGCATGATATTACCTTAGAACCGGAACTAGAAGCCAGTTTAGAATTCGTTCTCGGTAGAGATGATTATGCTAATGACGAAATTGATAAAGCTGTAGAACATTTCCAACACAGTCTGGAGTTTTGGCACAGTCAAATTCCTAGCATCACCCAGCAATTAACTTCTCCAACGACATCATTTATGATGCAGGATAATTTGCTGAAAAAAGGTGTGGTGCTATACCATTTAGGTTTGTGTCACCGGCGCTTAGCTGAGTTACAACCTACCTTACATAAACGCTACTGGTATGATGCTTTTCACAGCTTTAAACAAGCTATTGAAGCCTTTGATGCAGCCCAAAGAAAAGATTTAGTTGCTAACTTCATGGTGTCTGCTTGTGAAATGTTATATCGCTTGCAAGAATGGGATGCCTTGGATAGATTGGCACAACAAGCACTGCGCTTGCATGAAATCTATGGAAGTAAAGCACAAATAGCTCAAGATTATGGCTTTTTAGCAGCCGTAGCTACTCATGATTCCTGCTGGTCAAAAGCTGAAGAATATGTGAATGTTGCCCTAGCAATTGCAGAAGAATCGAGTGAAGTTTCCCGGCAGCAAGAAAGCTGGTATTTATTATTATTAGCACGTGCCCAAAGACATTTAGGAGAATGGGAAGAAGCGGTAACTCATTTAGAATGGGCTAAGGTAGTTTGTGAACTTCAGTATGAACCATCTCTATATTTAGAAATTTTAGAAGAGTTACGTTCGCTCTACTTTTTTGAATTGCATGAATATTTAGAAGCCTTTAGACTTAAACAAGAAAAAATTAAAATTGAGCATCAGTATGGCTTTAGAGCTTTTATTGGTGCAAGTCAATTACAGCCGCAACGCTACAGAATTAACTCGGTATTAGATTTAGAAAAATTATCATTTAATACCGAGGAAGTTGCTCAAGAAATTGCCGCTAGTGGACGCCAGCAAGATATCAATCGCTTGCTGACCAGACTTAGCCGTGCTGATTGTAAATTAACGGTTATTTATGGTCCTTCAGGAGTAGGGAAAAGCTCGATTTTAAAAGCTGGATTAGTACCAGCTTTAAAACGTAAACCTTTAGGAGAGCGTTTTGCTTTGCCGGTAGTTCTATCTGTTTACACCGACTGGGTAAGAGGCTTAGGAAGGAGTTTAAATCAGCCGCTTGAACAGTCAGAAGCAGCCGGGGGAATAGACGTTTCTCCTGCCACTATTATTAGCAAATTGCGGGTACTCTCCGAACGAAATTGTACAGTTATTTTAATTTTTGACCAATTTGAAGAATTTTTCTTTGTTAGCAACCAACACAGCGAAAGAAGGGAATTTTATAAATTCTTGATTGACTGTCTCAACATTCCGTTTGTGAAAGTAATCTTATCTTTAAGAGAAGATTATTTACATTATTTATTAGAAGGTGAAAGACTCAGCCATAATCGTCATGGTCGTGACTATGATTTAGGAGTAATTAATCACAATATTCTTGACAAAGATATTCGTTATTACTTGGGTAATTTCTCGCCTAATGATGCTATAAGTGTAATTCATAGTTTAACCAAGCGTTCTCATTATGAATTGCCCGATGAATTAGTTCAGCAATTAGTACAGGATTTAGCAGGAGAAGCAGAAGAAGTTCATCCGATTGAACTACAAATTGTTGGCGCCCAAATGCAAGCCGAAAATATTACTAATCTCTTGCAATATCAACATTGTGGTGGCTCGAAAAAACTGGTAGAACGTTGGTTAGAAGAAGTCACCAAAGATTGTGGAGTAGAAAACGAGCAGTTAACTTGGGAAGTCTTGTTTGAATTAACAGATGAAAAAGGAACTCGTCCCTTAAAAAATAAAGCTGATTTGGCAAATTCTTTAGGGCTAAATCTTGACTTTAACTACGCCTACCATGCCGATTTGGATTTAATTTTAGAAATTTTAGTAGGCTCTGGGTTAGTATTATGCTTCCGGGAAGAATTGGGCGATCGCTATCAGTTAGTTCATGATTATTTAGTTCAGCCAATTCGCCAGAAAAATAACTTTGGAATTGCCGCTGAACTAGAAAAAGTTCGTCTTGAAAAAAGTCAAGCAGAAGCAGGCCAAAAACTCTCTCAAGCACAACTCAATAGCTTTTTGCAAAAGCGCTTGCGGGAAGCTAGAATTTTCGGGGGAGTACTGGCATTAATGTTGATAGCAATTGGTGGTTTATGGTGGCAAGCAGATACTCAAAAAAGAACTGCCCAACTGCAAACAAAAAGAGCGGAAAATAGCGAACTAAACTTACAAATTAGCGCCATTACTGCCTCTAGCGAAGCCTTGTTTGCTTCTAATAAAGAGTTTGATGCTCTCCTGGAAACTTTACGTGCTTGGAGAAAATTAAAGGATGCTGATGGTATCCAACCTGATACTAAAATGCGGGTAGTCACAGCCCTACAACAAGCAGTTTATGGTGTCAAAGAAAAAAACCGCTTAGAAGGACACAGTGATATTGTTTGGGGTGTAACCTATAGTCCTGATGGCAAATTACTAGCGTCGGGTAGTAGAGATAAAAAAGTGAATATCTGGCATCCTGATGGCAGTTTAGTCCAAACTATCAAAGCCCATGATAACAGCATCACTGATGTAAGTTTCAGCCACGATGGCAAATTTCTTGCCTCCTCTAGTGCCGATAAAACAGTTAAAATCTGGCGAAAAATTGATGCAACTGGCAAATTTACCACCCGGCCAGAAATCATCCTGAAAGGACATCAAGCAGATGTTTACAATCTGAGCTTTAGTCCCGACGGTAAATTACTCGCAACTAGTAGCAAGGATAAAACCATCAAACTCTGGGGTCGCGATGGGACTTTAATTAAAACCTTGCAGGGACATCAACAACCAGTCAACTGGGTTACCTTCAGTCCCGATGGTCAATTACTAGCTTCCGCTAGTGACGACAAGACAGTGAAAATTTGGCGTCGGGATGGTAGCCTATTAACAACTCTCTCAGGTCACACTAACCAAGTCACTGTAGTCACATTTAGTCCTGACGGTAATTTGTTAGTATCAGCCGGTGCAGACAAAACGGTGCGAATTTGGCATCGTCAGGGTGTGCTTAATAAAGGTCAAGACAACTTACAATTCCGTCCCGGCAAAATCTTAGAAGCACATAATAGTAAAATTTGGAGCGTCCAATTTAGCCCCGACGGTCAACAGTTTGCTACCGCTAGTGATGACAATACCATCAAACTTTGGAGTCGCAATCTTAACCTCCTGAAAACCTTTAAAGGGCACAGTGACTGTGTTACTAGCATTGCCTTTAGTCCCAACACCAAAATATTAGCATCGGCAAGTTACGATAAAACGGTAAAACTCTGGAGTTTAGATGCACCTTCAGTAACCGTTCTCCGGGGACATCAAGATAGAGTTAACAATGTAGCTTGGAGTCCCGACGGACAGATTTTAGCTTCCGCTAGTCGGGACAACACAGTCAAACTGTGGCAAGAAAATGGCAAGTTACTCAAAACCTTAACAGGACATAGCGCTAGAGTCACCAGCGTTAATTTTCATCCCAATGGTCAGTTAATTGTTTCTGGAAGTTTTGACAAAACCGTCAAGCTGTGGGAACGGGATGGTCATTTACTCAAAACCCTCACAGGTCATCGGGATAGTGTCACCAGCGTTACTTTTAGTCCTGATGGACAATTAATCGCATCTGCCAGTAAGGATAAAACAGTGAAGCTGTGGCGCCTTGACGGAACATTAATCACCACCCTGTCGGGACATCAAGGTTGGGTGAATAGTGTAGCTTGGAGTCCTGATGGTAAGTTAATGGCTACTGCTAGCGATGACCAAACAGTCAAACTCTGGCAGCGAGATGGAACTTTGTTGAGAACTTTTTCACCCCACAATGGCTGGGTGTTGGGTGTGAGTTTTAGTCCCACTGACCATTTGCTTGCTTCTGCTAGTTGGGATAACACTGTCAAACTGTGGCGCAAGGATGGCACTTTGTGGAAAACTCTCCTTAAAGGCTACAGCGATAGTGTCAATAGTGTTGCTTTTAGTCCCGATGGTCAGTTTTTGGCGGCTGCTAGTTGGGACACTACGGTCAAACTCTGGAGTCGGGAAGGGAAATTACTCAAAACCTTTGCAGGTCATACCGCTCCTGTCTTGGGTGTGAGTTTTAGTCCTGACGGGAAAACATTGGCTTCTGCTAGTGATGACAATACGATTATGCTCTGGAATTTGGATCTTGATGACCTCCTGGTACGTGCTTGTAGTTGGGTTGATGATTATCTCTGGGACCACCCCCATCTAGATCAGCAAGACTCCCTTGAGAATAGCTCTGATGCTCGCAGTTTGTGCGATGGCATCATTGAGAAACAGTGATAGCGATCGCACGAGTCTCAGCTTCACATCATCGGATTCCAAACCATCTCAAAGTATTGTTTTCTTCTGATGATTATGTAACTTATAATTCAGTACAAACGCGACTTATCAGCGTTTGTACTGACTTTACAAGGGAGCCACTGATTTTTCAGGAATGTTGCACTTTATACTCTTAAGCTTGTATACCATTACTATTTGTCTCAGCCACCTGTATTGGTAAATTCACGAACAATTCTTGCAGCCTCATCCGCTCAATATACGGCCAGCCTCCCTCGGCTTCAATATCTTTAAGCAACGAGTAAAGTGCTTGTCGGTTATCTGGCAAACTTGGTACAAAAGCCTCATCCCGAATTGCT
>Ga0114939_10003457_pt1 | contig 11055 bp, 7 predicted proteins | sample AshMeaCrysSpring_FD_87196 | JGI IMG/M metagenome (GOLD analysis project Ga0114939, IMG submission 87196) | Groundwater microbial communities from Big Spring, Nevada to study Microbial Dark Matter (Phase II) - Ash Meadows Crystal Spring | ecosystem: Environmental > Aquatic > Deep subsurface >... | reverse complement strand
ACTTGAATTTCTTCACCCTTGGGAATAAGAGTTTGCCCAATAGGCACAATACCCAAGGCGTTGGTTTGGGCGAGATTAATTAAATTACCCGAACTATGACTACCACCAGCAAGGTGAAATTCATAAATTCCATCAACAATATCTAATTTACCCCATAGATAAGATTCCCGTTTGCCATCGGAATGTAAATCGTAATGAGTACGGGCAATTATAAATTTAGGTTTCCAATCTTGAGATATTCCGGCAAGTTTTTTTATTGCTGGTTGGACAAAGCGCCAAAATGTAACCAATGCTGATACTGGATTGCCTGGTAAACCAAAATATAATTTATCTTCAAAGCTAGCTACTGTTAGAGGCTTTCCTGGTTTTACGGCAACGCTACGAATATGAATGGTGCCGCCGTTAGATTCTAATAATTTTTCAACATAATCATAGTCTCCGACGGATACCCCACCGGAAGAGATTACAACATCTGCACTTTGTAGAGCGATCGCCATTGCCTGTGTTAAAGCTTCGGGTTCATCTTTGACAATTCCTAACATTAACGGTTCAGCACCGCTTTGTATAATTACAGAGGCAAGGGCATATTGATTGGAATCAACTATCTGTCCGGCTTTTAGGGGTTGGTCTGGTGTTACTAATTCATTCCCTGTAGATAAAACTGCGACTTTAGGTTTGCGGTAAACACTTAATTGAGAACATTGGGCTGCTGCAAGTGCAGCGATTTCCGGGGCACTTAATCTAATTCCCCCAGGTAAAAGTTGGGCACCTGCTTGATAAAATTCCCCCTTATGTCTCACAAATTCTTGAGGTTTGGGTGTGGCGAGGACAAAAACTTGATTGCCTTGGCGACGCACGAGTTCTTGAATAACAATAGTATCAGCACCAATTGGCATCACCGCCCCAGTCAAAATTCGTGCAGTTTGTCCTTTATGAATAGTCTGTTTTGGTTGATAACCAGCAGAGATTTCCTCAATAACTTCTAAAATCGCCGGATTCTCTTCGCTAGCATTTTGTACATCGGCGTAACGCACGGCATAACCATCCATCGCCGAATTATCCCAATGAGGAAAATTTAATTCACTCCTGACGGCAGTTGCTAAAATCCGACCAGTGGCGGCAAATAAATCTACTATTTCCACATCCCTTTGATTATCCAAGGGTTGTACTAGATTCATAATAATAGATTCAGCTTCCTTCACTGGCAGCATCATACAAACTCCAAAATACTCACTTACCCAAACTCTATCAAATCTTTGCCCTTTATCTTCCAACGCGCATATTTTAACAAAGATTTTGTAAAAAGAATTTGATGGAGAGTAAATTTTCTTTTTTTTCGGTATCTAGTAGCACAATTTACATAAAAAGATTTATGTTTAAGTCAAACTGCCTTTGTAGATTCTGAGGGAAAAGTAAACCACAATGGATGTTGAGGATTTTTTAAAAGAGTATGCTGCTGGAAAGCGAGATTTTCAAGGTATAAATTTAATCGGCGCTAACTTAAGTGAGGTCAACTTAAGCGGGGCTAATTTACAGGAAGCTTCCCTCAGCGAGGCTAATTTACATCGGGCTAATTTAACAGGAGCAAATTTAAGCGAAGCCTCTCTAGCTAGAGCTAATTTAAGTTCTGCTAATTTATGTAGAGCAAATTTGAGTGGAGTTAATTTATTTAGCGCAAAATTAACCGGAGCGCTTTTATATGGTACTAATTTAAAAATGGCAGATTTAATAGATGCAGACTTTTCTGATGCTGAACTTTTTGGGGCTAATCTTTACGGTGCCTACACCACCGGGACAAAATTTAATGGGGCAATTATGCCTGATGGAAGCATTCATAGTTAGTTATCTGTAATAAAGCATTTCTTATTTGTAATAAAGCATTTGCAATCAACCATTTTCTGATATTTTGAGAAAGAGAAAAAAGCCCACCAGACAGATAGATGACGGTGGCACGAGGAAAGCAAATGTCAGATAACTTGAGAAGTCAAGCAATTACTAAAGGGGTGCAGCGATCGCCTAACCGTGCCATGCTGCGTGCCACGGGTTTCCAAGATGAGGATTTTAATAAGCCGATTATTGGAGTCGCTAACGCCTATAGCACTATTACCCCTTGTAATATGGGATTAAATTCTTTAGCACAAAGGGCTGAAGAAGGTATTCGTAAATCCGGAGGAATGCCCCAAGTTTTTGGAACTATTACCGTTAGTGATGGGATTTCAATGGGCACTGAGGGTATGAAATATTCCTTAGTCTCCCGCGAAGTCATCGCCGATTCCATAGAAACTGCCTGTAATGGCGAAAGCATGGATGGTGTATTGACCATTGGCGGCTGCGATAAAAATATGCCCGGTTCCATGATCGCGATCGCCCGCATGAATATTCCAGCAATATTTGTTTATGGTGGAACTATTAAACCTGGTAGTTACAGAGAATGTGATTTAACCGTCGTCAGTTCCTTTGAAGCTGTTGGTGCATTTAAAGCCGGAAAAATTCCAGAAACCGAATTATTTGAAATTGAGCGTCGGGCTTGTCCCGGTGCCGGTTCCTGTGGTGGTATGTATACAGCAAATACCATGTCCTCAGCTTTTGAAGCAATGGGGATGAGTTTGCCCTACTCCTCCACAATGTCAGCAGAAGACGCCGAAAAAGCAGACAGTGCCGAAAAATCAGGTTTTGTTTTAGTCGAAGCCATTAAAAAACAAATCCTACCCCACCATATTATTACCCGCAAATCTATTGAAAACGCTATTTCTGTAATTATGGCAGTGGGTGGTTCCACCAATGCTGTCTTACATTTTCTAGCGATCGCCCGTGCCGCAGGAGTAGAATTAAAATTAGACGATTTTGAAACAATTAGAGCCAGAGTCCCTGTATTGTGTGATTTAAAACCTAGCGGTCGCTATGTAGCTACGGATTTACACCGAGCCGGTGGCGTCCCTCTAGTTATGAAAATGCTACTGGAACATGGTTTATTACATGGCGAGTGTTTAACAGTTACAGGACAAACAATAGCCGAAGTCCTTCAATATATACCTTCCCAACCCGACCCAAATCAAGATGTTATCCGTCCTTGGAATAACCCCATGTATGCTCAAGGACATTTGGCAATCCTCAAAGGTAATTTAGCATCGGAAGGTGCTGTAGCAAAAATTACAGGGGTTAAAAATCCTCAAATCACAGGGCCTGCCAGGGTATTTGAATCAGAAGAAGAATGTTTAGACGCCATATTAGCAGACCAGATTAAACCTGGAGATATTTTAATCATCCGTTATGAAGGACCAAAAGGCGGCCCTGGAATGAGAGAAATGTTGGCGCCCACCTCCGCATTAATTGGTGCAGGTTTAGGAGATTCCGTTGGTTTAATTACCGACGGACGTTTTTCTGGCGGTACCTATGGCATGGTTGTGGGACATGTCGCCCCAGAAGCAGCCGTTGGTGGTACTATTGCCCTAGTAGAAGAAGGCGACAGCATTACAATTGATGCCCATGCTCGACTCTTACAACTAAATCTATCTGATGAAGAGTTAGCAAAAAGACGAGCTAATTGGAAACCTCACCCTCCTCGTTATACAAAAGGCACTTTAGCAAAATATGCCAAGTTAGTGTCTTCTAGTAGCCTTGGTGCCGTTACCGATTTAGACTTGTTTAATTGATTCGATATTATTGTACAACAAGTATAGAGACTGACCATAGTAGGGGCGAATGGCCATTCGCCCTTAGCCATTCGCCCTTAGCCATTCGCCCTTAGCCATTTGCCCTTACAAATATTACCCTGTCATATCGTTTCCGTTTGCATCGGAATTATAAAAGCCTTAGCTATACTGCATGGGATATTATTTTAAATCATTCTGACGTTGATGGATTTGATATCACACCTTCTTTGTCGAGTTTGAAAAATAAAAATTGAAGTATATAACTTTTTATTTTGTGTAACCTTCGCCTGTTGGTGCAACCATTTTTATCTAACAGAAACAGGCAGGATGCCTGTTCCACAAATACCAGACAAATTACGTATCTAAATCATGTATTTTAATACTTTCAGGACTTACGCAAAAATTGTCATAAAGCTTGATTTGTGTAACCGCTCCTGAGCCAAGAACGCTCTTGTTTTGGTAGAGCTTGCGTAAGTCCTAACTTTTTTAAATCACTCGACAAAGATGGTGTGACAGACTAATAGGTTTAATATTTATCAAAGCATCACACACTCTACGATAAAAAAATGAAACCGTTGCGTAAGTTTTGAATTCATTACTTATAAATTGAAAAAGGCGACAAGAGTAATTTTTGAGGCATGATTTTTAATTGGAATGCAAAATCAACTTTTTGCTGAAATTTGCGGTTAAACAATTTATATTTGCGATTTTACCCAAAATTCATTGAATAATATCAGTGACAACACACTTTCTTTTTTCTCAAAAACAATTACATTGTTGGCTAAAATACACATTTAATTAATATTTCTTGTAAGATGAGTAGACAAATAGATATTTCTGGAAAAGAATATAAAAGCCTTATATTCTTCAGGCTAATATTTTATTTAGAAACTTACGCTATGGGGTGAAGGTCGATGTCTAATAAATTAAATACTTTAGTTGAATAATCTCATATAGCTATGAACAAAAATATTTTGCTTGTCATGCCTGTCCCTTTCCAAAAAGTGGATGGTCGTTTGGGTTTGGATGACCAAACATGTCAGGGTTTAGTTCGTTGGGCTGAAAATTTCGATAAAGTAACGATGGCTTGTCCTTTATTGCCGAGAAAAGTTCTTATAAATTCTTCAGCAACATTGACATGGCAAGCAATAGAAGATTTACCTTGTGCAGAAAATTTAGAACTAATTCCTCTTCCCTATGCATATAAAGAAGTCGATTTTTTCACGACATATACACAAACACGCTCATTATTGAGTAGAAAAATTCGAGAAAATGAATATCTTTGTTTTGCAGCTGGTGGTTTTATAGGAGACTGGGGGGCGATCGCCTGCTTAGAAGCAATCAAGCAGAAGCGTCCCTATGCTATTTGGTTAGACCGCGTTGAATATGAAGTTGCACGAAGAACAGCACATCAGCAGAAATTGAGACGCCGTTTTAAATATTTATTTACACTACCTGCAACAAAGTATTACCAACGTTACTTAGTTAGAAATGCTCGAATAGGACTTTTTCAAGGACAGGATTGCTATTCAGAATATTCGCCTTTTTGCCAACAACCATATTGCGTTTATGATGTACACACACAAAAGTCAGACCAAATAGATAACATAAAACTGAATCAGAAGATTAACTCTGTTTTATCTGGAGAAACTTTAAGAATTTGCTATGTGGGAAGGGCTGCTGAAATGAAAGGTCCCCTTGATTGGCTCCAAGTAATTTATAGACTTCTTCAAAATGGGATCAAACTAGAAGCTACTTGGCTTGGAGATGGACCACTTTTGCAAGAGATGAATTCCTTTGTCAAAAGTCGGGATTTAGAACAATATATTAAATTCTCAGGGTTTGTTGATAACCGCGAACAAATTTTCCAAACCATGAAAAATAATCATTTACTTGTCTTTTGTCATAAGACACCTGAATCGCCTCGATGCTTAGTTGAGTCGTTAGTTTGTGGTACTCCAATAGTTGGTTATGGGAGTGCCTATTCTCAAGGACTTGTTTCCGAATATGGAGGTGGTGTTTTTGTTCCGATTAATGAGTGGGAAAAATTAGCGGATACAATAATTGAATTAAATGGGAATAGACCTAAGCTGGCAAACTTAATTCAACAAGCTGCTAAATCTGGAACAATATATGATGAAGAAACCGTATTTGAGAATAGAAGTAATTTAATCAAAAAATACTCCTCTAATTTAACAAGTGATAACAATTTGTATATTCATCCTGAGAAAGTGAAACAATATAGTTTTAAAGCTTTATATAATAAGAATTATAAGAATAATAATCTGAAAAAGATAAAAGTCAATTCACAAATTTTCCCAAAGAAAAAATAATTTTTAAGGACTTATTCTATCCACAGTAAAATCGAATATAGGCGATAGTCGCAATATGCGCGTTGTCTTTATTAAATGATGCTTTCCGGGTGCAAGATATGTGGTAACAGAAGCTTAAGTTAATATTCATGTCATCTGTATAAATAAGATTGCTTATTATGATTAATCGCAAATCCAGATTATATTCTTCTCTCAAATGGATGTATCAACCTATCAAGGGAATCAAAGATATTTCTCAAGAGGTAAATTATCAATTAAGTAAAAAAGCGATTCTAAATAATTATCAAAATTCAGAATTTGCTGGCTTACATATTGGATGTGGAGCATTTTATATGCCAGGTTGGATAAATACTGATATTTTAGGAACTCCAAATATTGATTTCCCTCTTGATATTTCAAACAAACTTCCCCTTCCGGATAATTTTTTTGATGTTATTTATGGTTCCGAAGTCATTGAGCATATAGACTTAATAGAAGCCAGGGAATTTATTAGAGAAATGTATCGTATTTTAAAACCTGGTGGTGTTATTCGTTTAACGACTCCAGATATTACAGAAATCTGCCGACTTTTCTTAGATTTAAATCAGGACGTAAAAGTTTCTGATTTTGCTTCAACTTGGCTAGAGGGTGAATTCTCAAAAGAGATTTGGATTAATGCTTTATTTCGAGCTTGGGGACATAAATATCTATGGACTTTTGAACATTTTGTAGATGAATTAACAAAGGTTGGCTTTGCTAACATTCAACGTTGTGAACCTCATAAAACTAAATCCGATAACCCACAACTCAACAATCTTGATAATAGATATGGCGATAGTGAAGCTGATTGGCAATTTGCCCATACTTTAATTATTGAGGCTCATAAGCCAATTGATAATAATAATTAGGACTTACACAAAACCAGGAATAGCCGCAAAATAACTCTCAAACTCTCATTTCTTCGTGACCTTCGCTCCTTGGAACGCGGCTAAGCGCCGAGACGTGGTTCAATTATTCAGTAGTTCGTGCGTAAGTCCTAAAAACAACAGAATGATATTTGATATTAGGAATCAGTAACGCAAAAAATGTTCAAATTGCGGGGTGGTCTTATAAATAAAAACCTGGTAAAAACCAGGCTTTTATTTATTATAAAAATTGAGATAAATTGATTAAATATTGAATATTCTAACCTTCTTCATCAAATTTACCTTATCATTATGGGCTGGTAAATATTTTATTGAGAATAATTTGCTCAGGGGACATATCATAAGATTTTAAGAAAGATACTTCTTTCCATGTCGCTGCGCCAACAATACCATCACCTGTCAGCTTGCGAGATTTTTGAAACTTGATAACAGCTTGTAATGTATTTGCACCAAAAACACCATCAATGCTAGTAATACCAAAATCGCCTTGACCTATTTCACTGGCGCCATGTAGTAAACCTTGGAGATTTCTAACTTCTTCACCTTGGGAACCTTGTTTTAAAGTTGGTCGTTTTGATATCCATACCGCACGCTCAATAGCTGCTTGGGTTTCATCTCCAACAAAACCATCAGTTTTCACAGCATTTTGACTTTGGAATTTAATAACAGCTTCCTCAGTTTTAGAGCCAAATACACCATCAATTGCGCCATTATAAAACATAAGTGTTTTTAAGTTTTGCTGTAACTTTTTAACAGAATCGCCACTGGAACCTTTTTTTAAAATTACTAGAGACATAATTGGATTCTACCTTTTATTTACAGTTTTAGGCTTGTTTGCCTTTTTCTCATCTCTTGCTAACTAATTATGTTGGGAATTATTTTTTTATGCACTGAGTTAAAAAAACTTTTGCCGAGTATAATCCTTTGTGTAGATAGTTTTGGAAAGCTATGGGTTGTAAGTGGGTTATAAGATTTCTCAATATAAGTCCCCATAGCTGAAAATAGTTTGATTATGGTTAACAACAAATAAAACCATGCGTAATGCGACTTTACCTCCAGGAAATCTAGGTTTACCCCTAATTGGGGAAACTATCCAATTTTTAAATGACCCAAATTTTACAAAGTCCAGATACGATAAATATGGTTCAATTTTTAAAACTCATATTTTTGGGCGCCCGACACTAGTAGTTATAGGTGCTGAAGCAAATCGTTTTTTGCTAACTCGCGAGAATGAATATTTTATTAATGCTTGGCCTCCGAGTACAAAAACTCTCCTAGGACCAGCTTCTTTATCAACACAACTCGGCACTGAACACCAAAAACGACGCAAGTTATTATCTCAAGCTTTTCAACCAAGGGCTTTAGCTAGTTATGTACCAACAATGGAAGCAATTGTTCGCCAGTATTTAGATAAATGGGAGAAATTGGACAGCTTTACTTGGTATGAAGAGTTAAAAAAATGTACCCTTGATATCGCTTGTAAATTACTCGTGGGAATTGATAACGCCTCCACAACCGAATTAGGTCATTGGTATGAAACTTGGGTGAGTGGTTTATTTTCCATTGGGATTAATTTGCCTTGGACGACTTTTGGTAAAGCATTACGTTGTCGGACACTTTTACTCAAGGAAATAGAAAATATAATAAAAGAACGACAAAATTCTACAAATAAACAAGAGGATGCCCTAGATTTATTGCTGACAGCCGTAGATGAAGATGGCGATCGCCTGAGTATAGAAGAACTAAAAGACCAGATATTAACCTTACTATTTGCTGGTCATGAAACATTAACATCCGCATTAGCCTCATTCTGTTTATTAGCAGCACAGCATCCAGAAGTTTTAGAGAGCGCTCGTAAGGAACAAAAGCTATTAAATATCCAAACACCTCTGACAATAGAAAATTTAAAACAAATGACCTACCTTGACCAAGTATTAAAAGAGGTACTGCGGTTTATTCCTCCCGTTGGTGGCGGATTTAGGGAAGTCATTAAAGAATGTGAATATAGCGGATACAAAATTCCCAAAGGATGGTCAGCACTATATCAAGTCCCCAAAACTCATCAAGATACTAGCATTTACCAACAACCAGACAAATTTGACCCAGACAGGTTTAGTCCGGAAAGAATGGAGGACAAAACAAAACCCTTCGCTTATATTCCCTTTGGTGGTGGAATGCGAGAATGTATTGGTAAGGAATTCGCTAGGCTAGAAATGAAAATTTTTGCAGCTTTGTTATTAAGGGATTATTCTTGGGAATTTTTACCTGGACAAAATTTTGAAATACAACCGGTTCCTACTCCTCGCCCAAAAGATGGTTTAAAAGTAAAACTCGAAAAAATGCGTGAGATTTAATCAGGGATAGCCGCAACTGCCACTGCGGCTCATGTTCGCGCGTTGGGCTGTCTTCCCTCCAAAAATATGGGCGCTCTTGCGCCCAACTACAAACAAAAACAATGTGACAATAATGACGCGCTCCGCTATCGCTCCGCTATCGTAAGTCCTGATTAGGAATCAGTAACGCAAAAAATGTGCAAATTGCGGGGTGGTCTGATAAATAAAAACCTGGTAAAAACCAGGCTTTTATTTATTATAAAAATTGAGATAAATTGATTAGATATTGAATATTCTAACCTTCTTCATCAAATTTACCTTGTTATTTTCTGTGTTTAGGCTGCCTGATGTTCTTGTTTACACATTATTTCAAAAATTGCTTCTGTCATTAAGGCAGATCGGTTTCCTCCGTTTCTAGCAACGTACTTGTCTACTTTTGCTAGAACTTTTTCTGGGATAGTTATATTGATTCTCACAGCTTTTCCGCTGATTTCAGAAGGATTGATTTCAACGAGCATAAACTTTCCACCTTCAAACTCAGAATTATCCCAATGTTTATCGATGGGGCTTGGCTGTGGAATTTTTTCATCGTCGATTAACAAGCCTTCGATATGGCAGAGAATTGCATCTTTAGCCATATCAAGGGCTTCTTCGATGCTTTCACCAGCAGAGAAGCATCCAGGCATATCTGGAACTGTTACTCCGTAATCAGAATTTTGATCTTTGTGGATTACAACTGGGTATCTCATTTTGTATGTCTTTGAACTTTGTTCGTAGCTGTTTTAGGTTGGTAATTTGATCTGGCTTACTTTCTTTACATTAGGGGAACTAGTTGTTCTATTTTCTCTTGATAGGGTAGGGGCTGGGGCTGCCCCTACTCGTATTTGTATGATTTCTGCTAGATGTCCCAGTCCCATCCAGCTTGTTTATATATGCTTTTAAGGGTGTAATGAAAGAAGCCAAAGTCCTCTTTGAGAGGACTTTATAATCAGATTTTTTCAGATGTAACTAGATAAAGTTATTAATCAGTTTTCGATACTCGCTTTTTTGCTTAACTCCCTTCACTTCATGGAGAAATACCTTATCTTTAAATATTTGGATAGTAGGAGTACCCACCACACCAGCGGTCGCTGCTATCTCTTTATCTTCTTCGATGTCTATCTCAACAAAGTGGATTTTGCCATCAAACTCATCTACCACTTTATTTAATATGGGTTTAAGTGTACGACAAGGACCGCAACTGGGGGACACAAATTTAACAACTAGCAATTTTTCACTTTCATGGAAGAGTTTACGTAATGCATAACCTCCATGATGACGAGTCTCGCTAGCGCTAAACTCCTCCTTTCCTTTTTCTTGATATTCTATTATTTCTGTTTCTTCTGTTTCTTCTGTTTTCCTTGCTTGTATTTTTCCTTCTTGATGGAATTCTTGAATTAGGTTATTAGCAGATAACCATCTTTCTGCTAATAATGCCGCACTACAACCACTACCTGCCGCTGTAATCGCTTGGCGATATTCATGGTCTTGAACATCTCCCGCTGCATATACTCCTTCTACACTAGTTTCTGTAGAATTTGGTTTGGTGACAATATAACCAACTTCATCTAATTCTAGTTGTCCTTTAAATAAACTGGTATTGGGGTTATGACCAATGGCATAAAATAACCCTTTGGCATTAATAACGCTTTCTTCCCCAGTTTGATTATTGCGGACTTTTAGACCTTCCATAAAGTTGCGACCAAATACATCCACAGCTTGGGTATTCCAGTGGACTTGAATTTTGGAGTTATTTAATACCCGGTCTTGCATTGCTTTACTAGCTCTCATT
>Ga0114939_10003456_pt1 | contig 11056 bp, 13 predicted proteins | sample AshMeaCrysSpring_FD_87196 | JGI IMG/M metagenome (GOLD analysis project Ga0114939, IMG submission 87196) | Groundwater microbial communities from Big Spring, Nevada to study Microbial Dark Matter (Phase II) - Ash Meadows Crystal Spring | ecosystem: Environmental > Aquatic > Deep subsurface >... | reverse complement strand
TGGAGCACCACCGCAGGCGCCCTGATCATCTCCGGAGCATCACGAAACCCGCCCTGATCGAGGTTCACCCACCACGCGGGCGCCTTGATCATGCTCGGGCGACACTTCGGGCGCCTTGATCATGGTGCGGGCCCAGCACACGGGCGACCTGGCTGCTGCCGGGCTGGCCCACGGGTAGGAGGCGTACCTCGGTGGCCTCCACGGTCAGGGCGGAGCTCAAGCCGCCTGCGAGACAGATGACCGGTGACGGCCGATCGGTACCATGCGAGCAGCCCCACGCCGTGGCCTCCGTCCGCCGTGCGGGCCCGCCCACGGCGGGACGAGTAGGCCCGGTGGGGGCCTACTCCCCGGCCTACTCCAGCCGCAGGCCTTCGGCGGTGAGCACGAGCTCCTCCATCGCGACACTTGTCCCCGAGGTTGCGTCCAGGCTCGGGCCGCTCCAGCGCCGCGGCTGGGCGCGCAGCAGCCGGAACTCCAGGACGGGCTCGCGCGCCTGGTCGAGCAGGGTGATGGTCACGTCGCGGGGGTCCGGCACGCCGTCGGCGACGCGACGCAGCCACTCGAACAGATCGGTCGACCCGATGACGCCACGCTTGAGCGTCACGTCGTGGACCCGGTGCAGGCCGGGCACCTTGCGGACCGTCCCCTGCCTGTCGTTGCCGTTGCGGTACTCCGCGTACTGCACCTCGAGCCCCAGGCCGGAGACCTCGGCGAAGCCAGCGACCACGCTCGCCGGTTCCGCCCCGCCGCCCAGGGCAACCAGGAAGTTGCAGCGCCCGTAGGGCTCGTCGCGTAGCACGCTCATCGCAGGGTCACCTCTCCGGTTGGGGGTACCGCCACTCCAGGCGGTCGTAGCGCACCTCGAGCTCCTCGCGAGCCACGTCGGCGGTCATCGCGTCGAGGTCGGGGCCGTGCCACCGCACCGGCCGGGCACCGACCAGGGCCCATGACGCGACGGGACGGTCGGCACGGCCGCCCCACACCTCGACGATCACCTCGCCTCGCGTGCCCTGGCTCGACAAGGCCCAGTCGTAGAGACGGCGGTCACCGGTCACGACGCGGCCCAGCCTGACCCGCGGCTCGTCCGCGGGAGCCGGCGCCGGGCCGGCAGCCGGCATCGCCAGACCCCGGACGGTCGACACGGCGACCTCGACCCCGTCGAGCACCACGCGGAAGCGGGCGGCCGCTGCGGGTTCGTCCTGCTTCGCCGGCCGACGCCCTGGCACCTCGCCAGGCTAGCGTCACCCACCAGGAGGTGGCGGTCGGTCGACCGATGTGCGGGTCAGCGCGAGAAGCCGGATCGAGACGGCCGTCATCCACAACAGCGCCGGCCACATCGCCGCGCGCTGCAGCAGGCCGTTGGCCCCCGTAACGAGTTCGGCGGCGATGAGCGGACCGGAGGCGAGGCTGAGCGCGCCCAGCAGCAACGATGTCGCCTGCCAGCCGGTGCCCCAGCGCCCGTCTCGGGCGAACACCAGAGCCGACACCATGGCCGCGGCAGGCAGCCCGATCGCGCCGGGGGCGCTGAACACCCCGTGCAGCCGTCCCGTGCTCGTGACGTCCACGCATCCGGGGTCACAGGGGAAGAAGCCGACCACCACCATGCCCGCGCCCGCCACGACAAGCAGCGCGGTCGCGACCCACGTCGCCCACCCTGGCCGCAGCAGCATCGCGTAGGCCCCGGCGAAGGCGAGGATCGCCACCCCGAGCGCCATGAAGCCGGCCACGTTCATGACCACCTGCACCGGGGAGTCCACCCCACCGAGTTCGCTCTGGGTGTCCCGGATCGGGTCGTAGTCCTCCCAGGTCAACCCGAGGACGACGGTCAGACCCACGTAGAGCAGCGGTGCGACGGCCCCGACGACGGCAAGCGCCCGGCCGGCCGCCGGGGCGGCAGCCCTCGCCCGAGCGTCGGGACTCCTCGGATGGGAGGTCACGGCCAGCGGACCTCCACCGGCTCGACGAGGTAGTGCGCGTACTGCCCGAAGGCGTCCACGACGCGCTCGCGCTGAGCATCGTCCAGCGGGACCAGCGGCTGCACCGTGACCCGGGTGCGCTGGGACGTGCGCGAGCGTCGCCACGTCCCGACCACCCGGCCGCCGCTGACCACGGTCGGCTGGAAGACGCCGTTGCGGCCGGGGATGATCGCGCGCTCCTGCTCGGGGTCGAGCATCCAGGCCCGGTCCTTGTACCCCAGCAGGTACTCGTCGAACCCGGGAAGGACCAGCACGCGGTCCGGATCCGGCTCCAGGACGGGACCCGACAACGCCGCCGGGGCCAGCATCATGTCCGCGCCGTCCACCTGCACAGCGGTGAGGGCCTCGCCGGCGGCGGTGACTCCGAGGCGAGCGTCGCCCATGGGCAGGCCGGCCCATCCGGCGAAGTCCTGCACGGTGGTCGGTCCGTGACCACGGAAGTAGCGCAGCGCCAGGATGCCCAGCGCCTCGTCCCGGTCGGGCAGGTGCGGGTCGGGTGCCCAGTCGGCGAGCAGCGCGAAGGACTGCTCGCCGCCGACGTTCGCCGCGATGCAGGTCACGCCGGTCTGGCATGCGTACCACAGCAGGTGGTACCCGCGCTGACCCTCGACGCCGATGCCGGCGGTCTCGAGAGCGGCCAGGCATTGGCTGCGGGTCAGTCGTCCGCCGCCGGCGAGTGCGGCGGCCAGCACGTCGACTGCCCGATGCGCCACCTGCTCGCTCAGGCCCAGGGAGGACCGCCGCCGCGCCGCCCGGGACAGCGCCCGAGCACCGGTGAGCTGAACCATCCAACGGGCGTCGCGGGAGGGCACGAGATGGATCGTGCCGCGCAACGGCCAGGTGCGCAGCACATCGCGCCCCTCCAGCGCGGCCTCGATGTCGGTGCGCGTCAGCGGCAGGCGCGCACCCAGCGACCAGAGCACGCTGTCCAAATCCTGCGCCTGCAGTGCGCCCATCCAGGCGGCCACGCCAGCCACTGTGGCGGGACCGGTCGACGAGGCGTCCAGCAGTAGGCTCCTCAGGCGCAGCTCCAACCCTTGGGCCACGGTCAGCTGCACGGTCAACTGCACTCAGTCCATCGGCGATGCTGCTGGGGGCGGGCTGCCCGCCTTCGTCGGCCGAGTCGAGCGCCGACGCGGCTTCGCCGCAGCGGAGCCGTAGGAGTCGTAGAAGGCTGCCAGCCGGGCCCGTACGCGCTGCTCGAGGTACCCGGTCGCGACCGCGTGCTCGAGCATCGGGACGGCCAGCGCGACAGCCCAGTTGCGCGCCTCGTTCGGCGTGATCCCCAGGTCAGCCAGCAGGTCGGCGACGGGGCGCTCGCCGTGCGAGGCGAAGAACGCCTCGACCGCGTCGCCGACGAGCCGTTCGTACGCCGGTGTGTCACGCAGCTGGTCCCACTGCTGCCAGGTGGCCTCGAGCAAGCGGGTGAGCTCGGCGCGGTCCACCGCGTCGGGCAGCGCGGCCAGCGGGCGGCTCGCGAACGGCGACCAGGCCGTGACGGAGACCTCGGCGACGAGGTCGGCGTCGAGCATGCCGTCGAGGAACCGCTGGCTCTCGCGCACCGTGTCGGCGATGTTGGCGTCGACGAACGCGATGAGCTGGCGGTCGATGTTCTGCTCCAACCCCGGCGCCGCGGCCCCCAGGCTCCGCTGCCCGAGCCGGACCAGGGACGAGGCGCCCGGGATGCGTTTGGCCAGCACGTTCTCGGTCAGCACGTAGCTCTTCAGGCCGTGGTAGACGACGTGGGCGACCAGCCGGGTGTACATGCTGCTGCTCGTCACGGACGCCAGCAGCGCGGATCGCGCCTTCTCCATCCCGGCCAGCGCCACCGCCCAACGCTGGACGTCATCGGTGCCGACCACGTCGCCGACCGTGTCCGGGGTCTCGGCCAGGCCATTCAGCACGCCGTCCAGAACGTCCTCGAGCAGGGTCAGCCCCTGCGCCGCGTCCAGCCGTCGCGACGCGCTGACGACGACCGCAGCCACATCCGCAGGCGCGGCGAGTTCGAGCAGCGTCACGTCCGCGAGCCAGCCGAACAGCGCGTCCACCTCGCTCGCGACAGTCTCTACGGCGCCCTGCCCCGTCAGCCGCGCCATCTCGAAGGCGACATGCGCTTCCAGCAGGGTCTTGTTGTCCGACATGCCGCCTCCACTGAATGGTCGACCCGATCCGCACGCACAGCATGACGCACGTCGGGTCTGGTTCACTCGGTTCACCCGCGCCGCGCTTGCGAGCAAGACCCAGCCAGGCCAGCAAGGAGGACCGATGAGCGTCTCGACCGCCCCGCCACCCGTGTCAGGGACGGCGATCGACCCGCCCCCAAAGCCGACCCCGGACAAGGTCAAAGATCTCGACGCCCGGGAGGGAGCGGTCGGAACCGGCGTCGGCGTGGGGTTCCGGGCCGTCGCCCGCTTCTCCCACGCCAAGGCGTCGCTGCTGGCTGCCGGGACGACGTACTACCTGTTTCTGGCGATGTTCTCCATCATCGCCTTCGCCTACGGCCTCACCACCGCCCTAGGGGCCGAGCAGGTGGCGGCCTACGTCACCGAGGCGGTCTCGGAGGCCTTCCCCGGCCTGCTCGGGGACGAGGCGATCGACCCGGCGCAACTGCGCGCCGTCGGGCAGGCCACCTCGATCATCGGGGCGATCGGTCTGCTCTACGGTGGCACTGGCGCCGTGGTGGCCGCCGTCAGCTCGCTGCATGCCATCTACGGCGCGCCCAAGGATCCGCGCAACATCGTCATCGCCCGGGCGCGGGCGCTCGGCTGGCTCCTTCTCCTCGGCACGCTCATCCTGCTGTCGTTCGTCGCGACGACCTTCACCGCCGACCTCTCCGCGCGGGTCTTCGACGCGCTGGGGATCGACTGGCAGGGGCCGAGCACTCTGCTGATAGTCGGCTCGACGGTTCTGACGCTCGGGGTGAACTTCGCCATCGTCTACCTGCTGATCGCGAACCTCGGCGGCATCCGTCCACCGCGACATGCCCTGGTTCTCGCGGCAGCCTGCGGCGCGGTGGTGATCGAGATCCTGAAGAACCTCATGACCGTGCTCGTCGGGTTCACCATCGACAAGCCCCAGTACGGGGCGTTCGCCGCACCCATCGGAGTACTCCTCGTGCTGTTCCTGCAGACCCTCGCGTTGTACGGGTCAGCGGCCCTGGCAGCCGGGATCGCCGACAAGGACGTCCCCCTCGAGGTGCTCGAGGCGTCCTCGATCGAGCAGGCGCAGGCAGCCGTCAAAGATGCGACCGGTCAGATCCCAGGCAGTCCGCGAGCCTGACCAACGACGGTCGTGACCCGTCAGGCTGACGACTCGAGCACCACTCGTCGCTCCTGCTTGTTGAGCCAGGAGGCGATCTGCTCACGCGACAGCGTCCACGGGCCGCAGTCGCACCAGGCGGGCAGCGAGTCGTCGGCGAATCGGTCGGCGACCAAGAAGTCCTGCCAGTGCCGGTGCTCCCGTCCGCCATGGTGCGGCTCGTCGAAGCGGTCCCGATCCCCGTGCGCCCGACGACCCGGCGTGGTTTGCACCACCGGGCCCTCGGACGTCTGGTAGACCGCGGCAACGTGGTGACCGTTGGCGCAGTGGATGGACAGCGCGCGAGCGTCGCGAAGAGACTGACCAAGAGCCGCAAGGATCTCAGCGGCGCGGCGCTGTCTCACACGTGGTGTGGACATCGATCCGCTCACACCCCAGGGTAGGCACCACCAGCCCTGCTGCGCACCAGTCGAAGGTCCCCGGGATCCCTCTCGCGAGCGACACCTGCGATGCGACCGCACGGGCGCGTTGCGCGCTCATGCCAGAGTGTGCCCGTGACCACCTCGTCTTCGCCCGGGGCGCCTACCTCGCCGCGAGCCACCGAGCTCGCCGGCGTGCTGGCGCGAGCCGCCGTCCTCGGACCGGTCGTGGCGTTTGTTGTCGCGGTCTTCATCGTCGTGCTGCACCATCTGCAGACCCTGCTGTGGGAGGACCTCCCGGACCGGTTGGGCCTGGACGGTGTGCCGTGGTGGTGGGTGTTCGGGGTGCTGACCCTGGGGGCTGTGCTGACAGCGCTGGCTGTGCGTCTGCCCGGCGCAGGGGGCCACTCCCCGCTGGACGGGTTCGCGTTCGACATCGGACCCCGCCAGGTGCTGTCGGTGCTGGCGGCAGCCCTGGCGTCGTTGTCCTTCGGCGCAGCGCTGGGGCCGGAGGCGCCGGCACTGGCGATCGGCACCGCCCTGGGTGTCCTCGCGGCAACCGGACGCGGTGACCCGCGGCCGGCCGCACAGCAGCAGCGAACGATCCTCATGCTGGCCGGTGGCGCTGCAGCCTTCGGGCTCGTCCTGGGCAACCCGCTGGCGGTCGCGCTGTTCCTTCTCGAGGCCACGCTGCTGTCCCGCCGCGATACCAACCCCGTGGCGTTCGTCCCGGTCGCGGTGTCACTGGGGCTCGGGTACCTCGTCCAGGTGGGCGTCGCGGACTGGCCCGGGATCGGCGAGACAGTGCTGGCGATCCCGGGGCTGGACCCCTACCCCGACGTGCAGCCGATGGACCTGCTGCTGGCCGTCCCGCTGGCGGTCGCGGTGGCCGCGCTGGTGGCGCAGGCTCTGCACAACGCCCGCCGGTTCCGATCCTGGGGAAACGGCCGGCCCGTCATCGTGCCCCTGGTGCTGGCCGCGCTCGGGATCGCAGCCGTCGCCGTCACCGTCGAGGCGATCAGCGGGGAACCGGTCGACGTGGTCCTCTTCTCGGGGCAGAGCGCCCTCGGGTCGGTACTGGCTGCCACCTCCGTCGGGACGCTGTTGCTGATCGCGCTGGCCAAGGCGGTGGCCTACGCCCTCAGCCTGGGCGGCGGCTTTCGCGGCGGGCAGATCTTCCCGGCGATCTATCTGGGTGCCGTGCTGGCGTCTGCCGCGGCGCTGCTGGTGCCGTCCTCGACGGTGCAGGGCCTGCTACCGGCCGCCCTGGCCGCCGGTGCCGCTGCCACGCTGCGGGCACCGTTCTCTGCGGCGCTGCTGGCCGTGCTGCTCACCGCCTCGTCCGGATCGGCCGTCACCGCCCCCGCCCTGCTCGGCTCGGTGGCGGGCATGCTGACCGCCTCTGCGCTGGACCGGTTGCGCCGCGTCCCAGCCGTGCCTGCCTCCGATGACTCCGAGGCGGACCACACCAAGGCCCTCCGCCCCTGACGCGACGCCCGTCCGCGGTGTTCACTGAACGACGACTGCGGAGGTGGTCGTCATGATTGTGAAGGAGTCCGCCTACCCCACGACCGCGTGGCATGCCTTGCCCGACGGACGCTTGCAGTGCGACGTCTGCCCGCGCGGTTGCGCCCTGCACGACGGCCAGCGGGGGCTGTGCTTCGTACGACGCCGACTCGGCGAGCAGATCGTGCTCACCACCTACGGGCGCAGCAGCGGATTCTGCGTCGACCCGATCGAGAAGAAGCCGCTGAACCACTTCCTGCCCGGATCGTCGGTGCTGTCGTTCGGCACCGCGGGGTGCAACCTGACTTGTCGGTTCTGCCAGAACTGGGACATCTCCAAGAGCCGGGAGGTCGACACGCTGGCCGACCAGGCCACTCCCGAGCGCATCGCCCGCGTCGCCGACGAGCTGGGCTGCCGCAGCGTCGCGTTCACCTACAACGATCCGACGATCTTCTACGAGTACGCGCGCGACACCGCCATCGCCTGCCACGAGCGGGGCATCCGCGCGGTCTCGGTGACGGCGGGCTACATCAGCGCCGGGGCCCGCGCCGAGATGTACGAGCACATGGACGCAGCGAACGTCGACCTCAAGGCGTTCACCGACGACTTCTACCACCGGGTCTGCTCCGCACGTCTTCAGCCGGTGCTGGAGACCATCGAGTACCTCGTCACGCAGACCCCGGTCTGGGTCGAGCTGACGACGTTGCTCATCCCCGGCCTCAACGACTCCCACGAGGAGATCGACCAGATGACGTCCTGGGTGGTCGACCGCCTCGGCCCGGACGTACCGATGCACTTCACCGCCTTCCACCCCGACTTCAAGATGCGTGACCGGCCGCCCACCCCGCCGGCCACCCTCACCCGCGCGCGGGGCCTCGCGCTGCGCAACGGGGTGCGTTACGCCTACACCGGCAACGTCCACGACCGGGGTGGCGGCTCGACGGTCTGCCCGTCCTGCGGCATCACCCTCGTCGAACGCGACTGGTACACGTTGAGCGGCTACCGGATCACCGACGACGGGCACTGCGAGGCCTGCGGCGCCCGCATCGCCGGGGTGTTCGACGGTCCGGCCGGCACTTGGGGTGCTCGTCGGCTGCCCGTCCGGCTGGCCGACCCGGTCGGGGCCGCTGGACGATGACCGTCCGGCGGGCCGTGGTGGCCGGGCAGTTCTACCCCCGAGACCCGCACGCGCTGAACGCGCAGGTAGACGCCTACCTGCGGGCGCCGGCCAAGGTAGAGCCGGAGCCGTCCCCCGACCTGTGGGCTCTGGTGGTGCCGCACGCCGGCTACGTGTACTCCGGTCCGACCGCTGGAGTCGGTTACCGGCTGCTGCCGCCGCTGGCCGACCGACTCCGACGGGTGGTGCTGCTCGGCCCGGCCCACTTCGTCCCGCTGCTCGGCATCGAGATCTCCGCTTCGGACGGCTGGGCCACGCCTCTCGGCCAGGTCAGCGTCGACGCAGCGGCCCGAGCCTGGCTGGTCGAGCGTGCCACGCCGGGGCCGGTGCCCGTCACGGTCGCAGACACCGCGCACGCTCCCGAGCACTGCCTGGAGGTGCAGCTCCCGTTCCTGCAGGCAACCCTCCCCGAGGTGGCCGTGCTGCCGGTGCTGGTCGGCGAGAGCAAGCCGGACGCGGTCGCCGACCTGCTCACCCCCTGGTGGGGCGCCGCTGACACGCTGCTGCTGGTGAGCACCGACCTGTCGCACTACGAGCCGGCGTGGTCGGCCGAGCAGCACGACGAACGCACCTGCACGGCCATCGAGCGCGCCGATGCCGAGGCGATCGGCGACCACGACGCCTGCGGCGCCCGACCCCTGCGGGCGTTGCTGCGGCTGGCGCGTCGCAGCAACGCCCGGGTGCGGCGCCTGGACCGCCGGACGTCGGCCGACACCGCCGGCTCCCCGCACCGGGTCGTCGGCTACGGAGCCTTCGCCGTGGAGCCGGCGTGATCACCGAGCCCGACCAGCGCCTGGCGCTGGACATCGCCTACACCGCTGTCGTGGTGCCACTGCGCGGCGAACCGCGCTGGCTGCCCGAGCCGCAGGAGCTGACCGGGGGGCTGTCGGTGACGGGGGCATGCTTCGTGACCCTTCGCCGTGACGAGGCGCTACTCGGATGCATCGGCTCGCTGGTCGCGTGTCGAGTTCTCGGCGTGGACGTGGCGCACAACGCGGCGGCCGCAGCCTTCGACGACCCGCGGCTGCCCGCGGTCACTGTCCTCGACGCGCAGCGCATGGACGTGCACATCTCGGTGCTCAGCCCGCTGACCCCGCTGCCCGCCCAGAGCTGGGACGAGTTGCGCGCGTCCGTCCACGTCGGGGTCGATGGGCTGCTGATCGAGGCGGACCGCCATCGGGCCACGTTCCTTCCGGCGGTGTGGGAGATGCTCCCCGATTCGGCCCCGTTCCTCGATGCGCTGTGGAGCAAGGCGGGTTTGCCGCCTCGCGCCTGGGCGTGCGGGCTACGCGCATGGCGCTACCGCGCCACGGAGTTCGGTGCGCCCGCCGCCGCGCTCACCGCCCGGGCCTGACGTTGGTGCGGCGCCCCGGCGTGAGAACTAGGCCGAGACCGGGATCCGTAGCTGGTCGAGGAGGGCGAGGACGCGTCGTTCGATCTCGTCCCTGATCGGTCGCACGTCCTCGACGCACAAGTCGGCGGGATCGTCGAGCACCCAGTCCTCGTACCGCTTCCCCGGCAGGATCGGGCAGGCGTCGCCGCAGCCCATGGTGACCACCACGTCCGCGGCCCGCAGGATCTCGTCGGTCCACGGTTTGGGGTACTCGCCGGAGATGTCGATGCCCACCTCGGCCATCGCCTCGACGACGGCGGGAGTGAGCTCGGACGTCGGCTGCGAGCCGCCCGACCATCCGATGGCCCGGCCCCGTGCGTAGAAGGTGAACCAGCCCATCGCCATCTGGGATCGTCCGGCGTTGTGCACGCACAGGAACAGCACCACCGGGACGGTGGATTCCTGCTTGCCCTCCACCCGCGCCAGGGCCGTCAGCCGCTGTCGGGCGAACCGCTCGGCGAGCAGCGGTAGCCAGGCAACAGTGACGGCTCGATCGGCGAACTCGTCGTAGGAGCTGTAGAGGAACTCCCGGATGGTCTCGACGCCGTAGACCCCTTCGAAGCGCTGCTGCAGTCTGCTCGCGGCGGTGCGCAGAGCCATCTGCTGGTCGAGAGCGAAGGCGTGCTGGGGGGTGCTGGGCGTCATGGCGAGGCTCCTGCGGCTGGACGCTGCGTCAAGCATCTCAGATCGACCGCGCAGACGTGGCGAGACTTTCACACCGACACAGACTCGTCGCTGGGGTGATCACCTGGGCTTGGGGCGCTACAGTCGCGGGCATGGCCGACCCCCGCCGACGTCAGGAGATCGAGCGCGTTGTGGTGCAGCTGACCCGCCTCGGTCAGATGCTCTCCGATGCTGCCGCAGACGCCATCGGCGACCGCGAAGTGGCCTCGGGCCTGCACACCAGCCTGCTGTTTGCCCTCGACGTCGAGGGCCCGCTGCGGCCGACGGCGATCCAGGAGCTGACCGGCCTGTCCAGCGGCGGGGTCACCAAGCTCATCGAGCGGCTGGAGGAACGCGGCCTGGTGGTGCGCCGCACCGGCGCCATCGAGGGCGACCGGCGCGGCGTGTCGGTCGAGATCACCCGCAAGGGCCGCAACACCGTCCGGTCGATGGCCGATGCGATGGCCGCACGCACCCAGGAAGTCGGCCCGCTGGCCAGGGAGCTCGACGACATCGTCGCGTCCTGAGCCGGCGCCGCCGCGGCGCTGGGCCGCAGCGGGCGGGAGCGGGCCGCAGCGGGCCGGACCCGTACCAGGAGCCCCCTTGTGGGCGAGTGTGGCTGGGTGCGTCCGGGGGCGTGGGGCCGGGGCCGCGCTCGAGCCGG
>Ga0114939_10003455_pt1 | contig 11058 bp, 9 predicted proteins | sample AshMeaCrysSpring_FD_87196 | JGI IMG/M metagenome (GOLD analysis project Ga0114939, IMG submission 87196) | Groundwater microbial communities from Big Spring, Nevada to study Microbial Dark Matter (Phase II) - Ash Meadows Crystal Spring | ecosystem: Environmental > Aquatic > Deep subsurface >... | reverse complement strand
TTGACTCCGATGAAGAGTCTATCGAAGCAGGTCAAGCGCTTGGTTATCACATCATCCAGGGGGATGCAACGCTGGATGAAACTTTGCTCAAGGTCGGTATTGAACGCGCTATTTGTTTGGTGGCAGCGCTGCCGTCGGATGCTGAAAACCTTTATACAATACTTTCGGCGAAAACTCTGAATCCGGAAATTCGGGCGATCGCCCGTGCTAGTAGTGAAGAAGCAGTACAAAAATTGCAACGGGGCGGCGCAGATGCGGTGATTTCTCCCTATATTACTGGAGGAAAAAGGATGGCAGCCGCAGCATTACGACCCCAAGTCATGGATTTTGTGGATGGGATTATCTCTGGGATAGACCGACAATTATACATGGAAGAATTCTTATTAGAAGCGGCTTCTTGTCCCAGCGTCGGTCAAACTATTCATGAAGCCAAGTTGCGGTTGTCATCGGGGGCTTTAGTGCTGGCAATTCGCCGTGCTGACGGTACTCTGATTGGTGGTCCGACTGCCGACACAGTGTTAATGGCAGGAGATTTACTTATCGCTATGGGTACAGTCGAGCAGTTGCGAAAGCTAAATCAAATCTTGGTGCCGATTGGTGGGCGCCATGTGCGGCGACCGAGAAGTAATTTGTAATCCTTCTGGTACAGCAGCAAACTAGAAGGGCACGTTATAATTTTTGCGGATGCGAACAGAAGTAAATTTACGTCACTAACTCAGGACAATAAGTCCTGAGCTTGTAAAAGGCAAGTTTTACGTGTGTGACTAGCCCTGCGTAGCCTAATCCTGACACAGACTTCCGGATGCTTCCCCAGGATGGATTATCTCGCTTACCGTCTTGTCAACGGTGTTGGGACGCCACTTCCTACAACGGGGGTTCCCTCCGCAACGGAGTGGCTCGTAAAGCCAAGACATTCTGGATTAGGTGGGCGAGGGGACTATTACGGGTTTGCTGGTTCCTGGGATTATATCCATTCAAAAACTAGCTCCCCGTCAGGGGAAGCTTGATTGACACGACGCTCAATCGGGTTAATTATTACGGCGAATAAATTCGCCGCCCAAGATGTTCCTCTCAGGGCTGAAGCCACTGAGTTTCCACACTAACCGCGAGGTATAGATGAATAACCCCCTTGTACAAGCTTTTTTTGTTGGTCGAGCGGCGGCGGAAATTATCAATGAACACCTAGAGAGCGCCGTGACTGATGCTTTGAGCGAACTGGGAAAACTAGACGCTGAAGCTAGAGAGCGCCTGCACCAGTTCAGTGTAGAAGTTATGGAGCGTGCTAACCGAGAAGCAGAAGCAGCGGGAGTCCGGCGCGATCCCGCTGGTTTTGGCGGCGAAAGTTCCCAGTCAGTGGATTTGCAGGCCATGATTGATGAACTGCGTGCCGAAATAGCTCTGTTGCGAACCGAATTGCAGCGCTACCGCAGCAATTCGGTTTAAGCAGTAGGGAAAAATTAAATAAATGAGGACTGACGGTGCGTCACTGATTCCACACAGTTCTCAGTCCAAACAATTGTAAAAACAAGAGGGCATCAGGAAATAGAGTGTCTGTTCCTCCTGCTGACTCGGCTACATACCAGCGGTACGCAAAACGTATGGATAGAGGTTACACAGATAAGGCATACCGTTGGAACCGCGAAAACTACTCCCGCAGACGGCGCTTTTTCGACATTTGGTTCTTTGTTTTGAGCTTGATGTTTAAGCTCTGGCTCTACAACAAATCGTGGAGCTATTCCGGCGGTATGACCGAGGCTAAACAAGCTCAAAGACGCAAAGCCCAAGCAGTATGGATTCGCAATACGCTGCTCGATTTAGGACCAACGTTTATCAAAGTCGGGCAATTGTTTTCTACCCGTGCCGATATATTTCCCGGTGAATATGTCGAAGAGCTTGCCAAATTACAAGATAAAGTGCCAGCCTTTAGCTACGAGCAGGTAGAAAAAATTATTCAGCAAGAACTGGGTCGAACTATTCCCGAACTGTTTTACAGTTTTGAACCAGTTCCCCTCGCTGCTGCTAGTTTGGGACAGGTTCACAAAGCTGTATTACATTCTGGTGAAGCAGTAGTTGTCAAGGTGCAACGCCCAGGACTGAAAAAACTTTTTGAAATTGATTTACAAATCCTCAAGGGAATAGCTCGTTACTTCCAAAACCACCCTAAATGGGGGCGGGGACGCGATTGGATGGGTATCTATGAGGAGTGTTGCAAAATTCTATGGGAAGAAATAGATTACCTCGGTGAAGGACGCAACGCCGATGCCTTTAGGCGTAACTTTCGCGCCTACGATTGGGTAAAAGTACCCCGCGTTTACTGGCGCTACGCTTCGCCGCGAGTGCTGACGCTGGAGTACATGCCGGGAATTAAAATTAGCCAATATGAGGCCCTAGAAGCAGCAGGCTTGGATCGCAAAACCATCGCCCGCCTTGGCGCTCAGGCATACTTACAACAGTTACTCAATGATGGCTTTTTCCACGCTGACCCCCACCCAGGTAATATAGCAGTCAGTCCGTCAGGCGCTCTCATCTTCTACGACTTTGGAATGATGGGACGTATTAAGTCCAACGTCCGGGAAGGACTGATGGAAACCCTGTTTGGCATTGCTTCTAAAGATGGCGATCGCGTGGTAAAGTCACTCATCGATTTAGGGGCGCTGGCACCAGTAGGTGATATGGGTCCGGTGCGGCGTTCCATCCAGTACATGCTGGATAATTTTATGGATAAGCCGTTTGAAAATCAGTCTGTGGCAGCCATTAGCGATGATTTGTACGACCTGGCTTATGACCAGCCATTCCGCTTCCCCGCTACCTTCACCTTTGTGATGCGCGCATTCTCAACTCTGGAGGGAGTAGGTAAAGGCTTAGATCCGGAATTTAACTTCATGGAAGTTGCCAAACCATATGCAATGCAGCTTATGAGCGATTTAAATGGTCCTGAAGGCAATACCTTCCTCAATGAATTAAGTAGGCAAGCAGCTCAAGTTAGTAGTACTGCTTTGGGTCTACCACGCCGACTTGAGGATACACTAGAAAAATTAGAACGCGGCGATGTGCGCTTGCGTGTCCGGTCTTTAGAGACGGAACGCTTGCTGCGTCGCCAAAGTACCATCCAGCTAGCTACAATCTACGCTCTAATAATTAGTGCGTTTACTCTATCAGCTACGATTTTATTAGTTAACAATCTGATATGGTTAGCTGTAGTGGCTGGATTTATCGCCGCTGCCCTGGCAGTAGTTTTAATCAGACTGCTTTTGCGCCTCGACCGCTATGACCGTATGTATTAATTTCCGTGGACAGCTTATGAATCTTCGCTTCACGGGTCTTACCGATCCGGGACTAGTCCGTTCCGCAAATCAGGATGCTTATTATATCGACCCGTCAGGGCGATTTGTGATTGTTGCTGACGGTATGGGTGGTCATGCAGGAGGTGAAGAGGCGAGTCGCATCGCCACTGAGGCAATTCGGACTTACTTGAATAAGCATTGGCTGTCGGGTACACCTTCTAAGCAACTGCTGTCAGAAGCTTTTGTGCAGGCAAATCAAGCGATTGTCCAAGAGCAGCAAAATCACCCCGCACGGGCTGATATGGGGACTACGGCTGTGGTTGTTATCTTTCGAGAAGGCGAGCAGTCTTGGTGCGCTCACGTCGGCGACTCCCGCCTGTATCGCTTCCGCTCCTCCAAGTTGGAGCAGGTGACAGAAGACCATACCTGGGTCGCACGGGCGCTTAAAGTTGGTGATATGACCACAGAAGAAGCTAGAATGCATCCCTGGCGTCATGTATTATCCCGCTGTTTGGGAAGGGAGGATTTATCCCAAATCGATGTCCAATCTCTGGAGGTTCAACCAGGCGATCGCTTGCTGTTATGCAGTGATGGTCTGACAGAAGAACTCCCGGATAGGATGATTGCTTCTTACCTGCAAGAGAGTTCCGTAGGTGAAAAAGCCGCTTTCGCTCTTGTGGAAGCTGCCAAAAAGCAAGGCGGACACGATAATATCACCATCGTTTTGGTAGAACTGGACGCAGCGTAAATATAGGGCATGGGGCATGGGGCATGCGCTTGGGGTAATAGTTTATTACTCATGACCCATGAGCCATCACAATAACTTATGCTAAATCCCTCTTTAGATTTTCTTAAGTGTATGTACTCAAGTCTTTGTTCATATTGAGCAGTTTGAACCGTAACCTACTGATACAAATATTTTAGCCTCCGCAGTTGAATGTGGAGGTTTGTTTTTATCTTTAGAAGTACCCATTGGGGGGGATGGCAATTTTGTCAAATACTTGTTATCTTTCTTAATAAGCCACCAGACATAGAAACTGTTAAGAGCTTAGTCAACATTCAAGGGTCAATGCACACTATGACTAGTGGCTGATTAGCAATCACTGATTCACTTCTAGTGTTTTTTTTTGGAGTTAACTATGAGTCAACCAATTGAATTATCCTTAGAGCAACAATTCAGCATCCGCTCTTTTCAGCAGCAGGTGCGGCAAATGAGCCACGAGCAAGCACAAGACTTTTTAGTCAAGCTCTATGAGCAAATGGTGGTGCGGGAAGCAACTTACAAAGAGCTGCTCAAGCACCAATGGGGTCTAGACCCAGGTTCTGCTTGGTGACACTAATCTAAATTCCAGTGTCGCAGTCGGCGACCTCCTTCTCTTGCTCAGTTCCAGGGAGGAAAAGAGCTGGGGATGTCGGGGCGTCAACCAGCGAAGAGTCAACCGTCAAAAGTCAAAATGCTCGCGCCAAATTACACTTAGTCTTGAAATAATTAATTATTAGCGAAAGCAATAAATTATTCAGTAGAATAAAACAGTTAAGGGCAAAGGTGGAAATTGTTAAATCTATTAATTACCAATAACGTTTCTTTGCTAACTAAGTTGCTAATAACTAACGGCTCATTTTTATTTATAATTAGCCGTTAGTGGTACTTAAACAAAAATTCAGCCCAAATTCAGCCCAAACTCGCTTTAGAGGAGGCAAATACGTATGGAATACGGCTTTTGTCAAAGGGGGAAGTTCAGTTTAAAATAATCTTCAGGTTGAATTAAGCAGATATTTACCCCAATTAAAACAAGAGCCAGTAATTTTTGGCTATCGTAAGTGGCAGATAATTAACAAGCTTAAATCTTTGATTTTCCCATTTTTGTGGCATTTACGGCATTATTCCGTCTGCCCTTAAGTCGTTATCATTTACATTGACTCCTAACTCCAGGCATCTATCTTTAATTTCACCATCATTTGCTTCTACTTTTTCTATGGCGGCGTGATTATTTTTTTTGTATTCATCGCGATAAGCTACACATTCCCTAACTTCCTGTCGTACTTGATGTACGGCTAATACTTGTAACGTACGGGGAATTGTTTTATCTCCCAGCATCGTCTTGACACTCATAATAACAACTATACTGGCGGTAATAACAAGGGCAAAACTTTTCATATTCCCACTCAACCTAAAATTTCTAGGTGCTATTTACACTTTCATAATCCTTTTAGGAAAACCAAATAATTAGTATCTATTTCACTAAAGTTTTAAAAATACTGTGAAAAATATGAGTTATCCGCAAAGCATTTTTCGATAACCAAGCTGATGTATTCTAATCAAAATTAATCAATGGTCAATTGCCATGATTTATGGATTTTTGTTCATTTTTTGACATTGTAATCAGCAAGGTAATATCAATCATTAACAAGGTCATCACTTATGTATTTTTTGATATTCAGGTGCTGAATGCCTATAGTTAACTCAAAATTACTACTCTAAAATTGCAAAGCAATACCGTTCCCTAGTCAAGGGTTGCTGAGATTACCCAGATTTTTTATCTGTTGTCACACGACCGTAAGTTTCAATCCAAACCTCAGCGTCACCGTCTAAGGGATTTTCTGGGTTATAAATAATCCGGAATGGACCATAAACTTCGGCATAATTGGCGTAAAACTTTTTTTTCTTGCCATCTTTGACAATAATTGGCGGCTTTTTCTCTGTATTGTTGCGGTTGGAGCGAATCCTTTGCAGATAGACGTGAATATTTTTCTTTTCTGTGGAGTATTCCAGAGTCCAGCTGCCGTCAGGACCTCTTTCGCCATCAATTATCTCAATCCGACCATCTTTGACAGGAATCATCCAGATCCTACCCTGTTTAACGGCGCCTGGGATTCGTCCCTTTCTCAGCAGGAAACATACTCTCGTTTCTGAGATACCAAGCGACTGTGCAGCATGTTTAACGGTAATCATCGCTTTTGAAGACATATTATCAGAAACTCCATTTTATATTCAGAACAGTTTTTTTATGAGTATATTATATTAGAGATATTAGAGAATATTTCCAAGTATTTATTTATTGCTGAAGCTTTTTGATTGTGTCTAATGTCTGTTGCTAATCCTTTGTCTTTCCTTGTTTTTCATATAGTTCGGCGGATTTGCGATCAGGCAACCTTGTTATCTAGGTAAATCTGGGCAACCTGGGCAAAAAAGGCGGACTGGTCAAGGTTACCGGAATTATTGATAAGAAACCCCTTTTTTGCCCACCCACAGATATCTGTGGGGCGCTCCACGACTATCTTGGGGGAAGGTACCCCAGATTTACACAGATTTTCCCAACGGAGCGATCGCACCTCACAAGTGTTTGCATTCCGGATATCTGGATAACACAGATCCAAATACTCCCATCAACATTCTGATGAAAGCATTGCTAGGTCTAGCACAACTACCGCTCTTGCCTCGGAAAGTTACGCCTGGGGATGAGATGACCCACTGCGCGGACAAGGAAACTTGTTGGGGTAAGGTTGCTCGGCGAACCCGGAAACCCCCTTGCTCTATGATAGGAATCAGCAACCGAGAGCAACAGCAGGTTGGGGAAGATATCAAAGTTAGTAGAGAAAATTTGCAACGGTTGAAATAGTGATTGTCCGAGCCACAACAGTTCGGTCTTTACATAGAACAATCTACCAGCCTCCGGAAAATCGCTCCCTACCTCAAATCTGAACAAAATGCGATCGCGCCGCCAAGGCGCAGGGGTTTGAAAGCGGTAGCTTTACTTGGGGTGGGCTGACTCCAGGGAGATTAGTAGATTGTGATGGATTTTCAGGATAAGAATATTTGTATTTGTGCTGAGGTACGTAGTTGAGTGCTGCTACTGATTATTACTGACTCTCATTGCTATCCCTATATTTATTTACATTGTAGCAACTTCACAGACTTGAGTTAGAAAGCAAGAGTTTCACTCCTGATACCTTAGATTAAGGATGAAATGACATCTGTAAGATTTTCCTGTTGTATGTTGTGGTTTTCAGGGATGTATCTTGCAAATAACTATTGAGGTTTTAGTAATGACAATCAGTAATAGTACTGATGATATTTATACTAAAAACCTTGCTATTTTTGCTATCCGTAATCTTTCTTATGGGCACATTTTCTAAAATATGTTAAATCATTGATATTCATATTTTAGTTAATTGTACTAGGGTTGGAGAACAAAATTAATCAAAATTTATTAGAAATAATTCAAGTAAATTTTTAAAATAATTATATAGGCAGAGCAAGAGCGGCAAATCTTTACTATATTCCTTTGAGAAAATTCCCGATCAAGACCTATGGTAATGCACAGAAATGAATTAGATTCTTTCATTGGAAAAATTTTAACAAATCGCTATTTAATTAGAGATTTAATTGCTAAAGGTGACACAGGAAAGATTTACTTAGCAGAAGACACTGCTCAAGCAGGGATGCCCGTAGCTGTAAAAATATTGTCGCCACCTCTGACAAATCAGGAAATGAACCGCCATTTTACGAGAGGAATTTTTATTAGCACTCAGTTGGGGCGGAAAAGTAATTATTTTTTTAAAGTATTAAGCTATGGCATACATGATGCTAAAACAGCATTTTATGTCATGGAATATTTGTCCGGGAAAAACCTCCAAGATATTATTGATAATCAACCTTTACCATTGTCACAGTTTCTCAGCTTTTCTTACCAAATTTGCTTAGCTTTGCAGTGCGCTCATCAAGGATTTAGTCAGAAAGGAGAAATTTATCCAGTCATTAACCAGGATATTAAACCAGAGAATATATTTATTACTCAAGATTACCGTCAACAAGAAACTGTGAAAATTATCGACTTTGGTTTAAACAAGTTTTTAGCTGCTGATTCTCATCTGAGCATTAATAAGACTGGCGCTAATAGTTTGCCTTATTGCGCTCCTGAAAAAATAGCAACAAACGAACTGGGGGATGTTCGTAGTGATATTTATAGCCTGGGTGTGTTGATGTATGAAATGCTCACCGGACAAAAACCATATGAGGTAACAAATAATTCCTTTGGCAGTTGGTATGAAGTACATAATTTTCAAACACCCCTACCATTTGAAGTAACAAGCCCTGATTTAAACTTCCCACGGGAGTTAAAAAATTTGGTGTATCGTTGTCTGGCGAAAGAACCAAGCGATCGCCCAGTCAGCATGACAGAAATCATCCAAACTTTAGATATAATTAAACAAAACTCGTCAGGTCAAAAACTCGACATTAGTAGTTGTAAGCGAGTACCAACATTCCTGCAATTAGTACCTAAAACTTCCCTATCGGAAGCTGCTTGTCAGCAGAAGACATGGCCGAAACATAAACCTATCGCCCCGACTGTGTTTCCAGATTTATTGACCACTACAGGTGGAACAGTAGCGACACTGTGGGCTATGCTACCCAAACAGGAGATGGAAAAATATCAGTCAGTAACAATCGGTACGGAATTTCTCGCTGCGACAGGTTCTTACCCCATGCTGATGTGGATTATGGCTCTAGATATTGGCAATCTTTCTCCCCGTTGGTTACATTCTTTTTTGGATCTCAAAGATGCTAGAGGGCAGCAAACCGTACTATCATTAGCACAAACAGGTTACTATCACCTGCTGCTGTTCCCTCTCGAAGAGCCAAATAGCCAGGCGGAAGTTATAACTTTAAGTTTAACGCCTATTCAGCGCCAAAAGCTTTCAGATTTGGTACATGTAACTCAAAAATCACATCCGATAGGTTTGCCCCAGGATAGTAAAAATTTACTCAAAGCAGAATACGAACAAATCAAACCGCAAATCTTACGCCATCTGGTGGGGAATCAGATAAAAGATAAATTAAGTTTGGGAGCGTGGTTATCTAAGTCAATAGATAATTGCATAAGTTTATTCTCTCGAACATAAACATAACAAGCAAAGGGTGCAAAGGAGTTACTCACTCACAGCACCGGAGGTTCTAAAAGTGGCTAAAGACACAATCCCAGGGGCAAATTACCAAGGCTTGCTTGCCAATCGCTATCGACTTCAGACACTAATTGGTAGCGGTGGTATGGGACAAGTATTTTTAGCTGAAGATATGTTGTTGGGAGGAGTACCGGTAGCTATCAAGTTTTTGGCGCAACCGCTTTTAGATGAACGGATGCAACAGGACTTTGCTCGAGAAGCCAGAACTTGTGCGGCTTTAGGTCAAAAAAGCTTGCACATCGTCCGCGTCACTGACTATGGGGTTAGCAAAGAAGGGAACCCGTTTTATGTGATGGAATATCTCCAAGGCAAAAGTTTAAAAGATTTAATCCCTTTACCGTTACAGACCTTTCTAGCTTTAGCAAAGCAAATTTGCGTCGGGTTGGAGGTAGCTCATGAAGGTGTCACAATTAACGGCAAAGTTTATCCTCTGGTTCACAGAGACATCAAGCCCGCAAATGTGTTGGTAGTCCCCGACCCGATTTTAGGTCAGCTGGCGAAAATCGTAGATTTTGGGATTGTGAAATTTTTAACTCCCCAAGGAAACCACAGCACCATCCAAAATTTTACGGGAACATTGCCCTACTGCTCACCCGAACAAATGGCAGGTAGCGATTTAAATAATCGCTCAGATATTTACAGTTTGGGGGTGATGATGTTTGAAATGCTCACAGGGCAAAAACCCTGGCAACCAGCATCGGATAACTTTGGTGTATGGTACAGAATACATCATTTTGAACCGCCTCAGAGGATTGTTGCTGTCAGTCCCCATCTGTCAGTTCCCAAAGAATTGTCAGAATTAATTATGGCTTGTATGGCAAAGACACCCCCATCTCGTCCCCAAAGTGTTGCCGAAATATTAAAAGTCTTAGTTAGTCTAGAACCGTCTCACCCCAGCCATGCTCCCATCGGGCCTCCTGGAGTTACCCAACCAGTAGCACAACCACTAAAAACTCAACCACCCAACCAAACTAAACCCGCAGTTACTGTGGGTTCGGGCTTGAAATTGACAGTAGAACAACCCTGTTGGAAACAGTTATGGCCTAAGAATAAACCATTTAAAGAAATAGTTTTTCCCCAACTAATCTCCATCGACTCAGGATACACTGCAACACTATTTTTGATGATGACAAAAGACGAGATTGTCAAGTGGGGTCATAGTATTCGTTACAATGAGTTCATTTTCCTCCCCTCTCCCCACCCGATGCTGTTGTGGTTGACAGTACTTTTTAGCCACCAGGACGGTGCTAAGTGGCTACCGTGCTACTTAGATATGCAACTTGACTACAATCGTCAAGTCGTCTCCTCCTTGGCTGCTTTTGAACGCTACCCCATACTTTGCTTCTCCCTGGAACCACCCCACGGCTGCACCAATGTCATCAGCAGTCGCATCGGTGAGACACAACGACAAATGTTGCAACAGTGGGTCAATTGGAGCCAAAAACTACCACCCTCCTCAGAGCCACAACTAAGCAAAAACTTATTGAAAGAGCAGTATAAACAAATACAGTCTAGAATCTTGCAGCATTTAGAATCTATGCCAGAATCTAAGGCTCTCGATTTTTCTTCATCCCAAAAATCTCAGTCTAACAAAGACACTTTTCTCTGGGATGTCAGACTGCGTTACTAACTGCGATCGCTACTAGCCGCCTCTAGTAACTGGGTAGTAGCTGCCCGAAAAATTTTTGGATAAAAGTTATAAAAAGCCTTGACAACCTAAAAAAAAATTGGCACTATGGTAAAGGCTCAACGCAAGGGACTGTAGTTCAATTGGTTAGAGCACCGCCCTGTCACGGCGGAAGTTGCGGGT
>Ga0114939_10003454_pt1 | contig 11062 bp, 6 predicted proteins | sample AshMeaCrysSpring_FD_87196 | JGI IMG/M metagenome (GOLD analysis project Ga0114939, IMG submission 87196) | Groundwater microbial communities from Big Spring, Nevada to study Microbial Dark Matter (Phase II) - Ash Meadows Crystal Spring | ecosystem: Environmental > Aquatic > Deep subsurface >... | reverse complement strand
TTTCCTAGACCATTCATCCCGCCAACGTTCAATCACCACCTTAGTCTGGGTAAAAAACTCCACCGCGTGACTACCCTGACCATGTAAATCCCCAAAAAAGCTCTCCTTCCAGCCACTAAAGGGAAAGAATGCCATCGGTGCAGCTACCCCAATATTAATCCCAATGTTTCCCGCCTCAGCTTCATAGCGAAACTTCCGCGCTGCGGCACCAGAAGTAGTAAACAAACACGCCATATTCCCATATTGACCGCTGTTAATCAGTGCGATCGCATCTGAGATAGTCTGTAAATGAATCAAACTCAGCACCGGACCAAAAATTTCCGTCCGGGCAATTTCCCCCGCTGGATTCACATCTTCTAGAATCGTCGGACAAATAAAACTACCTTTCTCATATCCAGGAACTTGCGCTTGTCTTCCATCTACCAATAACTTTGCACCCTCATCCACACCCTTTTGAATCAAACCCTCAATTCGCCTTTGACTCCTAGTATCAATCACCGGACCCATTTCCACACCCTGATCTAAACCATTACCGACAACCCGCTGTGTCGCCACTTGAGCGATCGCTTCTGTAAATGTCTGACGAGCTGCTCCCACTGTCACCGCTACCGAAGCCGCGAGACATCTTTGTCCTGCACAACCAAAAGCACTATCGGCAGCGATCCGGGTAGTCATGTCTATATCGGCATCAGGTAAGACAATAATCGGATTTTTCGCCCCTCCTTGACATTGCAAGCGTTTACCATTCGCCGCTCCCCGGCTGTAAATATATTTCGCGACGGGAGTCGAACCGACAAAGCTAATCGCCCGAATCTGGGGATGGTCTAGAATCGCATCTACCACTTCCTTGGCACCATTCACCAAGTTCACCACCCCCTTGGGTAAACCAGTTGCCTCCAGTAACTGGAATATCTTGTGCATCGTCAGCGGCACCTTTTCCGAGGGTTTAACGATGTAGGTGTTACCGCAAGCAATGGCGTAGGGAAGGAACCAAAAAGGAATCATCCCCGGAAAGTTAAACGGACAAATCACCGCACAGACTCCCAAGGGTTGACGAATCATCATTTCATCAATACCCCGTGCAATATCTTCCAAATTCGTCCCCTGCATCATCATGGGAATACCGCAGGCAATTTCCACGTTTTCTATCGCCCGCCGCATTTCACCCTTCGACTCGGCGAGGGTTTTTCCACATTCTAGGGTGATGGTCCGAGCTAAGTCTTCAAACTGTTCTTCTAGGAGGTTTTTCAGCTTGAATAAATACTGCACTCGTTCGGTGGGAGGGGTACGACGCCAAATAAGGAAGGCTTCCGCTGCAGCTTCAGTGGCTTCCTCTACGTCAACAGCGCTTGAGAGAGGGACTTTAGCGAGTACCTCCGCTGTCGCGGGGTTGGTAACTTCTAGATATTCTATAGCGCTAGAGGAAGTCCAGTTACCGTTGATGTAGTTGGGTAGGATGTTCATGCAGGTCTATGAGGTAGATGCGGGGATATGACTATATTAGTCCGTCACCCCTGAAAGGCTTGTCATTACTCTTTTTGAGTTTCATAAGAGTTTGCGGTATGCGGGAAACGAGCGCGTATGCGCGACCTTCCTAGGGAAGCGACACGAGCGATTTTAATCGCCGTGTTCTTTGTATTATCCGTGATGTGGGTCTTCAATGTAACGCCTTACAGCCACGTCAAAAGCCAGCTACTTAGATGGTGACTCCCTACCTAAGTATGGCGAAAAGCCAGAAGGGGAGCCAGCGCGTTGCGGGGGTTCCCCCCGTTGTAGCGACTGGCGTTGGAAAGCATCAGGTAAGCGCGTTGAACGTGGACTGTATCGGTCAGCTAAAGGTTTAATTGTTAACGCCGACCTCAATGGAGCGGCAAATATTCTTAGAAAAGTAGCCAGCAATCTAAGCTTAGACTTAGGCTTACTGGGTAGACGGTGCAATGACCAACCGTAGCGAGAATTAGGCTTTGGGTAATACCCAAAGCTATTCTGTCAGCAGAATCGAGCGTAGGTTCAGCCCTGAGAGTGTCAACATTCATCCTGCTCTCTGGAGCAACACCAAAACTTTTTGTACATTCTTCTTGAATCTATTGAGAGCTTAACCACAAATAAGTAGGCTTTGTCAAGCCTGGTGTTTTGGAATGGGGTTTTATGTAGATGTTGTAATATTTATTTTTACATCTCTTTACACATATTTTTGCGGTTTTTGCTCTTTGTAATACGTGTATTATCTTTTTATCTGGTTACTTGCTGCTTTTTGTAGGGCTATTAAAGCAAATTTGGCAATGTAGTTAAAAGGCGCTACAGACTATACAAAAGTAATAATACACTAAAAAAGCCTAGAATTGCGTTGTTAATTGATAAATTCTATTAATTACCATCAGAATAAAAAGTTTTGTTAAGCATTTGTTGCGAAAAATGAATACCAAAGTTTTAGATTTCCTCTTGTTTTGACCTTGATTTGCTTATATCATCTACAGCAACGAATTATAAACGGATGTGACGGATGAGTTACTGGTGAGATACCACATAAAATACCCGTTACATCCGCTGATCTTTGGTTCACATTCTCTCTAACACCTGAATTCCCAACAAGGACAATCCCAACTTCAGGGTTCTCGCGGTCAAATCGCACAACAACAACCGCGATGTCCGCTCTCGGTCTTCCGCCTTCAGCACATTGCAAGTCTCGTAGAACTTGTTAAACTTATCGCTGAGTTGATACAAATACTCACACAAGCGATTGGGTAATAAATCTTGTTCAACATCGCTCAGGACTTCGCTCAGTTGTAACAAGTGCTTCGCCAAGACAAATTCTGTTTCATCACCTAACTGAATGTTGCTCTGATTTCTTAGCTGTGCAAAATCAATTTCACCTTTGCGACCAATACTTTGAATCCGAGCATAGGCGTAGAGCATGTAAGGTGCAGTATTGCCCTTATCTGACAGCATTTTGTCATAACTGAACACGTAATTGCTGGTGCGATTTTGGCTGAGGTCAGCGTATTTAACGGCGCTAATACCAGCTATTTGAGCAACATTTGTCTGGAATTCTTCCGTTTCTTCCCGTCCTTCTGACTGGATTTTTGCTTCTAATGTCGCACGGAATCTGACAACAGCCTCATCGAGTAAATCCCGCAGTCGAACTGTTTCACCAGAACGAGTTTTAAACTTCTTCCCATCTTCTCCTAACACTAAACCAAAGGGAACATGTACCAGTTCTACATCATTAGGAATCCACCCAGCCCGTCGTGCAACTTGAAACACTCCTGCAAAGTGGTTTGCTTGTCCCGCATCTGTGACATAAATTATCCGCTTTGCTTCATCTTTTTGAATCCGGTAACGTAGCGCTGCTAAATCTGTAGTGGCGTAGTTATAACCGCCATCGGATTTTTTCACAATCAAGGGTAGAGGTTCGCCTTCTCTGTTGGTAAACCCTTCTAAAAATACGACTTTTGCACCTTGGTCTTCTACTAGTAACCCAGCTTTTTCTAAATCTTCTACAACTTGTGGCAGTAAGGGATTGTAGAAAGATTCCCCTCTTTCTTGCACTTTAATATCCAGCAAGTCATAAATAACTTGAAATTCCGTTCTTGACTGTTCACACAGCAATTTCCAAGCGTGGAGAGTATCTTCTGCACCTGCTTGTAATTTAACAACTTCTTGACGTGCTTTCTGTTGGAAAGCTTCGTCTTCGTCAAACCGCTTTTTAGCTTTCTTGTAGAATTCGACTAAATCGCCAATATCCAAAGCGTTGGCGGTGGTGAGAGCTTCGGGATAAACTTCCCGCAAATAAGTAATTAACATCCCAAACTGCGTTCCCCAGTCTCCCACATGGTTCAACCGCAGTACATCATGTCCCCGAAATTCCAAAATTCGGGCGATGCTATCACCAATAATTGTCGAACGTAGGTGTCCGACGTGCATTTCTTTAGCGATATTGGGGCTAGAAAAATCTACAATCTCCCGTTTGGGATTTTTCGTCACCTCTACCCCTAAGCGCGAATCGGCTTGCATGGCGCTGAGTTGGGCTTCCAGGTAGGCTGGTTTTAGTCTGAGATTAATAAAACCAGGACCGGCGATTTCTGGCTGGTCGCAAATATCGGAGACATCTAGTTGAGCAACAATAGCTTGTGCGATCGCTCGTGGTTGCTGTCCCAAGCGTTTAGCTAAAGGTAACGCCAAATTTGCTTGATAATCACCAAATTTAGGATTACTCGCAGGTACTAGCATCGGGTCAACTTCGGCTAAATCAGCGCCAAAGGCTGCGACCAATGCTTGTTGTACTTTTGATTTTAGTTGTTCTTGTGTAGGATTCATGTGTCGTAAATCTTTTCTGAGTTTAACCCCTCGCCCACCTGCGATTCAAATTCCAGGCTAATAGCGAAAGTCCTCTGAAGAGGACTAATTTTTTCAATCCTCCGGAAATTGATTTCCGGACAAGCGTTGCAGCTAACTTAAAGTTCTGCAATATAACAGATGTATTGTACTCCTAGCTTATACTTCTGTCGCTTCTTAATTACAGCTAGGATTGGTACATCTTGCTAGAGATAGGTCATATTAACAAAAACTAAGCTAGCAGCAAGTGCGGCAATTAATTGCTTTATCATATTGTTTTTGACTGATATATATTAGGACTTACGCACAAACTAAGGAAGAATCGAACCACGAAGATACGTTCGCAAAGCGTGCGCTCAAGAGCGCATATGACACGAAGGAATAAGAGTTTCAGAGGTCTTTTGCGTAAGTCCTGTATATTTAAACATTTCAACTATCTCCTTTCAAACTGCTGTTTCAGTTTTGCTGTTTGCGGCGTTGGACGGAAAGATTGACCATTGAATAAAAATACTAACTGATGTATTTTGGGACTTGGTAAACACGGCTCATATGGCTCACATTCCAAACCACGAGGTTCTGTTTTAGCTTTTGCCTCTCTGACTATAGCAACAAGGTCGGAAAACCCATCTTTATTTGTATCTTGTGCATACCAGTCTAATATTAGTATTTCCTGATATGGAGGTCTACCACTATCAACGTTACTACCCACAGATAAAAGCACATTCTCTCTATTTTTTGTTTTCCCAAATTCAATAGCACTCAGCCATTCCCAAGAACCAGTGTGATTCATATATCGATTTTTGCAGACAAGGGAACTGCGACCATTAGGAGATGAAAACTTTAGACAATTATTTGCTCTAAGTCCTGGAAAATACGATATGAATGACCATCCTTTGCTTGAACGTCGTACCAAGACGCTACCACCATATTGATTAGCGTGTCCTTCACAACCAAAGAAATCTACAACAGCTTCTTTAACAGTTGATTCCGTAAAACTACCATAGACAACTTTTTCAATAGCGAAGAAGCCATTATCTGCTTCCGGTTCAGGAACTTTAGTAAATGATGGACACCCACCACCGCCAAGCTGATTATCTTCTTCCAATACGTTGCCTTTACCACAAATACCTTGAAGTAGTTCTAATGCCTCAGTCTCTGATGGAATGACGGGATTCTTGGCAGAAATAGGTTGATTATTGATAACAGAAGCAAGTAAAACTAAAGCAGCTATTAAACTCAATCGTCTCCTAAATCCCAATGGGAATTATCATATTCTGATATTTTTTACAAGAAAAGCCTTGGGTATCAGGATAATCTTGATAAAGAGGTAATTGCATGATGGCTACCATCGATGAGTAGAGAGAATATCTCCAGCACCTGCTAACCGAACACCCCTAACTCGTCTGGGACGAACGCATCAAATTAGAACATGAATTTGATATTTTACCGAAATCCTCAATTATTTCCCTCTAAAATAAGTTTCGCCAGTCCTTCATTCATCCCCGCATAAGCTAGCTTGAAATTCATAAGACACTGGCGAACCATTACCCAGGGATAAAGACCTGAAAATTATCTCATCTTCCAGTCGAATCGTGATAAATTTTCTCCTAAACTATCTCCCTTTGCTCTTGGGTTAAACACATAGCAATCCCTTTTTCATAATAAGCAGCTTCATTGATAAACGCCGGATAAACTATCGATTCACCTTCATATAAAATCCCTTGACCATCAAAAGTTAAAAACATTGGCTCACCCGGATGCAATTCTTGATAGTCTCTAAATTGCAGTCGAGGATGAATCATTGCTTGAATTTCTCCTGACTCATTTCTAGGGTAGTCTACTACCTGGATGGTTTGATAAATGGTAAGGCTATCTTTTACTTCCGGTTTTATTTTCTTGTTGTAAGCTTCTACATAATCTAAAATTGCGTGGATAAGTGCTTCTGTTTGCTGAAATAAAGTTGCATCCAATACCCCTGGAGCAATCGGACCGACTTCAATTGCACAACCAAACTCACAAATAGACCTCAAAAAAGGACTATCCTGATTTGTTTCCTGCCAACGATATACCTTGACATCGGGATTTGTACTTGTGAGATAAGCCGCTAATTGCAAGTTAAAAGGATGCTTGCTAGCGGGAATAATAGTTAACCCCATGTTGGCTGTCGTACTGTGTAAATCGATAATTAAATCTGCTGGATGAGAGCCTTTGCACCCAATAATTTTATAAATTTCTTGGGCACGTATGGCTTCATAACTTGACAAATTACGATTTTCCAATATTTGGCGTTGAAAACAACGATTCAGGTCAGTTTCAACGTACCGTCTCCCGATTGCATAAGCTTTGGGATTACCCAACAGCGTCAGACTTTCAAAGTTAGAACGCACAATTAATTCTGGCGATCGCTCAAATTTTTTGACTAGAAATATTCCTGTAAGTTCATTACCGTGAGTCCCACCCACAATCACAACACGCTTAATTTGCTTCATACTGTTAGTGCTTCATTTCTTCAGTCTTGGTTTTTCCGGACTGAGAATGAATGTCCTTTTTCTAAGTTTCTCAGGGAAACACATTATAGCAATGATATTTTTTAACTTCTCAGCAAGAGGTTAAGCGGTAGCTCCCTTTTGACCCCAGAATCCCCTCGTTGATAAACAAGAGAGTGTCAATTAATCCTCATGCTCAAATCCAACCACTTCGACTGCGTAACAGGGGCACTACTAGATATATAATCCACTCCAGTCTCCGCTACATCACGAATCGTTTCTAGGGTAATATTCCCCGATGCTTCTATTTTGACGCGGCTATTGTGCTGACGAATTATCCCCACAGCTTCTCGCATCATTTCTCTTGACATATTATCCAACATAATAATGTCCGCTCCCTGCTCTAAGGCTTCCTTGACCTGAGACAGGGTTTCCGTCTCTACTTCTATCGTTAAGGGATAAGGAATCACAGCACGGATACGCGCGATCGCATTACTTATTCCCCCGGCTGCCGTAATATGATTATCCTTAATCATCACCGCGTCATCTAATCCCATGCGGTGATTTATCGCCCCTCCTAGCTGAGTTGCGTACTTCTCCAAAATTCTCAATCCCGGCGTAGTTTTGCGTGTATCTACGAATTTTGCTGGTAAATCTTGAATTTTCTCGACATATTGACGAGTCAGCGTTGCAATCCCACATAAGCGCATCGCCAAGTTTAACGCCACCCGTTCCCCCGTCAGCAGCGTATCCAGGGAACCATGCATCTTTGCTATTACCTGTCCCCGCTGACACCATTCCCCCTCAAGGGCGCAAGCAACAAAGCTGATTTTGTGGTTCAATAGCTGAAATACCCTCGCTGCTACTGGTAAACCAGCAATGACTCCAGGGGCTTTAGCTATCCACTGGGCTTGTCCAGGAGTCTCATCTGGGGTTAACAGACTTTGGGTGGTGCGATCGCCTCTGCCAATATCTTCCAACAACCAGTTTTGCAACAGTGGATCGAGTACGATAAACGGGGGTAACACTGCAGTGGGAATTGTCATTGTAGTCCAGAAAAACAGCAGCCATTCATTTTTTATGCTTTCCCCAGCCTATCAGGGATGAGGATGAACCACTCTATCTTCCTCAAACTAGGTCTCGGTTCCATTCCCAGACCGGAGGACTTCCCAATGAATTAGCTAAAATTAGATAGGTAGTGAGGAAAATCAAGTGAACACCAGATTAATTAACCAAACCCTTTTCGCATCGCTCACCCTGTTAATATTATCCGTCCCCAAACAAGCCAAGGCCCAACTTATACCCCAACCCTGGGTATCTGTAGGTGCCAAAGATGATGAAGTTACCTATGCAATCGGTGCTAGAGCTTTTGATTTCGGGGTTGAGTTAGGTAGGGGTCCCGATGATTCGACGGGAGTTGATGTATTAAAATTTTTCAGTCTACCCGTAATTTCACCCTATGGAGGGGTGGGTTTATATTCCGCTGATAAAGGTGTATCCTGGTCGGGAGGAGTACAGGTAAACACAGCAGATAATGTGTTTGTGGGTGTCGGTTATAATTCAGTACGCGGGGTGAATGGGCAATTAGGGATTAAATTTTAGCCGTTTCCAGCTAAGCTAGTCGAGATGATTTGCCTTACCTGAGCAGCGTCCTGTTGTTGCAATGCCAGGGAAGCGATCGCTTGGGCTTGAGGAATGGTTAACTGGGAAATCCTCTGCTTAAATACAGGAATAGCCTGGGGATTTAAACTAACCCCATTTAACCCTAAACCTAGTAAAATCGGTGTCGCTAGGGGGTCCGAAGCGAGTTCTCCACATATACCCACACAAATGCCAGCTTTGTGTGCAGCCGCGACGGTTTGCTGCACCATTCGCAACACAGCCGGGTGGAAAGCATCAGCTAAACTGGCGACGCGGGGATTGGTGCGATCGCCCGCCATGATATATTGACTGAGGTCGTTTGTCCCAATACTAAAAAAGTCCACTTCAGCAGCTAACTGGTCGGCAATAGCAACGGCTGATGGTACCTCTATCATTATCCCCACAGCCATGTTTTCCCCAAAGCCCACACCCCCTTGGCGTAATTCCTCCTTTACCTGTGCTAGCATTGCCTTAGCTTTACGCACCTCCCCTAAACTGGAAATCATCGGGAACATCAGTCGGATTTCTTGTCCAACGCTAGCGCGTAAAATTGCCCGTAACTGAGTTTTAAACAAGTCAGGACGATCCAAACATAAGCGAATACCCCGCCAACCCAAAAATGGGTTATTTTCCGATGGTAAATTGAGGTAGGGGAGGGGTTTATCGCCACCTACATCCAAGGTGCGAATCACTACTGGACGGTTCCCCATCACCTGAAGAATTTCCCGATAAACTGCCAGTTGTTCCTCTTCTGTGGGCGGATTTTTCCGGTCTAGATAAAGAAACTCAGTACGTAGTAACCCCACACCCTCGGCACCGAACTTTACAGCCGCTATCGCATCATTTATACCAGCAATATTTGCCATGACGGTAACTCGCTGACCATCGCAGGTCATGGGTAGTTGGGTTGCTAAGTCCCGTGCTTGCTGAACTGCTGCTTGCCATGCTTGCTGCTTTGCTTGCAGTAGCGCTATAGTATCGGCAGCGGGTTCTATCCAGACTTTCCCCGTTTCTCCATCCAGCCCCAGTAACGTCCCATCGCTAAGAAGCAATATCTCCTCACTCACCCCCACCACGGCAGGAATACCCAAAGTGCGTGCCAAAATAGCTGTATGGGAAGTGGCGCTACCCACAGTAGTACAGATACCCAATACCTTGGTTGAGTCTAGCTGTGCTGTCTGGGAGGGACTCAGGTCATGAGTCACTAAAATTGCTGGTTGGGAGAAATTCAGCGCCTCTGGGGTGATTCCTACTAATAGACGCAATACCCGTTGTCCTACGTCCACCACATCAGCAACCCGCTCTTGCAAATAAGAGTCATCTAAATTACTGTACTGAGTTATTAATTCATCAATAGCCCCCTGCCAAGCCACCTCCGCATTCTGGTATTGTTGAAATATACGTTGGTGCAACGTCTCCATTAATACTGGGTCTTCTAAACACAGTAGGTGAGCATCAAAAATAGCAGCTTCCGCGTCACCAATTTTTGTAGAAGTTTGGGAGAGTAAGGTCTCAATTTCCCCACGGGCTGTTTGCATTGCTGCAATTAAGCCTTCCCATTCGCAATCCGCATCCATAACGTGGTGTCGCAGCAATTGTAGGGGGCTGGGGCGATAGATGACAACGGGTGCGATCGCTACCCCCCCAGAAGCAGCAATACCCCCTATTTCCCCTTGATGGCTATGCTCACCTAACCCCCCTTTCCCTACCAAGTCAGAGGGAAGAGGCTCCTCTAGGATAGGGGATGAGCCAGAGGTATCATCTTCCCCAAAGTTAGCTGCTAATAACGCTTGCAATGCCGCCAGCGCTTCGGTAGCATCCACACCACTAGCAATAATCTTCAATTCGTGCCCTTGACGTGCCCCTAATGTCGCCACCTGATTAATGCTATCAGCCCGGACAAATTCCGTATTTTTAGTTATATTTTTGACTTTTATATGAGATTGAAATAAAGCTGCCGTTGCCACAAACTGGGCTGCTGGACGAGCGTGCAAGCCCAAGCGATTACTGACACGGGGGCAAATTTCCTGGTGGTATTGTGTGAAAAAATGCTCGTCATGGTTAGAGATTCCATCCGCCCGATCAGAGCGCTCATAGGATTGGGTCATGCTGTCAACACCCAAATGCATTGTTTTCGCCGCCAATGCACCCTGTGCTTCCGCCAGCACCTGCTGAATATTATTGCCCATTGCTGCCGCCACTGTAGCCGCTACAGCACCCTCTACCAGGGGTGCGGCACACAGATGCACTTTCTGACGGTGTTCCTCTGGGAGAAACTCTAGCGCCATTTCGGCACTCATTAGGGCACTACCCAGATCCATCAGCACCAAGACCCCATCGTCGCTGTAAATTGACTCTATCGCCTGGTATACCTGCATGGCATCAGTGCCTAGGGAGTTTTCTGGGTCGTCGATTCCCGCTGCAATAGCTACGGAGACTTTACCTTGAACCATTTGTTCCGCCAGTTCCCGGAGGGCGATCGCCAGCTTTTGGCTATGAGAAACAATGACAATTCCAACCACGGCAACAACATTAACCTGATTAATTGGTTCCTGCTCACTAAATTACAAAATAACGCGAGAAATCTCAGGTAGCTCTAG
>Ga0114939_10003453_pt1 | contig 11062 bp, 15 predicted proteins | sample AshMeaCrysSpring_FD_87196 | JGI IMG/M metagenome (GOLD analysis project Ga0114939, IMG submission 87196) | Groundwater microbial communities from Big Spring, Nevada to study Microbial Dark Matter (Phase II) - Ash Meadows Crystal Spring | ecosystem: Environmental > Aquatic > Deep subsurface >... | reverse complement strand
GCGAATATGAACATGAGTTGATTTTAAGCGTTTATCTTCTAGCCAATCAACTGTTAACCACAAATAATGGTCATGATTTTCATCAAATACTAAACAAGTCTCAGTATGATAATCAGGTGACTTATGAACTAATTGATCATATTCTGTTAGAATATTTTTGATTAATTCTCGATATTGAATAATTTTATCCATGAAGTAATTTCCTCCTTTTTCTCATTAAAAACAATAAAGTTAATTTGATAATCTTGAATTATAGCTTGAATTGATTTCCTTTGAAAGAAAGTATTAAATACTGCGTTTCTTACTGCTAAATAAAGTTCATAATTTTTATTAGAAAATTCAAGAAATTTACGATATAAAAGATATTGATTCAAAGCATTCTGAAAGTCATTCATTGGAGAAGGATTAATAAAACTTTTTATTTCTACAACAATTATAAGTTTTTGTTGTTCAGTCAATAAGGTCTTTTCAGCCAATAAATCAGCATAAAGATTATCATCTTCATATCTAATGGTATAAGGATCAGCAATAACCCTCCACCCATCTTTTATTAAAGCATTTTTTACTGCATCATGGTAAATATCTCTTGCTGGCATAATTTTAATTCTAGCTTACAATAATGGTATTTATTTAAGCAGTAGCAAATTCAGTATATTTTCTCACATCAGGAGGTTGAAAAGCTAAAACAATATCTTCTTTTGGCACACCTTCTCTTAATAACTCATTAGCTATTCCTTCTTCGGTCCAATCTTCCTCAATATATATTTTCTCATTTTTAAGGCGAATATGAACAGAAATACCTTTGATTCTTTCTTCCCTTGTCCAACCCACTTGAAACCATAAATATTGGTCTCTTTGTTCATCAAAAGCTAACAAACTATCAACTCCTTGAGGGTTAGGAGTTTGTGATGCTAATTCTTCATATAAGGTAAGAATTTTTTGAATTAAATGACGATAATGATTTAACTTATCCATTGAATAATTTCCTCATTTTTAATGTTAACAATAATTAGACGTACTTGAGTTTCTTGGAGTATTAATTGAATTGCTTTTTGTCGAAAAAATGATTGATATATCCCTTGACTAATTGCTAAATATATGTTAGCTTCTGGTAAAATTTTGTTCAACAGAATACGATAAATAATATATTGACCCAATGCTGTTTCAAATTCTCGCATCGGTGACCGATTAATAAAGCTTTTTATTTCAACAATAATTTGTTGTCCATCTCTTTGCGCTTCTACCATTTTATCAGCCAGTAAATCAGCAAATAACTGTACTTCTTGGTATTTGATGGTATAAGGGTCACGAGTAATCCTCCACCCATCTTTTATTAAAGCATTTTTTACTGCATCATGGTAAATATCTTTTGCTGGCATAATTTTTTGACAAAATATATAAATAACGATATAACTCACTAAGTATCATCATCTTTTAAGGTTTCCAACTCATCAGCAATTAAATTTTGCCACTCTTCATCACAATGGGAATGTAAATGAATAGAAGCCACTAATAATTCTGAGAAAATTTCACCTTTTTGGCGATCGCTTAATTCTGAAATTTCCAATTGATTAATCAAAGCAAGAACATTTTGACATTCTTCTTGTAAATCAATAATTAATTGATTGAAAGTCGTATTTTTTGTGCTAATTTTCCTATTAGTTAATTGCATTATTTTTTCCCTAATCTTTTTAATGCTTGTTGAATACCTTTTTCAAACGTTTTAATTTCCTTCTGCCAATGATTAATTAATCCTTGATCTGGATAATCTTTTTCTAACTCTAATCTAATTTTTTCTTGATGTTCAGCAATACGAGTATTTAAGGATGATATTGCTTTTTTAAAATGACTTTTTCCCATAGATAAAATTCTATAAGATGGGCTAAAATTAGCCCACCTTAAACCTAATTACACCCTACTAGGCATACCTAAAATGTCCTCAATTTTAGGCATATCCTCCAGTGCAATAACTCGCCCTTCATCTTCAAAACCAGCAATCTGATCAAAGTTGAGATAGCGATATAAATCATCTGCAAAAGGATTAATTTTCTCCTGAACGATCGCCATATATTCCTCAACACTTGGAATATACCCCAACAACCCACAAACTGCAGCCAATTCTGCGGAACCTAAATACACTCTTGCACCTTTACCCATGCGGTTATTAAAGTTGCGAGTAGAGGTAGAAAACACTGTCACTCCATCTTCAACCCGCGCTTGATTTCCCATACAGAGTGAGCATCCTGGCATTTCTGTTCTTGCTCCAGCGGCAGCAAAAATCCCATAAATTCCTTCTTCCCTGAGTTGCTTTTCATCCATTCTTGTAGGCGGACAAATCCAGAGACGAACTTTTACTTTTCCTGCCCCTTCTAATATTTTCGCAGCGGCGCGATAATGACCGATATTAGTCATACAAGAACCAATAAACACCTCATCTATTTGATCCCCAGTACACTCGGACATTAACTTAATATTATCTGGGTCATTGGGAGCTGCCACAATTGGCTCTTTAATCTTGTTTAAATTCACCTCAATTATATCAGCATATTCTGCATTTTCATCCCCTGACATTAATTCTGGATTTGCCAACCATTGCTCCATTTTTGCTACTCGGCGCATAATTGTGCGAGCATCTTGATAACCCCTTGCTGCCATATTTTTGAGTAAAGCAATGTTAGAACGGAGATATTCAGCAACAGTTTCTTTGCCTAATTTAATAGTGCAACCTGCACAAGATCTTTCTGCGGTAGCATCTGTTAGTTCAAACGCCTGTTCTACTTTTAAATCTGGCAAACCTTCCATTTCCATAATGCGCCCAGAAAAGACATTTTTCTTATTCTGAGTAGCAACAGTTAATTTGCCTTCCTGCATTGCAACATAAGGAATAGCATTAACAATATCCCGCAATGTTACCCCAGGTTGCAACTCTCCCGTAAACCTCACTAACACCGATTCTGGCATATCCAAAGGCATTACACCCAAAGCAGCCGCAAATGCTACTAAACCCGAACCTGCGGGGAAGGAGATACCCAGAGGAAAACGAGTGTGAGAGTCGCCCCCAGTACCCACTGTATCGGGTAATAACATCCGATTGAGCCAAGAGTGAATAATACCATCTCCTGGACGCAAGGCAACCCCTCCCCTGGTGGAGAAGAAATCTGGTAACTCTTTATGTGTATTAATATCTACAGGTTTGGGATATGCTGCTGTATGACAGAAACTCTGCATCACTAAGTCAGCATTGAAACCCAGACAGGCTAATTCTTTTAACTCATCCCTAGTCATTGGGCCAGTTGTATCTTGAGAACCTACTGTAGTCATAATAGGTTCGCAGGATGTACCTGGGCGAACACCTGGCAAACCACAAGCTTTCCCCACCATTTTCTGAGCGAGGGTAAACCCTTTACCGCTATCTGTTGCTATTTGTGGGCGAATAAATAAGGTACTTGTTTCTAAACCTAATGCTGCACGGGTTTTATCTGTCAAACCCCTGCCTATTAATAAGGGAATACGCCCCCCTGCACGCACTTCATCTAAAATGGTTTCAGGTTTTAAAGTGAAAGTGGAGATAACTTCCCCCGCTTCGTTGGTTATTTCCCCTTTGTAGGGATGGATGGTAATTACCATTCCTGTTTCTAAGTTGGTAACATCACATTCAATGGGAAATGCACCTGAGTCTTCTGCTGTATTAAAGAAAATCGGCGCAATTTTTCCACCTAAAATATATCCCCCTGCTCGTTTGTTGGGAATGTAGGGAATATCTGAGCCTATATGCCATAACATGGAGTTAATTGCTGACTTACGAGAAGAACCTGTACCTACTACATCTCCCACATAAGCCACTGGATACCCTTTTTCTTTCAATTGCGCAATGGTTTTTAAACCCTCTGGCATCCTTGACTCTAACATAGCTAGAGCGTGCAGAGGAATATCTGGGCGGGTGGTAGCGTGAGGCGCAGGAGATAAGTCATCGGTGTTGGTTTCTCCTGGTACTTTAAATACAGTAACTGTTATTGCTTTTGCTACTTTGGGTTTGGAAATAAACCATGCACCCTCCCCCCAAGCATCTATCACCTGTTTAGCATAGGGGTTAGTGTCGGAAAGGGCTAACACATCATTGAAAACATCAAATACTAACAGGGTTTTGGCTAAACCTGCTACTGCTGCTGCTGCAATGTTGTTGTCACTGGATTTTACTAATTCTACCAGGGATTGGACATTGTATCCCCCTACCATTGTCCCTAACAAGTTTACTGCACCTTGAGGGGAGATGATAGGACATTTGATTTCTCCTTTGGCTACTGCTGTTAAAAACCCAGCTTTCACATACGCTGCTTCATCTACTCCAGGGGGAATGCGATCGCGTAATAACATCAATAACTCTTCTGTTTCTGCTTCGGGGGGGTTTTTCAGTAATTCACACAATCCTGAAGTTTGCTTGGCATTTAATGGTAGTGGGGGTATCCCTAATGCTGCTCTTTCTGCTGCGTGTTTGCGATATTCTTCTAGCATGCTAGCTATTCTCCTCTTAGTGCAAAAGTTACTTCACTTTTAGTTTAGTCTTAAATCTCATTTTGACATTGCCACACTTGTATTCGCGAGCTTTGTTAGGGTTAGATGACAATTCTTTTTTGCCATCACTGCTTTATACTTTCTTTTGCAAATAAAAAATATGGCGTTGCTGAATTGAGAATTAGTTCTGTCGTTTCAGTGATCAGTGATCGCTGAAATGACACGCAACTTCATTTAATTTTTCCTTGTTTATAGTAACAGTTGATTGTTAAAATAACTATTAACAATCAACCCTAAAATATCCCTATTTTCCTAACACAAAATTCACCAACTTTCCAGGCACCACAATCACTTTTTTCACCTCTTTACCTTCAAGATTACGTTTACCAACTTCAGACTCACGGGCATAATTTTCTAATGCTTGTTGATCCGCATTAGCAGGTACTTGAATTGTACCACGAGTTTTCCCCATGATCTGAATAACTAAAGTTATTTCATCTGCAACTAAAGCTGACTCATCAACCTGGGGCCAATTTTGACAATGCACTGATTGATTTTTCCCTAATTTTTCCCACAATTCCTCAGCTAAATGAGGCGCAAAAGGAGCAAGTAAAATAATCAAAGTTTCGATCCCTTCCCGATAAATTGGGGAGGTTTTATCCTCAAATTCTTGCAGCGCATTACTCAATTTCATTAACTCAGAAACTGCCGTATTAAACTGATATTCTCCCTGCAAATCTTCTGACACTTCCTTAATTGCTATATGAAGCGATCGCCGCAAATCCTTCTCTACTTTACTTAAATCTTTCTGATTAGCAGAAGTTAGTTTTCCCACCAAATTATCTACCAACAACCACACCCGATTTAAAAAGCGAAATTGTCCTTCAACATCGCGATCGCTCCATTCCAAATCTTTCTCTGGAGGTGCTTTAAACAGGATAAACATCCGCGCTGTATCAGCCCCATAATTAGCAATTACTTGTTGTGGATCAACTCCATTATATTTAGATTTAGACATCTTTTCATAGAAAAAGTGCAAAGGTTCTCCAGTTTCTGGATCTTTGAGATTTTTAACCTTTTCTGGAGGAATATATTTACCCGTCTTTGGGTTTTTATAAGTCAAACCTTGCACCATTCCTTGAGTTAAAAGACGCTCAAAAGGCTCATCTTTATTAACTAACCCACAGTCGCGCAAAACTTTAGTAAAGAAACGGGAATACAATAAATGCAAGATAGCGTGTTCAATTCCGCCCACATATTGATCTACTCCCATCCAATCATTTACTTTTTCCAAATTAAAAGCTTCCTGGTCATTCTGAGCATCTGTATATCTAAGGAAATACCAAGATGAATCTATAAATGTATCCATTGTGTCAGTTTCCCGTTTTGCAGGTTCACCACAACTGGGACAAGGTACATTTACCCAATGTTTCAATTGAGCTAAAGGAGATGGTCCACGACCAGTAAATTCTACAGTTCGACTACGCTCACTGACCGCATCATCGGGTAATTTCACAGGTAAATCTGCATCTGGCACAGGAACCGTCCCACAACTGGGACAATGAATAACAGGGATAGGAGCACCCCAATATCTTTGACGGGAAATTAACCAATCTCTTAAACGATACTGTACACGAGCTTTACCATAGCCTTTTTCCTCGGCATATTCAATAATGGCGGTTTTCCCTGCGGTAGAAGACATCCCATTAAACTCCCCAGAATTAATCATCATTCCTGGGTCAGTATAAGCAGTCTCCAGGGGTTTACTCTCATCCTCCCCTTCTGGCACAATTACTACTTGAATAGGGAGGTTATTTTCTTTTGCAAATTTAAAGTCGCGGACATCATGAGCGGGAACCCCCATTACTGCTCCTGTACCATATTCATACAGTACATAGTCAGCAATTAAAATAGGCACCTCTTCCCCATTAAAAGGATTAACTGCTTTACCCCCAGTTAAAATACCCCGTTTAGGTTTATCTTCCGCAGTCCTTTCCATTTCACTTTCCCTAGCTACTTCCTCAATAAAAGCTATTACTGCATCTTTTTGCTCTGGAGTAGTAACTTTAGGGGTTAAAGGATGTTCAGGTGCAAGAACCACATAACTTACGCCAAAAACAGTATCAGGACGGGTGGTAAACACTGCAATTTTCTCATCCATCCCCACAATAGGAAATTCCAAATAAGCACCCACAGATTTACCGATCCAGTTAGCTTGCATTAATTTTACTCTTTCTGGCCAACCTGTCAATTTATCCAGGTCATTGAGTAATTGTTCTGCATAGTCAGTAATTTTCAAGAACCATTGACGCAGCATTTTCCGTTCTACAAGCGCACCAGAACGCCACGATCGCCCCTCATTATCCACCTGTTCATTTGCTAATACAGTTTGGTCAATGGGGTCCCAATTTACTGCTGCTTCTTTTTGGTAGGCTAGTCCTACTTTGTAAAACTGTAAAAAAATCCACTGAGTCCATTTATAGTAATCTGGGGAACAGGTCGTTACTTCCCGACTCCAGTCTAAAGAAAGTCCTAGTTGCTGGAGTTGCTTTTTCATTTGGGCGATATTTTGATAAGTCCATTTTGCGGGGGGGATACCGCGATCAATAGCGGCGTTTTCCGCTGGTAGTCCAAAAGCATCCCAACCCATTGGGTGAAGTACACGATACCCTTGCATCCGCTTCTGACGAGCAATTACATCAGTAATAACATAGTTACGGACGTGACCCATGTGTAAGTTACCCGATGGATAGGGAAACATAGAGAGGGCGTAAAATTTGGGTTTGTCTTGGTTTTCTTGGGTTTTGTCTAATTCTTGTTTTTCCCAAGTCTGTTGCCATTTTTGCTCAATTTCTGCTGGGTTATATCGTGACTCCATTTTTTTTTACCAATGTCTTATTTTTTTTATTTTGCCAGATTTACCATTATGTCTGCGGTGCGTTACGCTTGCTGCTAATACCATGTTTGTAAAGAAGTGCTCAACTTGGATTAAAGAAACGATTAAATTTCATTCAAAAAAACCATCAGTTTCATGAACCGCCAGGGATTGAAATCCCTGGCTAATAGGTTAAGTCCGTTAAAACGGACTAAAAATCTTCATAGGATAATGAAATTTAGTCCTATGCGCGAGTACTTTTGCTATTAGCCAGGGATTTCAATCCCTGGCGGTTTATGAAACTGATGCAAAATTTCAATAAAAATTCACAAGGGCAATGACTCACAAATTTATAAAAATGGTATAACGCACCCCTAGGCAGAGATGATAATAAGTATTCCTCAAGAATGAACAGCATGAGAAGAAGATAAATCCTTTGTTTCAATAATAATATTTACCCGAATATCTTGATTTAAATTGGCGCACATTAGCATCAGGATCACCAAAGTCTTGGTAAATATTTCCACTACCGTGAATTAACTCAAAATCATCTTGCTCGTTGTGCGATAAACTCATAGTTAAAATAAATCTGAATGTGAACCTGAACGAGCTAAAAAAAAGATATTTTTCTGATATTTTATCAATTAAAATCCAGTCTGACTCTATGTGGCAATCTCTATATCCTTTCCAATTACCTGTTAAAGCATGGTCGTTATATTTTGATTCTAGTTCTTCATTATACAGTAATTTTTCAATTACTATTTTTAGCTTTTCCAGATCTTTACCACGCTTTTGTCTTCGTTTGATGTCTTTCTTAAAACGATTTTCAAAAACAGGTGACAGCATTAAATACCTAATTCATTATAAAGTTCATTTTTATTCTTGCAAACTGTTAAGTTGCGTTTTTCTTCGATATTTTGAATTGTTTCTTGTGTTTCCTGATTAAAATCATTAATCCTATAATTTCCTTCTTCAATTCGCTTTTCTTTCTCAGCTTTTTGTAAAAATTCATGCAAATGTTTCTGTAGATATATTGCTAGAGTATTTTGTTGTTCTTCATTTAGCTGAGAAATTTGTTCAAAGGTTTCTTGTATTAATTTAGTCATGTGCTTGCTCTCTTTTCCATCATGGTTAATATTAACATTAACAAATGTTGGGGTTTCTCGCAATTCGCGAGCTTGAGACATAAAATTTTATCATAAGTAATTAATTTACGGTTAAGACTTTTTACATCTGCTAAGATAAAATTTAACGACTTACTACACTAATTGTTGAGCCAATCTATGTTAGAAGTTACATTATCAAAAGAACATCAAATTGTTATTCCTCAAGAAATTAGGGACACTTTAAATTTAAAAGCAGGACAAAAATTTTCCCTAATCATCAAAGGTGATTCAATTTCCCTAATTCCTAAGAAAACTTCCGTTGAATTTTTTAGAGGTATTTTAAAAGGAGCAAATACTGAGAATATTCGAGATCGTGATCAAAGAGTATGAAAGTGCTTGTAGATACTTGTGGCTGGATTGAATGGTTAACCGATGGAGTCTTAGCAGATAAATTCGCGGACTATCTAATTGAGCTTGACAGTCTTATCGTGCCAACTTCAATCCAGTATGAACTGCATAAATGGATTTGTCGTGAACAAAACGAGGTTTTAGCGATGGAAATTATTGCCTTAACTCAACAAGCTCAGGTTATTCCCTATAACTGAATCTTTAGCTTTACTTGCTTCTGAAGTATCTCAAAGATTTAAGTTAAGTTTTGCCGATGCAATTATTTATGCCACCGCACAACAAGAAAAAGCACTGCTAATTACATCAGATGACCATTTTGAAAATTTACCAAATGTTCAATATTTTTCTAAAAAAATCTGAGATTAATAGTTACTAATCATTAGTAATTAGTCATTAGTCTTTAGCCTATCTACCAATGACTAATTACCAATGACTAATGACTAACAAATGACTTGACTTCCAATACAGGGCCAATCATTGCTAAAGTCATTACATCGTCTCTGATTTCACCTTCTATGGTTACTTTAGCTTGAGCTTTGCATAACTCTGAGGGTGGATCCTTAAGTTCATAGGTTTCTCCACTTTCAGTAACTAAGGCCCAAGTACCAGCACCAAAGCCTTTTTTTTCGATTTTACCTGTAAAACTACTCATGCTAGTTGATTCTCTCCTTTACTGGCTAAATAGGCTAAACCAAAGCAAAGTAAGGCGTTACTTACTAGGAAAGAACGGGCGATACCTACGGTTTGCTTCGCCTACGCCCTTTTATCCCCTCAGCTTCCTTTTGCGATCGCCACTTTTCTCAAATAAGCGATACCTACGGTAGTAGTCTGTCAACTTTAATTTTGTGGGTAACAATTTTCTATATTCCTTTTAAAAAAGGGTTTTTAGCGTGAGACAACACACAATTTTAGTCTTGACAGACCAGTAGGCTTCGCCTACGCCTTTTCCTAAAACAATAAATGCGATCGCTCCTTCTATCAAATAAGCGATCGCCCTTTTTTCCCATAACAATTTTAATGCGATCGCTCTTTTTCCCATAACCAGAAATAAGCGATCGCCCTTTTTTCTCAATAATAATTAAAAAGCGATCGCCACTTCTATCAAATAAGCGATCGCCCTTTTTCCATAACAATTTTCATGCGATCGCCCTTTTTCCATAACAATTTTCATGCGATCGCCACTTCTATCAAATAAGCCATCGCCCTTTTCCCATAACAATTTTCATGCGATCGCCCTTTTTCCATAACAATTTTCCTGCGATCGCCACTTCTATCAAATAAGCCATCGCCCTTTTCCCATAACAATTTTCCTGCGATCTGCACAAGTAACTACAATATTTTTTTTTATATGGTGTTACCCCTTTTTTAATAATTGGTCATATTCTGCATGAGAACCAATCCAAAACCAGATCATCTCACCATTTTCTTCAATTGCCAATGCTCGATAGTGGATTCCAATCCGCACCGACCAAAACGGTCCCACCTTTTTCAAGTGCAGGGAAGGATACCGAGAATCCTGTTTAAGTAACTCATAGCACCGATCAGCTAGTTCTTGAATTTCATGGGGTAACTGTCTATAGTGATACCAGAAATCAGGGGTTGCACAATATTTCACAGGTCGGTACAACGTCCTTCTCTTAGATGTTGTAGTGCTTTTTCAGCCAGATGATCAAGCCTACCTGCTGCAACATCTTCTTCAAATTGCCGATCCCATCTTTCTGCATCGAATTTTGCAAACCAAACTCGAAAAGCAGCTAGTTCTTCTTTGGATAACTGACTTACAGCACGTTCAATTTCTTGTAATTTAGTCATACACTTATAGTAAGCTTAGGAATTTAGGAATATTCCTAATAGTTTATTATATTTTCATAAAGATGTGGAGAACTTCAGAAAAGTTTATGTTTAATATTAACATTGACAAATAATAAAAAGTGGCGTTGGGTTAAACGAGGTGAAACCCAACAAATCAATTAAGTAGGAGAAAAGGTAATGTTGGGTTTCGTTTCCACGGGCCCTACCTACACTCTTCGGCGAGCGCACTAATTTAGCAACGCCATAAAAAGTGGCGTTGGGTTAAACGAGGTGAAACCCAACAAATCAATTAAGTAGGAGAAAAGGTAATGTTGGGTTTCGTTTCCACGGGCCCTACCTACACTCTTCG
>Ga0114939_10003452_pt1 | contig 11064 bp, 12 predicted proteins | sample AshMeaCrysSpring_FD_87196 | JGI IMG/M metagenome (GOLD analysis project Ga0114939, IMG submission 87196) | Groundwater microbial communities from Big Spring, Nevada to study Microbial Dark Matter (Phase II) - Ash Meadows Crystal Spring | ecosystem: Environmental > Aquatic > Deep subsurface >... | reverse complement strand
GATAGCGATCGCTGCCTCACTACCTAAACCCATACCCCAATAATCGCGCTCTATAAGATAATTAATTTCTATATCATTTTTACTATCTTGATTTTTTTCTAAATTTTGGCCTACAGTATTCTCAATAAATTCTAAGCCACAGTGACCAATTAAGTTTTGGGTTATTTTATAAATAATTGCCCAACGACCAAAACCATATTTGTCCCAATGTTGGCAATATTTTTCTAACATAAGTTGAGTTTCTTCTCTACTTGCAGCTTGATTAAAAACACGATATTTCATTACTTCTGGGTCGTTATAAATCCGAGAAATGTTATCAATATCAGTTTCTTTTAGAGGTCGCATTACTAGTCTTCTAGTTTCAATTTTTAGTATCTTAAAATTTTGACGTGTCATTTTTTATTATAATTAGGACTTACGCAAAGGATAAATAGTCATTTTCAGTAAAAACTAGTTAACTCAAGCATATAGGAAGATTCTTCTCTTCAGTTCCTTCTTTTCACTCTCTAAGAGCGCGACTAATGAGATAAATTCCTTGTTTTGCGGCTATTCCTGATAATTTTACATTATAAATTTTTGCCAATCTAAGAGGATATTTGGAAAGTATCATTTTATGTCATGCTGAACATAAATCCTTCTGACGACCTACCCTTCGGGAACCCTCTTCGAGGGAACGTTACACAAGAAGCGCGTTAACGCAAACGTTTCAGTTCCTTCGCTTCTCAATAGACTCCACTCAGAATGACAATTTATACCTTGTTTGACTTTTCAAACATCTTCTAAGCGCTTTTAAAAACGAAGGCATCTAAAACACTATTATCTATTTATGAAATATTGATTAAATATTTATCACCTATTTATTTTTTTCGGAGTTAGTTTATCAATATTAGGTGCTTGGTAATTGGTCATTAAATCTAACAATAATTCTGGTTCCTTTGCTTCCAAAACCATACTTCTATAAGCTGGTTTAATAAATTTTTGTTCCATAACATTGTCAAAGAAACTAAGTAGTTGGTCATAAAAACTATCTATATTTAGTAAACCGATAGGCTTTTTATGTAAGCTTAATTGTGCCCAAGTTAAAATTTCACAAAATTCTTCTAAAGTACCATAACCTCCAGGCATAGCAATAAAGCCATCAGCTAAATCAGCCATTAAAGCTTTGCGTTCGTGCATAGAACTAACAATATATAATTCTGTTAAATGAGTATGGGCTATTTCCTTAGACTCTAAGAATTCTGGTATAACTCCTACAGCTTCTCCACCAACGGCTAAAACAGCATCAGCTATAGCACCCATTAGCCCAATATTTCCGCCACCATAAATTAAACCCAAACCTCTTTTTACAAGGGCTTTGCCCATATTTTCTGCTGCTTCCTTGTAAATAGGGCTAATACCCATAACAGAACCACAAAAGACACAAATACGCTTCATTAGTATCAACCTATTTCAAAATTTATACAAACACCCATTTTACCCTTGTTCACATTTAGACTTTATCTCTCTCAAAATTTTGAAATAATGACCCGATTAGGGCAAATGCAAACTTTTTTACTATTTAAAGCTAACTTGCCATAGGACAAAATAGTGATTATAATTACTTTTATTAAGATTTTACTTAAGTAAATATACTTGATAATGAGTCTTCTTATGACCTGAGTTTGCGATAAATTTAAATAAATATGGCGAATTTAAGCAATATAATTGAAATCTCTGAAATTACTAATTATACTCATGCTTTTATATAGGAAAGAATCTATAGGTAGTTTAAAAATTTTACTTATGGCATCAGATTAGCAATATATTAAAAATTGTGTCACATTGATAAGATAACTACTTGCTTTTATTCATTGCAAAAGCCTAATCTTTGTAAACCGCCCGTAATAAACTGCAATTACAAGCCATGACTTTCTTGACATTTATTCTGTTAATAGCTGGACTAGTATTATTAGTAATTGGTGCGGAAGCCCTTGTGCGTGGGGCTTCCAAGCTAGCGGCAATCGCAGGAATATCACCTTTAATTATTGGGTTGACTATTGTTGCCTATGGGACGAGTGCCCCTGAAATGGCGGTGAGTGTAATGTCATGCCTATCAGGAAAAGTTGATATTGCTGTAGGAAATGTAGTTGGGAGTAATATATTTAACATCTTATTTATTTTAGGTATCTCATCTATTGTTGCGCCGTTAATTGTAGCCCAGCAGTTAATTCGATTGGATGTTCCAATTATGATTGGGGTATCTGTCTTAATGTTTGTGTCTGGGCTTGATGGTAAAATTAGCAGAGTCGATGGAAGTATTTTATTTATTGGTGGATTAGTTTACACTGGATACCTTATTTATCAAAGTCGAAAAAATCCGGAAGCAGCCCAGGAAGAGTTTTCTGAGTATACGAATACGGAAGAGCGATCGCCTAAAGTATTGTTGATGAGTGTGGGTTACATTATTGTAGGCTTAGTACTATTGGTACAAGGTTCTCGTTGGTTAGTTGATTCATCAATTGAAATTGCAAAAGCTTTAGGTTTAAGTGAATTATTAATTGGATTAACAATAGTATCTGCTGGGACTTCTTTACCTGAACTAGCCACTTCTGTCGTTGCTAGCATGAAGGGTGAACGTGATATTGCCGTAGGCAACGTGGTAGGCAGTAATATCTTTAATATTCTTTCAGTATTAGGTTTATCTGGCTTCGTGTCCCCCGATGGCATCACAGTTTCTGCTTCTATTATTTCTTTTGATGCCCCAGTAATGATAGCCGTAGCAGCAGCTTGTTTGCCAATTTTTATTACAGGTAATTTGATTACCCGCACAGAAGGCATTCTATTTATGGGTTATTATGTTGCCTACACAATTTACCTTGTTTTAGACAGCACAAAGAACTTAAATTTACCAATGTTTAATAACGTGATGTTGATGCTGATAATTCCAGTCACGGCTATTTTGCTTGGTATTGCCACATGGCGCGATATCAAATCAGGGCGTCGTCAGCGAGTTAGTTAGGTATCTTCCGGAAAGAATATAAAAAGCCTTATATAATCAAGGTGAATATCTCCAGTATCGAAGATGTGTATTGACTTTAACTCACAAAAAGTGGAGAGCGCTTAGTAGTTGGGCGAAGCCCAACTTACTAAATAACTTTATTTTTACATAGTTTGGTTTCCCAATCGCCTATCTAGTTACTTGGTTTTAAACCTTGCTAGTGTCTGATTGAGGCACAACTTGTTCAATTTCTACAGAAAACCCACCAACACGCCAACTATCTACAACATCTTTAATTAAGCTAGCAATGGGGATAGCTATTAATAATCCTAAAATACCTCCTAATTTTGCCCCAATTAATAAAGAAATCACTACCCACACAGGATTTAATCCTGTTAAATTTCCTAAAATACGAGGAGATATAAAGTTTGAGTTAATCTGGTCAATAGCTGCCGCCACAGCTGCGGCTTCTAGTCCCAACCAAAAATTTTGCAATGCCATCAATAAACTCACAATGGCAATTCCGATTCCCGTGCCAAAGGGGAAAATAGAAGCAAATCCAATCACTAAACCAAATAATAAAGCTAAGGGGACACCTAAAGCTATAAAAGCTAAGGTAACAGCGACACCTAATACCGCCCCTAAGGAAGCTTGCCCAACAAAATAATTATGAAAATCTTCCTTGACTAATTGTCTGATGGGGGTGGCGATATGGGGAGGAAGCCAAGAGTAAATGCCATCCCATAGACTTTGGCCGTTTAAAACCAAATATATTGTTAGCACAACTGCCAGTAGTACATTAACTACTGAACTAATAGTATCAACAGCAAAGCTTAAAATTCGGCCAGTAAAAGACTGTAATTGACTAGATAATTTTTCTAAAATTTGGGCTACAACACCACTTAAATTGACTGGTAACTGTTGGGTTGATGCCCAATTCTGAAATGCTTGTAATTGTTGGGTTCCAGAATCAATCCAATAGGGCAGAATATTTGCTAGTTCATTGAGTTGTTGTATTATTATTGGCAATAATGTAGTACCCAATGCGACGAGTAGAATTATTGTTAATAGTAGTACGCCAACTATTGCAAGATTACGGTTTATTCCTTGCTTTTGCACAAACTGAATAGGGTAGTCTAAAACAAAAGCTAGTAACGCCGCAGCGATAAATACACTAACCAATGGTTGAAAATAGTCTAGGACTTTAATTAGTACCCAACCATTAAGAATTGCGAGGGGAAATGCTAATCCAAAAGTTATCCAACGGGGTAGTCTGTTTACTGATTCCATCATGGGTGCTTTGGTTTATCGTCCTGTTAAGAACATCTTTTTAGGATGATAATGCACGGGAAGGCACATCCTAACAGTTGGCTATAGCCTAGGCGCAAAGGAGTTAAGAATTTATTTGTGTCGATGGGCAGCTATAGTTCGGTATATGGTGCGGTATTGATAAAATCTAATAGTATTTTTTTATGGACGGGGGTAAGCGATCGCACTTCTCCTGCGGCATCGGAATAAAACTCGCCTTTTTTGATATCCTCTATTCCCAACAATCCCATATCCCAACCTTCATTAAGTACTAATTTGTTCAAATCTACAGTTAATGGGGCTGAAAAAACATGACGAAAGATTTTTTCATCAGTATAATCACCAAATTTAGAAAATGTTGGTGGTAAAATATAACCTATTTCTTCTAAAACTTCTCTTTGCACGGCAACTTCTGGAGTTTCCCCAGGCTCAATATGTCCGCCAAAAAACGCCCAATATCCGGGAAATATTATAGTCGGTATATTATCCCGTAATTGCATTAAAAACTTATCATCTTGATAGAGAATAGCGATGGCGACATGTTTAAGGTGGTTATTCATCAAAATGTAGTTAATAAGTTCTATTTACTTAATTTTACTTACTTTGTTTATATTCTATTTGTTCCAATTCTTCTATATATATTTCCCCTAAATCTTTACCTCCCAATGGTATGCTTCTATAGCGAATTTTACCTTTAATTTTAATATAACTTTGGTTTTGGACATTATTTTGCTTACTTAAAACCCAGATTTTACCTGTGGAGTCATTAATTTGATAAAGTTGACTTTTTTGTAAAAGAGGGGCTAACTTTTCCACCTTTCCTTGAAGGTAAATAGTAGAGTTATCTTGTTTTTGTGTAATATCACTAATCTTACTAGTATCAGAAAAAGCATTAAGACCTAATTGAGTCCCACTACTACAACTATAAAGCCCTATTGAAAAAACTAACATGGTTAAAACTGTTAGGGGAGGTAGTAAGGCTTTAGGCTTATAGTGCCATCTATCCAGCGTGGGGGTAGAATTAGTTTTCAGGTTATTATTCACAGATTCCCCTAGTGGCGTAATAGTAAATTGTAGGAGCGCATTTTTACACAACTACTTGCTTTATGGCAAGTTAATATTTAATGTTTTATTGATACAATATCTCTCCTTATCAAAAACTTATGGAGTTGATTATTCTTAGATACCTGTAATCTGGGAAGATAAATACAGTAAATATGATGATTTTGCTGTTTTACGCTCATCGAAAACGGCAGTATCATGCCTCTGGGTAATTTTGCGAGCATCTAATGACGATAAAAACAGCTAAGATTCTTGATGGTAAAGCTAAATCTGAAAAAATCTATCAAGGGCTAATTCAAACAATTACTGCTAATCAAGGCAGAATAGGGCGCCCGCCAGGTTTAGCTGTATTAATGGTTGGTGATAACCCGGCATCTGCGGCCTATGTACGTGGAAAAGAAAAAGCTTGTACTAAGGTAGGAATAGCTTCCTTTGGTAAACATTTTCCTAAGGAAGCTAATCAGGAGGAATTAATAGAGGTAATTCATTCTCTAAACCAAGATGAGCGAGTTGATGGTATTTTGGTGCAATTACCTTTACCAGAACATTTAGATGGGATCGCCTTATTACATGAAATTCTCCCAGAGAAAGATGCAGACGGGTTACATCCACTTAATTTAGGTAAACTGCTGAGGGGAGAAAATGGTTTGCGTAGTTGTACTCCTGCTGGAGTCATGCAACTTTTAGATGAATATGACATTTCGTTACGTGGTAAACAAGCGGTTGTCGTAGGACGTAGTATTTTGGTTGGCAAGCCCTTAGCATTAATGCTATTAGAAGCTGATGCCACAGTTACCATTGCTCATTCTCGTTCCCATAACCTTAAATCTATTGCCCAGTCTGCTGATATTCTCATTGCGGCGGTAGGTCGTCAAGGACTAATTACGGCTGATATGGTCAAACCTGGTGCTGTTGTGATAGATGTGGGAATAAATCGTATCACTGATGCAAGTGGTAACAGTCGCTTGGTTGGTGATGTCGATTTTGATGGTGTAAAGAATATTGCTGATTTTTTGACCCCTGTTCCCGGAGGAGTTGGGGCAATGACTGTGGCAATTTTATTGCAAAATACTGTTTTCAGTTATTTGCAAACAAATCAATGAATGACAAGTCGAGGTGTAGGGGAGTGGGGGAGGTAGAGGGGTAGGGGAAGTAGGGGTGTAGGCAAGGTAGATAAGGAAACAAATACTTTTAGGACTTACGCAAGATTCATGGAATAAGGTCACCGCAAAGGCACGAAGAACACGAAGAAATGAGGATTTGAGGTATTTTTTGCGTAAGTCCTGACTTTCTCTTTTCCCAACAACCTTACCTACCCTACCTCCCCTACTCCTCTACCTCACCCACCCTTTATTTTGCCCCTTATTTTGTTATATAAACTTACATTGATTGTAAGGACACCTGTACACCGTAAAATTGTTACGTAAATGACAAAACTAGAAGGATTTTAGGAATGGTAGCAGCGCAAAACCGACCAAAACCGGCAGAAATTTCCTTTGACCTCAAAGCATATCTCAAAGAAAGGCAAAGATTATGTGAAGTAGCATTGGATAATTCCATAACAGTACGTTATCCAGAAAAGATTTACGAAGCGATGCGTTACTCGTTGCTAGCTGGAGGTAAGCGTCTGCGCCCAATTCTATGCATTGCCACCAGTGAAATGTTAGGCGGTACTATTGATATGGCAATGCCTACAGCTTGTGCCTTAGAGATGGTTCATACCATGTCCTTAATTCATGATGACCTCCCGGCAATGGATAATGATGATTATCGTCGCGGTAAGTTAACTAACCATAAGGTATATGGTGAGGATATTGCTATTTTGGCTGGTGATGCTTTATTAACCTATGCCTTTGAGTTTATTGCTGCTGAAACTAAAAATGTCCCGAATGATAGGATATTACAAGTTATTATCCGTCTAGGACAAGCCTTTGGCGCTGGAGGTCTTGTGGGTGGTCAGGTGGTAGATTTAGAGTGTGAAGGTCAGTCACAGATGACGCCAGAAACACTAAATTTTATTCATCGTCATAAAACAGGTGCCTTACTAGAAGCTTGTGTTATCTGTGGTGCAATTTTAGCCGGCGCCAAGGGCGATGATTTACAGCGTTTATCTCGCTACTCGGAAAATATTGGTTTAGCTTTCCAAATAGTTGATGATATTTTGGATATTACAGCTACTACCGAGGAATTAGGAAAAACTGCAGGAAAGGATTTAACGGCAGATAAACTCACTTTTCCCAAACTATGGGGTATAGAAGAGTCTCGTAACAAAGCTAACTTGTTAATTGAGGAGGCTTGTGAAATATTAAAACCTTATGATGAAAAAGCTTTACCTCTAATGGGAATCGCTCAATTTATCACGAGCCGTAAGAATTAATGCTAATCGCTATTAGCCATTTGCTGTTATCGCCATTAGCTAATAGCTATTAGCTATTGTTATGAAAATATTCGCCGCTAATATTTATTTACAAATACGATAATTACCATGCAGAATATTGGCGACATTTTTGACAATCGCGTATTACTGGTTGCTTTAATTGCTTGTTTAGTAGCCCAAGCTTTAAAGCTGATTATAAGCCTCATAAAAAATCGTAAATTTAGTGTCAGCGTATTAGTTACAGCGGGAGGAATGCCTAGTGCCCATTCAGCCCTGGTAACAGCTTTGGCTACTGGTGTTGGTCAAAGTCTTGGTTGGGCTAGTCCTGATTTTGGTGTAGCGATGGTCTTTGCGATTATTGTAATGTATGATGCCGCAGGCGTTCGTCAAGCGGCAGGCAAACAAGCGAGAATTCTCAACCAAATGATAGATGAGTTATTTGATGAAAAGCATGAATTTAGCCAAGACCGTCTCAAGGAGTTATTAGGACATACTCCGGTACAGGTAATAGTTGGTTCTATTTTAGGGGTGACTATTTCTTGGTTAGCCAGGTCGGCATATTAGGCTAATTGAAGACTGGGTAATGGCTAATTGCTGACCTGGCTGATGGAAGACAGGCTGATTGCTAAGGGACTTGCTGGTAAAAATATCTTGTTTATTTGCTCTGGTGCTTTAGGCTGGGGTATTTGTACTGGGTTAGCGATCGCTCCCTTACCACACCCTTGTCTAAGTCTTAAATTTAGTATCTCGCAATACTCCCAAAAAAAGTTTTTCTATTCATTCGATACTTTTACGAGTTATAACTAGCAATTAGCCTGTCTTCAAGAGCGCAATTAGCCCTTAACTATTTCACATTTTCCCGTAACATTACAACCCTGCGACTGTCAACGATAATGACATTAAAACCCTTATCGCTATAAGCTTCTAAAGCTTGAGAGGCATTTTTCAGACTAGTGGTATATAGCCCCAATAGGTAAGGGCGTTGTCCATAGGAGACTAAACCAACTTGACTATCTAAAACCTCGCTCACTTGTCCTACTAATTCAGGACGATTTTGATAATCAACTAATACTGCATAACCTGAACCCAATGGCTGAGGATTAAAACTAATCTCTGATGTTCTGGGATTTTGACCTCTGGGGTTTTGTCGTGGTTCTACTGTTTGTCGTGATGCTGGTGTTGCAGCTTGTGCTGCTTGTTCCCCGGCTTCAGGAGGACGTGTGGTAATAATACCTTGTAAACCAACAATAGTATTTACATACTTAGCCCAGCGATTAGCATCATCTACATTTCCAAAAGCTCCAATGCGGGTAACGGTGTTATCAATATATCTACATACACTGCTGTTTATCTGTGAAGGTAAAGCACGACGGAGTTGGTTTTGATTATCTGTCGTGGGACTTATCACCAGTAGAATATACTCGCCTACATTTGGTGGTTGGCAGGCAGGAATCTTTTCTTGACCAGTAGCGGAATTAATACCGCCTACCAAAGTAGCGATCGCTAAAACTAAAGCACCTGGTAAGGTTTTAAACTTTTTAAAAAAACGGTTGTACATGGATTTTCTTGTCGTAAAAGATACCATGAAGAATAACTTGTCCCCAGCAGAATCGGGAAAAATACAAAGAGTTGCCTGATTGTAATGCCCAACTGTAATGCCAGATGGTTAGCAGTTAAAGCTCAAGCTACCGTAGTCAAAGACGCAAGGGGGTTAGGAATTGTTTCCGAAGTAGCCTGAAATTCCCCGGTAAACACGTACTCCAAACGTAGCTTTAACCATGTAATAAAACTGAGATTGGTAGAAATCACAGCCACAGATGGCTGGGGAATTTTAGCTTTAATGGCACCCATTTCTGGTGCCTCAAGGAAAGCTGGTTGCTTCACTAACCAAAAATCAATTTCCTTTTCTTGTTCGTGATAATACCGAGTACGTTCTTTTAGTACCTCAGCAAAGGGTTCATCCACCAACAAAAATTTTTCAGAAGCCAAAACGTAATAGTAAGTTGTCATTTTTGAATCCTTTATAATTTTTTGTAATTAGAGGTTAATTATTTTTCCAGGGAAGACCGGTATTTAAAAGCTAATAACCATTGAGTATGACTTGTTTCATCTCTCTGACAGCTCTTTCCATACCTACTAATGCTGCGCGACTAATGATAGTGTGACCTATATTTAATTCTTCCATACCGGGCAGACAAGCTACAGGGTAAACATTCCAATAAGTAAGTCCGTGACCAGCATTAACACGTAATCCAGCTTTAATAGCTTGTCCACAGCCCTCAGCTAAAAGATTTAATTCCTGTTTTTGTGTCGCTTCATCTTTAGCTTCTGCGTAGGTACCAGTATGTAACTCAATAAATTTTGCCTCTACTTTTGCAGAAGCTTCAATTTGAGAGGAATCAGCATCAATAAATAAACTGACTGGAATTCCAGCAGATTGTAATTTACTTACAACTTCACCAATTCTAGTAATTTGTCCTGCAATATCTAAACCTCCTTCGGTAGTGACTTCTTCACGCTTTTCTGGGACAAGAGTCACATAATCAGGTTTGATATCTAAGGCAATGCCAAGCATTTCATCTGTTGCGGCCATTTCTAAATTTAAGTGCGATCGCACTGTTTGGCGTAACAAACGCACATCCCGATCTTGGATATGGCGTCTATCTTCCCGTAAATGTACTGTAATTCCATCCGCACCAGCCAACTCAGCCAGCACTGCTGCCACAACTGGGTCAGGTTCAACAGTGCGCCGTGCTTGCCGAATGGTGGCGATATGGTCAATATTAACCCCAAGTGTAGGCAACCCTTTTCTCTCCTATCCACATTCCACAGATGTTAATTTTACAGGAAATGGGTAGCCAGTCGCGAAAATATTGGAATAAAAAGAAAAATTCAAAACTTGATATCATGTCAATATTTTTATTCAGTTATGCACTTATATAATCAAAGAATTAAATAAAAATCCTTTAGGACTGTCATTCTATTGGCATTAAGCGAAGCTTATTAACTTTTAAATAGGGCATCGAAAGCCTTATTAAAGGCAAAATAAAAGAGAACTTGTGGAACAGGCTTTCCAAGCCTGTTTGTTTTAGCCAAATAAAACTTACAGGCGTACAAGCGTACAAGCGTACAGGCGTACAGGCGGGACGCCTGTTCCACGGGATGAAAATATACATTTATTAATTTAATTTTAAATCTGATTACTCAGTTTGCATTTGTTGTTTTAAAACATCAATTTGGGAAATAATACTTTTATCCATTCCGCCAATTTCCTCTGTTCTCATCCAATGCATCATAGAGGAAAGAAACAACTCCTTCATATAAGCAAAGGAAAACCCTT
>Ga0114939_10003451_pt1 | contig 11067 bp, 11 predicted proteins | sample AshMeaCrysSpring_FD_87196 | JGI IMG/M metagenome (GOLD analysis project Ga0114939, IMG submission 87196) | Groundwater microbial communities from Big Spring, Nevada to study Microbial Dark Matter (Phase II) - Ash Meadows Crystal Spring | ecosystem: Environmental > Aquatic > Deep subsurface >... | reverse complement strand
GGCGGTAATAGCGCCGTGGAAGAGGCGCTATTTTTAGCCAATATCGCTACCCACGTCACGCTCGTGCATCGCCGTGACCGGTTGCGTTCGGAAAAGATCATGATCGACCGGGTAATGGAGCGGGTCGCGGTCGGAAAAATTACCGTCGAATGGAATAGCGAATTGGAAGAAGTCCTGGGTGATAAAAGCGGCGTCATCGGAATCCGCCTAAAAAATCGCCGGCACGGCACGACTAAGGATATCCCCCTGCAGGGCGTATTTATCGCCATCGGGCACTCCCCCAACGCGGAGATCTTCGCCGGACAATTAGAATTAACTCAGGGATACATTAAGGTGCAAGGCGGACGCGACGGTAACGCCACTGCAACCAGCGTCCCCGGGGTGTTTGCCGCCGGCGATGTCGCCGATCATATCTACCGCCAAGCGATTACCTCGGCCGCCTCGGGGTGTATGGCCGCCCTCGATGCTGAAAAATACCTCGACGCCCTGACCGGCAGTTAAATGCCTCTCCCCCCCGCAATTTTTTTGATGGGACCAACCGCCGCGGGGAAGACCGAGTTAGCGCTGGAATTGGTTAAAAACCTACCGGTAGCGATTATCAGCGTTGATTCGACAATGGTTTATCGCGGCATGGACATCGGTAGCTCCAAGCCCGCGCGCAGGTTGCGCCAAGCTGTCCCCCACCGACTGATTGATATCCTTGACCCCGCCGAGAGCTATTCCGCAGCGCGTTTCCGCGAAGACGCCCTGCGGGAGATGGCGTCGATCACCGCCGCTGGGCAAATCCCCCTCTTGGTTGGCGGCACCGGGCTGTATTTCCGCGCACTAGAACGGGGGCTCGCGCCGCTCCCGGATGCGAATCCAGCGGTGAGGTGCCGGATATCCCAAGAGGCCAAAATAGGGGGGTGGGGGATGCTCCATGCGCGCCTCGCGACGCTCGACCCGCCCCTTGCCGCCCGCATCCACCCCAATGACCCGCAACGCATCCAGCGCGCCCTGGAGATCATTGAATTAACCGGTCGCCCGATTACGGAGATCTTTGCCGCTACTACCGCCGCCCTCCTGCCTTATCGGGTGCTAAAATTGGCGGTTTCTCCCAGAGAGCGTGCTATTTTGCACCAGCGCATCGCCACCCGTTTTTCCCGAATGTTGGCCGAGGGTTTGGTTAGCGAGGTCGAACTCCTTTACAATAGGCCTGACTTAGGACTGCATTGTCCGGCGGTGCGGGCTGTTGGCTATCGCCAAATCTGGGAATATCTTGCGGGAAAGCTGGATTATCTCACCATGCAGGATCAGGCAATTGTTGCTACCCGACAATTAGCCCGCCGGCAATTAACCTGGTTACGGACTGAATCCGCGGTTCAGTGGATAAATACCCAGGCACCAGATTATACAAAACAAGCGTTACAATACTGTTCGTCGCACCTAATCAATTCGGAGTATCATAATTATGAGTAAGGGACAATCTTTGCAAGACCCATATCTGAATATCCTGCGCAAGGAACGGGTACCAGTGGCAATTTATCTCGTCAATGGAATTAAATTGCAGGGCCATATCGAGGCGTTCGATCAATTCGCAGTTCTACTAAAAAATTCCGTAAATCAAATGATCTATAAGCACGCAATTTCAACTATCGTCCCGACACGAAACATCCATATTCCTCACTCCGAAGAGAATAACGCTTCGGATTCTAATGCGGATTGATTAGGGAGTGGAGAGCGATGGCGTGGAATGAATCCGGTGGATCGCAAGGGCGTGACCCGTGGAGTGGACGGCAAAATAACAATGATCAAGGCCCCCCCGATCTCGATGAAGTCGTCCGGAAAATGCAGGAAAGTCTCGGCGGGCTATTTCGCAGTGATAAATATCGTAACCCTAATAATTACTCGGGGAAATTATTCTTCGGCCTATTTATTGTCTTGGTAATATGGTTGCTAAGCGGAATTTATGTAGTTGACCAAGCCGAGCGTGGGGTCGTATTGCGTTTTGGCCGCTATAGCGTAACGACCCTCCCGGGATTACGCTGGCACTGGCCGTATCCAATTGAATCGGTACAGATCGTCAATACCGAACAAATCCGTAATCTCGAGATCGGTTATCGGAGCACCACTTTGGGACATCAACCCATGGGCTCGGTTCCCGCTGAGTCACTAATGCTTACCCAAGACGAAAATATTATCGATATTAAATTCGCTGTGCAGTATCTAATTAAAGATGCCCGCGATTTTTTATATAACGTCAAAGAACCTGCCGCAACTTTACAACAAGTTACTGAAAGTGCCGTCCGTGAAGTCATCGGTAAAAGTAAAATGGATTTCGTGTTAACTGAAGGCCGAGGCGAAATTGTGGATCGGGCGCGGAGTTTGATCCAGGAAATACTCGACCGTTATCAGACCGGGATTCACGTTACGACTGTCAATATGCAAGACGCTCAACCACCGGAAGAGGTGCAAGCATCCTTTGCCGATGCAGTAAAGGCTCGCGAGGATGAGCAGCGCCTCAAAAATGAAGCCGAGACCTATTCAAATGATATTCTCCCCAAGGCGCGTGGTGCCGCCGCTCGACAATTAGAAGAGGCCAACGGCTATCGGTCGCGAGTAGTTGCTACCGCTGAAGGAGAATCAAATCGGTTTCTGAAGGTATTGCAAGAATATGAAAAAGCGCCCGAGATCACCCGCGAACGCCTATATTTGGAAGGATTAGAAGATATCCTCGCGGTGAATACCAAGGTTCTCCTTGGGAGTGACAATAATAATCTCTTTTATTTTCCCTTAGATCAATTACTCGGCGGACATGCGCCCGGTCACGTAGATTCTTTAGCGCCAATAATTAGTCCCGAAAATAGCGCTCCCCCGTCGGGTCCTAGCCTCCGAAATCGCCAAGATTTACGTAATCGCGGAGAACGTTAACATGGGATATGTGAAAAGTATCGTCGCGATAATTATCTTTACGCTAGGGATAGTGGTCTTCTTCTGCTTATTTACCGTACAAGAATGGCAACGGGTCTTGGTATTACAATTCGGGGAAGTGCAACAGGCAATTACCGAACCGGGGCTATATTTCAAAATCCCAGTGATCCAAAACGTCTATTATTTTGACGGGAGGATTTTAAGCCTGGATGCCGAGCCGGAGCGCTATCTTACCAGTGAAAAAAAGAACGTCATTGTCGATTCGTTTGTTAAATGGCGAATTGCGGACGTGCAACGTTATTACACCGCTGTCGGCGGCGACGAAACCGCTGCGAATATCCGCCTTTTACAAATTATTAAAGATGGCCTGCGCGGTGAATTCGGCAAACGTACAATTCAGGATGTAGTATCGGGCGAGCGGACCCAATTTATGGAGGTACTCTCGACCGAGGCGAGCAAAGTCGCTCAAGGATTTGGAATTGAAGTCGTCGATATGCGCATTAAACGAATTGATTTGCCCCGGGAAGTCAGTAGCTCGGTATATCGGCGCATGGAGGCGGAACGCGAACGGGTCGCAAAAGAATTGCGCTCGCGCGGCGCCGAGGCCGCTGAGCGAATTCGCGCCGACGCCGACCGCCAACGCGAAGTAATTCTCGCCGAGGCGTTTCGCGATGCCGAACAGCTGCGCGGTGAAGGCGATGCCGCTGCGACTGAAATCTACGCCCGCGCTTATGGGCGAAATCAGGACTTCTTCAATTTCTATCGGACGTTGTCTGCCTATCGGACCGCGTTCAAAGGCCGAGATGTATTGATCCTGTCCCCGAAGACTATGCCGTTCTTCAGATTTCTCCAGGAACCTCAAGGAAAAACCCCGCCATGACGTGGCTACTACCCGAGGGCGTGGAGGAGCTACTGCCGGCCCGGGCGCGCCAATTAGAGCAGTTCCGCCGTCGAATCGCCGACCTGTTTGATTCCTGGGGATATGACCTGGTGGTCCCCCCGCTGGTCGAGTACTTCGACTCGCTGGTCAGCGACCTCGGCGAAGATTTAGCGCGCCATACCTTCAAATTCCTCGACCCGTTGAGCGGGCGTCTGCTCGGGATTCGAGCCGACATGACCCCGCAGGTGGCGCGGATCGCCGCCCATCGCCTGCAGGGTACCACCCCAGTACGGCTCTGTTACCTGGGACCCGTACTACGCACCGCCCCGGCCTGCATCGGGGGGCTACGCAACCCCTTCCAGGTCGGTGCCGAGCTGTATGGTGACCCCAGCGCTGCCGGTGATTTGGAAATCATCACCCTGATGCTCGAGACCCTGGCGCTACTTGGCCTTTCGGAACCACACCTCTCTTTGGGACACGTCGGTTTTTATCGCGGATTGATCCGCAACGCCGCGCTCCCCCGCGCAACTGAAGAAACTCTCTTCGACGCTCTGCAGCGTAAGGCACTCCCGGAACTAGACGAATTGGTCGATTCGCTGGATATTCCCGCCGAAATCCGCTCCCAATTGCGGGAATTGCCGCGCCTTCATGGTGGAATCGAAATCCTCGAACGCGCCCGGGAGGTACTCGCCGCCACTGACGAGGTCCGCAACGCGCTCGCAACACTCCAATCCCTAGCCGCACAGTTGACTTCACGGTGTGCGCTCTATTTTGACCTCGGCGAACTCCGGGGTTATACCTATCACACCGGTGTGGTTTTTGCGGCCTATGCACCCGGACAAGGACGGGCGTTATCCCAGGGCGGACGTTACGACGGCATGGGAGAGTCCCGTTTTGCGACCGGTTTCTCCTTAGATTTGAAGGCATTACTCCCCATTGCGGCTGAAAAATTCCTACCTTGATGGGTTTTTAACAGTCATAGGAGTTACGCAGTTGAGTTATAACTGATTGGTTTAGTTGGAAAGCCATAAGACAGATTTCTTCCGTAACCGATTGAAAATGTTAAATGTATTTTTCAACTGCGTAACTCCTGGTTCGTTTAGAACGTTATTTCTATCGAACGGGAATTAGCATGATGGAAGCTAAAAATAAAATCATCCGCAATGCGGTGCGATTTTATTTGTCTGCGCCACTGTATAACTTGCCCGCAACTGCGTAACTCCTGTTTGTACCGAGAAAAAACCATGGACAAACGCCTCCTCGAAATTTTAGTCTGCCCGATTTGTAAAGGCGCCTTGCAATATATTGCCGAAACCAGCGAATTAATCTGCAACTCCGATCAAATCGCCTATCCGATCCGCAACAATATTCCGGTAATGTTAGAAGAAGAAGCCCGGCGTCTATCCGTAAGTGAAACAAATTAACCTTTTGATATAAATGCGGTGCCTAAAGAAATGAATGCTTGGTGGCAAACACTGTCGTCCCGCGAACGAATCGTATTAATCAGCGCGGCGAGTGTAATTACCCTTGTGGTATTTTTCCTGGGAATTTGGGAACCGCTAACCAAAAAAGTAAATATCTTGCGTCAAACAGTCGCTGAAGAGCGCAAACAAGCCGCTTGGATGGAACAAGCCGCGCTCGAGGTGCGTGCCCGTCAGGGCAAAGATGCGAAAAAGAAATCCACTGGTGAATCGTTATTGACCGTAATTGACCGGAGTGCTCGCAAGGCGGGAATGGGGGCAAATCTAAATCGAATTGAACCCGAGGGTAAAGATAAAGTCCGGTTGTGGTTGAATAATATTTCTTTTGAGACAATTATTTCTTGGTTGGTAGAATTGAATCAATTCGAGCGGATTATCTCAGAAAGCGTCGTCGCTGACCGTCAAAGTACACCCGGACGGATTAATGCCCGTTTAGTATTAATGGCCGAAAGTAATTAACTGGTGACAATATGCAAGGACTCAAGCAAATCTTTATTGGTTTAATCTTTAGTGTGGCGATATTGCCAGGTGTGGCGATAACTGCGCCGTTAATTCAATCCCAGCAATTACCACCAATAAACGCAACCTTGACCCCGCCATTACGCGATATTAATCCAACTAATTTATCGATCCAACCGCGGCGGATAATTCCCTTACGTCGCCAGCGCAATGCCTCTCCATTTACATTAAGCCCACCACCACGTGATTTAATCCAACAAATCGCACCGGTAACTTTAATGAAGCCGCCGCTTCTAAGTTTTGAGGGGCTGAAAGGTAAAGATAACGATGATATTTTTGGAACTCCCAGCGTCCCGCCAGATGTCAATGGTGATATTGGCCCGCGTCATTATGTCCAAATGGTGAATACGCTCTTGCAAGTTTTTGACAAACAGACCGGCGCTAAATTAACAAAGGCACTTAAACTAAGCAGCATTTTTGCCGCTGCTGGTAAAACTGGCCCGTGTGCTAAATATGATGATGGTGATCCAATTGTGCTTTATGATGAATTAGCTGACCGCTGGCTATTAAGTCAATTCGCCTCAAATTACAACAAATGGGATATAGCGGTTGCGCCGCATTATGAGTGTATTGCTATTTCGCAAACCAATGACCCCACCGGCGCATATTATCTTTATGCCCATATTATGCCAAATAAATTTTTTGGCGATTATCCCAAATTTGGCGTTGGGACGATGGCGTATTATTTGACAGTAGTGCAGTACGATAAAAATGACGAGTATGCTGGTGTAGGCATATTTGCATTCGATCGGGAAAAAATGCTCCATGGACAACCAGTTACAGTCAATTATCATGATTTAGGAGAGATGTTAGAATTATCTTCGTTATTACCTGCGGATTTAGATGGAGAGGCACCACTACCTGACCTCCCGCATTATGTGCTCGGATTTAATACTAATCGAACTTTTATGCCGAAAAATCAAATCCGCATTTTTGAGATACGTCCCGATTTTAGTAGCACTGATATTTCCCATACAATTCAAGAACAAAAGGTTGTTGCTGTTCAATCCTTTAATCCCAATGTGTGTAATAGTTATAATATGGCCTGTATTCCTCAAGCTAAGGTGCGGCAGAAATTAGATTCGCTCAGTGATCGACCGTTATATCGTCTTCAGTATCGCCATTTTGTAGATAATTGTCCGGTAGATAAAAATCTATCGAGTTGCGTTACTCTGACTTTTAATCACACCGTGCGGGCTAATACCGACGGAATAAATCGGAGCGGGGTGCGCTGGTATATTCTTACGATGCCATTGGATGGTGATCAATTTCAAGTTGCGCATCAGGGGACTTTTTCTCCGGATAAGCATTTTCGCTGGATGGGTAGTGCGGCGCTTAATCGAAAAGGCGACCTCGCACTTGGTTATAGTATTTCCAGTAGCGAATTACACCCAACTATTGGTTATGCCGGGCGTTTTGCGAATGATCCACTAAATACTATTACCCAAGAACGAATTTTAAGTTTAGGAAAAGGCTCCCAAACCGCTAAAGGTGACCGCTGGGGTGATTATACAATGATGGCAGTGGACCCCATTGATGGTTGCACTTTTTGGTATTCAAACCAATATTATCGTGATAATGAAGACGGCTATAACTGGTATTGGCGAAGCCGCATCTTTAGTTTTAAGCTCTCATCGAATTGCGATTAGTGGATAAATGTCTGGATTAATTCCGCAACCATTTATTGACGATTTAGTCCAGCGCGTTGACCTAGTAGAGATTATTCATGCGCGGGTTCCGCTAAAAAAATCTGGTAGTAGTTACGTTGCGCTGTGCCCATTTCACCAAGAAAAAATCCCGTCGTTTCACGTCCACCCAGAAAAACAATTCTATTATTGCTTCGGATGTGGCGCACACGGTGATGCGCTATCGTTTTTATCAGAATACGAACATCTGCCATTTCCCGATGCAGTCGAAGAATTGGCGCGCACCGTGGGAATTGCGGTTCCCCGAACCGGAGGAAACCTTCCCGCAAGAAATCCCGCTGCCCAAAATAATCTCTATGAATGGCTTGAGGCAGCGGCGCGTTATTATCAGCAGGTATTAACAGAATCGCCAGTAGGGCAAATAGCGCGGGAATATCTTGCGCGGCGGGGATTAAATCAAGAAACTATCCGTCAATTTCGCATCGGTTATGCGCCACCGGGATGGAATAATCTCTTGCGGTCGCTGACCGAAACTCCCGCCCGAGAAGCATTAATTGCAACCGGAATGATCGTGCGCAAGGAAGATTCGGGAAATCTCTACGACCGATTTCGTGACCGGATAATGTTCCCGATAGAAGACCGCCGGAGGAAGATTATTGCTTTTGGCGGGCGTGCTATTGGGGATGAAATGCCGAAATATCTCAATTCCCCGGAGACGCCCTTATTTCATAAAGCCCGGGAATTATACGGTCTCACTCAGGCACTCGCGGCGCGACGTTTTCCGGATTACCTCTTAGTGGTAGAAGGCTATATGGACGTTATTGCGTTGGCGCAATATGGAATAACTCAAGTTGTAGCGATACTCGGATCAGCATTTAGCACCGCTCATTTAGAGATGTTATTTAAGTTGACGTCACGCCTTATATTTTGTTTCGATGGCGATAATGCCGGACAGACAGCGGCCTGGCGGGCGCTGGAAATTAGCTTACCGGTACTCCAAGGCAAACGCGAAATCCGTTTTTTAACGCTTCCTCAAGAGGAAGACCCCGATACCTTAATTCGAAATGAAGGCCGCGATTCATTTCTTAAACGGGTCGAGAACGCAACGCCGATTATCGAATATCTTTTGGAGCGAATTCAATCTCAGGTAGAGAGCAGACGTAGTGACCGCAGCGCTAGAATTGTCGAATTGACGCGACCATTGTGGGAGAAATTACCGCCGGGGATTTATCAAACGATTCTATTGGAAGAACTGGCAAATCTTGCTCGGATTAAACCCGAACAGTTAAAAAAATTAATGCGTGTTACCAGGAATGTGCCCCGCGATTCAGAAATTCAAGATGATAAACCATTAGCGAAAATTTCCCCGGAGCGCTCGCTAATTGATATGGCATTAGGATTAGTCTTAATGTATCCTGATTTAGCTAACTTAGTAACTGATCCATTGCGTTATTTGCCGGCGGGCGGAGATTTATTTGCGCAGGTCGTCACGCTATTTCACTCCCAGCCAAATCTACCGGTAGCGGCGCTGTTGGATAAATTTCCTATCGAACAGACCCATTATTTAGCGCGCCTTATGGAATGGACACCGATAATTTTAACGGAGAAGGTAAATACAGAATTAATCACTAAAGAAGACATGACGAAACAATTTCGGGATACCTTAAACACTATTGAACAACAGATACGCGATGACGAAATAAAATCTCTGGTGGATAAAGTGGGGATTACGGATTTGAATACACAGGAAAAAGGCCGCTTGAGAGAATTGTTAAGCCTAAAATCATCCAATCTGACAGCGCGGACAACGCTTAAGATTTGACAGCCTCCATGGTTTTTATGGTTTGCGTTTCGCGGTCGACAGCGTGAAAATACCGAGCATGGGCGCTGTGCCCGAGACTTATGGTTCACCAGAGTGCACTTTTTTTTAGGGGATATCCATGGCAGAAGAGGACTTAAAAGGCGAGGTCGCAATCGTAACCGGGGCGGCGCGCGGCATCGGACGAGCGATCGCCCTTGGATTGGCAGCGCGGGGCGCAGACGTGGTGGTCAGCGATATCCTCGAGGATACCGTAACTGCCGCAGAAATCGCTGCACTCGGGCGTCGCACGTTATTTGTACGGTGCAATATCGCCCAGCGCGAAGAGGTAGATAACCTTATCCAACAGACAGTTAGCTCCTTGGGGCGCCTCGATATTCTCGTGAATAATGCGGGAATTACCCAAGACAATTTACTGGTGCGCATCGCGGAGGAACACTGGGACCGCGTCCTGGACATCAATCTGAAAGGGACTTTTCTCGCCTGTCAGGCGGCGGCAAAGGTGATGATGAAGGCGCGGCGCGGCAAGATTATCAACATCGCCTCGGTCGTGGGTTTAACCGGTAATGCCGGACAGGCGAATTACGCGGCGTCCAAGGCCGGCGTCATCGCCCTCACCAAGACCTTGGCCAAGGAATTGGGCGCGCGCAATATCACGGTCAACTCCGTCGCGCCGGGCTTTATCGACACCGATATGACCAGCAAGCTCCCCGAAGCGGCGCGTCGGTCATTTTTGGATAATATCCCCTTGAATCGTGCGGGTAGCGTCGCGGACGTCGCGAACGCCGTGGTGTTTCTCTGCTCGCCGGCGGCCAGCTACATCAACGGCCATTGCCTGACCGTTGATGGCGGGATGACCGGTTATTGAATTTTGACAATCCAAACTGCGTAGACTATGGTGAAATCCACGCCGGAATTGATCGACCCGTTGCGCCTTGCCGATCAGGGTCGGGAATTGCGCGGTAGTTATCCACTAGCGACTCTAGAACGTCTCGTCCCTATGTTGCATCAGCCACAAGGCGAGGTGGATTTTACCCTGCGTTTTTCCCGCGTCGGGGATGGCACGCGCCTCGTTCGCGGGAAAGTGCAGGCAACGTTAGTCCTGACTTGTCAACGCTGTCTGATGCCGATGGAGTTTTTGGTTGATCAATCAGTATGCTTAGGCGTAATTGAGACCCTGCGCGCCGCTGATTTACTGAGCGAAGAACTTGAGCCGCTCCTGGTCGAAGGGCCAGTTTCACTGCGCGACCTGGTCGAGGATGAATTGTTACTTGCCGTGCCGGTTGTGGCACGGCATGATCTGCACGAGTGTCCGGCTCGGGAATTTATCGAATAAAATCAACCCGAAAACTGTAATCCCTCTACTAATTTGAAAATAAAGCGATTGTTGCCAATATTTATCGCATAGAACAAACGAGTGCTAACAGGAGTTACGCAGTTGAATTGTGACTGGTTGATTTAGTTGGAAAGCCATAAGACAGGCTCCTTACCGATTGAAAGTGTTAAATGTATTTTTCAACTGCGTAACTCTTAGCTAATTTTGAATTGCCGTTTGTTATATACTCATCCAATATCAGTTTTTAGTTTTTTATTAACCGACAATAGAAAAGTTCTCCGTAAGCAATGATTGTAATTCATCGCGATAGCGGTGTGAGTGACGAAAGAATTCTTCGCATGCGGACTGAAACTCAGGAAACGATTCAAAATAGCGGTTATAGAGGACAGTTTTCTTGAAGAATTTCCATAAGCGCTCAATCAAATTCAGATTCGGCGCATAGGGCGGCAGAAAAACTAATTTAACGCGAGAATTCT
>Ga0114939_10003450_pt1 | contig 11067 bp, 7 predicted proteins | sample AshMeaCrysSpring_FD_87196 | JGI IMG/M metagenome (GOLD analysis project Ga0114939, IMG submission 87196) | Groundwater microbial communities from Big Spring, Nevada to study Microbial Dark Matter (Phase II) - Ash Meadows Crystal Spring | ecosystem: Environmental > Aquatic > Deep subsurface >... | reverse complement strand
TATTTCGCCGCCGGCATGCAGTTCGTGGAACAGCGCGAGTGGATCCCGGCCTACGACATCCAGTACCACCTCGGCGTCGACGGCATTTCGGTCGCGCTGATCGTGCTGACCACGCCGACGACCGCGCTGGTGCTGATCGGCGCATGGGGCTCGGTCGACAAGCGGGTGAGCCAGTACTACGCGGCGTTCCTGATCCTCGAAGGCTTGATGATCGGCGTGTTCAGCGCGCTCGATGCGTTGCTGTTCTACGTGTTCTTCGAAGGCATGCTGATCCCGATGTTCATCATCATCGGCGTCTGGGGCGGCCCGCGCCGGGTGTATGCCTCGGTCAAGTTCTTCCTGTACACCTTCCTCGGCTCGGTGTTCATGCTGGTCGGGCTGGTTTACCTCTACCTGAAGGGCAACAGCTGGCAGCTGGCGGACATGGCCGCGCTGCCGCTGACCATGACCGAGCAGGCCTGGCTGTTCTTCGCCTTCCTGGTCGCGTTCGCGGTCAAGGTGCCGATGTTCCCGGTGCACACCTGGTTGCCGGATGCCCACGTGGAGGCGCCGACCGGCGGCTCGGTGATCCTGGCGGCGATCATGCTGAAGATCGGCGGCTACGGCTTCCTGCGCTTCGTGCTGCCGATCGTGCCGGATGCCGGCCACCACTACGCGTGGCTGGTGATCACCCTGTCGCTGATCGCGGTGGTGTACGTCGGCCTGGTGGCGCTCGTGCAGGAGGACATGAAGAAGCTGATCGCATATTCGTCGGTTTCGCACATGGGCTTCGTCACCCTCGGGACCTTCATCGCCTTCGCGCTGGTGCGCGACGCCAGCCTGCAGGACGCAGCGCGGCTTGGCCTGCAGGGTGCAATGGTGCAGATGATCAGCCACGGCTTCATCTCCGGCGCGATGTTCTCCTGCGTCGGCGTGCTTTACGACCGCATGCACAGCCGCATGATCAAGGATTACGGCGGCGTGGCGAACGCGATGCCGTGGTTCGCCATGTTCTGGGTACTGTTCGCGATGGCGAACTCGGGCCTGCCCGGTACCTCGGGTTTCGTCGGCGAGTTCATGGTGATCCTGGCCGCGTTCCAGGCTAACCCGCTGATCGCCTTCGCCGCTGCGTTCACCCTGGTCATCGGCGCCGGCTACACCCTGTGGCTGACCAAGCGGGTGATCTGGGGCGAGGTGGGCAATGCGCACGTCGCGGAGCTCGAGGACATCAACATGCGTGAGTGGATCGTGCTCGGCGTGTTCGCCATCGGCGTGATCCTGCTGGGCGTATGGCCCAAGCCGCTGACCGACCTGATGGAGCCGTCCATCGCGCAACTGGCGAGCCAGCTCGCCGCGACCAAGCTCTAAGGTGCAACAGACCATGCAGGCCACCCTCCCGATGCCGTCCGCCACCGCACTGCTGCCCTTGCTCCCGGAACTGGTGCTGGCAGGTGCCGCGTTTGCGCTGCTGATGATCGACCTGTTCCTCAACGAGAAGCAGCGCGTGCTCACCCACGTGCTGGCGACGTGCACGCTGGGACTGGTCGGCGTGCTGCTGATCGCGGGCTGGGGCGGGCAGGGCACGGTGCTGTCGGGGATGTTCATCCGAGACAACATGGCCGACGTGCTCAAGGTGGGCGCGTGCTTCGTCTCCGCCATCGCCCTGGTCTATGCCTGGCCGTACCTGCGCGAGCGCGGGCTGTACAAGGGCGAGGTGCCGGTGCTGGTGATGTTCGCAGTGGCCGGCATGATGCTGCTGATCTCCGCCGGCAGCCTGGTCATGGTCTACCTTGGCCTGGAACTGCTTGCGCTGTGCTCGTATGCGCTGGTGGCGATCGATCGCGACAGCCCCACGGCCTCGGAAGCGGCCATGAAGTACTTCGTGCTGGGTGCGCTGGCGTCGGGCATGCTGCTGTACGGCATGTCGCTGGTGTACGGCGCGACCGGCAGCATCGACCTGGCCACCATCAGCGCGAACGCGCCGATGGCCGCGCAGCCGGCGATGCTGATCACCGGCGTTGCGTTCATGGTCGCCGGCATCGCCTTCAAGTTCGGTGCCGCGCCGTTCCACATGTGGGTGCCGGACGTGTACCACGGTGCGCCGACGCCGATCACCCTGTTCATCGGTTCCGCGCCGAAGCTCGCCGCGTTCGCGATGGCCATCCGCCTGCTGGAAGTGGGCGCCGGCCCGCTGGGCGACTACTGGCACCCGATGCTCGCCGGCCTGGCCGCGCTGTCGCTGGTGATCGGCAACCTGGTGGCGCTGGCGCAGACCAACCTCAAGCGGATGCTGGCGTATTCCACCGTGTCCCACGTCGGCTTCCTGTTCATGGGCCTGGCCGGCGGCGGCGCTGAAGGCTACGCGGCGGCGATGTTCTATGCGCTGAGCTATGCGGTCATGGCGGCGGCGTCGTTCGGTGCGATCATCGTGCTCTCGCGCCGCGGCTTCGAGGCCGACCGCATCGACGACTTCAAGGGGCTCAACGCCCGCGATCCGTGGACCGCCGGCCTGGTGCTGTGCGTGATGGCGTCGCTGGCCGGCGTGCCGCCGTTCCTCGGCTTCTGGTCGAAGCTGGCGGTGCTGCGCGCGGCCGTCGAGGGCGGGATGTTGTGGCTGGCCATCGTCGGCATCGTCTGCGCGGTGATCGGCGCGTTCTACTACTTGCGGGTGATCAAGGCGATGTACTTCGACGAGCCGGCGGGCGAAGCCGCCGGCCCGCGCGACGACCGCCTGTTGCAGGTGGTGTTCGGCGTCAATGCACTCGGCCTGCTTGCGTTCGGCCTGTTCTGGAGTCCGTTGATGGCGTGGTGCCAGCAGGCGTTCGCCTGAACCCCGCCGTGCAGGTTCTGCACGCGAAGGCTTGCAAAGAATCCGCGCACGCACCATAATTCCGCTCCTGCTGCGGGGTGGAGCAGTCTGGCAGCTCGTCGGGCTCATAACCCGAAGGTCGCAGGTTCAAATCCTGCCCCCGCTACCAAGTTCGCAACGGCCAATCCATCGGCGCGTTGCAGGGCTCGGGCTCGTGAAATCCGTTGTTCCCGGGTTTCGCAATCCAGCGTCATCGGAAAAGGGCCCAATGGGCCCTTTGTCGTTTCTGCAATTCCGTTTCCGCAGCCGTCAACCCGTTTCCATGGACGCCACGTGACCGACAAGGCCGACGAAATCGCAGCATTGCTCTCGCCCACCGTGGAATCGTTGGGCCTGGAGCTGCTCGGCATCGAATACCTGCCCGCACCGGGCGGCGCCACCGTGCGCCTGTACATCGACGTGCCGCAGGCCGGGTCCGAGGCGCGCTACGTCGGGATCGAGGACTGCGAGGCGGTGAGCCGCGAGGTCTCCGCCCTGCTCGATGTCGAGGACCCGATCACGGGCAACTACACGCTGGAAGTGTCCTCTCCGGGCCTCGATCGACCGTTGTTCGGCGCCGCGCAGTTCGCGCGCTTCGCCGGCCAGGCCGCGAAGGTGACGCTCAAGATGCCGCAGGACGGCCGCCGTCGCCTGCAGGGCGGGATCATTCGCGTGGAAGGTTCCACCATTGCCTTCGCGGTGGATGGCGCGACGCTGGAAGTGGACGCGGCCAACATCGAGAAGGCCAGGCTGGTGCCCGATTGGGTCGCGCTTGGCCTGGCACCGGCAGTGGACAAGTCCGGGCGCGATGCGCGTCCGGGCAAGCAGAAGAAGTCCGCGGGCCAGAAGCCTGCGGACAAGCCATCACCCAGGAATCCAACCAACAAGCCGGCGGCCGACAAGCCGTCCAGTGCGGAGTAACCGGAAATGAGCAAGGAACTGTTGCTGGTCGTCGATGCCGTTGCTGCCGAGAAGGGCGTGCCCGAGTCGGTGATCTTCGAGGCGATCGAAGCCGCGCTGGCCTCGGCCGCGAAGAAGCGCTATGCCGAGCAGGACGTGCTGGTGCGCGTCGCCATCGACGCCAAGGATGGCAGCTACGAGACATTCCGGCGCTGGGAAGTGGTGGCCGACGACGTGGTGATGGAGTCCCCGGACCGCCAGGTGCGCCTGATGGACGCGCTCGACGAGAGCGAGGATGCCGAGGTCGGCGACTACATCGAGGAACAGATCGAGAACCCGGACTTCGGGCGCATCGCCGCGCAGGCCGCCAAGCAGGTGATCGTGCAGCGCGTGCGCGAGGCCGAGCGCGCGCAGGTCGTGGATGCGTGGAAGGATCGCGTCGGCGAGCTGATCACCGGCGTGGTCAAGCGCGTCGAGCGCGGCAACATCTACGTCGACCTGGGCGGCAACGCCGAGGCGATCATCCCCAAGGACAAGGGCATCCCGCGCGACGTGCTGCGCACCGGCGATCGCGTGCGCGGCTACCTGTTCGACGTGCGCCCGGAGCCGCGCGGCCCGCAGCTTTTCATCAGCCGCGCCGCCCCCGAGTTCATGATGGAACTGTTCAAGCTGGAAGTGCCGGAAGTCGGCCAGGGCCTGGTCTCGATCATGGCTTGCGCGCGCGATCCGGGCGACCGCGCCAAGATCGCGGTGCTGGCGCACGACACCCGTACCGACCCGATCGGCGCCTGCATCGGCATGCGCGGTTCGCGCGTGCAGGCGGTGACCAACGAGCTGAACGGCGAGCGCGTGGACATCGTGCTGTGGAGCGACAACGCCGCCCAGTTCGTGATCAACGCGATGGCGCCGGCCGAAGTGCAGTCGATCATCGTCGACGAGGACAAGCACTCGATGGACCTCGCGGTCGCCGAGGACAAGCTGGCGCAGGCGATCGGCCGCGGCGGCCAGAACGTGCGCCTGGCCAGCCGCCTGTCCGGCTGGCAGCTCAACGTGATGACCGCCGACCAGGTGCAGGCGAAGTCCGAGGCCGAGCAAGCCGCGGCGCGCGCGCTGTTCATGGAGAAGCTGGAGGTCGACGAGGAAATCGCCGGCATCCTGGTGGCCGAGGGCTTCAGCACGGTCGAGGAAATCGCCTACGTGCCGGTCGGCGAGCTGCTTGCCGTCGAGGGCTTCGACGAGGACATCGTCGAGGAACTGCGCTCGCGCGCCCGCGACGCGCTGCTCAACGATGCGCTGGCGGTGGAGGAGGGCCTGGAGGAACACCAGCTTGCCGAAGACCTGCTCGCGCTCGAGGGCATGGACGAGGCCACCGCCTACGCGCTTGCCGGGCGTGGCGTCCGCACCCGCGAGGAACTGGCGGAAATGGCCACCGACGAAATCGCCGATATCGAGGACGTCGGCGAGGAACGCGCGGCGGCCCTGATCATGGAAGCGCGCAAGCACTGGTTCGAATAAGCAGGACCCGCATGGCGGGTCCCCGCCTGCACGCCTGATTGGTTGGCGGGTCGCTACCCGGCCTACAATCGCCCGATTTTCAATCGTTCCACCGGCCGCCCGTGGCAGCCAAGGACACCGGAATCCGAATGTCGCAGCAAACCACCATCCGCAAGCTCGCCGAACTGGTGAATAAGCCGGTCGAGAAACTGCTGGAGCAGCTGGCCGAGGCCGGCATGAGCTTCAGCGGTCCCGACCAGGTTGTGACCAGCATGGAGAAAGTGAAGCTGCTGGGCTTCCTGAAGCGTTCGCACGGCAAGGCCGAAAGCGCCGCCGAAGACGTCATCGCGCCCGGCAAGATCACCCTCAACCGCAGCCGCAAGCAGGAAATCACCGTCGGCGTCAGCGGCAAGGCCGGCCGCGGCAGCGCCGCCACCATCGACGTGGTCGTGCGCAAGAAGGTCACCCTGAGCAAGCCCGGCGACGGACCGGCGCCTACTGCCGCGGAAGAGCAGGACGCCGAGCGTGCCGAGATCCTGCGCAAGCTCGAGGAATCGCGCCTGCGCAACCTCACCGAGCAGCAGCGCCTCGCCGAAGGCGACCGCAAGCGTGCCGAGGAACTGGCCGCGCGCAAGCGTGCCGAGGAAGAACAAGCCGAGCGCGCGCGCCTTGAGGCCGCCGCAGCAGCCGAGGCCGCGGTGCTCGAGGAAGCCGGCAGGCCGAAGCCCGGCCACCATGGCCACGCCCACCCGAAGCCGGCGCCGCCGCGCAGCGACGACAAGGGCCCGTCCCACAAGCCCAAGGCCCACCGGGGCTCGCATGCGATGGTGGCCGGCGTCGAGGACGACGATAACGCCCAGCGTTTCGCCGGCCAGTTGCACCTGTCCGCCTCCGAACGCGCCCGCCGCACCAGCAGCGTGCGCGGCAAGTCGAAGCCGCAGAAGCGCTCGCTGGACCAGTCGCGCACCGGCAGCGGCTTCCAGAAGCCGGTTGCGCCGATGGTGCGCGAGATCGCCATCGGCGACGCGATCACCGTCTCCGACCTGGCGCAGAAGCTCGCGCTGAAGGGCGGCGACGTGGTCAAGGCGCTGTTCAAGATGGGCGTGATGGCGACCATCACCCAGACCATCGACCACGACACCGCGGTGCTGGTGACCGAGGAACTCGGGCACAAGGCCGTGCATGCCGACGCCGGCGACGCCGAGAGCGAGCTGCTCGCGCACGTCGAACAGGTCCAGGGCGAGCAGCAGCAGCGGCCGCCGGTGGTCACCATCATGGGTCACGTCGATCACGGCAAGACCTCGTTGCTGGACTACATCCGCCGCACCAGGGTCGCCTCCGGCGAAGCCGGCGGCATCACCCAGCACATCGGCGCGTACCACGTGCAGACGCCGAAGGGCACCATCAGCTTCCTCGACACCCCAGGCCACGCGGCGTTCACCCAGATGCGCCAGCGCGGCGCCAGGCTGACCGACATCGTGATCCTGGTGGTGGCGGCCGACGACGGCGTGATGCCGCAGACGATCGAGGCGATCAAGCATGCGAAGGCGGCGAAGGCGCCGCTGATCGTGGCGATCAACAAGATCGACAAGTCGGACGCGGATCCGTCGCGGGTCAAGAACGACCTGCTGGCCCACGACGTGGTCGCCGAGGAATTCGGCGGCGACACCCAGATGGTGGAGCTGTCGGCCAAGACCGGGCAGGGCGTCGACGACCTGCTCGATGCGATTTCGCTGCAGGCGGAAGTGCTCGACCTCAAGGCCGTCTTCGAAGGTCGCGCCAGCGGCGTTGTGATCGAATCCTCGCTCGACAAGGGCCGTGGCCCGGTGGCGACGGTGCTGGTGCAGCAGGGCCTGCTCGCCAAGGGCGACTACCTGGTCTGCGGCATCCAGTACGGCCGCGTGCGCGCGCTGTTCGACGAGACCGGGATGCAGGTGGCGCAGGCCGGCCCGTCGATCCCGGTGCAGATCCTGGGCCTGTCCGGCGTGCCGGAAGCCGGCGACGACTTCGTGGTCGTGGCCGACGAGCGCCTGGCCAAGGACGTGGCCCAGCAGCGCGATGCCAAGCGCCGCGAGACCCGCCTGGTCGCCGCCGCGGGCAACCGCATGGAAGACATCATGGCGCAGATGGGCGAGGGCGCCGCGCAGCAGACCCTCAACCTGGTGGTCAAGGCCGACGTGCACGGGTCCATGCAGGCCCTGCGCGAGGCGCTGACCGGCCTGTCCAACGAGCAGATCCGGATCAACGTCATCGGTTCCGGCGTGGGCGGCATCACCGAATCCGATGCGCAGCTGGCGGCGACCTCCAAGGCCACCGTGATCGGCTTCAACGTCCGCGCCGACGCATCGGCGCGCAAGGTGATCGAAGGCAATGGCGTCGACCTGCGCTACTTCTCGATCATCTACGACGTCATCGACCAGGTGAAGCAGGTCGCCTCGAACGTGCTGGGCAAGGAGATCCGCGAGGAGATCATCGGCACCGCCGACGTCCGCGACGTGTTCCGCAGCTCCAAGTTCGGCGCGGTCGCCGGCTGCATGGTGGTCGAGGGCGTGGTCAAGCGCGGCAAGCCGATCCGCGTGCTGCGCGACAGCGTGGTGATCTTCGAGGGCGAACTGGAATCGCTGCGCCGCTTCAAGGAAAACGTGGACGAAGTCCGCGTCAACACCGAATGCGGCATCGGCGTGAAGGCGTACAACGACGTCAAGCCGGGCGACCAGATCGAATGCTTCGAGCGCATCGAGGTGCAGCGCACGCTGTGAGGCGTGCCCGCAACCGACATGGCGCAGAAGTCCTTCCATCGCACTGACCGCGTGTCCGCCCAGCTCCGCCGCGAGCTGGGCACGCTGGTGCACGAAGCCGTGCGCGAGCACGGGCTGGCTTCGGCCAGCGTGTCCGACGTCGAGATCACCCGTGACATGGCGCACGCGAAGGTGTTCGTGACCGTGCTGATGCAGGAGCGGGCCGCGGAAACGCTGAAGGCGCTGAAGGCGTTGGCGCCGGAGATCCGCTATCGCCTCGGCCGCGCCATGCAGTTGCGGCACGTGCCGGAAGTGCATTTCCATTACGATGAGTCGATGGATCGCGGCGAGCGCATCGACAACCTGTTGCGCGACCTGCGCACCAGTGACGATTCCGAATAACCCCTCGGCACCGCCGCCGCGCGCCAAGCGCGAACGCACGGTGTTCCGGCGCCTCGACGGCATCCTGTTGCTGGACAAGCCGCAGGGCCTGTCCTCGAACCAGGCCCTGCAGCGCGTGCGCCACCTGTTCCGCGCCGAAAAGGGCGGGCACACCGGCAGCCTGGATCCGCTCGCGACCGGTCTGTTGCCGGTGTGCTTCGGCGAAGCGACCAAGATCGCCGGCGGCCTGCTGGGCGCACGCAAGGCTTATGAAGCCGTCGCCCGCCTGGGCGTCACCACCGATACGGATGACGCCGAAGGCCAGCCCTTGCGCGAACGCCCGGTGCCGGCGATCACCATCGACACTATCGACGCCGCGCTGGCGCAGCTTACCGGGCGCATCCGCCAGCGGCCGCCGATCTATTCCGCGCTGAAGCGCGGAGGCGAGCCGCTATACGCCAAGGCGCGCCGCGGCGAGGCGATCGAGGTCGAGGAACGCGAGGTGGACGTCCACGCCTTCGACCTGCTGAACGCGGCGGACCTGCTGGATGGCGACGAACCCCTGCTGCGACTGCATGTCGAGTGCGGGTCGGGCACCTACGTGCGCAGCCTGGTGCGCGACCTCGGCGAGCTGCTGGGTTGCGGTGCGCACGTGGCCGAATTGCGGCGGCTATGGGTGGATCCGTTCCGCGAGCCGCGGATGTGGACGCTGGAGGCGCTGGAAGGCCTGCGGGCGCAGGCAGGCGAGCGCGTGCTGGAGGCCTGCCTGCTGCCGATCGAGGCCGGGATGGCCTCCTGGCCGCCGGTACGGGTGAACGAGGCGCAGGCGCTGCGGCTGGGTCGGGGACAGGGCCTGCGCGGTCCGTACAAGCCGCAAGGGCAGGTCGCGCTGCTGGACGAGCACGGGCGTGGCCTAGGGCTGGGCGAGGTCGATGCCGAGGGCGCGTTGCGCCCGTCGCGGTTGTTCCGCTGGGCGGCCGCAACCGGGGCGCTGCCTGTCCAGGGCTGAAGATGAATTGCCCGGGCCAGCGGTACGGGCTATAATTCCGCTGCTTTTCCAAGCGCTTAGCTTTTCTTCCGCAACATTCCGTTAACGGCGGGTCTTGCGGTGCGGCGATTCCATTCGTCCGTTCCTGCAGGCCATGCATCAAGAGGCAACCACCATGTCCATCGATTCACAGAAGGTCATCAACGAACACAAGCGCGGCGACAACGATACCGGTTCGCCGGAAGTCCAGGTCGCCCTGCTGACCGCCCGCATCGAACAGCTGACCGAGCACTTCAAGACCCACAAGCAGGACCACCACAGCCGTCGTGGCCTGCTGATGATGGTTAACCGTCGCCGCAGCCTGCTTGACTACCTGCACCGCAAGGATGCAGAGCGTTACAAGGCGCTGATCCAGAAGCTGGGCCTGCGTCGCTGATCGAAACACCCACCGCGGCGCAGGAATGCGCCGCGGTTCTTTTTTGCGACACGCAGTTTTGTTCCGCCGGTACCAGGAACCGGCACGCTGGAAAGACGCGGCATTGCCGCACTCCCGCATCGCCCCGCGATGCAGCGCACGGAGCGGGGCTCCGTTGCGTAGACGAACGACGACATTCCAAGGACTCCACACGTGGCAAAGATCAGCAAGAGCTTCCAGTACGGCAACCAGACCGTCACCCTTGAGACCGGCGAGATCGCGCGCCAGGCCGGCGGCGCGGTGATGGTCTCGTGCGACGGCACCATGGTGCTGTGCACCGCGGTCGCGGCGAAGACCCAGCGCGAAGGCCAGGACTTCTTCCCGCTGACCGTGGATTACCAGGAGAAGTTCTACGCCGGCGGACGCATCCCGGGCGGCTTCTTCAAGCGCGAAGGCCGCGCCACCGAGAAGGAAACGCTCACCAGCCGCCTGATCGATCGCCCGATCCGCCCGCTGTTCCCGGAAGAATTCAAGAACGAAGTGCAGATCATCTGCACCGTGATGTCGCTGAACCCGGAAGTGGATGGCGACATCCTCGCCCTGATCGGCGCCTCCGCCGCGACCGCGCTGACCGGCGCGCCGTTCCAGGGCCCGATCGGTGCCGCCAAGGTCGGTTACAAGAACGGCCGGTACCTGCTGAACCCGAGCACCACCGAGCTTGCCGACTCCGAGCTGGAACTGGTCGTCGCCGGCACCAGGGACGCGGTGCTGATGGTCGAATCCGAAGCCCGCGAACTGTCGGAAGACGTGATGCTGGGCGCGGTGATGTTCGGCCACCAGCAGATGCAGGTCGCGATCGACACCATCAACGCGCTGGTCGCCGAAGCCGGCCGCCCGGCGTGGAACTGGTCCGCCCCGGCCAAGAACGAGGCGCTGATCGGTGCGCTGAAGGCCACGATCGGCGACAAGCTGGCCGCCGCCTTCCAAGTGCGCGACAAGCTGGAGCGCAAGGACGCGATCTCCGCGTTGAAGAAGGCCGTGCTGGCCGAGATCGCGCCGCAGATCGAGGCCAACGGCTGGAACCCGACCGAAGCCTCCAAGGAATTCGGCGAGCTCGAATACCAGACCATGCGCGGCTCGGTCCTGGAGTCCAAGGTCCGCATCGACGGCCGCGCGCTCGACACCGTGCGTCCGATCGCCTCCAAGGTCGGCATCCTGCCGCGCGTGCACGGCTCCTCGCTGTTCACCCGCGGCGAGACCCAGGCGATCGTCGCGGTCACCCTCGGCACCGCGCGTGATGGCCAGATCATCGATGCCGTCGGTG
>Ga0114939_10003449_pt1 | contig 11070 bp, 10 predicted proteins | sample AshMeaCrysSpring_FD_87196 | JGI IMG/M metagenome (GOLD analysis project Ga0114939, IMG submission 87196) | Groundwater microbial communities from Big Spring, Nevada to study Microbial Dark Matter (Phase II) - Ash Meadows Crystal Spring | ecosystem: Environmental > Aquatic > Deep subsurface >... | reverse complement strand
GAAGTCGACGTCAGGGCCGTTCTCCTGCGGGCAGTTCGGGTTGTCGGGCAACATGCAGGCGACGTTCCACGCGTCGTTCGCGGTCTTCTGCGCATGCCAGGCCATGGCGCCGTCGCTCAGCCGGAACGCGATCAGCGCGTCGCTGGTGTCGTTGGCCGGCGAGGAGTAGTTCTCGCCCGTGCCCACGTACAGCACGCCGCGCGACGAATCGATGGAGGGCGTGTTCCACACCGGTGCGCCGGACGGCGCGAGGATGCGCGTGCCGACGCGCGTGCGCCCGACCTCGGCCGGCGCCGTCGGGATCGTATAGGCCTTCCAGCGATAGGAGCCCGTGAGCGCGTCAAGCGCGACGACCGCGCCGCGGAACGTGCAGCATTCGTACGCGGGGTCGGCGGCCGATGTGACTTCGAGCGACGAAACCGGCACGTACAGCGTGCCGTCGTGCAGTGCCGGCGCGGCGGTGATCGTCGCGTTGGGGTGGTCGTCAGCCTTGTACGACCAGCGCAGCGCACCGGTGAAGGCATCGACCGCATAGACGCGAGCGAGCAGATCGCCGAAGTACACGAGTGGCGATCCCGCGGGCTTGCTCGCGGCGGCAGGCGATTCGATCACGATCGCCGTGCGGACTTCGGCCGGTGCGCGGAACGTCCAGCGGATGCAGCCCGTTTCTTCGTCAAGCGCATAAACCGTGCCGTCCTGGCTGCCGACGAAAACCGCGCCATAGGCCACGGCCGGCTGCGATCGCGCGCGCTGCGCATTGGGGAAGGCGAAGGCCCAGCGCAGTTCCAGTCGCGACAGGTCGGCGGCCGTCAGCTGCGCGTCGGCGCCGCCGATGTGCCGCGTGCCCTCAGGCGTGATGCCCCAGCCAGAGGCCGCGGGGCGGCGGGCCGTGTCGAACTTCGCGGCTGCTCCGGTGCACTGCGGCGCGCGCGCGGTCGACACCGGGTGATCACCCCCGAGGTACGTCGCCACCTGCTGCTTCTGTTCGCCGGACATTTTCTCGGCGTGGCTGCGCATGATGCCGGTGTCGAGCGCGGCGTAGATGGCGTCGGGCGCCATCATCTGCAGGAACATCTTGTGCGGCGCTTTCGCCACCTGCCCGAGGTGGCAGGACGCGCAATACGTGTCGAACAGTGGCTCGCCCGGATGGTTGGCGCTGGTCTGCTTCTGGTCGAAGCGGGGAGCGGCATCGCCGGCACCCTTCTTGCCTGCGGGCTCGGTCTCCGCCGTGGCGGCGGCGAGTGCGGGGCCGCTGGCGACGATGATCGACGACAGCAGGGCAATGAGTCCCATCGCGCGCTTTCCGTGCTTCATTCTTTCGCCACCTCGCGGATCACGGCTTCGATGCGGGCCGGGCTCGGCACGTAGGCGCGCTCGAGCTCGCGCGCGAACGGCACGGGCGTGTGCGGCGCCGTGACCATGCGCGGCGCAGCCTTCAGCGAGCGGAAGCCCTTCTGCGCGACGATGCCGCAGATGTCGGACGCCACGCTGCAGCGCGGGTTCGACTCGTCCACGACGACCAGCCGGCCCGTGCCGCTCACGCTCTCGAGGATCGTTTCCTCGTCGAGCGGTGACGTCGTGCGCGGGTCGATCAAGTCGCAGGTGATGCCTTCCTTCGCCAGGTTATCGATCGCCTTCTCCGCGAACACGACCATGCGGCCGATGGCGACCACGGTGACGTGCTCGCCTTCGCGCAGCAGGTTCGCCTCGCCAAACGGCACGGTGTACGCGCCGTCCGGCACCTCTCCCTTGCGCGGGTAGAGCGCCTTGTGCTCGAAGAACATCACGGGATCGTCGTCGCGGATGGCCTGGATCAGCAGGCCCTTCGCGTCGTAGGCGTTCGACGGCACCACGACCTTGAGCCCCGGCACCGCGGTGAGCAGCGAGTATATCGACTGCGAGTGCTGCGCACCCATGTTCATGCCTGCGCCCATGGCGAGGCGCACGACCGCAGGGCAGCGCGTCTTGCCGCCGAACATGTACCGGAACTTCGCCATCTGGTTGAAGATCTGGTCCATGCTGACGCCGACGAAGTCGGCGAACATCAGTTCGGCAACGGGGCGCATTCCCGCAAGCGCCGCGCCGCCCGCGGCGCCGATAATCGCCGACTCGGAAATCGGCGTGTCGATCACGCGGTCGGCGCCGAATTTCGGCAGCAGACCCTTAGTGACGCCGAAGATGCCGCCGGACGCCTCGCGCTGGCCAGAGGTGCCGCCGGCGCCGCCAGACACGTCTTCGCCGAGGACGATGATCGAAGCGTCGCGCTCCATCTCCAGGTGCAGCGCTTCGTTCAGCGCATCGCGGAATGATTTCTGTGGCATCGCTTCGTGCTCAGTAGGAGATGTAGACGTCGGTCTCGACTTCCGAGTCCGGCGGCGGTGCAGCTGCCTTCGCGGCGGCGACCGCCGCGTCGATTTCCTTCAGTACCTGCTCGTCGATCGCATCGAGCACGGATGCGGCCAGCCAGCCTTCGGCCGTCACGCGCGCGCGGAAGTTCTTCAGGCAGTCCATCGTCTCGCGCTGGCGCTTCACTTCATCCTTCGCGCGATACAACTGCGGGTCGCCTTCGAAGTGGCCATAGAAGCGCGTGATCGTCGCTTCCAGCGTCGAAGGACCGCCACCACGCCGGGCGAGGTCGATCAGTTTGCCCGCGGCTTCGTACACGGCGAAGAAATCCGAGCCGTCGCAATTATCGGCCGGCATGCCGAAGCTGCGTGCGCGGCCCGCGATATCCTTCGAGCCGACCGCGTAGTCCTTGCCGGTGTGCTCGCTGTAGCCGTTGTTCTCGATCACGAAGATCGCGGGCACCTTGAGCACCACGGCCATGTTCATCGCTTCGAACACCGTGCCCTGGTTGCAGCTGCCGTCGCCGCCGAACGCGATGCTGACCTTCTGGTTGCCGCGGTTGCGGCACGCGATCGCCGCGCCGACGGCGAGCGGTGGGCCGCCGCCCACGATCGCATTGGCGCCGAGCATGCCCTTCGTGACGTCAGCGATGTGCATCGAGCCGCCCTTGCCCTTGCAGAGTCCGTCGACGCGGCCGTAGATCTCGAGCATCATGCCCGTGACGTCACAGCCCTTGGCGATGCAGTGACCGTGTCCGCGGTGCGTGCTGACGATGTAGTCGGCATCGTCGAGGTGTTCGCACACGCCGACGGCGACGGCTTCCTGGCCCGCGTAGAGGTGCGTGAAGCCCGGGATCTCGCCCGTGGCGATTTCCACGTGCAGGCGCTCCTCGAACTCACGGATCGTCTTCATCTGGCGGTAGGCCCGCTGCAGGCGCTCCGCTGAAAGGGGTGGGGATGCCATGTCGCCTCGCTGGTGGGCGTGGGTTTCAGACAGCGCCAGGCGGCTTGCCGCCCGGCCCATAGACGTAATCGTCGATTACCTTGTGGAAGTGGCGGATACGCAATTCCTGCGCGCCGATCCACAGGCCTCCGAACGCGACCGAGTGCATGCCCGCCTGCACGCCGGGCAGGTTCGCCGCGTCCTGGTCGAGCACGAGCCCGATCGACTTCTCGCCGTGCTTGAAGTGCTGGTGCTTCGGCCGCGCGGGCCACTCCTGGCCGTCGGGCATGAGGTCGAACGTCCAGATGTCGTAGAACATCTTGTCGGGATCGGTCGGATGCGGCCGCTGGCGGAACAGCATCAGGTCGTCGGCGTGCACGTTCAGCGTGACGTTCGGGAAGATCAGGTAGTGATAGTCGTCGGTCAGCTGGTCGTCGTTGAGCTTCGAGTAGTCCTTGCCCTGCGCGGGCCCGTGCTTGCGCTTGAACTGCTGCACGTCGCGGCGGATGTTCTCGAACGGCTCGTCGTAATCGGCCGGGTCCATGCCCGCCGCCTTCATAATCACCTTGATCGGGTCCGGAATCGACGGCGGGCGCCGCACGCGCGGGCTCCACGTACCGAACGGGATCAGGTAGCGGTTGTGGCGGCCGTAGCAGTCGATCTGGATGTCGAGGTCGTGCAGGTACCACATCAGCTGTGGATGGATGCCCTGCACGTGGTAGCTCTCGTTGAAGGCGTCGACGGACGCTTTCCAGTTGCAGTCCCATTCCACGGTGATGTCACGCGTGAGCGCCATCTTCGGGAAGTTGTACGGGTCGAGGTGCTTGTGCACCGGATCGAGGAATTCTTCCAGTGGACCCACGTCCGGGTTCAGGCTGAACCACACGAAGCCGCCCCACGTGGCGCACGGCAGTTCTTTCAGCCCGCGGCAGGGCGGGGCGCCCTGCGGGAACGTGTCGAGGTCGGGGATGCGCTTGAACGAGCCGTCGAGCGCGTATTCCCAGTGGTGGTACTGGCACTTGAACGAATCGGCGCTGCCCGTGCCAGGGGGGCGCAGGCGATTGCCGCGATGCAGGCACACGTTGTAGAACGCGCGCACCGCGCCATCGTTCTGCCGCACCAGCAGCACGGACTCGCGGCCGATCTCAGTCGCGACGAAATCACCGGGTTCGCGCAGGTCCGATTCGATCGCGCCCAGCAGCCACACCTTGGTCCAGATGCGCTCCCACTCGAGCTGCATGAACTCGCGCGTCGTGTAGCGCTCCTTGCGGATCAGTTCGTGCCCCAGGTCGGGGTCCGGCTCCTTGCCGCACGGTGTCACCGGGCTTTGCTCAGGCGCGACGCGCTTCACCTTGCGGAACGCCGGCGTCTTTGACGCAGCGAGCAGTTCGTCGTCCTTCGGGTTGGAGCTCATGGGGTCACTCTGCTCACTGCGGCAGTCCCGCGGCCCAGCGCAGGCTGCGGCGCAGCAGTTCGGTGAAGGCGGGCACGGGCCAGCTGCCGCGCTCGACCGTCGGGTACTCGTCCATCAGCGGCCGCATGTCGTAGTGACCGCGCGCATGGCCGAGCGTGAAATAGAGCACCTCGCCGGCACCGACCTGCTTCAGGTACATCACCGGGCGTGGCTCGTCCTGGCCCCAGTCGCGCTCGGCGAAGCCCTTCGCCTCGCCGGTCCAGCGCGTGTGCAGCAGCGTCTCGAACGGCGGGTGCAGTTCGCTCAGGTAGAGCTCGTCGCTCGCGTCGAACGGCTCGATGCCGGCCACCAGCGGATGCGTCGAGTTCGTGACTTCGACGCGATAAGGCGCGATCGGCGGATGCGCGACGAACTGGCTGCCGAGCGTTTCCATGAAGGTGCGGGCATCGCGCGGCGCTTCCCAGCCGCGGCCCTTCACGTAGCGCAGGATCGAGTTCGTGCCGTGCAGCGCGAGCCAGCGCTTGCCCCCCGCGACGTAGTCACGCAGTCGCACGGCCGTCGCTTCATCCGGCACGATGTCGACGGTATAGGTGACGAGGAAGTCCGCGGCTTCGATGGCCGCGATGTCCGAATAATCCTCTGCGATGCGCGTGCGGATGCGCTCGTGCTCGCCGAGCAGGCCCAGCAGCTGCAACCGCGCGTAATCGATGTCGTGGTACTTGCCACCACAGACGAAATACGCGTCGATTGCAGCCTTGGGCATGGCTTTAGAACCGCACGCCCTTGGTGAAGCCGTTGTCGGCGACGATGTTGGCGCCGGTGACCAGGCTGGACGCCGGGCTGGCGAGGAACGTGACGACGCGCGCCACTTCCTCCGGCGTGCCCATGCGGCCCGACGGGATCTGGCGCATCGTCGCGTCGTAGAACTTCTGGTTGGTGCCCTTGATCATTTCCCAGGCGCCGCCCTCGAAATAGATCGGCCCGGGGCACAGCGAATTGACGCGGACGTTGAACTTGCCGACGAACTGCGACAGCTGCTTGGAGTAGGTGATCAGCGCAGCCTTCATGGCGTTGTAGGCCATCGGCGCGGCGAACGTCTCGATGGCGTTGGTCGAGCTGATGATCACCACGCTGCCTTCGCCGGACTTCTTCAGGTGTTCCATCAGGCTTTCGCAACCGCGCACCGTGTGCAGCACGTCAATCTCGAAGTTCTTCCACCAGTTCTTTTCGCTGTCCATGCCGCCACCCGCACTGACGTTGGCGACGAAGATGTCGCAGCCGCCGAGGTCGGTGGCCGTCTTCTCGAGCCAGGCCTTGTATGCATCACCGTCGCGCACGTTGACGGCACCGCCGATGACATTGACGCCGCGCGCCTTGAGCGCTGCGGTCGTGTCGGCAATCTCGTCCTCGTTGCGTGCGCAGAATCCAATATCAACGCCTTCGGAAGCCAGTTGCTCGACGATGGCCCGGCCGATGCCGCGGGTCGCCCCCGTGACGATTGCCTTCTTGCCCCTAAGGTTCAGGTCCATGTGCGTTCTCCCGGATACCCACTGCCGGCGTACAGCCGGGCAGGGCGAGTATAGGCTTCGGCTTTTAAAATAAACAGTCTTGACTGTTTTTATTGTCCGTCCGCGCTGGGCCCGGCGGACCTGCGTTCACTGCACCGTCAATGCGTTATCCAGCAGGATCTCGGTGCCGTTGACGTAGCGCGATTCGTCGGAGGCGAGGTACACGACGAGGTTCGCGACGTCCTCGGGTTTGCCCAGCCCGGTCGGCGAGGTTTCCCAGAACGACATCTCCATGCCGAGCGTCTTCGTGGCGTCGCGCACCATCTGCGTGTCGATCGCGCCCGCGTGGATGGAATTGCAGCGGACGTTGTACCTGTTCATCTGGCAATGCACGGCGATCGACTTGGTCATCGAGCGTACGGCCCCCTTGGCAGCGCTGTACGCGAAGTACACCGGGTAACCGAGGTGCGAAGCGACCGACGACATGTTGATGATCGAGCCGCCGCCGCTCGCCTTCATGGCGGGAATCGCGTGCTTGCAGCCGAGGAACACGCCTTCGGACATCACGGCGTTCTGGAAGCGGAATTCCTCGAGCGTGCAGCTTTCGGGCGTGGCGATTTTCACGACGCCCGCGTTGTTGACCAGCACGTGCAGGCCGCCGAACGTCTTCACGGTCTCGGCGATCACTTCCTGCCAGCGCTGCTCGCTCTGGACGTCCTGGACCAGAAAGAGGGCGGCGCCCGGGTGCGCGGCGTTGATTTCGGCGGCAACCTTGCGGCCTTCCGCCTCATTGACGTCGGTCACCACGACTTTCGCGCCTTCGCGCGCGAGGGCGATCGCGTCGGCGCGGCCGAGCCCCGCCGAGCCACCGGTCACGATGGCCACCTTACCGTTCAGTCGTCCCATGCTGTTGCTCCCCGCCGCAAGATTGGATTGCCGTGCCGATAGGGCAGGCGCGGCTGACGTTAGCAGTCAGCCTTGTCGGTTTCAATCACCTTTGACTTTTCCCGACAGCACCCACATCCTGTCACCGGAGTGCCACGTTAACAGACGAAAAATGAAGCCCCGCATGCGCGACTCCACCGATGAAGCCACGCCGGCACCCGCTGGCTGGCAGGCGCAGAAAAGCGCCTCCACCCGGCTTCAGATCGTCGAATCCGCGCTGCGTTGCGTGGTCGATCTCGGCTACTCCTGCACGACGACGACCGTGATTGCGGAGAAGGCCGGCCTGTCGCGCGGCGCGATGCTGCATCACTTCCCGTCCAAGATCGATATCGTGCGGGCGGCGGTGGAGCACCTGCACGCCAAGCGTCTGAAAGCGTTCCGCAAGGCGATCGACAAGCTGCCGCGCGACGAGACGCGCGTGCGTCGCGCGCTCGAGGCGTACTTCGAGCACGTCAAGCACCCGATGTACGTCGCGTTCCTCGAACTGTGGATCGCCTCGCGTACCGACCCTGAGCTGCAGTCGATCCTGAAGCCCGCGCAGGAAGCCTTCGAGCGCGAGTGGTACAAGACGGCGGTCGACCTGTTCCCCGAGTGGGAGGGGTCCGGCGCCAATTTCGACATCGCGCTCGACCTCGTCCATTACGTGATGGACGGCCTGGCTGTGAGCCTGCTCACGCACGACATCGGCGAGCACGAGCGGCGCATGGTCGGTTACCTCGAAGAGCGCCTGCGCGAACTTTCTGGCAAACCCCTCGCCGCGAAAGCCTGAGCGGTTACAACGCGCCACTGCGGCGCTCGCAGCAGGCCTCAGCCTGCCGGCTTTGGCGCGGCGTGCGCCTTCAGGCTGACGCTGATCTCGCGCTGCGTGGGATTGCGGCGCAATGTCAGGCCGCCGTTCACCTGCAGGACCTGCCCGGTCATGAAGCATTCATCCCCGGCGAGCCACAGGGCGGCATCCGCGATGTCCTGCGTCGTGCCGATGCGGCCGAGTGGGTATTCCTTGAGGAACGCCTCCTCGAGCCCCGGCATCTTCACTTCCTTCTCGGTCATGGGCGTCGACGTGAGGCCCGGTGCGATGGAGTTCACGCGCACGCCGCCCGCACCGAACTCGTTGGCGAAGCAACGCACCAGCGCTTCGCCGGCCGCCTTGGTGGCGATGTACGCGGCATGATTGTTGAGCAGCGCATGCACCGAGGCCGACGACACATAGATCACCGAGCCGCCCCCCGATTTCGCCATGCGGCCGACGAACGACTGCAGAAAGAAGTAAGGCCCCTTGAACTGCAGCGCCGCAAGCTGGTCGAGCTGTTCCTCGGTCGTGTCGAGCAGCTTGGCCATCAGGCCCCAGCCCGTGCAGTTCACCGCGATGTCGATCTTGCCGTAGGCAGCGACCGCAACGTCGGCGAGCGCCTCGACGTCTGCCTTGCGCGTGATGTCGCAGACCGCGTGCGCGCCGCCGATTTCTGCGGCGATCTCGCGCAGCGGACCTTCCTGCCGTCCGGCCACCATGACCCGCGCGCCCTCGCGGGCGAACGTACGCGCCATCACCTGGCCCATGTTGTCGCGGCCCGCGGCCCCGAGGATGACGGCGCACCTGCCCTGCAGTCTGCCCATGTCGCGAATCTCCGTGGAGGGTTTCAGGTGCGCAGCCGGCGCACGGGGCGGTCGCCGTCCCAGCCGTCGGCGCACTTGCGGACGTGCGCGTAGAAGCGGCGCATGTCTTCGTTGGGTTCGTAGAGCTCGAGCATGTGCCCGAGTGAAGCGCTCAAGTCGAGCATGACGAAGTGCACACCGGTTTTCGTCTGCGCGTCGAGTGCAACGGCGACGCCCTCGTCGCGGTACGACCGCACGGTCGCCGCAAGGTCGTCGACGAAGCACGCGATGTGGTGCACGCCGGTCTCGTGCGGCGCATAAAGGTCGCGCAGCGCCGAGGGCCCTTCGTTGTGCTGCGTAATCAGCTCCACCATCATCTCGCCGGCCTGGCCGTACGCGGACGTGTGGTCGAACTCGGCCGGCGTGCCGCGATACAGGCTGCTAGCCAACGGGATGTGTTCCATCAGGAAGAACGGGCCCCAGCCAAAATCGCGTGCACAGCGCTCGGCGGCGGCGACCGGATCGGGCACGTGGTACGCGATCTGGACCGGCCGCAGCGCCGCCTTCACAGGCGGCGCACCGGGTTGGTTCCGTCCCAGCCCTGTGCCGCCTGTCGCACCATCGCAAAAAAGCCATCAATCGCCGGCCCGTGTTCGATCAGTTCGATCATGCCGCCCGGGTGCTGGTCGGTATTGATGTAGGCAAAGCGGATCCCGTTCGCGGTCGAACCCCGCTGCACGGCCTCGACGCCGAGCGGGCGCAGTTGCTCGAGGTCGTCGCGCACGGAGTTCGTCATCACGCCCACGTGCTGCAGGCCACCGGCCGCGCGCCCAGGGAAGTGCGAGTAGATCGACGGCGATTCGTTGAACTGCTGAATCAGCTCGACCTGCACCTCGCCCCACTGCGCGACGGCCACTGAGATGTCGGCATCGGTGGGCGCACCGCGATAGATCGCTTCGGCGAACTTGATGTGCGGCATCACGAAGAACGGGCCGACACCCACCGTGCCCGTCCAGTGCGCCATCGCGCGCTCGAGGTCGGGCACGACGAATCCCAGTTGCATGACCGGGCCAAAGCGAAACGCCATGAGTGCGGCTCCTGCGGGGGTGGGGTCAGGCCAGGCCAAGTTCCTTGACCAGCGCGTCGCGCAGGCGGAACTTCTGGATCTTGCTGCTCGACATCGGCCATTCGTCGATGAAGCGCACGTGGCGCGGCACCTTGAAGCTCGAGATCTCTTTGCGGCAGAAGTCGATCAGTTCCTTCTCGCCGGCCTTCGTGCCCGGCTTCAGTTCGACGAACGCGGCGGGAACTTCGACGTATTTCGCGTCGGGAATGCCGACCACCTGCGCCAGCTTCACGGCCGGGTGACGGCCCAGCAGGCCTTCGATCTCGGCGGCCGCGACGTTCTCGCCGCCGACTTTGAGCATGTCCTTGAAGCGGCCGTGGAACATGATCGTGCCGTCGTCGTCGAGCGAGCCGATGTCGCCGGTGTGGAACCAGCCCTCGGCGTCGAGGGCCTGCGCGGTCTTTTCGGCGTCCTTGTAGTAGCCCTCGAACAGCGAGTAGCCGCGCACGAGTACCTCGCCGCGCAGGCCGTTCTTGAGGTCGGCGCCGGTTTCAGGGTTGACGATGCGCACGTCGAGCCCCGGCAGGGGCTTGCCGAGGCGCGTGATGCGGCGCGCCTCGACTTCGTCCCAACCACCGGTGCAGACGGTGCCGGCCGCTTCCGTCATGCCGAAGCTGCCGACCTGCAGCGCCTGCGGCATCGCGGCCATGATCGGTTCGGCCACGCCCGGGGGCTGCACCGCGAAGTTGCTGTTCATCAGCTTGACGCTCGTCAGGTCGGTGGCATGGAACGTCGGGTGATAGACGAGCCCCTGCATGATCGTGACGAAGCTCGGGTAGAGCGCCGTCACCTTGTATTTCTCGAGCATCTTCAGCGCGACGCCGGCATCGAAGTAACCCATGGTCAAATACGTGCCGCCGACGTCGAAGACCGCGAGCATCGGCAGCACCGCGGCGATGTGGAACATCGGCAGCGGTGACCACATGCGGTCGCTCTGGGTCAGGCGGTAGCGATGACGGCCCAGCGCGATGCTGTTGCGGACCATCGCCTCGTGCGTGATCAGGCAGCCCTTCGGGTTCGCCGTGGTGCCGGACGTGTAGAGCATGAGGCCGATGTCGCGGACACGCACGCGCAGGCGAGCCTGGTGCACCTGCATTTCGTCGCAGCCCTTGGCGGCAGCGTCGAACTCCTTCTCGCTGACGAACCCCGGCGCCTTGGCCTTGCCGAGCAGCACAATGTTGCGCAGCTTCGGCGCG
>Ga0114939_10003448_pt1 | contig 11070 bp, 12 predicted proteins | sample AshMeaCrysSpring_FD_87196 | JGI IMG/M metagenome (GOLD analysis project Ga0114939, IMG submission 87196) | Groundwater microbial communities from Big Spring, Nevada to study Microbial Dark Matter (Phase II) - Ash Meadows Crystal Spring | ecosystem: Environmental > Aquatic > Deep subsurface >... | reverse complement strand
TAGGTCGCGTGCCCGCATACCGGAAATTGCTTGTTGGCATGGGGGCGATTGGTCATGCCTATCGGCGTTTCGCGCCGTCGGTTGCCGGGCGTCGGCCCGCATCGGCTGTGGGTCAGTTCAGTCCGGGGGGATGCGGGCTTGCGGTCGGCGTGAACACTGACCCGCGAGATCAAGGTCGTCAGCCGGTTGATCGGCTGAGGGATGGGTATCGCCTTATTGTGGTCAAACGCCTCGCCAGCCGGCGCGTTCCTCAAGACCCCGACCGGCGACCAGCCGCAGTTCCTGCGGCCTATCCTGCCGCCATCGACGGAAAAGACGCCGCCGCCGAAGCCCTCCGGCTGATCGACAGCGCCTTTTCGGAACGCAATCGAAAAGCCCGGCCTCGGCCGGGCTTTTCCTCATGAAGCGGGCCGGTTATCCCGCCGTCAGTCGGCGACATCGCCCGCCGCCTTTGCCTTGGCGCCCTCGATCGACTGCAGCACCAGGTATTTCTCGCCGAAACGCTTCAGCTTGTCGAGCTCGGAGTCGTAACCGTCGTAGTGCCGTTCCTCGTCGGCGATGACGCTCTCGAACAACTGCTTCGAGATGGCATCCGCGGCGGCGCCGCACTCCATCGCCCAGCGGTTGTAGTCGTCGATGCTCTGCTGCTCCATCGCGGCCGCAGCGTCCAGCATTTCGGCCACGTCGTGAATCCGCTTCACTTCGGCCGATGCGTTCATTCCCACGTCGCCCTTGAGGAAGAGGATCCGCTCGGCGAAACGCTCGACGTGCATCATCTCTTCGATGGCGGTCTTCTTGAAAAGCGATGCCAGCAGGTCGTATCCCTGGTCGTCGCAGTGGAAATGGAAGTACATGTACTGGTGGATCGCTGAGAGCTCGTCGGCGACGGCCTTGTTGAGCAGCTCGATGCTCTTTTCCCGCATTGCGGTTTCTCCAAGTTGTGGCTTGCGGTGACAGTCTAGCGCGCCGGGGCGTGCATCAGCCTTTCCTCGGACAGTCCTTGCAGGGTTTGCCCTTCTTGTATTTCTTGCAGCACTGTTCCTTCTTCTTGCCCATCGTGCCGCAACGCTCATGCCGCTGCGGCTGTGTTCGCGGCAGCGAGCTGCTCGAGCTCCTTATCCATCAGGTAAAGCCCCTCGCCGCCATCGCCGACGAGCCGGAGGCGGCCGAGGATGTCGTTCACCACCGCTTCTTCCTCGATCTGCTCGGTAACGAACCAGTGCAGGAAGATTTCGCTGGCGTGGTCGCGGTGCTCGCGGGCAACGTCAACGAGGCGGTGTATGCTCCGGGTGACCTGCCGCTCGTGGGTCAGCGTCTGTTCGAAGGCATCGATGACGCCGCTGAGCTCGCTGCGTGGGGCGGCGATCTGCCCGAGTGTCACGGGCGCGTCCTGGCCGACGAGGTATCGGTAGAACTTCATGGCGTGCACGAGCTCTTCCTCGTGCTTCGCCATGAACCACTTGGCGACTCCGCGCAGTCCCCGCGACTCGCTGTACGCCGACAGCGCCAGATAGAAGTAGGAGGAGTAGAACTCCCTGTTGAGCTGTTCATTGAAGGCTTCTGAAACCCCAGGGGGAATCATGGTGACGCACTCCTCGAGAAGCCGGGCGGTTTGCGACCAGGGTCTTATACCGCACCGCAAGTTTGGCTGGAAACGGCGACCGTCATCGTGCGCCTGACGCGAGCGCATTGCTCGGGTCCCGTGCGTACGCGCATTCGACCGGACGACCAAGACCCGCTGCGCGCAGATACCCCTCCAGGCCCAGGTGGAGAAAACCTGGGTTGCACCAGATACCAGGCGGCATGAAAGCCCTCTCGCTCGGCGCGTGGCCCCCCCGCATCAGCGTGCTGCGTACAGGTGGTTGTCCCACCGGTGTGCGCGACTCTCCGGCCCGGCCATCGGCAATCCCTCTGACTGCGTTGCACGCCAGCGCAGGAGGTCGCCGTTGCTGCTGCTGAGATGGAACTCGCCCGCGACGGCGCCGGGGGCGAGACCGCAGCCGTCTGGCACCGGTGCGACGCCGGCGAGCGCGCCTGCCGCGGTCCAGAAGGTCACGCAGTTCCCGCGCGGCGCGGAGACCGCAAACCACTCGCCCGTGGCATCCCAGCAGGCACTGCCGGCGTAGTTGCGCAGGGTCGATTGCAGCGCGGCCGGCGCGGACAGCAGCGTCAGCCCGTCCTGGCTGCGGTGGAGCGCCACGATCGGCGGATGCCGGTCGACCGCCCCCTCGAACTGCATCGCGATGCAGACGGTGTCGTCAGGGGCCACGTCGATGTGCCGGATGCTGAGCTGTCGCAGGTCCGGCGGTGGCCGGACGTCGCCGAGCCGCCGACCGTTGGTCGCATCGACGAAGGCCAGGCTCGAGTCCATCTCGCCGAGGTTGAGCTTGCTGCGCCCGGCGTCGGGGTGCGTGCGGATGCCGCCGTTCGCCACCACGAGGGTGCGGCCGTCGCGCCGGAAGCGTATCTCGTGTGGATCGATGCCATGACTCGGCAGCTCACCGAGGCGCTGGTAGCCATCGGCGGCGTCGTACACGCCGATCACGCCGCGCCCGTTCGCGTAGTCGTTCTCTGTCACGTACAGCAGGCGGCCCGCCGGATCGAAGACGCCGTGGCCGCAGTAGTGGCGGTCCTCCGGACTTTCGAGGCGGTGCAACGGGGTGCCGTGCGCGAGGTCGATGACGTACAGGAAGGTTCCTGGACGGCGCGCGAAGACCGCGCACTGCGTGCCGCCGGGTTGGATGGCGACGCCGTGGCCGCGCGCGGGCAGGGGGAGGTCGAAGCGCACGCCCCCGGCGGCATCGAGCGCCGTGAGCAGGTGTCGTCCGTTCGCCGTCGAGCGGCAGGCGACGAGTCCCCGCTCGCGTTCGCCTGCCGGCACGCGCAACGGGCCGAGGAACGATGCCGCCGCGGCCATCCGCAGGAAGCGCCGCCGGTCGGGCCTCACCTCAGTCACCGTCCAGGCTGTTGAAGCCGAGCGTGACGCCGAGGGCCTCGGGCATGGCCGTGGCGGCCAGGACCGCGAGCTCGGCGACGACGTCCCGCGCCGCCTCGAGACGCGCCCGCCCGGCCGGCTGGCTCACGGCGTCCTCCAGTGGCATCCCGACCGCGTCCAGGGCGGCGAGCGCCCGGGCGAACGCGTCGGCAACGCGCCCGCGCAGCGCGTCATCGCCGAGCCGCGATGCGAAGGCCACCCGGTGGAGGGCTTCGCACGCCGCCAGATTGAGCCGGACGTTGCGCAGCGATCGGACGCTGCGCCAGGACTCAGCCCGCTTCGGCTGCGCCTCGGCCGCGGACGCGCCGAGCGGCAGTGCGAGTTTCTGCTCGAGCACGGCCTGCAGCGCGGTGTGGAGGTCGCCGAGTAGCCGCGCGTCGGCGGCCAGCGCGCCCTCGAACACCAGGTTGCCTGCCGCCGCCGTCACGAGCTGATCGCGATAGGGGTGCTCGCCGCGCAGCCACTCCTCGACGATGTCGCCCGCCATCTGCGCGAGATTGCGGGTGATGGCCTGGAGCACCGCGCAACGGTACCGGCCGGACTCGCTGTCTGCGAACCGGGCGGGTTCCGCCTCGGGCTCGAACAGCAGGCGCTCGAGGGCGCTGAAGCCCTGCACCGCGATGCTGGTTCGCGCGAAGGGGTCGGGCGCGAGCGCGGTGGTGTCGCGCTTCTCGAGCAACTGCGCGAGGTGCTTCCCCACGGCGCCGCGCTTGTCCGGCCAGAGCGCGAAGCGATACCGCCGCTGCTGGAACTCGACTGGGCCGAAGCGGACGTGCTCGATGGCCTGCCAGTGATCCAGTGCGGCATGGAAACCCTGCCGCAGCGCGTGCAGCGGCTCCGCTGCCGGTGCCTGGCAGAAGGCGACGGCCTCGCGTTGCAGTGCGGAGGTGTGGTCGGCGAGCGCGCGGTACGCGGGCAGGATGTGCTCGTCCGCGACCCGCAGATAGGGGGCCTCTTGCGCGGCCTGAGCGGCACCGGCCAGCAGCAGGACGGCGAGGCCGTGACCGATTCGTTGGGCGAGGGACATCACGAGACGCCGCTCACAGCGATTCGACGAAGCGCAGCAGCTGTTCGCGCTCGGCCTTCGACAGGCGGGTGACGGCGTCCCGCTGGGCCTGCGCCTCGCCGCCGTGCCAGAGGATCGCCTCGAGCAGGCCGCGGGCGCGACCGTCGTGCAGGTAGTGGCCGTGGCCGTTCACGACCGGCGTGAGGCCGATGCCCCACAGGGGCGCGGTGCGCCACTCGCGGCCGTCTGCCGCGGCCTCGGGACGGTGATCGGCGAGACCCTCGCCCATGTCGTGCAGCAGCAGGTCCGTGTAGGGCCAGATCCGTTGTCCGGACTGCTCGGGGCCGATCGAATCGGTCCGCGTGACGAAGTGCGGCGTGTGGCATCCGGCGCAGCCGATCGCGTGGAACAGCCGCTTGCCGGCGAGCACGTCCGGGTGCGCGGGGTCGCGCCGGGCCGGCACGGCGAGGTTGCGCGAGTAGAAGGCGACGAGATCGGTCACGTCCTGGCCGGCCTCGAGATGGCCGTGCTGCACGCTGTTGCCGTTCGGCGCCTCGCGACACGCGGTCTGCCGCGCCGTGCACTCGCCGGCGCCGTCCGGATGGAAGGGCACGGAAATGCCGATGTCGCCGGCGAATGCGCCTTGCGACTGCTCGTCCACGCTCGATGCGCCCGCCTTCCAGCCGAAGCGCCCCAGGGTCACGCGGCCCTCGGCGTCGCTCCACACGCGGTTCGGCCTGCCGGAGATGCCGTCGCCGTTGCGGTCGTCCGGGTCCGCCAGCGCGAGGACGGCTTCCTCGGGGATCGCCTCGAGCAGCCCCAGGCCGATCATCTGTGGGGCCACCCGAGGCGAGAGCATCACCTGCGGGTGGAGCGGACCGTAGCCGGGATCGATGACCGCGTAGCTCGGCTGCCGCAGTCTGACCGTCTCGCCATCCGCGAGGGTCACGGGGATCTCTTCGTGGTCGATCCGCATCCGCCCCTCGGCCGCGAGTCCCTGGATCGCGAAGTTCTGGAGCTGCGTGCCATAGGTCGGCTCCGCAATGACGTTGACCCGGCCCTCGGCAAGGAGCCTCCGGTCGGTGTCCGTCTGCGGCGGGATGCTGAGGCGCAGGAACATCGACACGGCGTTGTCCTCGGGGCCCTCGGGCGGGTGGCCGCGTCCGTCCTTCAGGTGGCAGCCCTGGCAGGAGCGGGCGTTGAACAGCGGCCCGAGCCCGTCGGCCGCCTGCGTCGACGCCGGCGCGGAGACCCAGGTGCGGCGGAAGAAGCCGTTGCCCACCTTGAACTGGTTTTCGCGCTCGAAGGACATGTTGGCCGAGGCGTGCGAGTAGGCGTTCTTGTCGAAGGCCTTGCGGTGGGTCGTGGCGCCGCCCGGCGATTCCTCGCCCGCCTCGGGCTTCGAGAAATCCCGGGGAGGGACGAGGCTGTCGCCGCTCTCCGCGCCCGGTGCCGCCGCAAGCACGAGCGCTACAGCGAGAGGTCGGATGTGCATGATCGGGTCCTCGGGCAAGGTGTGCGTGGTCGCCGTGCCCTCACTTTGCGACCTTTTCCGGGGCGTCGAGACTGTCCGAGCCCTCGAAGGCGATCGACCCGAGCCCGGCCACCTGCACTGCCTTCTCGATGGCCTTCGTCTGGGAGAGCAGGGCGTCGATGGCGGCCTGCACCTTGGCGTTGCCTTCGGCATTGCCCTCGCCGATCAACTGGTCGTAGGCCACGCCCTGCTGCTCGGCGCTGTCCACGAGGGCCTGCATGCGGGCGAGGGTCGCGTCCAGGCTGGCGCGCAGCGCGCGGTCGGCCGCTGCGTCCTTCGCTGCCACGAGCTCCGCTACCGCGGGCCCCTTCAACGCCGTGCCGTCCACGCGGGTGTAGCTGCCGGTGTAGACGTTCCGCATGCCGAGCACGTCGTGGTAGTGCGACCAGTGCGTGTTGTCGCTGAAGCAGTCGTGCTCCTCCTCCGGATCGTGGAGCATGAGCCCGAGTTTCATGCGCTCGCCGGCCAGCTCGCCGTAGGAGAGGCTGTCCATTCCCGTGAAGATCGTGACGAGGCCGCCCTTGGCGCCCTTGCCGAGCAGCGCGCGCCGAGCGTCGCCGTCCTTGGCCCACTGCGCGGTCATCCATTGCAGGTCGTCCACCAGCAGGTCGGTCGCCGCCTTGAGGTAGGCGGCCCGGCGCGCGCACTGCCCGCCGGTGCAGTGCTTCGGGTCGAAGTCAGTCGCCGGACGCCTGCCGGCTCCCGGCCCCGTGCCGTTGAGGTCCTGACCCCAGAGCAGGAACTCGACGGCGTGGTAGCCGGTGGCGACGTTGGCCTCGATGCCGCCCGCTTCGTGCAGCGTGTCGGCGAGCAGCCTCTTCGTGATGCGGGTCGCGTCGATCGGGCGGCCTGCGAGCCTGAGCTTCGGATTCGCGACGATGTTCGCGGTGTAGTAGGGGTTCTCGTCCGAGGCATCGCCGTAGCTCCCGGCCACGTAGTCGATGAGACCCTCGTCGAGCGGCCACGCATTGACCTTGCCCTCCCACGCGTCGACCGCCGCGTTGCCGAAGCGGAAGACCTCCGTCTGCTGGTACGGCACGCGTGCCGCCTTCCAGGCCGCGCGCGCCGCCGCGAGGTTGGCCTCCGAGGGAGCAGCGATCAGCTGGTCGACGGCCTTCTGCAGGGCGCGGGCCGTGGTGAGCGAGTCCTCGTAGGCTGCGCGGGCGACGTCGGCGTAGTGGCTGAGCACGGCGCGGGAGTCCGGGGCCGCCAGCGCCGGGCCGGTGGCACCGAGGGCGGCGACGAGCGTGAGCATCTTGTGCATCGGGGCGTTCCTCCAGGGAATTCGTTCAGAATGCGGCCGTGAAACGCAGGCCGACGATCCAGCCGTCACGGTCGTCGTCGTCCGCGCCGTCGCGGACCTCGTCCTTCATCCACTGCACGTCGGCGGTGATCGCGACCGCGTCGGTCAGGCCGAAGCGGTAATAGGTCTCGAAGACCTGGGTGTGATCGAGGCCGGCGTTGCCGCCGGCCAGGTAGGCATAGCCGACACCGACGTTGTCGGCCTCGCGCCCCCAGGCGGCGCCCTTGAAGTTCAGGCCGCCGGAATAGAGCGCCTCGTAGTCGACGAGGGCGTCGTCGTCCTGCCAAGTAAGGCGCAGGAAGGCGCCGATTACGTCACCGAAGGCTTGGTCGAACGACACGCCGCCACCGACGCGTTGGGTCAACTTCGTGCCCGTCGGGTCGAGGAAATCGTCGCTGGTGCCGGCGAGGATCAGGCGGTAGTTGCCGGGACCGAGCTCGGTCTCGAGGCGATAGGCGAGCTGCGCGCCGTAGAAGTTGTAGTTGTTGCCGTCGTCGTTCTCCCCGACGTTCATTGCCACGGCGCTCACGGACCAGTCGCCGATCGCCCACTGCAACGCGGCGCCGGTGTCGTACGACGGCAGGCCGTAGCTGCCCGAGTTGACGAACGCCTCGTTCATGAACTGGGTGTACTCGTCGTTCGCGTACTCGTTGTTGTCGAGATACTCGGTGGAATCCAGGAGGCCGACGGCCGCGCCGAGCGTGTTGTCCTCGGCGAGCTGCACCTCGTAGCGGTACCAGGCCGCGAGCAGGTAGTCGCGGTCGCGGCCGTTGAGGTTCTTGACGTCGTCCTCGAGATCGGCCGCCCAGGGGGCGAGCGCAAACGGTGAGATGGCGTTGAGCCCGTTGCCGGCCGCGAAGCCGAGCTTGAAACCGAGCTCGTGCCCCTCCGCCGGCCGGAAGGCGCCCTCCAGCTGGAACGGTATCGCGCCGCGACAGGCATCCGCCGTGTCGTCTCCCGACACGCTCTGGCATTGCCCGACGGCCGCCAGCGTGACGCCGAGGGACAGGTTGTCGTTCAGGTCGTAGGCCGCCGCCGGAGCGGCCGCTGACAGCCAGGCCACGGCGGTGGCCAGGTGAGTGGTCTTCATCGAATGTCTCCCTGAGGGTCGTTGCCGCGCCTCGGCGCGGGCGGGTCAGGGGCTGGCTGGCGGGTGGCTGGCTGGCCCGGGGGTTGCTGTTCTTACTTGGTCAGGATCAGCTTGTTCTGTCGGGTCAGGCGCAGTTGGTAGGGTTCTCCTTCGTGCAGGATCGTCAGGCGTCCTTCGGGGCCGAGCAGCTCCTCGCTGGTCACTGCCCAGGCACCGCCACCGTCGCGCCGCAGGGTGATTTGCCGTGCGGTCGCTGAGGCGGCGGTTACCGTCGTTCCGTGGGGGTGTCCCTGTGTCATCCCGGCACTCCGCGGCTCTGAGACGAAGGGTCAGGCGACCCGCGCCGCGCCGTCGTCGATGGCCGACTCCCAGACGGTGTAGGCGGCGGCATCGAACAACGGCCCGGAGACTGCGGTGAAGCCGAGCTCGGCGGCGAGGGCGAGGTCGCCGAGGTCGCGCAGGCCCGAGAGCAGGCTGCGCGCGCCGGCGCAGTGCGCGTCGGCGAGCGTGCGCTCGAGCCGGCCGAGGCGGCGATAGGACCGCAGCCGCTCGCCGGGGGTGAGCGCGATCTGCAGCCAGTCCGCGTCGATCGCGAGCGGGCTGGCCCAGCCGGTGACGGCGGACTCGGCCTCGAGCGCGATGGCGATGCGGTGGGCGGCGAGGCCGCGCAGCATGGCCTGCACCTTGCGCACGTCGGTCATGGGGCGGTTCTCCACGGCCTGGACGACGACCGCGGCGGAGCCGAGGAGCTCGATGAGCGCATTGCCGCTCGGGCTGTCCGCGGCGGCGTAGCTGTCGGGATCGACGCACACCCACAGTCGCGCATCGCGGGGGGCATGGGTCAGCGCCAGGCGCTTGAGCTCGATCTCGGCATGGAGCAGCAGCGCGGGCTGGGCATGGAGAGCCGCGAGCACATCGCCCGACGGCAGGGCCACGCCGTCGGGCCGGGCGAAGCGGGCGCCGGCGCAATAGCCGAGCCGTTCCCCGCTGTGGGTCTGGAGTATCGGGCGGTAGTGGATGCCGAAACGGCGGGCGAGCAGGGTTTCGCGCGCCTCGGCGAGGGTCGTCGGCATGCCGGCCGCGTGCCAGGCCGCGGCGCGGGCGATGAGGTCGGTGAGGGGATGCGACATCCGTGGGGTCCTCGGCGTGGCCAGGGTTTCTCGTCTTGGCTGGCTGGTCCGAGGGGGGACTGGCTGGCTCCGGCGTCGGCGGGTTCGATCTCGCCGGCTCGGATGCAATCAAATCACAAATGAGAATCTATAGCAACAACTGGTTTTCACCTGATCGGCGTGGCGGGGGCCGGGCTCGTCAACCGCGGTGGCCCGTTCCGGCCCGTAGCACCGCCAACGTCACGAGGCTGAGCACGGCCGCCCCGAGGACGAGCCAGCGAGCGAGCCGGGGCTGCCTCCCCAGAGATGCCAACCCGGCACCAAGCCACAGGGTGGCGCTGGCGCCGATCAGCAGCAGTTCGTCGTCGCCGAGCATGGACGGGGGTACGGGACGTGGCGACGCGCCTCAGGCCAGCGGCATCAGCTCGCTGAAGTCGCGAATGGCGGGGAAGTCGGTGACGGTGCGCTCGGGCTGCTGCGTGTCGGGACGCAGCACCGCACAGAGGTGATGGATGCCGTAGTCGCGCGCCGCGCGCAGCACGCCGAGGCTGTCGTCGACGAACAGGGTGCGCTCGCGCATGAACGGCTCGATCGAATGCAGGCGCGCCCAGAATTCGACCTGCTCCTTCGGCAGGCCGAGCGCGTGCGCGCAGACGATGCGGTCGAAGTGGCCGGCGAGCTCGGTCTTCTGCATCTTGAGCGTGATCGCCTTCTGGTGCGCGTTCGTCACCAGTACCCTGCGCTTGCCGGCGCGGCGGACGGCTTCGAGGAAGTCGACGACGTGCGGGTGCACGGCGATGAGGTGGTGCACCTCTTCCTTGAGCAGCGCGATGTCCAGGCCGAGCTCGCGGCTCCAGTGGTCGACGCAGTACCACTCGAGCGTCCCCTCGCGGCTCCGGTAGCGCGCGAGCAGCTCGGCCTTGGCCGCGGCTTCGTCGATGCCGCGTGTCTCGGCATAGCGGCGCGGCACGTGCTCGAGCCAGAAGTGGTTGTCGAACCGCAGATCGAGCAGCGTCCCGTCCATGTCCAGGAACACTGTGTTGATGTCGCGCCAGGGGATCATGGCAGACTGCTCCTCGGTGCTCGCGGCCGGTATGGATGATCGCATGAGACGCGCCCTCGTTCCCCTGCTCGCTGCCCTGGCGGCAATTCCCGCCTTCGGCGCGCCCGATGCGGACGTGCTGCTGCTCGACGACGCGGAAGAGCGGGCACAGCGGGTCAACGAGGGCGAGCTCGTCTTCCTGCCACAGCGGCCCGAGCGGCCGGTGCACCACCACATGACCCGGCTCGAGGTCACGCGCGACGCCCTTGACTCGGGCTGGGTACTGCTGCAGCAGTGCCACGAAGGGCTCGATCGGGTCCCGGAGCTGCAGATCGTCTACCAGCCCGGCAAGCTGCGCCGCCTCGAGGTCGTGGCGCACCGCAACCTCGAGACCGCCTGGGTCGAGGGCGACTCGGTGCAGATCCGCAACGTCGGCGCCGACGCGGCGGTGTGCATCGCGGCCGAGGCGCGCGCCCTGCACCGCACCGGCGACGGCACCTACGAGCTGCGCAACGGGCCGTTCATGCGGCGCTTCCTCGACGGCTACTTCCCGATGCACGTGTCGCTCGAAGTCCTGCTGCCGGAGGGCCTCGCGCTCACGGGTACCACCCCGGAGCCGCAACCGGGTTTCACGCTCCATCCCTCGGGCCGCTGGTGGCTGATCGACGCCTGGTTCGAGGGCAGGCTTAGCACGGTGCTGCGCCTGCGCGACGGCGGCTAGGCGGGCCTCCGGCCCGCCCTCCGGTACACTCGCGCTTTCCCGGCAGCCCCCGGAGGGCGCCCGCGATGACCGACGCAGAGCTGCTCGACGCAGTGCTGGATCTCGCCCGGCGGGCCGGCGAGGCGGTCCTCGCGGTCTACGGGAGCGATTTCGCCGTGCAGGCGAAGGAGGACCGCTCCCCCCTCACCGAGGCCGACCTGCGGGCCCACGGCGTGATCGTCGCCGGGCTCGCCGCGCTCACGCCGGACCTGCCGGTCCTGTCCGAGGAAT
>Ga0114939_10003447_pt1 | contig 11072 bp, 11 predicted proteins | sample AshMeaCrysSpring_FD_87196 | JGI IMG/M metagenome (GOLD analysis project Ga0114939, IMG submission 87196) | Groundwater microbial communities from Big Spring, Nevada to study Microbial Dark Matter (Phase II) - Ash Meadows Crystal Spring | ecosystem: Environmental > Aquatic > Deep subsurface >... | reverse complement strand
GGTTCCTCGGCGACGTGAACCTCTTCCACGGCCGCGTGGAGAATCAGACGCTGCGCATCGAGGACACCACCTTCGACATGCCGGTCGTGGCCACCGAGGACGGTGAGGCCCAGGTGTACGTCCGGCCGCACCGGCTGACCCTTCAGGCTGCGCCGTCCGGCCACGGCGAGTTCCCCGCCACCGTGGAGCGGGTCAACGCGGCAGGGCCGCTCGTCCGCATCGACCTCGTGGCCGCCTGGGGGTCGCCCCTGCGGGTGGAGATGTCCGAGGACCGCTACCGGCGGTTGCGCCTGAACCTGCAGCGAGGCTCCGACGTGTTCATCGCCATGCAGCAGGATTTCTACGTGGAAACCAACGGGCACGGCCGGCCCAACGGCGTGTCGGCCACCTCACGAGACGGCGTCGCCGCCCCGATGGCGTCGTGATCCGTGGTTGCAGGCAGCCGGCCGCGTGCGTCGCGTTCCCGGGGTCGGGAGTGTGGCAAGGCCGGGGCCGGCCCCAGGGCCCGCCCGAACCGGCATGGCCCGTCACGGGCGGCCGCTCGTTGGCCGGCGGCCGTTGTGCGTCAGCGCGAGCCAGGATTCCTGAGCGTGTACGAGCTGCGCGCCCAGACGTCCACGTCCTTCCGGATCGCCTTCACCTCGAGCTTGCGGATTCGCTTGGTGGGGTCGGGGTTCGACGAGTAGTAGCCCAGCATGTAGTAGTCGCTCGTCTCCGCGTCGATCCGCTTCAGCGCCTTGTCGAAGTCGTTCTGGTTGACGACCGCGATGCCGCCGGTCTGCTCGGCGATCACGCGGAGCGAGTCCTGCGACTTCCGGACGTACTCGCCCCACTCCACCGGGTCCACCGCCTCGTCGAGGTCCGGCCCACCCACGAGCCCGCGCGGGTCGATCGTGTAGAAGCTGGTGTTGGCCCGGTTGGCGGTTCGCGTCAGCTCCGCCAACTCGCGCGCGAGGTCCGCGTCGGCGAACCGCTGCGTGCTCCGCGTGGTCTCGTCGGGGGTGTAGCGCTGGTAGGGGTTCTCGAAGAACTGGTTCTCGCCGTAGCGCTGGCCCTCGAACGGGTTGAAATCGTAGCCGTTGCTGATGTAGATGACGGCCTTCCGCCGGTTCTGCACCTTCTCCAGGTTCCGGAGGATGTCGCCCGCCGTCGAGAACGCGACGTGCGCGCGGTAGCGAACCTCGCTCGGCCCTTCGGCGCCCTCGGGCGCCGACAGGATGTCGGACGGCTTCAGCCCGCTCCCCGAGATCTTCTTCATCGCCTCGTCGAGCCGCCGGCGGTCGTAGGTCATGTCGATGGCAATCGAGGAGGGCCCAGTCGACACGATGCCGAACATGTCGCCGTCGTGGACGAGCGTGTCGGCGATCTTCTTGAACAACTGCTTCACGCGACCCGTCCCGCGGAAGTCGAGGTGCAGGTCGTCGACGAAGATCAGGAAGATCCGCCCGGCCGCGTCGTTCGCCGGCCGTGGCGCCGGCAGGACGATGCCCTCCTGGGAGGGCGGCGGCGGAGGCGTGACGAGGTTGAAGACGCGTCCGCCGTGCACCAGCGTGAAGGAGGCGACGTCCTGCTTGACGCCGTCCTCGTAGACCTCGATCTCCTCGCGCTTCAGGTCGGCGACGAACTGCCCCTTGCCATCCCGCGCGATGACGTCGGTTGTGACCAGGTTCACCTGGACCTGGAACGTGGGCCGCGGCGTCGGCTGGCCCACGGCCTGCGGGGACGGCGTGACGGGGGTTTCCGACGGGGCCGTCGGCGGAGGGGTCTGCGCCTGCAGCACCGCCGTCCCAATCCCGGCGAGGAGGAGCGCCAGCCAGCCACGCCGGCGGGCACGAAGACCTGGAACGTGCATGGATCGGATTATAGCGTCGGCGGATCGCCGCCCGCCTCAGCGCCGCTTGGAGGTCGCCGCCTTCCGGCTGCGGCCTGCCCCAGCCGTTTTCCGTCCGGCTGCGCCAGCCCCGCGCTGGGTGGCGCCGGTGCGACGCGCCGCACTGGCCTTCGTCCTGCCCGCGGCCGCGCGCGCGGGCTTGGTGGCGGCCGGCCGCTTGACCGCCTTCGCCACGCGGAGGGGCTTGGCCGCCTTCGCGGCGGGACGCGTCCGCTTCTCGACGGTCCTCTCTGGCTTCTCGGCCCGCGCCGGAGGGGCGGGCTCCGGGGGCGTGTGGCGCTCAACCAGCGTGAAGCGGGGCTGATCTCCAAGCCAGAGGTAGCTCCAGAGCTCGGCCAGAACGATCTGGTGGTCTTGGCAGAGACGGCGCGCAATGTCCAGCGAGCCCACCGGGACGTAGAGCTGCAGCCCCCCGCGAAGGCGCGCGAAGTGCGCCCACTGGGCCATCGCTTCGAGATTGTTGACCGACTCGCCCGTCTCCACCTCGACCACGCCCATCAGGCGCCGCGGGGCCGTGGGAGTGTTCAGCACCAGGTCGGGAAACAGCACCGCCGCGCCGGCTTTCACGGAGCCGTTCTGCTCGTCACCCGGATTCGCGAGCACGTCGAACTTTCGCTTCATCTTCGCCTGCAGCAGGCGGATGAGGCGGTCGTGCTCGAGCTGCTCCCGGACGGGACGGATCAGGATGGGCACGCACAGCCTCCGGCGGCGGTGGGACGCGGGGCCACAAGGGCCTGAAAACGACGGCAGGCACTTTAGCACAAGTGCTGCCGTCCGGAGGGTAGTACCATACCGGCGTGAAACCACTCACCCTCGGCCGCGCCGCCCTCAGCGGTGGCGGCCGTCGGCGCGCGAGAATGCCCCGGCCGGTCGCCATTCTGGCATTCGCCCTCGGGCCGACCCTCCTGGCAGGCGCTGCTGCGCAGGGGCGCGTGTCGCCCCCTCCCTCTCCGTCCGGCCCAACGACGGAGCTCACCGTGCCGCTCTTCCGGCTCCTGGAGGACATCCGCGACCGGGATGCGGGCCAACTCGCCATCTCCGAAGAGGATGGGCGGTTCCTGCGGACGCTCGTGGCGACATCGGGGGCCAAGCGGGCGCTCGAGATCGGCGGCGCAAGCGGCTATTCGGCGATCTGGATCGCCCTGGGGCTGCGGGAAACGGGCGGCCGGCTCGTCACCATCGAGTACGACGCCAGGCGCGCCAAGGCACTGCGGGCCAACATCGCGCGCGCGGGCATGTCCGACATCGTGCAGGTGATCGCGGGCGACGCCTTCACCGAGATTCCCAAACTCGCCGGCACGGTGGACTTCGTCTTCCTCGACGCCTGGAAGAAGGACTACAGGCGCTTCCTCGATCTGGTGCTGCCGCGGCTCGATCGCGGCGGCGTGTTCGTCGCCCACAACGTCGTGAACAAGCGGAGCGAGATGGGCGAGTTCCTCGACGCCATCACGCGCAACCCCGCGCTGCTCACGAGCATCGTGTCGCCGTCGGGTGAGGGCGTCTCGGTGTCCTACAAGCGCCGGTGACCGGAGCCGCTGCCATGTCCACCGCCACGCGTCCCGTCCACATCATCGGTGTGCCCCTCGATCTCGGCGCTGGCCGGCGCGGCGTCGACATGGGCCCCTCCGCCCTGCGGATCGCGGGCCTCGACGCGTGCATTGCGGAACTGGGCTACCCCGTGATCGACACCGGGGACATCGACGCGCCCATCCAGGAAACCAACGACCCGGGCGATCCGAGCAAGAAGTACATCCGCGACATCGCCACCGTGTGCCAGCTGCTCTTCGAGCGGAGCAGTGCCGCCCTCGAGGCGGGCGCCCTGCCGCTCGTGCTCGGCGGAGACCACAGCCTGGGCGCAGGGTCGGTGGGCGCGGCGGCCGCCTACGCACGGCGGCGCAACAAGCCGCTCGGCCTCCTCTGGGTGGACGCGCACGGCGACATGAACACGCCGGCCATCTCCTCGAGCGGCAACGTCCACGGTATGCCGCTCGCGGCGCTGCTGGGCCAGGAGCCCGCCGAGCTGGCTGGGCTCGGCGGGTTCGCCCCGAAGGTCGTGCCGCAGTGCACGGTGCTGCTCGGCGTGCGCAACCTCGACACGCGCGAGAAGGAAGCGGTGCGCGCCTCCGGCGTGCACGTGTTCACGATGAAGGACATCGACCGGCTCGGCATCGCCGCCGTGACCGAGCGGGCGCTGTCGATCGCCACGCACGGCACAGCCGGCATCCACGTGTCCTTCGACCTCGACGTTTGCGATCCCACCATCGCGCCGGGTGTGGGCACGCCCGTCAAGGGCGGCCTCGACTACCGCGAGGCGCACGTCGTCATGGAGATGGTGGCGGATGCCGGCTCACTCCTCTCGCTCGACATCGTGGAGGTGAACCCCGTGCTCGACGTGCAGAACGCCACCGCCACGCTCGGCACCGAGCTGGCGCTTTCGGCGCTGGGCATGCATATTCTCTGAACAGTGTTCAATTGTGCGTTGTAGTGCGTTGTCGGTTGTCAGTTGGCGGTCTTTCGGGCTCTCGGGCTTTCTTCGGTTGTCGGGATGGATTTGCTTCTCGATGGAGGCCCGGCTTCCGGGCCGGGCCGGGCAACGGCGACACCCGGCGATCGGCCACGTCGGCGCCGAGCACCGCTCCGGGTAGAATCAAGCGTCAGCTGAACACGCGACGTCAGGAGGATTCCATGCACGTGCGAACCAAGGCAGGGCTCGTGGTCGGGATCGTCGCACTCGGGGTCGGGGCCGTGCTCGCCGCGCAGGGCCAGCGTGCCAGCCCGCACGAGACCGCCTCGGCCACGGTGGACGGCGCGAAGATCACCGTGGAGTATGGCCGGCCCTACATGAAGGGACGCAAGATCTTCGGCGGTCTGGTGCCCATCGGGCAGGTGTGGCGCACCGGTGCCGATGAGGCCACGATTCTCACGACCGACGCAACGCTCGCCCTTGGCATCCTCACCGTCCCGCCCGGCAAGTACAGCCTGTTCACGATCCCCGGCGAGAGCGAGTGGACGCTCATCGTCAACAAGCAAACGGGGCAGTGGGGCACGCGCTACGACGCCGGACAGGACCTCGGCCGCACAACGATGAAGACGCAGCCGACCGGGGGCGCCGTGGAGCAGTTCGAGATCAAGATCAGCGACACGGCGGCTGGTGGCGAACTGCGCTTCCAATGGGAGAACACGCGGGCGATTGCGCCGTTCGTGGTGAAGAGGTAGGTCGCCGGTCGGGCTCCCGGTCCCTCGGGCGGCCTCTCGGTCGCCTGAGAACACCGATCCGACTCCTTCAGGTCTTGACCGACCGAGAGACTGACGCACCGATCGACGGCCTAGTATCCGTCTCTTTGCGACCACGCCGGCCCGGCGCGGTCGGGCACATCGAGCGCCGTGAACACGCCGAGCGGGGCCGTCGACACCACCATCTCCTCCCGGCTCCGCTCGAGCGCAGCGATCTCGTCGCTCAGGTCCACGAGATGGCGCTCGTAGGGCAGCATCTCGCTCCAGTACTCGATGAGCACGTAGGTGGGCTCGCTCGTGAACTCGCGCAGGAACGAACTGCCGATGAACGACCGACTTCGACGCGACACCGCGGTCCAGTCGCCGTCGGCGCCGTAGAGGCGCTCGAAGTCCCTCCGCCGCTCCGGCCGCACCTGGAACTGCCATACGACGGCGATCACGCTCTTCTCCCTGGAGGGCGCCCCGCGGCGAGCCCGCGCTGCCCTCCGTGCCTGCCGCGCGCAACCGGTGTGACGGCGCGTGCCGCGTCCGGCCCCGGTGCGTCGAGGCGCGCAGATTATAGCCCACCGCTTCGCCCGCCCGAGGTGCGCGCATGCCCGACTGCGTTCGTCCAATCGCCACCGCCGTCACGGCCCTCGCGATCCTCGCTGGCGGCGCGCCACCGAGCTGGTTCACGGCTCGGCCGCTCGCCCAGGACGCGCCGGCGACGCCCGTGACGCTGCTCGTCGTGAACGGCCGCGTGTGGACGGGTGATCGCGCCCGCCCGTGGGCCGAGGCCGTGGCCGTCACCGGCGACCGCCTCGCCGCGGTGGGCACGACGGCTGAGGTGCGCGCCCGCGCCGCGGGTGCCGCCGGTGCGCGCGAGATCGATGCGCGCGGGGCGCTCGTCGGGCCCGGCCTGATCGACGCGCACGTCCACTTCCTCGAAGGGGGGCATCGCCTCTCGTCGGTGTCCCTCCGTGACGCGGCGTCGCGCGAGGCGTTCGTGCGGCGCATTGCCGCGTTTGCCGCCACTCGCCCAGCGGGCACCTGGATCACGGGAGGCGATTGGGACCATTCGCTCTGGGGCGGCGTGCCGCCCGACCGCGCGTGGATCGACGCCGTCACGCCGGCGCACCCCGTCTGGCTGAACCGGCTGGACGGCCACATGGCGCTCGCCAACACGGCCGCGCTCCGGGCGGCGGGGCTCGAGATCAGCGCGCCGCGCGAGGTGGAAGGCGGCACCATCGATCGCGACGCGGAGGGACGCATCACCGGTCTGCTGCGCGACAACGCGATGGCGCTCGTGGACCGCGTCGTCCCCCCAGCCTCCGACGAAGACGACGACCGGGCGCTCGACGCAGCGATGCGGTACGTGGCGGAGCGCGGCGTGACCTCGGTGCATCACATGGGGACCTGGCGCGATCTCGCCGTGTTCGAGCGGGCGCACGTCGCGGGCCGGCTGGCGACACGCATCTACGCCGCCGTTCCGCTCGACACGTGGCCCCGCCTGGCGGAGACGATCGCGGCCCGCGCGGCGGGGGCCAGCGGCGGTCGCGGCGACGACTGGCTGCGCATCGGCGCACTCAAGGGGTTCGTAGACGGTTCGCTCGGCTCGCACACCGCCGCGCTCCTCGAACCGTTCACCGACAAGCCGGACGACCGCGGCCTCCTCGTCAACACGCCCGAGGCGCTGGCCAACTGGATTCTCGGAGCCGACAAGGCGGGCCTGCACGTCGCCGTGCACGCCATCGGCGACCGCGCCAATCGGCTGCTGCTCGACCTCTACGAGCAGGCCGCCCGCGCGAACGGTTCCCGCGATCGCCGCTTCCGGATCGAGCACGCGCAACACCTCGCGCCAGCCGACATCCCGCGCTTTGCGCGCAACGGCGTGATCGCCAGCATGCAGCCCTACCACGCCATCGACGACGGGCGGTGGGCCGAGGCGCTGATTGGGCGGCAGCGGGCGGAGGGTACGTACGCGTTCCGCAGCCTGATCGACACTGGCGCGCACGTCGCGTTCGGCAGCGACTGGTATGTGGCTCCGCCCGCGCCGCTCGAGGGCCTGTATGCGGCCGTCACCCGGCGAACCCTCGACGGCGCGCACCCGGACGGCTGGGTTCCCGCCCAGCGGATCACGCTCGAGGAAGCGCTCCGCGCGTACACGGCTGGCGGCGCGTATGCCTCGTTCGAGGACGACCGGAAGGGCACGCTCGTGCCGGGCATGCTCGCCGATCTGGTGGTGCTCGACCGCGACCTGTTCGGCGTCCCGCCGGACCAGATCCGTGAGGCGCGGGTGCGGTTCACGGTTGTCGGTGGGAGGATCGTCTACGAGCGGTAGGGGTGATCGTGCCGCACAGCGCTGAGGCCCTGTGCCACGACCGTGTTACTGCTCCCGCTTGCGGCGCCGCCGACGCTCGCGCGCCACACGCGACTCGAGCAGCGCGAGGCGACGCTTCAGCTCGATCATCTCGTCCTCGACGGGCCGCTCGGGTGCGTCGGGCGGTGCGGGTGCGTCAGCCGACGACGCGCCCGTCGCATCTCGCGTCTCGGCCGGCGGCGCGACGGGCCCTGGGGCCAGCGCGGACCCGCCGGTCTTCGCGCCAGGCTGGGCGTCGGGGGCGCCAGCCTCCCCTGCCGCGACGTTCCACGGCCAGAACGCGAGGGTCCCGAGCTTCTTCGACTGCTCGAGGGCCAGGGCGAGCGACCACTGCAGCACGTCGCGGGTGGCACGATCGGAGGCGCGGATGATCTCGCGGAGGAAGTCCAGGGGCACGCCGGTCTCGCCCCCTTCCGCGCGGGCCTCCTCGAGGATGATCTGCGCGAGGACCAGCCGCGTGACGTCTTCACCACTGCGGGCGTCCACCACGCGGACGTCGCGCCCCTCGCGTACCAGGCGCGCCACGTCCTCGAGGTTCACGTAGCGGCTCGCCGCCGTGTCGTAGAGCCGGCGGTTCTCGTACTTCCGGATGACGACGGGCTCGTCGGCCATGGGCGTGACGGCGCCAGTTTACCGGATCGTCACGCCGCGGTGGGCCTCCCTCATCCCGAACAGCAGGAACGCGGTGCGCTGGGCCGGGTTGAAGTTGTCGTCGGAGATGAGCAGCAGCGACGACCGGCCATCCGGCAATGGGGGGCCCGGGCACATCGCCTCGAAGTTCTCGAGCCGCTGGAGCTCCGGGGGCAGCCGGTGGCGGATGTCGTCGAGATCCAGCACCAGGTCGCCCCGCACCGGCACGAACGACGCCGCCGCGAGTGACGCCACACCCGACAGGTCGTCCCCTGTGCCGAGGTCGATCTGAACGATGCGGATGCGGTTCTCCGAGCGGGGCGGCAGCCCGAGGGAGACCAGGAACGCCCGCTCGAGCACGAGGACCCGGCGATCGTCGAGCGCGAGCAGATCGCTGATGCCGGCCGTGATGGCGCCCCCGCGCAGGTCCGCCTCGGCCGAGACCGGTTCGAAGCGGTAGGCCACCTGGCGGCCGGGCCGCCACGCGGCGCCATCCGGCACCAACTCGAACAGGCGCAGCCACGCGCCCCTCTCGGGTGTGGACACCGGGCCGTCCTGCAGGAGCGGGCCCTCGAGGCTGGCGAGCAGCCGCCCGCCGGCCAGAGCGGCCAGCCCCTCGAAGGACAGGTTGTCGCGGACCCCGCCGGGCAAGCCCGGCGAGGATCCGGCCACGGCGGGCAGCGGGGAGGGCAGCGTGGTGATGAACCGGCCGTCCCGCCCGTACTCGTGCAGTCCCGGCGGCACCGTGTGGCCGTTGCCCTCGGAGGCCACGACCAGCCGACCCGCGGGGAGCGCCACGATCGCCTCGGCATCGAGCATCAGCGGCAACCAGGCGCGCCCCAGCGGCGACGCGCCACCGGCGTTGTCGGCCGCCGCGGCGCGCGTGCCCCGCAGCGTCTCGAGCGCAGTGACGGCCCCTGGTTCGACGGCCAACGGCGGACCCGGCCGGACGGCCAGCTCCACGAAGAAGGGATCGCGGCGGCTGTCGGACACGGCGAGGATGCGGTCGCCGCCCGAGGGATTCACGCAGCCGGAGAGCCCGTCCAGTCGCGACCCGGTTCCCTCCCTGCCGACGCGCGGCGGCAGCATGGCGACGCCGACGAGATCGAGGGAGACGAGGCCGCGTCCGGTTGGGGGGGCAGAGGCCGCGGGGTCCGCAGCCGTCCCCGCAGTTCGTGCGGCGCCGGGCCCCGGAGCGGCTGCCGGCGGCGGGCGACGACCGTTGCCTGGCGGCCGAGCACAGGTGGTCGCCACGGCGAGCACTCCGAGCGCGGCCACTGACGCTCTGCACCACGACCGCATCCGCACCACTGTATCGCAGGCATCATCGCCGGTGGTTGCGAGGCGGGCGCCGGCAGTTCGACGTGTACGCTACACTCCCGAGGGTGCGCCGCTAGCTCAGTGGTAGAGCATCTGACTTTTAATCAGACGGTCCCTGGTTCGATCCCAGGGCGGCGCACCAGTCGCAACCCGCTCATCCCCTGACGGTTGCACGTCCAATCACCGACGGAACTGCCACAGACGCCAGATGGTTCTTGAGGGCCACGTCGCGGCCGAGCTTCGTGTCGGCCGCGCGGTGCAACCCGCCCATGCCGCCCGCGCCGACCCCGGCGGTGACCGGGTGGTGCGCGAGCGTCTGGCCGATCGGTGTCGTCCTTCAACGGGCGCTACGCCGGCGAAGGACCGGCGGGCGAGGGCGCGATGAGCCTGAGCTTCGGGAAGTAGGTGCGGTAGCGGACGGGGTCGCGAGTCAAGAGGGACAGCCCCGACACCGCCGCGTGGGCCCCGATGTAGAAGTCCGGCAGCGGGGAGCGCTTCTGCCCCCCGCGCCGCCGGTAGGCCTGGAAGCACTTGCCGGCCAGGAAGGCCGCGTCCCAGGGCAGCGGACTGCGGAGGAAGACGTCCTGCGGAAGCGCGGACTCCACCTCCTCGACCCGATCGAAGCCGACCGAGACCTCGGCGTAGACGATGGGATTGATGACGATCTCTGCCTCGTCGGCACAACGCGCCAGCGCTTCCGACGACCAGGAGAACCACTCCGGGTCCTCGGTGAGCACGTCGAGGAGAACGTTGCTGTCGACGAGGACCCCCGCCACCACGTCTACCCCCGGGTGAGCGCGAGGATCTGGTCGGTGCTGAGCCGCGTCGTCGCCCGGCCGCGTAGCCGATCGACGATCCCCCGGCCGCGGCCTGGGCGCCCGGTCTTCTTCCGGATCCGGACCGTGTTCCCGACGACGTCGAACTCCACCTCGGTCTCGGGCTGCAGCCCCAGGCGGAGCCGGATCTCCTGCGGGATCGTGACCTGTCCCTTGGCGGTGACACGCATGGTGAGACTCCTACTGTTCCCACTCTACCATGCCCCGCCCGGGCGCCCGGCAGCGGATCCAGAGTGTCCGAGCCGCTCGCGAACAGGCGGGGTCTTCGCGCCGCATCCGGTGCCGCTGACCGTGGCGCGCGGTTCTCACCGTGGCGGCCGCGCCGTCCGGCTGCGACGAGCCGTCCGACCGCAGTACACGGGGGCACCACGAGCCGCCCGTTTCCCGAACGGCAGTTCGGCGGGAAGCGCGCCGTGTCTGGCGCGACCGTCGCCTCTCTCCCGCCGGCTCGGCGGCCTGAAAAGTCGCCGTGGCGGGTCATGAAAATCCTGCCCTCCTCAGATATCTCGCGAGCGCGACGCGGCGGCGATCCCCGTTTCCGTCCGAATGCGCACGCCTTCGCACAGTGGCGCGCGGCATGGCCGTTGCCCTCCCTCGGGTCGAGGGAGAGACGATCATGCGTGTGAGTGGAACCGTTCTCGCCGTGGCGCTGCTGGCAGGCACGCCCGCGTTCGCCCAGGTGTCGGCCGGCAGCCCGGAACCGTACGGCCTCGACCCGTACAGCCCGAGTGACGCCGCGCTCGTCCGGAAGTACGCCGGCGTGCTCGTGGCCCAGACGCCGGTGCTCGAGTTCCGGAAGCTG
>Ga0114939_10003446_pt1 | contig 11074 bp, 11 predicted proteins | sample AshMeaCrysSpring_FD_87196 | JGI IMG/M metagenome (GOLD analysis project Ga0114939, IMG submission 87196) | Groundwater microbial communities from Big Spring, Nevada to study Microbial Dark Matter (Phase II) - Ash Meadows Crystal Spring | ecosystem: Environmental > Aquatic > Deep subsurface >... | reverse complement strand
GTCACGAACCCCGCCCCGCCGCCGGCCACCATCAGCGTGCCGGTCGACCTTTCCGACACCGCCGTGTTCCAGAACACGCCGGAATGGAACGGCAACGTGGCGCTCAACTACATGCAGCCGCTGCGCTCGGGCTGGGGCTCGCTGCTCGGCACGCTGTCGGCTTCGTACCGCGACTCGTACACGATGTTCGAGTTCAAGAACCCGCTGATCGACCAGACGGAAGACTACACGCTGATCGACGCGAGCCTCGTGTGGACGGCAGCGAACGAGAAACTCAAGGTGCAACTGACGGGACGCAACCTGACCGACGAAGAGTACAAGATCGGCGGCTATTACTTCCCGGGCCCGGTGTTCGGCAACATCGTGAACAGCTTCTACGGTCCGCCGCGCACGTACTCGGTCAGCCTGAGCTATCGTTTCGACTGATCGAACCGGAGAGTCGGCCATGGGTTGGTACGACGTACCACGGCCGACCGTTCCGGACCTGATCGTCCAGCACGGCCGCAGCCAGGCTCGCAAGCCGGCGCTGCTCGAAGGAGCGCGCCGGCTCGACTGGGGCGAGTTCGACGCGACGACGAACCAGGTGGCGAACGGTCTGCTGCAGCTGGGCCTCGAACCCGGCCAGCGTCTTGCGGTGCTGATGTCCAACAGCATCGAGATGGCACTGGTGCTGTTCGGCGCTGGCAAGGCCGGCGTCTGCGTGGTGCCGCTCAATACCTCGGTGGCCGATGCAGCCATTGCGGGCATGATCCGCGACAGCGGCGCGGTGGCGGTGGCTGCCTCAGGTGCTCACTGTGCCCGCATCGACGCGCTGATCGCGAGCGGCGACCTGCCCGCTGATCTCGTGTGCGTCGGCGTGGACGCTCCGCCTGCCGCGCGCTGGCTGCCGTTCGAGCCGTGGCAGCGCGGGCAGCCAGTCACGGCGCCTCCCGTGCGCGTCACGCCGGAGACCGAGTGCAACATCATCTACAGCTCGGGTACGACCGGGCTGCCGAAAGGCATCGTGCACACGCACGGGTGCCGCTACGACTGGGCCACCGACCTTGCGATTGCACTGCGCTATCACAGCGGCGCCGTCACGGTGTGCTCGCTCGGCTTGTACTCCAACATCAGCTGGGTGGCGATGCTGTGCACCCTGCTGGCGGGCGGCACGCTCGTCGTGATGCCGTCGTTCAGCGCCGAAGCCCTGGCCGGGACGATCGAGCAGTACCGCGTCACTCACGGCGGGTTCGTGCCGGTGCAGTTCCAGCGCCTGCTGGAACTGCCCGGCGTCGGGCAACGCGACTTCTCGTCGCTGCAGTCGATCATGTGCTGCGGTTCGCCGCTGCCGCCGCCGCTCAAGCGTCAGACCCGCGACACGCTGGATTGCGAGCTCATCGAACTCTACGGCCTCACCGAAGGCATCATCACCACGCTCGCGCCGGAGGATTTCGACCGCAAGATCGAGTCGGTCGGTCGGCCGATCCCCGGTCAGCAGCTCAAACTCGTCGGCGACGATGATCGTGAAGCCCCGCCCGGCCAGCCCGGTGAAATCTGCGGCTACGGCCGGCTGGTGATGGAGGGCTATCACAATCGTCCCGACGCGACCGAGGAAGCGACGTGGCGCGACACGGCAGGCCGCAAGTGGCTGCGCACGGGGGACATCGGGCGATTCGACGACGAGGGCTTCCTCTACATCGTCGACCGCAAGAAGGACATGATCCTGACCGGCAGCCAGAACGTGTACCCCGCGGACATCGAGGCCGTGATGCTGCAGCATCCGGCCGTGCGCGAAGTCGCCGTGATCGGGGTGCCGAGCCAGCGCTGGGGCGAAACGCCGCTGGCGATCGTCGTACCGTCACCAGCGGCACCGGCCTCGGCGGACGGGCTGGTCGCGTGGACCAACGCGCGCGTCGGCAAGCAGCAGCGGCTCGCCGGCGCGGTGCTCGTCGAAGAGTTGCCGCGCAACCCGAATGGCAAGATCCTTAAGCGCGAACTGCGCAAGCAGTACGCGCACCTGGGAGACGGTCCATGACGGGAATGACGGAACGCTGGTTTGCCTCGGCCGACGGCCTGCAGCTTTACTATCGCGATTACGCTGCGGCGGTGTCGGGCAAGCTGCCCGTGCTCTGCCTGCCCGGCCTGACGCGCAATTCGCGCGACTTCGAGCACATCGCGTCGCGACTGCAGCGCGAGCGACGCGTGCTCTGCGCCGACCTGCGCGGGCGCGGCCGGTCGCAGCACGACCCGAACTGGCAGAACTACCACCCCGGCACGTACCTGGCCGACATCGCGCGCCTGCTCGAGCATGCCGGCGTCGAGCGCTGCGTGTTCTTCGGTACCTCCCTGGGTGGCATCCTGACCATGCTGACCGCGGCGACACAGCCGCAGCGCGTGGCCGCCGCGATCCTGAACGACATCGGTCCCGAAGTGGACCCGGCGGGGCTTGCGCGCATCGCGCAGTACGTCGGCAAGGCGCCGCCCGCGCACAGCTGGGACGACGCGGTCCGGATCGTGCGCGCGACCTATGAGTTCGCGGTGCCGGGCCTGAGCGACGAGCAGTGGCTCGACTACACGCGCCGCAGCTACACGGATGTCGGTGGCGTGCCGCGCATCGACATGGACCCGAACATCGGCGAAGCCGTGCGTGCGGCTCCCGCGGCCGCCGCGCCCGACCTGTGGCCCGTGTTCGACACATTGAAACCCGTGCCCACGCTCGTGCTGCGCGGCGCGACGTCGGACATTCTCTCGGCCGCCACGCTCGACCGGATGCAGGCTCGCAAGCCCGATCTCGCCCGCGTCGAGGTACCGAACCGCGGCCACGTGCCGTTGCTCGACGAGCCGGAAGCCGTCACTGCGATCGACGAGTTCCTCGCCCAGGTTCCTTGATTGGGGCGCTACCCGATTTCCGCAGAATAGGGACAGAGCCCAATCTCTTCGGGAAATCGTGCTCTGTCCCTGTTTCCGTTGCTGCGCGCAGCTACTTCACCAGCTCGCGCCCAATCAGCAGGCGCTGGATGTCCGACGTGCCCTCGTAGATCTGGCACACGCGCACGTCGCGATAGATCTTCTCGACCAGGTAGTCTTCGACGTAGCCATAGCCGCCCAGCACCTGCACAGCCGCGGACGCGACACGCTCGGCGCTTTCCGACGCGAACAGCTTCGCCATGCAGGCTTCCTTCAGGCACGGGGCCCCGGAATCCTTCAACGACGCGGCGTGCAGCACCAGTTGCCGCGCGGCCTCCACTTCCGTCGCCATGTCGGCGAGGCGGAAGGCCACCGCCTGGTGTTCGGTCAGCGGCTTGCCGAAGGCCTGGCGGTCGCGCGCGTAGGCGAGCGCGTGCTCGAGCGCGGCGGAGGCCATGCCGACGCTCTGGGCCGCGATGCCGATGCGGCCCGTCTCGAGATTCGCGAGCGCGATGCGATAGCCCTCGCCCTCGGCGCCGATGCGCAGCCATTCGTCGACGAAGACATCTTCGTACACCAGCTGCGCGGTGTCGGAGGCGCGCTGCCCGAGCTTCGACTCGAGGCGACCGACGCGCAGGCCCTTCGTGCCCGCCGGCACCAGGAACGCGGACAGCCCGCGCTTGCCCGCGGCCGGATCGGTGACCGCGAACGTGATGGCGACGCCCGCAATCGCGCCCGAGGTGATGAACTGCTTGGTGCCGTTCAGCACGTAGCCGCCGTCGACGCGGCGCGCGGAGGTGCGCAGGCTGGCGGCGTCCGACCCGGCGTGTGGCTCGGTCAGCGCGAACGCGCCAATCATCTCGCCCTTTGCGAGCGAGCGCAGGTACTCGTTCTTCTGCCGCTCGGAACCGGCGGCCAGCAGGATCGCGCACACCGGGGCGTTGTTGACGCTCATGAGGGTCGACAGCGCGCCGTCGCCCGCTGCGATCTCCATCAGTGCGAGCGCGTACGAGACGTAGTCGAGCCCGGCGCCGCCCCATTCCTCGGGCACGGTCATGCCGAGGAAGCCCAACGCGCCCATTTCCTGCAGCACGTCCGGGGGGAACGCGCCCGCGGCTTCCCACGAGCGGGTTGCGGGTGCCAGCCGGCCGCGCGCGAAGTCACGTGCCGTGTCGCGAACCATCGTCTGGGCTTCGGTCAGGATCATCGCCAGGCCTCGCAAGCAACGACGGACGACACCGGATCCGCGTGCAGCGGACGGCGCGGGCCGTGGGCCTGTGATTCTAACGGCAGGCGACGGTGCCGTGAGCGGGTGGCAACATCCCTGTCGCCACACGGGTCAACCTGGACCGATCAGGCGGGCAATGGAGCCCTCGGCGGATGCCGCCGTCGCGTCTGCCGTCTCGCACGCTCCATGCGCCGGCTGCGCAACAGCTTCTCGAACGCCATCGGCAGCGAGCGGTACATGTCGTCGTCGACGTCGCTGGCGACGATCGAACTGCCATCGGTGAACTTCGCGTGCACCAGCACCCCCTTGTCGGGGCCGCCGCGCAGGCCGTTCACGTCGAACAGCCGCACGGAGACGCGGGTGATGCTGTCGCCCAGCCCCTGGGCCAGCCGGGCGATCTCGCGGTGTACGGCGTACTTCAACACCTCGGTGAGCTTGAAGCGCCGGGCCTGGATGTCGACTTTCGTGTCTCGGCTCCTCCTGTATTTCCCATGTGTTCCAGGCCGATCCTATGCGCAATAAACGCTCCGAAAAATCAGAAAATAAGGCTCCGTCAATTCGAGAAAACCTGATGAATTCGCGCAATCCGGGCCGCATCAACCTGAAGCACCTGCACTACTTCCACGAAGTCGCGCGCGAAGGCTCGCTGACTGCCGCGGCGCGCCGGCTGCACCTGGCACTGCAGACGCTCAGCTCGCAGGTGCGCGAGCTCGAAGCGTCGCTGGGCCGCAAGCTGCTGGAGCGCGCGTGTCGCCGGCTGCTGCTGAAAAAGCCGAATTTCTCGGCCAGGCCGATGTCCAGCATCGACACGAACAAAAGCGGCAACGCGGGCATCATCGCGAAGTTGCGCAGCATCGCCGAGAACATGAAGTACAGGCCGTCTGCAGTGAGCAGGCTTCGCGGCTCGATCGGCGCGCCGCTCGCGAGCAGCGAGACCGTCATCGCGCCGTCCGGCCCGACGCTGGCCACCGGCTTCAGCGGCTGCACCGACCATCCCAGGGCCGAGCTGATCGCGGCCACGACGATGACGATCAGCGACAGCCAGCAGAACAGGATCGCGGGCTCGGGCAGCTTGTTGCCAAGCCGTTCGATCGCGTCGAGTACCGAGGAGCCGCGGGCGGGGGTCGACATCCGTAGCCACCGGAAAATGGGAGCGAAGCTTACACTTTCGCAGCTGGCCGGCGGGTGGATCCGGACTTACGGTCTCCGATTGCAGCCACGAACAGGGGGAGACTAGACTTGACTAACTTAGCTAACCGTGTTCCCCCGATGCGCAAGGTCAACATCCACGAGGCGAAGACCCGCCTGTCACAACTGGTCGAGGCTGCGGAGTCCGGCGAAACGGTGATCATTGCCCGCGCCGGCAAGCCGGTGGCCAAGCTCGTGCCGTTGAAGCGGTCCGAGGGTGGCATCCGCTTCGGCCTGCTGAAAGGACTCATCCCGGAGAAGCTGCTGGAAGACGTCGCCCGGCCACTGACCCGCAAGCAGGCCAATCAGCTGCTGGCCGGCGACCTCGAGCCGTGAAGATCCTGCTCGATTCTCACGTCTTGCTCTGGGCACTCGCCGACAGTCCGCGGCTGTCGAAGGCGGCGCGTGCCCTGCTCGTGGACGAGCACAACGAGTGCTGGGTCAGCAGCGCAAGCGTGTGGGAGATCGCGATCAAGACTGTCCTCGGCAAATACCGGTTGGGGCAGCCGCTGGCCTCGCTTGGCGAAACCATCGAGCGCTCGGGATTTCGCACGCTGAATGTAACGCCACGCCACGCAGTCGCGATCGAGAACGTGACCGCGACGACGGCCGACCCGTTCGACCGACTGCTGCTCGCGCAATGCGAGGTCGAGACCCTGCGGCTGCTGACGGCCGACCGGCACCTGTCGGCCTTGCCGGTGGCACTGAAGGCCTGAGCGTCGCTCGCCGCCGCACCGACCAGACGCGCCGTCAAAAAGAGAGGGCCCTCCGCGGAGAGCCCTCGTCATCATCCCCCAGCCAGACGTGGACGCCTACTTCGGCTGCGTCGCGTAATAGGCAGCCAGGTTCGTGACATCGGCCGCCGACAGCTTCTTGGCTGCCTTCGCCATCTTCGCGTCCTTGGTGCGTGTGCCGTTCTGGTACTCGGTCATGGCCTTGGTGAAATCCGGCGCCGCCATCCCGGCGATCGGGAATTCGTCGTCGTCCTTGCCGTCCATGCCGTGGCAGTCGGCACAATCGGATTCCGCCTTGGCCTTGCCCGCAGCCACATCGCCGGCGTACGCCGGGCCGGCCAGCAGGGCGAAAGCGGAGGCGAGTGCCAGGATCGAAAGCGGCCGCTTGTCCATCGTACGAATTCCTCGGTAAGGCGGAACCACTGCCGCTGCGGTAAGGATGCCATTAAACCAATGGCCCCGGCACGGACCGTTGCGCACTTATACTTACCCGTGCCCGGGAGCGCCCCGACACTGGGCGGAAAGCGACGCGTTCCACGCGGTCCAGCCCCTTCCCGGCGGTCCGCAGCAAGAGCTTGCCCGGGAATGGTACCTTTCGTTGCGCTGCGCCGAATCGCAGTCGCAGGCAGGCCCAAAACGTACCCGAGGTGTCCGTCATGTCCTTGCAGTGCCGAACCCGCGGCTTCGCCGCCCTTGCCGTCTTAAATCTCGCGTTGATGCTGGTTGTTGCACGAAGCCAATCCGCGGGTGCCGCAGAGCCGGCAGCCGCAGCGACGGCAGCGCCGGTTGAAGGCAAGCTGTGCGACACGCAGAACTCCAAAGCCTGCCAGTCCGCCGTCACGCCCGACCAGGTGCTCGACGCGCTGAAGCAGGGCAACCAGCGCTTCGCGCAGGGCCTGATGACGCAGCGCAGCTACTCGACGCAGGTGCGCGAGACGGCCGCGGGGCAGTTTCCTGTGGCCAGCATCGTCTCGTGCATCGACTCACGCGTGCCGGCCGAGATCGTCTTTGATCGCGGCATCGGCGACGTCTTCAATGCGCGCGTCGCCGGCAACATCGTCAACCCCGACATTCTGGGCAGCCTTGAATACGCATCGAAGGTCGCCGGTTCGAAGCTGATCGTCGTGCTGGGCCACAGCCACTGCGGCGCGATCAAGGGCACGTGTGACGGCGTGAAGATGGGCAACCTGACGGGCCTGCTCGCCAAGATCCAGCCTGCGGTGAACGCGGTCCACACCAAGCCGGGTGAGGACCGCACGTCGAAGAACCATCACTTCGTCGAGGAAGTGGCCGAGCGCAACGTAAAGGACACCGTGCAGGCGATCCGGAAGCACAGCCATATCCTGCAGGACATGGAAGCACAGGGCGAGATCGGGATCGTGGGCGCGATGTACGACGTCGAGACGGGGCAGGTCGCCTGGCTCGAGTGAGCGACTGACGATTCGAACGCAGGGGCGTGACGAATTCAGCGCGGCTTGCCACCCGGCTGCGCCACGATCTCGGCCACCTTCGCCTCGATCCACTGCTGCGCGCGCTCGTTCACCTCGCGCGGCGTGAGCCCGGTGGGATCGATCGGCGGGCCGATCACGACCCGGATCGTGCCCGCGGCCTTGTAGAGGCTGCGGCGGCGCCAGAAATAACCAGAGTTGTGCGCAATCGGCACCACTGGCGCACCCGTCTCGCACGCCAGCAGCGCGCCGCTGACGCCGTACTTGCGCGTCTGTCCCGGCGGCATCCGCGTGCCTTCCGGATAGACGATGACACCCATGCCGGCCGCGAGGCGTTCACGTCCCTGCGACACGACCTGGTTCACGGCGGAGTGGCCCGCGCTGCGATTGATCGCGATCGGCCTGAAGGTCCTCACCGCCCAGCCGACGATCGGGATCCAGATCACCTCGCGCTTCAACGACCACGACGCCGGCGGCACGACGAACATCTGCGCCAGCGTTTCCCACACCGACGAGTGTTTCCACAGCGAGATGAACGGCCGCTGCGGCAGGTTTTCCTGGCCTTCGATCGTGTAGCCCAGGCCGCAGATCACCTTCGCGAGCCACGTGAGCAACAGGCCCCAGGTGCGCGGGATCACGTAGCGCTGCTCGATGCTGAGCGGCAGCACGGCGCTGACCAGCACGATCACGCCGAAGATGCCCGTCACCGCGAACAGCGTCACGGTGAAGATCACCGACCGGATCCACTGCAGTAGTCGCAAGAAGACTCCCAGATAAAACGTCTGCTGTCAGTCGCGCTGCGCGCCCCTCACCCCAACCCTCTCCCGGCCTGCGGCCGACCTCTCCCGCTGAAGCGGGAGAGGTGAAGACCCTCACCCGGCCTGGCGGCCGACCTCTCCCGCGAGCGGGAGAGGTGAAGACACTCACCCCGGCAGGCGCGAAAGATCCGCGACGCGCATGAACAACCCGCGCATGCGGTTCAGCAGCGCGAGGCGATTCGCGCGCAGCGCCGCGTCGTCCGCGTTCACCATCACCGAGTCGAAGAAATCGTCGGTGGCCTTGCGCAGCACGGCCAGCTGCTGCAGCGCCGGCGTGTAGTCGCGCGCGGCGAACATCGGCTCGACCTGGCGCGAAATCGCCTCGACCTGCTCCGCCAGCACCTGCTCGGCCGGGTCCATCAGGCGCGACGCGTCGACCGTGTCGCCGACTGGCTCGGTCACCTTCTTCAGGATGTTCGCGATGCGCTTGTTGGCCGCCGCGAGGCTCGCGGCATCCGGCAGTTGCAGGAACTGCACCAGCGCGCGCAGCCGCGCGTCGAAATCGAGCGCGGAGCGCGGCCGCGTCGCCAGCACCGCATCGAACATTTCCGCAGTCACCGTCACGCCGGCACCCCCTTCCACGTAGTACGCGCGCAGGCGCTCGATCACGTAGTCGTAGACCTCGGCCGGCAACGCAGCCGCATCCGCAGCGGGCGGCAGGGTCTTGCCGTGTTCACTCGCCACCTGCTGCATGTCGGCGCGCGCGGCGGCCACGGCCTGCGTGATCAGCTGCTGCAGGTCGAGGTCGAGCCCGCGCTCGATCGAGATACGCAGCAGGCCGAGGGCGGCGCGGCGCAGGCCGAACGGATCGCGCGTGCCGCTGGGTTTCTGGCCCGTGGCGTAGATGCCGGCGATCGTATCGAGCTTGTCGGCAATCGAGAGCGCCATGCCCGTGCGTGTGGCGGGCAGCTCGTCGCCTGCGAACCGCGGCAGGTACTGCTCGCGCAAGGCCTCGGCGACTTCGGACGGCTCGCCGTCGTGCAGCGCGTAGTAGCGGCCCATCAGGCCCTGCAGCTCGGGGAACTCGCCCACCATGTTGGTGAGCAGGTCGCACTTGCACAGCTGCGCGGCGCGATCGGCCAGCGCGGTCTCGCCGCCGATGGCCGTGGCGATGGACACCGCCAGCGCCCGCACGCGCTCGGCCTTCTGGAACTGCGAGCCCAGCTGGGTCTGGAACGTCACGCGCTTCAGCGGCTCGATCTGCGCGGAGAGCGGCTGCTGCCGGTCGGTGCGATAAAAGAACGCGGCGTCGGTCAGGCGCGGGCGTACCACGCGCTCGTTGCCCGCGATCACCTGCGACGGATCGCGGCTTTCGATGTTGGAAACCGTGATGAACCACGGCATCAGCGCGCCGTGGGTGTCGCGCACGGGGAAGTAGCGCTGGTGCTCCTGCATCGTGGCGATCGGCACCTCGGCCGGCAGCTCGAGGAACTGCGGATCGAAGCGGCCGGCGAGTGGCACCGGCCATTCGACCAGGCCGGTCACCTCGTCGAGCAGCGCGGCGTCGATTACGGCGACGCCGCCGATCTGTTCCGCCGCCGCGGTCACGCCTTCGCGGATCGCTTCGCGGCGGGCGTTGACGTCCACCATCACCTTGCCGCGCTTGAGCAGCGCCGTGGGATAGGCCGCAGGCGAGGAGATCCTGATCGCCTTCGGCGCCATGAAGCGGTGGCCGTAGCTGACGTTGCCGGCCTGCTGGCCCAGCACTTCGGTCTCCACCACGTCCTTGCCCCACAGCATCACCACCCAGTGCACGGGGCGCACGAACTGCGCTTCGCCCGCGCCCCAGCGCATGCGCTTGGCGATGGGCAGGGCGTCGAGCGCGGCGGTGACGATGCCGGGCAGCAGGCTGACCGACTGCGCGCCCGCTTCCGTGCCGTTGTAAGCCAGCCACTCGCCCTTGGGGGTTGCGACGCGTTCGAGCTTGTCGACGTCGACGCCGCAGCCGCGGGCGAACGCGATGGCCGCCTGGGTGGGCGCGCCGCTGGCGTCGAACGCGGCCTTGACGGGCGGGCCGCGCTTTTCGATGCGACGGTCGAGCTGCTGCTCGGCGAGGCGCTTCACGCGCACGGCGAGGCGGCGCGGCGTGGCGAACGGCTCGAGCGACTTATAAGCGAGACCGGCGTCGCGCAGGCCCTTGGCGATGCCTTCGGCAAAGGCGGCGCTGAGGTTCAGCAGCGACTTGGGCGGCAGCTCCTCAGTGCCGATCTCGACCAGGAAGTCGCGGGAGGCGCTCATGCCAGGCCCCCCGTGGTGAGGCCGCGTTCGGGCAGGGGCGGATCCACGTGCGGAAATGGGGACGGAGCCCTATTTCCGGGCGCGCCCGGAAATAGGGCTCCGTCCCCATTTCCAATTCCGCGCAGCATCGGGAAGCCCAGCGCTTCGCGGCTGGCGTAATAGCCTTCAGCCACGCCGCGGGCCAGCGTACGCACCCTCAGGATGTACCGCTGGCGCTCGGTCACCGAGATGGCCTTGCGGGCATCGAGCAGGTTGAACGTGTGCGAGGTCTTCAGCATCCGCTCGTACGCCGGCAGCGCCAGCTTGGCCTCGAGCATCCGCTGGCACTCCTTCTCATGCGCGTCGAACTGGCGGAACAGCTCGTCGACGTCGGCGTACTCAAAGTTGTACTTCGACTGCTCCACCTCGTTCTGGTGGTACACGTCGCCATACGTCACCCGGCCCAGCGGCCCGTCGGTCCACACCAGGTCGAACACGCTCTCGACCCCCTGCAGGTACATCGCCAGCCGCTCGAGGCCGTACGTGATCTCGCCC
>Ga0114939_10003445_pt1 | contig 11076 bp, 11 predicted proteins | sample AshMeaCrysSpring_FD_87196 | JGI IMG/M metagenome (GOLD analysis project Ga0114939, IMG submission 87196) | Groundwater microbial communities from Big Spring, Nevada to study Microbial Dark Matter (Phase II) - Ash Meadows Crystal Spring | ecosystem: Environmental > Aquatic > Deep subsurface >... | reverse complement strand
TATTCAACTGAGCTAAGTCACCGTTGCGAGAACGATAGTAATTGAGGTCAAAAAACTCGGAAAATTTCCGCCCTTCCGCTACACCATAGTTGGAGAGGTGTTCGTATAGTTGACGGTTGTTTAAACTACCCAAATCACTATTACTGGCACGGTATAAATTTAGATTTACCAAGGATGAAAATAGACGCCCTTCATCCAAACCATAGGTAAAAAAGTGTGAGGCTAGTTGGTTGTTATCAAACGTAGCCAAGTCAGGATTAGCGGCGCGATAGAAGTTCGCGTCAAATAAGCTTGCAGTCATGGAGTAGAAGTATTCCTTTTAGACAAGTAATACTAAATACACAACTATTTTATTTTTTTTCGTAAAAATCCTTATAAACTTTCAGTAAAATAATCAACAATATTTCAATAAGTAGGGTATTTAACTATCAGAGTATTTACATATTAGTCACGTAGACTAAAGAGACATCCTCCCGTTAATCGCAGGATACACTGTGTCGGTTAGGTTTACTCATATCTTGCACCACCGGAGGTTCTAGCTCCCTATCACCCTTCCCTTAAGGCTAGCGTCTCCAAGGGGAAGATGCGATTGATCGCACAGATGTAAAACGTTGTTAAACGCGGCTGCTAGTTCGGACTCGTGGAAATAAGCGATCGCAACTTTAGCATCCCGGTCATCAATAGACATCTCCCCCAACTTCTTAATCTCTAGCGCTAGAGCATCAGACATGGGAGCTTGATTACAAGAGTCCTGTAATAATTCAGGATTTTCTTTGAGAATTGCTTGAAAGCTTTCCAGGTAAGCAACCTGACTGACTAGCGCTAGACATTTTTCTAAACTCGGCTCTTTTTTGGTAACGTCAATAATCAGCTTGAGAATAGCGATCGCAATTGGTGCAAAGGGAATCACCGCGACCGCAATTTGTCCCAAAGGAGCATTCAGCACATCCAACAGCGACGAAATTTCCTGTACATAAGGCTGGAGGTTTGGCACCTTGGATTTCTGCTCATTCACCGCTTTAGCAGCCTCAGCAGCCGTTTTTGTCACCTCCACCGTCTGTCCCCAGTTCAACTCCCGAATGTCAGTAGTTAGGAACTTCCAAAGTTTCGTCGCCATTATTTATATCTCCTCACCCGTATATCAGTAAATTTATACACAGGCTATGGTAGCGATTCTGGAAAACTACACGAGTGTCATCACAAAAAATGTAAATTGATGTTTGTAGTAAGCGCTTTAGCGCTTACTACAAACATAAGTCCTGTAATTTGGAAAATTACAAGGAGTATTCACTAGTGAGTTAAGTAGGATGGGTTAGCGAGAGCGTAACCCATCCGTTGGGTTGAGGAACGAAACCCAACCTACCTCGTACTGTTGTTCATTTTCCCTGCAATAGACGCACTTTACACCTATCAGACAAATCGATGGGAAAACTCATACATCAAATCAATCCGTCCCTTCCGCAACATTGCTGGATCTAATCTTTCGGTAGTAGTATAAGTCATCAACACCACCAAACTTTGCTGCTTTTGAATACCCGCTTCATCAATCACACTTTGGTACAGAGTACCATCCAGTAAGCTCAAAATATGTTCAGTTTTATTATTACCTTGAGCCACTTCGTAAGCACGATTTTGGGCTAAGTTATCAGCCTCATTAATAATTATGCAAATTCGCTCTAAATATGTGGGTGGTACAAAATTTTCAAAAGCATCATGATCCAAAATAAAGATTACATATCCTAGGGGAACAAGAATTTCTTTAGCCATAGCTTGCGTCCATACAGTTTTCCCCGTACCGGGTTCCCCGTGAACTAACACAGCTAACTGTTTGCGCGTCAGAATTTCTTGCTGTACTGTATCACTAAAGCTCTGAATATCCTTGGGGAAAGAACGCAATTCAAATTGACTATTAACTTTACCCACACGGCTTTGATATCCACTAAGAATAACAGCTAAATCATAGGTAGCTTTGTTAATCAGTGGAGCGAGATTTTTTGCCATCAAACTATATCTCCGTCTTCCTCGGTCGTAGGGGTCAATTTGTAACCAAACTTCGTGTTTAGTCCAATAAGCGTAGACATTGTTGATAATATCGAGGCGTTCCCAATTCACAAACCGTTCGACGGGATAATAAAAATGTCTTTCCAGATAATACTGTGTAATCACATCGGGACGACCGATGATATCTAAAACCCGAAATAGGGTAATTTCTTGCAAACGATGCAATACATAATCAATAGGAATACTATTGCGGTTGACATAGTGAACTATGGGGCTATCAGTACTTAAAACATCTTTATAGCGATAATCTGGTGACAATGGATCTGGTGTAATATAGTTCCAGAATTGTTCCATGTCATAGCGCGTATTATCAGAAAAAACTCCTAATAAATTTGCCCACCATGCATGATTTACTCTCCCCAAAATATCAGCCACAGTACTTGCTAAATTCAGGGATTTTTGGGTTAATTCCTGGGAATCATTACAGATTAACTCCCAGAAAAATCTCCAATCAAATTCTCGGTTAAAAGGACGCCAACCGCTGGCGAGTAAGCTTTGTTGTTTAGCATTGGCAGGAGTGCCATTATGATTTTGAAAATAATCAAAGTCCATCATTTTAGTAGTGCAGCGGTAAGGTAATTATCCTGTATAGATGCACGCGCTTTTGAGCCTTTTTTTAATCATATACACTTCTGGCGTGCAATTTCCTAAAGCCACAACATCTGTGACTCCTCAAGTCCTATTTTATAACTCATTACCAGGCTGAGTCTGGAAATGAATTTTTGCAAGGCTACTGCGTCGCGATTGTTTAACAGATGTGCAAGATATGAGCAACTTTACTCTTCCTCTCGTATTAAGTATGTATACTTTGGCAGTGGGAGTAAGGAAGTAATTTCATCTAAGTTAACAAATATAATCTGAAGTTGTCATAAATTTCATTACTAAACAGCAATTAGTCTTCATAATTTATTCTTTTAACTTTCCTAAATTTATAGGGAGGGTGGAAAAATTACCCTCACTACAACATGAGATTTTGAGTGAATTAAGTCTCGGTTTCTGAGGCTATTTCACTTTGTTTTAATAGTTCCTCTAAGCGCTCTTTTGACCACAAATCACTAGGGTAAGAAAGTGCGACAATTTCTGATAGTTTTATCAGAAAAACTTTCCGGTAATAATTGTCATCTTCTGGGTCGTCTGTATCTTCAGGAAGATACAAACTAAGTAGTTCCACAAATTCCCCATCCAGATGGACTGGTATACCGAAAAAAGCTGTTGAGGATACTTTCACCCATACTTCTATTCCTTGCTGGAGAGCTTCGTCTAAGCGCTTGTAGAGGATATTCTGCTTGCGTTTTTGTTTTCCCATTATTGCTCTCCTTATATTCTCACGAGGAATACTATATCCTCACCAGAACAAACTCATATTCATACTACAATGTATTACTAATTAGGCTTGAAGTTAACAAAAATCAACAAAAACGAATCTGTGTTGATTTAAAAAAAATATGTAATTTTTATCACAAAAGCTTCCCAAGGACGCTGATTTGTGCAAATCCTCAGATCATCGACTTGTTGAAAAAGTCGGAAAGAAGTCGGAGAGCTAATTTCTCACAAGTCGCTCCCAGGAAGGATTTAAACTAATGATTTTTTGAGATTTAAACTAAACTAGTCCAGCAAAGAATATGCAATTATATTTAACATTTCTGCGGCTTTGGGAGGATGGGGTACGGAAGGTTGTAGCAAAATCCGACGAGTGATAGATTCCCATGTCTGGCGTTTACTAGTGTAGAAAGTCAAATCCAGGAGCCAAGATGTAGTATAAGGATATAAAAATTGACTACGAACCTTAGCTTCTTCATTAATCACCCAGTTACAGGTTATCAGTAAGTCTTCCCCATCTCGATCATCCTGGGACAAAAATACCTGAAGCAGAAGAATAGCCATTGCATAGAATGGTTTTTCCTCATTTGTATCGGACACAGAAGGAAAACACCAAGATAAGAAAGAAAGTGCTGCTTGTGCAACCTGATGACCAAGAGCCATAGCACTAGCAACAAGCTGTATTATCGTCTGATTTTCTCCCTCAATGTAACCTGCGTTCTCCGGTTCTGCGGCTGCACGTAAAAGCAACCCACAAACAAAAGCTCGCATCAAATGACCACGAGTCCCCCGCAGACTTGGCTTCCAAGAGGGGTCATCTGGTTCTGACCAGCGAATTAGCTCTAGCACTTCCCTGAGTAACCCTCCCAGTGGGACAGGTAAGTTTTCTCCATCACACACGTCTTTCAAAATTTTAAAGTTTTTTTCGACACTATAGTCGTAATCAGCCTCAGCAATTTCTCGGAGCATTGAGCAATCGACTCGGCTTCGCAGACAGTCTAAAAGTGCTGTCTTTGAGGGCTGGAAGCGTCTTAGAATCTCTGCATCGCCAGTAGAGTTAGAGCCGATTTTGCTTGCTATCATTAATTAATTTTCCTTATCAAACAATTAATTCACTCCTACTTAATACTTCGGTACAGTTCAGGGACTTTCCGGAATCTGTACAGATTGATTGAACATCTTTATGTTGCCGTGGTACGCGGACTATTTGCTGAATACATTTCTTTTATAGCTTGCAGGAGCGTCGAGTCGCCGTAACTACAGGTGGAAATCCTTATGCACTTAGCGCTGGAGTATCTGTGGTTTTCATTTTCTTTTTCATTTTCTTGCTTGTATGGGGCTTTATTTAACCAGTGTTTAATTAACAATAATTTTATTTTTGTCAGCTTACTGAGATTGCTGTCTCTAATTCAGCATTTCTCTGACAATGCCAAAACAATCTCAATAGTTTTTACCAGTAATTTATCGTACTTTTAGCGATAATTATTATCACTATTTTTATGTTAATTGAGTTAAGACAATAGCAATTAATGTAAAATTTTCTGAAAAAAAGCAGTTTAAAATACTATTTCTAAAGCAGAGATTGTAAGATAATCTACTCAACAACATATTAAGCGTATGCCAGTATGAGTAAATTAAATTACAAAATCTTTTGAAAAACTTAGTCAAGTCTACATAATCTAACTAGTAAAGTCAGTCAAAATTTGAAATAACAACAAGGGATAGCATCACCATTGCCGTTAAATACCAAACTTGATTGTCCGTTTATTTAAAACCTAGCGTTAGCGTACTGGGTTATCTACATCCATAACCTCAGATGAGGTGAGACATTTTTCTGTTGGAGATATTCATATTCCGACAGGTTTGTTAATAGAAAAACCACCAATATCAATTACATAAAGCTATCAAATCCTATCAAATCTATGCACTGGACAGTAGCAACACCTTTTATTACAAAAACTCAAAAACCTGTTTGGCTCTTACCCTATGTTCCTGGGGAACGTCATAAGTTCCAGGTCATACCTCGTACCGGAGAAATGATGAATTGGCACCTACGTAAAAGTCCGGTTACTGAGAGAAAAGAATGGCAGGAATATTGGCAACAGAGTAAAGAAGCTCTCACACAAACCCAAGGTGGTGTCATCACCGCTCATCCACAGCTAGCAGCAACCGTTGGTTTGCAAAAGCTATACCGTGGTCGTAGCGCTCCTGTAGTCTCCTGGTTTTTCAACACAGCTACATGCTACTCTGGCATGAAACAGTTGTTAGCTAGCATTAGCTTGAACCAAATTAATAAACTTATTGTCCACAATAGCTGTGAGCGGGAAATTTATAGTAAATGGTTGGGATTACCAATCGAAAGATTTGAGTTTGTACCGCTGCATATTGAATTAGAGGTAGAACCTTGTCCAGAAGAGTCAGAAAAACCCTACATTTTCGCCACAGGGTCTGGATTCCGTGACTACGCTACCCTGTTTAAAGCAGTGGAAAAACTCAATCTCCGCACTATTATTGTTCCCGGTAAAAATTCCCTCAAAGGGTTAGAAGTACCACCGCAAGTAGAAACTATATATCAATTACCTAAAAACGAAATTCGCCGGTTGGTACAAAGAGCAAGGGTTAATGTTGTCCCCATGACCACCGAGGGAATAGTCGCTGGAACTGTCACCATTGCGGAAACTATGCGCTTGGGTCGGACAATGGTGATTACAAACCGCTCTGGTGTAGAGGATTATGTCCAAGATGGTGTGACAGGGTTGATGGTCAAGCCTTTTTCTGTAGATGAAATGGTTGAGGCTATTGACCGTTTGTGGAATGACTCTCAACTGCGACTGAAGATGAATGAGCAGGCTGACAAGTTCGCTTTTAACAACTTTACGGTAGAAGCTGTTGGTGCCTCTATGGGTCGAATTTTGGATCAAGTCGCAGATGAGTTAGGCGTTTACTAAGGGAGTATTTAAATGTAAAATGCCTTGGTAGCTAGAACCCCGACTTGTTCAACAAGTTAGGGTTCTGGTTGTGATTGCCTTTGTACTTAGCAGATTAGACATCTTGCGCCCAACATTAAAAACCGCCTCTAATAAACAGTGGGTACACTAGGACTCGAACCTAGGACCGAGTGATTAAGAGTCACCTGCTCTACCAACTGAGCTATGTACCCAAGACAATTATTTGCTCAAATTATATTTTAACCCAAGATGTTGCTCTGTAAACCCCCTTGTTTTTCTGTCAAGGTCAAACCTGGTATGGGGTCTAGGGGTATGAGTTTGCAACTTATGGGCGATACTGGATTTGAACCAGTGACCCCTTCCGTGTGAAGGAAGTGCGCTACCCCTGTGCTAATCGCCCTTAATCTCGCTATTGTAACATATGCAAATCTAAAAAATCACTAAAGCAGAAGTAGCGCTTGGCAAAATAGATTGTAATAGGTGCAATTTTTAGTAGAGACGGTTTAGGAAACGTCTCTACTAATCCGCTAGTTAATAGTGAGAGGATGTCAAACCTTTCTGCCACTTTTTACCCCCTTGCTGAAGTTTCATCCATTGAAAAGCAACCACATTTAACAGCAGACCGATAAAAAACAACAGCACCATCAAGGCTATCTGATACCAAACAATTGGTTGCACAAATAAATCTAGAATCACATGCAGCAAATTCAGGATACTATAAACAACAGTCAAGCCAAAATGGATGATTCTATAACGTGGGGGATCTGCAAAAGCTGTAGCTATTATTGCCAGCATTGGCAATACAAAAAAGCCTAGCATCAACCACATGATTCCAGAAATGTCAGCTAGTGATTCAGCTTTCTGAGATTCAGCAACGGGTAAACTGTGGAAAAGGGGCATTAAACCTAGTTGCGTATGAAACAATGTCCCCAATAAAAATACTGTCCACAGGGCAATAATTTTTTCCCGATAATTGACTGCCATACTTCCTCCCTAGCTGTTGTAGAATCGCACCACTTTCAATTTAAGTGACAAATTTGAGAAACTTGTGAGGAGTTACCACAAGCAAATCTACTCCGTCAGAATAAACAGACAAGTAATACTATGAAAATCACTGGAGTTCATCACGTCGCTATCATTTGCTCAGACTACGAACGCTCAAAGAAATTTTATGTAGAAATATTAGGCTTTAGTATCATTCAAGAAACATTTCGACCTGAAAGAAACTCATACAAATTAGATTTACAAGTCGGAGACGACCAAATTGAGTTATTTTCCTTCCCTAATCCTCCCCAAAGGGTTAGTAGACCAGAAGCTTGTGGCTTAAGACACCTAGCTTTTGTCGTTGCAGATATCGAGCAAACTGTACTCGACTTAAAATCCCAAGGTGTAGTTGTAGAAAATATCAGAACCGATGACTTAACAGGTAAGAAATTTACCTTTTTCCCCGACCCCGATGGTTTACCATTAGAAATTTATGAAAATTAGACCGTTAAGGACGCGGTTTTAATCCCCTTGCGGGTACTCATCCCATAAACTAGTAATTTCTCGTAGACTTTGATGATTACCATTACCCAAAATTAAATGATCCAGCAGCGGAATGCCTAAAATTTGCGCCCCAAGTAACAACTGGCGTGTTAAATCAATATCTTCCGGGCTGGGTTCCACACCACCAGAGGGATGGTTGTGTGCTACTATTAGTCGCGTCGCTCCCTGACGAATTACCTCCCTAAAAATTTCGCGGGGAGGTGCTAGAGTTTCCGTTGCTGTCCCAATGGTGATAACTTGTGTACCCAGTAAGCGATTTTTGACATCTAGCAGTAGGACGGCAAACTTTTCTTGTGACTGCCACATAAGATGCTGGCTCAAAGCAGCTGCTGCTACATCTGGACTTTCTACAGGGGTGCGTTCCAAGGGACGAGAATAAAAAGCCCGTTTACCCAATTCTACCGCTGCCATAATGGTAGTTGCTTTTGCCGGTCCAATACCATCAATTTGCATTAATTCTGGAGCGGTGACATCCCGCAACACCGTTAACGGGTCGCGATTGTGTTTACCCAATTCCTGCAATAGATATTGTCCTAAACCAATAGCAGAAAGCTTTCCTGCACCTTGACCTGTTCCGAGGAGAATTGCAATTAACTCAGCAGTAGCTAAAATTTGCGGACCATAGGTTAATAATCGCTCACGGGGACGTTCATTGGTCGGTATATCGGCAATTCTCAGGCGATAGGTCATAGATACACTAGAGAAATACTTATGTCCTCTAGTTATGGCTTTTTGCGTCTACAAACTAACACCCCGTTGACAGAATCTTTAATTTTTCGGGAATAGGTAATGGATAATGGGTAATTCTCCGCCTCTAGAGATGTATTTGTGTCGCTTTTAGCATGTGGTAGGTAATCAGTAACTGGGTCAAAGCTAGGGGATAACTTTGAAGTGTCTCCCCAGTTGTTCCAGCCACTTTACCTAACTCAGGATTAGCTTCGCGATCGCAAACATTTTTCAGATAGGGCATATCAGAACAAATAATATGCTCTAATTCATTCACTTGTTGCTGTGTAGCGTGTCCGTCAACCTCCAAAACATCTACAGGTTTACCCATATCTCTATCCAACCCCAAGCGAATAGCTGACAAAGGATGGGTATTGTTTCTGTTGAGAATTTGCGGAAAATCCGGATGGGGAATAGTTGGACGCAGTACCAAGCGGACATTCAAATTCCCATTAGGTTGCTTCACATCGTCATCAGAGGGATAAAAACTCACGACTATATCAGACCATTGCCGTTGTGGACGGATGAATTGCTCTGAATCTGGTTCCCGCTTTTCTAATTCCCCAAGTACCTGTTCTACCGTGTAACCTCGCTTTTGGGTATCGCGCTTGATTTTCCAATTAGCGCGGAGTTTTTCTGGTGGTGCAAGATAAACTCTGACGTCGTAGCATTCCCTCGCTCCACGGGTGGAATAACCGAGCAATCCTTCCACAATTACAAATTTACTCGGCTTGATGTACAATGGCGCCTCAAAAGTACCCGTTTTGTGGCTGTAAACTGGCTTGAGAATTGGTTGTCCGGTGCGTAACAGCGATAGGTGCTGCTGCATGATATCGATGTGGTTACAGTCGGGATGTAACGCTGTGATACCTATTTCGGCTCGCTGCTTGCGGTCGTAGCGATGGTAATCATCTGTACAAATTACCGTGACATTTTCAGGTCCCAATACTTGAGCAATTCCCTTTGTCAAAGTTGTTTTACCAGCAGCGCTATCACCGACAATGCCCAGAATAATTGGACGGCTCATGATACCCCCCGAAACAATATAAATGATCTTGGTGAATAACATATAGGTTTACTAATTTTAAATAGTAATGACTATTAACTCAATCACAAAATTCTGTTTATCAGGAGATTTTGTTACCAATTCTTGACTGTCACCATTAACCTATGGTGTTTTTGTTAGTGTGTAACAACTTAAATCGCTCTGTTATGAATTATTAAATTAGGAATTATGTAATTTCAGCCGAATTTCTGAAACCCCGTCCCTAAGGACGGGGACTATTAACCGCCTAGGGTTTGTTTTCCCCATCCCTGGCGGTTAACAATCGCGTTTAAACCCCGCCCTTAAGGGCGGGGTCTTACCTTGAGCTTAGAGCTTCGGACAGAATGCTACAGCCTTCTGAGCATAATAGCAATCAAAATAGCCCACCGCCTCATCTCTAGACTCAAAACCGTGAACAATAGATAAAGGTTTATCGTCGGGATAGACTTCTTGTTTCCAAATTTTCAAGTAGTACCTGTTGTTATTATTCTCTTTACTTTGCCACAGTTCATAACTGAAATTACCACCAGAACCATTAGTTATTAAAGAATCAGCAATAGCAGTACTTGATATGGCTAGTATAGCTACTGTGGTCAACAGGGCACTCGTAATTTTTCGGAAAAACATTTATTTTTAGTGATGCAACAACCTACAAAAATAGAAATATCCTTTTTAATTGCTGCAAAGATACAAGATATATCTAAAAAATAATGAAGAACTAATAAAGTTGAGATAAAGATTTCAAATCAAGCACCGAGATTATACTGATAGTCCTAAGCTGCATAGACTGGATTACAAATTGAAAATGGCTAATAGCCATTAGCGATTAGCCATTAGCAGTCATCACAAGATAACTAGGGATTGGGGTTATTTCAAAATTACAAACTGCATTGGTTCTAAATCCAACTGGATAAATAATGTAGGATTATTTGAGTCTGGATGTGTTTGGATGTTAACTGTCCCATCCTTACCGTAGAGATATTTCATTGTTTTACCACTTTTTTGGATGCTACTATCGACAATCACAAAATCACTACGCTTGTGTTCAGTCGAAGTATTGTAGGCAATTAAAATCTCTTCTCCACCGAGAATCCGGGAAAAAGCTAAAGTGCAGGGATGACCTTGAGGTAAGCCAAAATCATAACCATTGCCAGAAATTTCCCGGAAGTACATCCGCCCAAAACGTAGTGGTTCGTAGCTTTGATTAATCTTGGCTATTTTGGCTATTTCTTGATAAATTGTGCAGTGTTGATTGAGATAATTCGTGAAAGAATCATGGAGGTCAAACGCAGTTCCAATATTTTTTCCCTGGTATTGGTGAAAAGTCGATTTCTGCAATTGATTTTGGACTGGTCATATTAAACTAAACTCGCTGTTATTGATAATCTAGAGTTGACAAGATTTTCGAGAAGTTTGTCAGTCAGAAAT
>Ga0114939_10003444_pt1 | contig 11078 bp, 7 predicted proteins | sample AshMeaCrysSpring_FD_87196 | JGI IMG/M metagenome (GOLD analysis project Ga0114939, IMG submission 87196) | Groundwater microbial communities from Big Spring, Nevada to study Microbial Dark Matter (Phase II) - Ash Meadows Crystal Spring | ecosystem: Environmental > Aquatic > Deep subsurface >... | reverse complement strand
CTAATTCCAGCAATTAATTGGTCAATTTCTGATTCTAGGGTGAAATAATGGACGCAAGCACGTACACAGTCTGGATCTAAAAGCGTGCGTGTCAGCAAACCTTGAGATTCGAGAAATTGGACTAATTTTCTGCTGGTTTGCGGCTGGTTATTTTGGATTTGAAACGACACTAAACCACTTTCGGGTGGAGAAGTTCGCAAGCATTTAATATCAGGTATTTCCTGCAAGCTCAACCAAAGATACTCACTCAACCGACAAATTTGTTGATAGCGTTCTGTAGCGCTTCCCCATTGCTGATGGATAGCAATTGCTGCCTGTAAACCTGCGTATAAAGGATAATCATAAGTTGCTACTTCATAGCGTCTTCCGTCTGGTTGCCAACCTATCGGCTGATTTTGACTGTCACAGATAATACTACGCCAGCCGATAAACGTAGGTTGCAGGCTGTCCCTTAGTTCTGGACGCACGTACAAACCCCCGATACCCGCCGGACCACACAACCATTTATGACCTGTAAAGGCATAGAAATCTACCCCCAAAGCTGTTAAATCCAAGGGTATGGAACCCACAGACTGAGCAGCATCCACCAGAGTTCTCACTGTTGAGCCAGCATTATTACTGCATATTTTAACTATTTTGTCAAGAGGCAAAACTTGTCCTGTATTCCAGAGGATATGACTGAATACCAGCATCCGGGTATTGGGGCGGAGGTGTTGAGCAATAACCGCCACGGGGTCGCCTTGATTTAAGGTTGCCATGAGGGGACAGGTGCTGACTTCTACACCAAAGCGGCGTCCGATTTCCTGGACGGCGGCAACAATTCCCGGGTGTTCGCAGTCTGTCAGTAGGATGTGGTCGCCCTGTTTCCAGTCCATACCCCACAGAGCAATATTACAGCCTACGGTGACATTTTCCGTGAGGGTAATGGTGTCTGGTTGTACATGTAATTCCGTCGCGATCGCTTCTTTAGTGGCTTGGGTCTGTTGGTTGATCCACTGATACACCGGGCTACTAAAAGGTCCCAGACGCTGGATGTGAGCTTGTGCTTGGGTTATGGCATCCATTGCTACTTGTGGCATTGGTCCTTGTCCCCCATAGTTGAAATAACTTTTATTTTCTAAAGCAGGAAATTGCTGACGGTGGCGATGCAGTTGTGTGAGTGTAGTCATGATTTATATGGGTAATGGGTAATGGGTAATTAATTTCTCCCTTGTCGTCCTTGTCCCCAGTCAAGAGTCCCCAATCAAGAGTCCCTAATCATCTATGCAGAAAGAGGCTAATTCTTGTTAGCTTAAAAGAATGTTACTTAATGCTGAACTGCTGCTGCAATATCAACGTTGTAAGCGACGACCGTATCTAGATGCTCATGGTGACAAAAGTCAGCGAGATGCCCCTAGTGAATTACTCCTGAAATTACAACAGGAGCGTGTCACTCATCAACAAACCGTGCTGGAACAAATTAATTATCACAAACCTGAGTATTCTCCCAGAAATTGGCGAGGGGGTGCTAAGGCGACTTTGGAGTTGATGCAGCAGGGGGTTGACTGTATTTACCAAGGGGTGTTGCTAGCGACTTATAGGGAAAGCTACACCCTGCTTAGCTGTCCCGATTTACTCATCAAACAGCCAGGAAACTCGCGCTTTGGAGAATGGACTTACTTTCCAGCTAATATCGAACTGGGTAAGCGTCCCAAACAAGAATATCAAGTGGTGGCGGCGTTTCACGCCCAAGTGTTAGCGGCGGTCCAGGAAGTGGCACCTGATAGGACTTGGTTGCTATTACGGGGTGCGGGTATGTACCGTCCCCCCCATGCGGTAGATTTAGCAAAATGGATACCACAGATGCATTCCATTCTCAAGGACTGTATTGCTACCCTAGAAGCCCCAGAAGCGCCGGAGGTGTTTATTTCCCGTCAGCGATGCAATCTTTGTCGCTGGTATAGCCAATGTTATTCCGTCGCTCAATCGCAACGCCATCTGTCTTTGTTACCAGGAGTCACCCCTACACGGTACACGCAACTACAAGCCTTGAATCTGACTACGGTAGAATCTCTTGCTAACACTAGTCCCAGTGAACTAGAAAATCTACCGGGGTTCGATGAAAAAGTAGCACCCAAGCTGGTAATTCAAGCCCAGGCTGTAGTAGAGAAACGACCGCTGATTCTAGATTATCCTGGCAATTATGTGGGGTATAAATCTCGTCTGCTATCCCAAAATAATCACATATCTACTTACAGTTACTCCCCGATAGAGTTGTATTTTGATATCGAAGCTCAGCCAAATTTAAATTTAGATTATCTCTTGGGGGTGTTGGTAGTTGACAAGCAAAACAATCAAGAAAAATTCTATTCCTTTTTGGCGGAAAAACCAGAGGAGGAAGCCTTAATTTGGCAGGAATTTCTAGATTTGGTTTGGGAGTATCCCCAAGCCCCAATTTTTCATTTTTGTTCCTATGAAGTCGATACAATTAAACGCTTAGCAAAGCTTTATCGTACTAAGCACCATTACATAGAACCTCTGCTGACGCGATGTGTAGATATCTACGAACAGGTGACACAAACAGTAGCTTTACCAGTGGAAAGCTACGCTTTAAAAGCCATTGCGCGATGGTTGGGGTTTGAGTGGCGCGACCCCGAAGCTAGCGGCGCAAAATGTATTTACTGGTATGACGAATGGTTAGAAACAGGCGATCGCACTTTATTGGAAATCATCCAACGCTATAACGAAGATGATTGTCACGCTACCCGCAGGATTAAAGACTGGCTGGTCAGCTTTATGTTAAGTCCTGAATCTTGAATTTACATCTTGAGTTGCGAGTAAGATAGATGGTTGGGTTTTTCCATTCACCAACCTCCAAACTACTGTGATGATAAATACCAGGACAATTTTTCAACAGCCGATAAATTTATTCCTATTCTTTCTCAGTCTTATCGCTGCTGTAATTTTATCTTTCTACCCAGTACAAGCTACGACAATTACTGGCGTCGATTTTTTAGGACAAACCACCTTGACTACCGGGACGATATTTCGTGACACTCAAATCGGCGGACTTTCAGGAGTTACTTACAATCCCAGCAGAGATGTTTACTACAGTATTTCTGATGACCGCAGTCAAAATAATCCTGCCAGATTTTACACCCTGAAAATTAATTTCTCTCCCAATAAATTAGATACAGTAAAATTTACCGATGTCACCACTTTATTAAATGAAAATGGTCAGCCTTTCCCAGCTTTAAGTCTAGACCCAGAAGGGATTGCCTTCAGCAGAAACGGGACTGTTTTTATCTCCTCCGAGGGAGACACTAACAAACTAATCAATCCCTTTGTTAATGAATTTACCCTGACAGGGAGGCTGGTAAAAAAACTCCCAATTCCTGATAAGTTTTTATCTATACATGCTGGTAAAAACTACGGTATTCGTAACAATCTAGCCTTTGAAAGTTTGACAATTACCCCTGACCAAAAACATCTATTTACCGCTACAGAAAATGCTTTACTTCAAGACGGAGAAGCAGCCACGCCAAAGAATGGTAGTCCGTCGAGAATTGTGCAGTATAACTTAGGGACTGGTAAGGTAGAACAAGAATTTCTTTATTTTACTGATGCAGTTGCTGGTGATTCAAATGTGTCAGGTAATTTAAACACCAACGGTTTAGTAGATTTAGTAGCTTTAGATAACAATCTATTACTTAGTTTAGAGCGGTCTTTTTCTCTAGGCTTTGGCAACACAATTAAATTGTATGAAGTGAGTTTAATAGGCGCAACTAACATTAGTACAATTGATAGTCTCAGCGAGGTAGATATCAATCAAATTCAACCTGTTAAAAAATCACTGCTATTAGATTTAAGTAAATTAAATATACCCTTAGATAATATCGAGGGTCTGACACTGGGAACAACTTTAGCTGATGGACGACGTTCCTTAATTTTGGTGAGTGATAATAACTTTAATCCGCTGCAAACTACACAAATATTAGCTTTGGGATTAAAGATGAAGAATTAAATTTGAAGAATAATCAAGTGCCATAACGTAGCAATTAGAGTATAGAGGATTACACTGCGTTAATCCACCCAAAAGTCTGGGAAACCTTGAAAATTTTTATTAATTCCCTGAAATGAACCGCAGATAAATGCTGATAAAAGGGATTTATGCGATCGCACTATTTTAGCTATTTCATCCCACTACGGTTGACGATTTATTAATGACTCACGGTGGGAAAATGGCAAATTGGCAAATTTACATACACGTCCAGCGAGTCTTTGCGCTATGGTAGTGGAGAGTTTGATTTATTATTTAAGGTTACATGAAGAGAAAATCTAGCAGGAAATCCCAGAATTCCCGCAAATTTGTTTTCTTATATATCACTATCTTATTTATCAGCTTCTTTTTCCTTAATTTAGCTGCTCCGGCAATTTCAATTACCAAAGTAGATTTTTTAGGAGAAGCTAATTTACCCACTGGATTGCAGTTGAAAAACACAGCTTTAGGAGGATTATCTGGCATTACCTACGATGCTAATAAAAATATTTATTATGCCGTTTCCGATGACCGTAGCCTCAACAATCCAGCTAGACTGTACCATTTAAAAATTAATCTGGCTCAAGATAGGCTGAGAAAAAATGGCGTTACACCTATTGGTGTGACTACGCTATTAGATTCCCGTGGTAAACCCTTTCCAGAGGGTAGTATAGATCCAGAAGGGATTGCTTTAACTGAGAACGGGACTGTATTTGTCTCTTCCGAAGGTGACGTACTAACTTCCATCGAACCAGCAATTAAAGAGTTTTCTTTGAGTTCCGGAAGAGAATTAAGAACTTTACCGATACCCGATAAGTTGTTAGTAGATAGCAGTGGTAAGCGGGGTATACATAATAATTTGGCTTTAGAAAGCCTCACCATCACTCCCAATCAAAAATATCTATATACAGCGGTAGAAAACGCTTTAGTTCAAGATGGTCAGGTAGCCACACCCAATACCAAGAATCCTTGCCGGATCATACAATACAATTTGCTGACAAACCAACCAGAGAAGGAATTTCTGTATTTCACAGAACCAGTAGGAAAATTTTTCAGTTTAATTAATAGATTTTATAGCGGTATAGCAGATTTAGTGGCTGTAGATAACCAGGGACATTTACTCAGTTTAGAGCGGTCTTTTACTGGATGGGGTTTTTCCATAGCTGTGTTTGAGGTTTCCCTAGAAGGTGCGGATAATATTCAAAATATTGACAGTCTGTTAGCAGTTGATATCAATAAAATCAAACCAGTCAAGAAAAAGTTGCTACTAGATTTGAACAGCCTGAATGTGGGATTAGACAATATTGAAGGGTTAACCCTAGGTTCACCACTAGCCGATGGACGACGTTCGCTAATCTTAGTCAGCGACAATAATTTTATCTTCCCACAGCGTACCCAGGTAATAGCTTTGAGGTTGAAGACAGAACGACCTCTATTAAGTAGGTTACGCCGTCTTGTAACGATACTCAAGTTATCGCTGGGTGTAGGATAGGGTCTAAAAGGTCATAACAAAAACATCAAGCTCTATTCTGCTTAACCCAATGTTTCCCCAAGTACTACAGCGTTATATAATCATCCTGTTAATAGTCCTAGCTTCCCTGACTGGGTTCCCCAACTTTGCAGAAGCTCTACTCCGTCAGCACCAAGACGCACCAGGAGTGATGCGCTACCACTCGCAAGTATCGATCAAAGATGACTTGGGGTATTCTTGGCAAGTGGTACTGTTCAAACTATTTTTACCCGGCGAACCTACAAGTATAAATCTACGCTTAGTTGGTTTTCCGGGAGTAGTGGAGTTTACTCACCCCCAATCTCTAGAAATTCTCACTGCTAAGGGTAAACTGCTGACTGCAGCCGATGTCTACGCCGAAAAATCACCCGCCCCTAATGTAGGGGAATATAAATTTACAGATGTATTAAATAAATTATCTAGCACTGAGGAAGTGAAACTGTTTCTTCCCCTACGAGGAGTTCCAGCCGTGGTGTTAAAAATTCCGGAAGTGGTAGTGCTAGAGTGGCAATGGTTGGTCACGGATGTTAATTAAACTGCTGAAAAAAGTCGGAGTTATACCGTTTCACTTATATCATGATACAAATGGTGCTTGTAGGGGTAAGGCAATGCCTTACTCCTAGGTGGATTTTGATGTATCCCGAATTTGGTGAAATGGTATGAGGCTAATTACCCTCAGATAAATCATCTTTGTTCACCCCTGTTTCCCCCTGTCTATGGGAGGAAGATAGTGGCTTTATTTCTCCAATATCAGCTTGTTTCTAATCAAACCATATTTTCAAGGTAATGTAATTTAAAATACTTTCTTATCAACCAGCAGCCTACTATAATTCAGCTACAGACTGAGCGCGGAAACGAGACAACTAATCCCCTCACAGATAAATATCGGTGAGGGGTCTATCATGTCAATTTCTACACAACTGCCGTTGTCGCTTTTAACTCAAACAGCTTTTCAATTACGTCTTCGACTACTTTATCTGGTGTGGAAGCACCAGAGGTAACACCCACGGTAATTTTACCACTTGGCAACCAGTTTTCTGTGATTGCCAATTGACCGTTTAATTGCCGATGTTCAATCTTATTTCCTGATATAATTCTGGCGACACTATCGATATGATAGGAAGGGATATCCCGTTCTTCGGCAATCTCTTGTAAGTGGGTGGTATTGGAAGAGTTAAAACCACCAATGACTATCATTAAATCCTGGTTTTTTTCTACTAACTCTAACATGGCATCTTGGCGTTCTTGAGTAGCGTCACAGATGGTGTTAAAGCTTTGGAAATGGTCGGTTAAATTCGCTGGACCATGTTTTTTCATCATTGTCCGCTCAAACAGTTTACCAATTTGCTCAGTTTCACTTTTGAGCATAGTGGTTTGATTGGCAATACCCACCCTTTCTAAATCTAAGTCGGGGTCAAATCCCGCTGAACAAGCCTTGGCAAATTTTGCCATAAACTCTTCCCTGTCACCACCGTGAAGAATGTAATTGCTCACGTATTCAGCCTGTGCCATATTCAAGACAATCAAATATTTCCCAGCGAAGGAACTGGTAGCCACTGTTTCTTCGTGGTTATATTTGCCGTGAATAATCGAAGTGTATTCGCGCTTTTTATGCTTTTCAACGGTATTCCAAACTTTAGATACCCAGGGACAAGTGGTATCAACAATTGTGCAGCCTTTTTCATTCAAAAATTGCATTTCTTGAACACTGGCACCGAAAGCGGGTAAAATTACGACATCCCCATTTTCTACGACAGAGAAATCTTTAGTCCCGGCTTTGACTTCAATAAATTCCACTTGCATTTCCCGCAAGCGCTGATTCACAGAGGGGTTGTGGATAATTTCATTAGTAATCCAAATCCGTTCCGTGGGGAAATGCTGACGGGTTTCATAAGCCATTGCTACCGCACGTTCTACTCCCCAGCAAAACCCAAAAGCTTGTGCTAGAAGGATAGTGACATCACCGCGAGTCAGGGTGTAGTTGTTATCCCGAATTTCCTGAATTAACTGACTTTGATACTCGGACTGCAACTGGTTAGCAACTTCCTGTTCATGACCAAATCCTTTACGGTGGTAGTTTTCCGAATGTTGCAGAGCGCGTTTAAAAGCTTTTGTATCCATGCGGCTTGTCCTGTGAGCTTTCCTCTCTAATTTTCTCGCGCTAGGGAACAAAACTGGACATAATGGGAATGGCTAATGGGTAATGTCCCCAATCCCCGTTAACGCTTCCCTGACAACTCTATCTGAGTATAAACTTGGAGCGCGGAACGCCAAACGAGATATCCTTGAGGATTAAGGTGTAACCCATCGGTAGTCAGTTCGTAGCGTAGGTTTCCTTGGGGGTCGGTGAATAGGGGATGGAGATTGAGAAACTTGACATTCTTTTGGGATGCGATCGCTTGTAATTGTTGATTCAACTGACGGATGCGATCGTTAGGAATAGCCAACAATTTGGCTCGTCCTTCCCAGGTGGCTTGGTCGTCACCGTGGGGTAAAATAGACTGGACGATGATTTGCGCTTGCGGATGGACTTTTTTGAGATACTTGATAATCTGGCGATGGTTTTCCAGAATAGTCTGGTCATTCTCTGCCCGGATCAGGTCGTTAATCCCAATCATCAACCAAATCGTCTTCGGTTGCGTCTTGTCAAATAAGTCTAATCTTTTCAATAATCCCGTGCTGGTTTCCCCGGAAATTCCCTGATTTAACCAATTGATGTCTGGGGGTAATAACTCGGTGGGAAACCACAAACTTAGAGAATCTCCCAGGAGGATATTTAAATTCTCCGGAGGTTTCTCAGATGTAATTTTGGCTTCTTTGGTGAGGATATCCAGCCACTGCTGATAATTAAGTTGGTGACGCGGACCAAGCTGTGGTGCGATCGCCGCGCTTTTGGCAGCAACTTTAGCTTGAGGATATACTATTTTACCAAAAAATGCGGTCACTCCCAACTCTCGCAACAGCAGGAGAATGACCGTCATGATTAGTATCGCGTTAGTTGCCAAGGATAAGAAAGCCCAGGCAGGAAAGTGTTTCGAGGTTGTGGACACGCCAGTAATGATGCAACTATCCTGTATCTGATTTTGAACTATCCCGCGTTAATTATGCTTGAGTATAGCGTGGTTTTCCGGTTTTATCTGCCCTTACCCGTTAAAAACTTATACTTTGAGTTTTTCTCCATATTTAGAAGTTAGAGAACATCCCGAACTTCTCTGCTGTAGGTGAGTAAAGCAGGCAAACAGAAATATTAGTTTTTTACCACAAAGATAGATTACCTGTGTCCACAAAATCAGCCAAATTTTTTACTCTTTAAACACACTGACGCGCTCGCCAAATTCCTCGTTATAGGCTTCTTCACCGTGTTCGTTGATATCCATACCTTGCAGTTCTGCATTTGGTTCCAGACGCAGCCCCACGGTAGCGTCAATTATTTTGAGGATTATCCATGTTCCAACAGCAGCGAAGACATAGGTAATCGCAATAGCAGCTAGTTCCACAAACAATTCGTTGACATTACCACGCAGCAAGCCGTCTTTACCAGCAGCGTTCACTTCCGTGGTGGCAAAAACTGCTGTTAAAATTGCACCCAATGTACCACCCACACCATGCACAGGATAGGTATCTAAAGCATCATCAACTGTTACCTTGTGCTTGAAGCTGACAGCGTAGAAGCAGACCACAGCAGTAATGCTACCAATGAGAATCGCAGCTAAGGGTGTGACAAATCCCGCTGCTGGTGTGATACCTACTAACCCAGCTACAGCACCAGTTGCAGCACCCACGGCTGTAGGTTTACCACGCAAAACTTTTTCCAGCAGTAGCCAGGTTAATGCCCCCGCCGCTGCCGATGTGTTGGTAGTTACAAAAGCTACTGTTGCCAAACCACCGGAAGCCAAAGCACTACCGGCGTTAAATCCGAACCAACCAAACCACAGCAAACCCGCACCCAGCAAAATGAAGGGTACATTGTGGGGAGGTGATAGTCTGTCAGGGTAGTTTTTGCGAGGTCCTAGGACAATGGCAGCTATTAGAGCCGAAACCCCAGAGCTAATGTGAACCACTGTACCACCTGCAAAATCCAGGGCACCAAGACCACCATACAAGCCCAGGAATCCACCTTTTGCCCATACCATGTGTGCCATTGGACAGTAAATAAAGGTTGACCATAACAACACAAACAAGGCGTAGCCTGTGAAGCTCATGCGCTCAGCAATAGCCCCAGAAATCAAGGCTGGGGTGATAATGGCAAACATTGCTTGAAAAATCATGAATGCCTGATGGGGAATTGTGGGAGCGTAGGATACCACCTCGGCAGGATTTGACCCCTTGAGATAATCAGTGGTTTCTAATCCCACACCATTCAAACCCAACCACTGTAAGCTCCCAATAAATGGATTACCTGGAGCAAAGGAGAGGCTATAACCCCAAAGCACCCAGGTCACACCTACAATTGCCATCAGTACGAAGCTCATCATCAACGTGTTGAGGACGTTGCGCGATCGCACAAATCCGCCATAGAAAAACGCCAGTCCCGGCGTCATCAGTAGTACGAGAGCAGCTGATATCAGCATAAATGCCGTATCGGCTGAGGTTTGGGCGGCTGTCACCGCTTTTTCGGCATCAAACGGTTCTGCCCAAGCATTCCCCATCATGGGAAGACTCAGCAGCACTGTGATTACCCCTATCTTGAGAGCTTTCTTAATCACCTGTGTTGTTCCTTGAGATTTTTAAATAGACTGCATTAGTCTGAATAAATGTATCTCATTTAACAAACTATTCTCTGGCGAATTCTGTAGCTTAAGTTACAGACATATTGACTTAAAAATTATTTAATCTGTTGGCGCTAAGTAAACTAGAATAATTCTGTCATTTTGGGAACTGTGCCTTATTTTGTGTAGTGACTCAAAACTTAGACTTTCGGTATATTCTTCCCCCTAGATTGGTTGCCAAAGTATAAAAAAAACGAACCACAGATAAACACAAATGAGTTACCTGTGTTTATCTGTGGTTGTAATTACCGTTACATAAGACCTATTCAAAGCTCTTGACAACTAGAGTCGTTCCAAGCATCTGAGTATCTTTATCTTCTGTTAACGGAACAGTATTTGACATACTCACCGGGAGTCAACGCCACGGTGATTCTTGACGCTTCATCGACTGATGCTACCGAGGTAGTCTTACTCTGTCTGTGCGTCCGTTTAGAGTCTCCCAATGCCCTATGGCGACTTGATTCTATATTCTTAGCTGCATTTTCATCTCGGTCGTGTTCAGTGCCACAATTCAAGCAGCGAACCGACCGAATGTTTAGATCGAGTTTGCCCCATTTGAAACCGCACTCTGAACAAACTTGGCTAGTCGGTTCCCATCGGTTAATGATGTGAAACTCTCTGCCAAATTTCTCAGACTTTGCCTCACACAGCGTCCTAAACTCCCTCCAACCTTGCAGACTGATGGATCTGGCAAGCTGGCGATTCTTAACCATTCCTGACACATTCAAATCTTCCAAAACGATAGCTTGGTTTTCACTTACGATTTTGGTAGAAAGCTTGT
>Ga0114939_10003443_pt1 | contig 11080 bp, 8 predicted proteins | sample AshMeaCrysSpring_FD_87196 | JGI IMG/M metagenome (GOLD analysis project Ga0114939, IMG submission 87196) | Groundwater microbial communities from Big Spring, Nevada to study Microbial Dark Matter (Phase II) - Ash Meadows Crystal Spring | ecosystem: Environmental > Aquatic > Deep subsurface >... | reverse complement strand
GAGTTTTAACCTACTTTTGCGTTATCTTCGGGTTTTGTAGCTCAGCGCAGAACTGGTGGCAGAAATGATCAATGAATTGTATTCCGAAAACTGAAAAGTCCTGAGAGATCGTATTTGTCGCTTGACATGCGCGATGCCGTGTTTATAATCGGTACAAAATATCAATGATACAAAATATCAAAATGCCGCAAATCAGGTTGATTCTTCTCTCAAATTATACCAGAGTTGGCCGTTTGAAGAATTCGTTGCCAACAAAGCCATCCGTGGGGTCGTTGATCTTGTTGATGTTGCTGGTCGTTGCGTTGAGCACCTGCGACGCGGCGAGTGGCACGAATGCCGCTGCCGGCTCGGCTGTGGCCACGACCGCGCCGAACACCGGTCCGAACGACCATATGGAAACGACCGTACTGTCCTTGCCCACCCTTGATCCCGTTCTACTCGACGGGCGTCCGCTGCGGGTGATCGCCACGACCAGCCTCATTGGTGACGTGGTGTCACAGGTCGGTGGGGATGCCGTTACCCAAACGACGCTCATGGGGCCGGGCCAGGACCCGCACAGTTATCAGCCGGCCGCGGCCGACCTGACCGCTGTTGCCCAGGCGGATGTGGTGTTTGTGAATGGCTGGGATCTGGAAGAAGGATTGCTGGATGATCTGGCCACGATTGGCGAAGGGGTGCCCCTGGTGCCGATTAGCGCCGGTATCCAGCCGTTGGCCTTCGGCGCGAACGCGCGTGAACATGAAGAGGAAAACCACGAGGGCGAAGCGGAGCAGTCAGAGGAAGATCATGACCACGGCGGCGCCGACCCGCATGTCTGGCAGAGCGTGCCCAACGTCATGCGCTGGGCGGAGAACGCCGCCGCGGTGCTCAGCGCCCTTGATCCCGCAAATGAGGCGCTCTACCAGGCCAATGCTCAGGCCTACCTGGCTGAACTGGAGGCCTTGGACGCTTACACGCGCGAACAAGTGGCCACCATCCCGGCTGAGGAGCGGGTTCTGGTGACCAATCACGAGGCTTTTGCCTACCTGGCAGATGCCTATGGCTTCGAGGTGTTGGGGACGATCATCCCGGGCGTCAGCACGCTGGCTGAAGCGACAGCCGCGGACCTGTCGGCACTTATCCAAGCCATGCAAGCCGAAGGTGTCTGCGCGCTCTTCACGGAGACGACGGTCAGTGACCGGCTGGCGCAAACGGTGGCCGCGGAACTGGAAGGGTGCGACAATGTCCAGATCGTAAAACTATACACCGGCGCGCTGGGCGAGGCCGGCAGCGGGGCCGACAGCTATACCGGTATGATGCGCGCCAATGTGGCCGCGCTCGTCGCTGCTCTCGGACAATAAAAGGTGAAGCAGGATGGCCGTACAACGCTTGATCAAAGGCGGTATCGCCCACGAGATGACCTTGCCGACACTCGAGTTGGAGGACGTCTCAGTTGCCTACAACGGCCGGGTGGGCGGCGCGAACGGCGGTCCTCATTACGCCCTGGAAAACGTGACCTTTCATGTCGAAACGGGCGAGCGGATCGCCATCGTCGGGCCGAACGGCGCGGGCAAGAGCACGCTTTTCCGCCTCATCGCCGGAACACTGGCGCCGGACCGGGGCGATATCCATATCTACGGTTCTGGGCCGGGCGGGCACATCTGCATCGGCTATGTTCCCCAGCGTAGCCATATCGATTGGACGTTCCCGGTGACGGTCGAAGATGTGGTGATGATGGGGCGCGTCGGCAAGATCGGCTTGTTTCGCTGGCCGCGCTCCGCCGACTGGCAGGTGGTCCGGGAGAGCCTGGCTCGCGTCGGCGCGGCCAGTCTCGTCAAGAAGCAGATCGGCGAGTTGTCGGGCGGGCAGCAACAGCGCGTCTTCCTCGCCCGCGCCCTGGCCCAGGAAGCTGAAATCCTGCTGCTGGACGAGCCGCTCAACGGTCTGGATATCCCCACCCAGGAATCGATCTTGGCCATCCTGGATGATCTGCGCCGGGATCGAGTGACCGTCCTCTTGGCTACACACGACCTGGATCTGGCCGCCGAGCGCTTCGATCGGATCATGCTGCTGAACCACCGCATCATCGCCATAGGCTCGCCGGGCGAGGTCTTACGCCCGGAAAACCTGCTGGCCGCCTATGGCGGCCATTTGCATGTCATCGACCAACCGGACGGTGCGCTCGTGGTAACGGACACCTGCTGTGAAGGGGAATGATGGGGAGAGGTACGAAATACGAGATACGGGATACAACTGATCGCCAAACACCGACTCGCTGATCATTGAACACCAACCACTGATCCATGAACTGGCTACTCGAACCGCTGCAATACGCCTTTATCGGCCGGGCGCTGATCGCTTCAATCATTGTCGGACTGGTATGTTCCATCCTGGGTGTGTACATCGTCCTGCGCGGCATGGCCTTCCTGGGCGATGCGATGGCCCACACCATTATGCCGGGCGTGGTCATAGCCTTTCTGGCCGGCTGGCCGCTGGCCGTCGGCGCGCTCGGCATGGGACTGCTGACTGCGCTGGGCATCGGCTTCCTGACCGAGCGAACAGCTTTGAAAGAAGATACGGCCATCGGCGTCATCTTTGCCGGATTCTTCGCCCTGGGCGTGGCCTTGCTCTCCATCCGGGGTAACTATAGCCTCGACCTGGCCCATTTCCTGTTCGGCAATCTGTTGGGCGTTTCGCGCACGGACCTCATCCTGACGGCCGTCCTGGGCGCGCTGGTGTTGCTGGTCATATTCTTTTTCTACAAAGAATTCCTGGTCATTTCCTTCGATCCGGTCCTGGCTGATACGCTGCGCCTGCCGACGACCTTCCTGCGCTATCTGCTGCTGGTCCTGCTGGCCCTGACGATCGTTGTCGCCCTGCAGGTCGTCGGCGTGGCGCTGATGCTGGCCATGCTGGTGACCCCCGCGGCGGCGGCCTCGTTTGTCAGCCGCCACTTGCCGTCGATGATGGTCGTGGCGGCGCTCATTGGGGTTTTTTCCGGAATCGCCGGTGTTTACGCCTCGTATCACCTCAATATTGCCTCCGGCCCGGCGGTCGTTTTGGTAGCCACGGCCATCTTTCTAATAGCCTTTTTATTGGCCGCGCGGCGCGGCCAGGCCAGCGTCGTGCGCGCCCGGTGATGCCGATGGACGATCCGCAAAACACATTGGCCGACCTGAACCGGGCCGTCGAAGCGCGAGGCTATCGCCTGACGCCCGCTCGTCGCGCCATCCTCCAGGCTTTGGTATCATGCAGGGGGCACCTGACGGCTGATGACCTGGTCGAGATCGTTCACCACGATGCGCCCCAAATCGGCCGGATGACCGTGTATCGCACGCTGGAACTGTTGTGTGAATTGGGTCTCATGCGCCCGGTCTATCAGGGGACTGGCGCCGCCCACTTCATCCTGCTCGACCGGGGTCACCACCATCACCTCGTTTGTTCGCGTTGCCAGTCGGTGATCGAGTTCGACGAATGTTTCGTCGGTGAATTAACCGAGGTTATCGGCCAGCGATTCGGCTATGAGATGCAGGGTCACATCCTGGAATTCTTTGGCGTCTGCCCCGATTGTCTCACAGAGGCGCTGCCGGACGGCCGCTAGGTGTTGGCAATGGCCGGCCCCACCCGGATCAGCCTGCGATCACTGGCCGAGAAAGACACACAGGCCATGTCAGCCTTGTTGGCCGCCCAGGACGCCCGTCTGCATGAACTCGACCGGCGCCTCCGGCTGCCCCGTTCCGGCGCTGATTGGACCGAAAACCTGAGGGAACATCGCGCGGCCGAGGCCCTGGTGGTTGAGGACGCCCGCGGCCGGCTCCGGGCCGTCGCCGTGCCCGCCATATGGGAATTGTCGCCGGATAGCGAAACAATGGGCTTTTACCGACCGCGCACCGGTGTCGCGCGCGTGCTGGCCTTACCGGACCCCGCAGAAGCAGATAGCGTGTCGCTCGTCGATCTGCTACTCGATGCTTTGGAAAGGTGGTGGCGGGAGCACAAGGCCGGGGGCGCTTATCTAAACTGGCCCAGCGCCGATGGCCTGATGGGCGGCCGGCTAATCGCCCGAGGGTTTGATCGCGACATTACCGCCGCCATACGCCCGCTCGACACCCTGCCGCCCGCGATCGCTCCGGCCGGGGTCGTGGTGCGACTCGCCCGACCGGAGGATGAAGAAGTCTTGGTCCGGTTGCACCTCGAAGAAATTCGCTTTCACGAAGCTTACTCGCCGCACATTCGCGTGGTACCGGGCATGGAAATCGCCTTCCGCGAGCGACTGAACCATATTTGGTGCGGCGAGTCCGTGGCCGACGGCGCTTCACTCGTTCTGGTGGCAAGTCGAAATGGCGAGATGCTGGGGTTCACGGAGAACTGGCTCTCGTCCATGCCCGGCGGCTGGTTCCGCACCGGGGGCTACGGCTATCTGAACAGCGTCGGCGTTCGGGCTGATGCCCGCGGTCAAGGGATCGGTCGCCTGCTGGCCGCGGTCACCTGTGCTGCCCTGTCACAGTATGAGATCGAGGCTTACACGCTCTATTTCGCTTACAACAACCCGCTCTCCAGCCGTTTCTGGCCGCGCCTGGGCTTCCGGCCGCTGGTGGATTCCTATAAGCGACACTATGAACCAAGGACAAGAACACGATAACGCAAACAATCGAAACCTGCTCGTAGGGGGCGCTTCAGTGCCACCTCCGGGGAACGCGATTGAAATCGCTACCACGAACTTAAAAAGCTTATACTATCATGTAAGAAGCGGTCAGCCGTTGGTTAATTGATCGAGTTGTTCGATCAACCCGACCAGGACACGGAAAGCTGCCTCGACCGGCTCCGGAGTCGATAGATCGACCCCGGCCGTCTTGAGAGCCTCCAGCGGGTACTTCGACCCGCCGGACTTGAGAAAACCCAAATAGGCCTCGGCCGCGCCCGGCACGCCGTCCAACACGCGCCAGGCCAGCGCATTGGCCCCGGAGATGCCGGTGGCGTACTGGTAGACATAGTAGTCGCTGTACAGGTGGCTGAACGTCGCCCAGCGAATGCCGTCGCGCGGCCGGTCGACGACAGCTTCATCGCCATAGGCCTCGGCGAATAGATCGGCCAGGTAGTCGATCATGCTGTCGGCTACCAACCCCTCGCCCCGCTCGACGCGCTGGTGCATCTCCCATTCAAACAGTGCCAGCGTGGGCATCTCCAGGAAATAGCGGTGGAAATTGGCCATCGCCTCCTGGAGGACGGCGATTTTCAGGCCTTTGGGGACGTCGTCCCGCTCTAGCAGATAGGCGCGCAGCATGGCCTGGTGGAAATTCGAGGCGACCTCGGCGGCGAACAGGGAATAGTTGCCGTAAACCGGCGGCTGGTTTTGCCAGGACAGGAGCGAATGCATCGAATGACCCAATTCGTGGGCCAGCGTGCCCAGGCTGATGGCATCGTTCGTATAGCTCATGACGATGAACGGGTAGGTCAATTGCGTGCCCGCTGAGAATGCACCGGCCATCTTGCCCCGGTTGGGGAAGACATCCACCCATCGCTCCTCCAGGCAGCCGCGCCGGATCGTGGCGGCGTATTCCTCGCCTAACGGCGACAAGGCCTGGGAGATCCACTCGACCGCCTGCTCATAGGGAATCGGGGGGACATCACTCGCGACCGGCGCCCAGACATCGTAGGTGTGGTGCGAATCGATCCCCAGTGCCCGCCGCCGGACACTCCAGTACCGATGCCAGACCGGCCGGTGGCGGCGAAAGGTGTCGAGGAGATTGTGGAACACCTCGGCAGAGATATTGTCGGCGAAGAGTGCCATCTCCAGCGTCGACGGGAAGCGACGGACGCGCATGTTCAGGACATTCTGTTTGATCGAGGTCGACAGGTTGGCGGCCAGTGTGTTTTTGTAAGCCAGGTACTGGTCATGGTATTGCTCCCAGGCGGCCCGGCGAATATCGCGGTCGCTGTCGGTTAACAGGTCATCGATCGTCCCCTGGCTGAGCGGCAACGCTCCCCCATCGGCGGCGACGACCGGCGGGAATTGCGAATCACAGTCCGTCAGCTTGGAAAACGTGTTGTAGGGGCCGGCGAAAACGTCGGCGGCCAGCCCCAGAACCTCCTCGACTTCCGGCGAGCGGACGTGGGCCTGGCGGCGGAACAGATCGTCGAAGTAATGGGCATATACCGCCAGGCGCGGCTCTTGAGCCTGCCACTCAATCAGTTGCTCGCGACCGAGAGCCAGCAACTCCGGTTCCACGAAGGCCAGCGCGCCGGCCGTCAGGCCATTTAGATTAGCAGCCCGGCCAACCCGCTCGGCGGCAGCCTGATTGGTCGTATCGACCGATTCCCCCACCGCCGCATACATATACGCCTTAGCCACCCGCTGGCTAAAAGCCTCGACGGCGGCCAGGGCGTCGGCCAGCACCGCCGGGCCTTCGGCCAGGCGACCTCCCCATCGGCGGATGGTATCCAGTTCATCCGCCAGGGTCGCCAATTCGGCCGTCCATTCGACCACGCCGGGGTAGACGCTGGCGTCATTCCAGGTATAGCGCGGGTCAACTTCGTCGCGTGCCGGAAGATGAACTAAAGCCATCGCGTGTATCTCCTGATTGGTTTGATCCAATCATCGATGATACCAGTCTGTGGGAATCGCCAAAATTCGCCGCAACACCTCCGGCTGGAGTGGCTGGGTGAAGATGGTTCTGGGTGCTGGTATGGGTCCGTCGCTGCGTTCAAGCACTTTTGTGTCAATGAGCGGTGTGATATCCGGTAGAGAATCGACCGAGGCTCTTGGCCTGGTGGGCGGGGGTTGCGGCTCATCGAGGAACTGCAAGCCCTGCCCAAACGACGGCCCATACGGGATCACCGGAAGCACCGTCTCCGCTCCGGGCGCTGTTTTCGAGAAGGATAGGTCGTCGATAAACAAGCTGGAGAACGTGTCATCGCGGTTGTCGGTGAACACCGCGATCCGTAGCGTGACCGTTCCCCCCTTCCAGGCATTCAGGTTCGTATCGAAGGCGCCTTTCACCCATTGGGTCGTCGCGTAGTTTTTACATAACACATAGCCCTCGACATATTCGTTGTTGACGATCAACCAGAACGAGTCCGGTGTGTCGCTCGTGCTGCAATTCGTCTCTTTCGATTGTATCTGGAGATAGAAATAGAGGTAGAAGGGCGAGACATTAGCCGGAATGTTAACCGGCTGCGAAAGCACACTCTCCTCATTATCCAAACCTCCCAGCCAGGCCAGATACTGCCCCTTATACGCATCGAGATTGTTGACCTCATCGCTGGTCACGATTAACCGGTAGTCGTTGGAGGAGTATTCGGTCCAGTCGCCGTTGCTGCCACTCTCGAACCCGGCATTCTTGATGGTGGGCAGATTGACCGGCTGGCTGGTCGGCGTAGGCGTAGGCGTGCGGGTTGGCGTCGCTGTCGCTCGTATCGTGGCGGTCGGCGTGGGGTTCGAGCCTGGTGGGGTCTTCGAGAAGGACAGGTCGTCCACGAAGAAATTGGAGAACGTGTCAGCCCGGCTATCGGTGAAGACCGCGATCTGCATATCGACCGTCTTACCGCGCCAGGCGCGCAGGTCTGTGCGGAAGACCCCTTTCTCCCATTGGGTCGTCACGTTGTCGCGGCAGAGCACGTAGCCTTCGACGAATTCATCGTCGATCACCAGCCAGACAGAATCCGGCGTGTTGGTCGTGCTGCAGTCGGTCTCTCGCGATTGAATCCAGAAATAGAAATACAGATAGAAAGACGGCGCGTTGGACGGGATGGTGATCTGCTGCCACAAGACGCTCACCTCGTCGTCCAGACCGCCGAGCCAGGCCAGGTATTGGCCGCCGTGAGCATCCACATTGGCGACATCATCGCTGGTGACGATTAGCCGGTAGCCGTTGGAAGAATACTCGTTCCAGTCGCCGTTGTCGCCTAGCTCAAAGCCCGGATTCTTCAGGACGGGCAGGCCGCCGGCCGGTGGCGTCGGCGTAGCTGACGGCCGTGGTGTGGCTGTTGCCGTGGGCGTCGGACCGGGACGAGTCGGTGTGACCGTCGGAACCGGGGCCGTGGGGTAATCAGCCTTAATCGTATAGGGTTGATTGGGGTTGAAGTTTTTTTCCGTGTCCACAAAGACATAAACGAGATAGGTGCCGGGCGTGGCGCTGCTATATTCCAGGCGATAATCTGCCGGAGAGGTATCGATCGCCAGCATGTCTCGCTGGCCGGCGCGCCGCAGTTGCACCTGCCCGCCATCCACCGCATGCCCCTTCACCTCGACAGTGATCTTGCCGGATTTGGTCACGGCCAATGAAAAGATATCCCAGGCATCATTGGGATAGGCGGTGTAGGTGAAGCCCGGTCGCAACGGGCCGTTGGCCTGGGCAGTAGCGTTATTCGGTTCTGATTCTTTCGGGCCGGGGAAGTACGGGTCAATCACGCCCGGTTTCAGAATAACCGGCAGGAACGTCTGGCGCTGTCCTTGAGCGACAACCAGACCGATAGCGCCGGCAACCAACAGCGATGCAATCCATAACAGGATCGCCCGGCGGACATAGGTGCGGTTCATGGCTTTACCCTCCACCTGGCAGTATAAAATAGAGAGGGACTTCCTGACTAGTGACGAAGATCACATATCCCGGAAGGGTTTTTCTGAAGTCGAGTCGGTGTACGGGTCAGGCAACCGGGAAAGGACTTATCGGATACCTGGAGCTTTGGACTGACCCTGTGTGCCCAAGAGGGCGAAGCGGCCGCGGGATGATCCTGTTCTTCATGGCGCACCAGATCGCGCCGCCGCTTAACCCATACCCAATTAAACGGTTTGGCCGACAACTAAATGGTTCTCTCGCTATATTTAGAAACTCGGTTCCTAGCCCTGTACAGTTTAGACCCAAGGAAAAAGAAACCGAGTTTCTTGGCGAGAAGACCACTAAAACACCTTGATTATCCGGATAAATCACTTTACCCGGACGGCAACAAGGATTACAATAAGGTATGATGACCGATCGAACCGTCGGTCGCTACGTCATCAAAAAAGAGATCGGCCAAGGGGGTATGGCCACGGTCTACCTCGCTTCTGATCCCCGATTCGAGCGCGACGTCGCGATCAAAATCCTGCCGTCCCACTTTCTCCATGATATCCGCTTTCGTGCCCGATTCGAGCGCGAAGCCCGCATCGTTGCCGGCTTGCAACACCCGGCTATCGTCCCCGTCTATGACTTCGGCGAAGACCAGGGCCAGCCCTACCTGGTGATGGCCCTCATGACCGGTGGCTCATTGGAGGAACGGCTACGCGAGGAACCTCTGTCGCCAATCGAGATCGACCGTATCATTGGCCGCCTCGCCCCGGCGCTGGATGCCGCTCACAAACGGGGCGTCATCCACCGCGATCTGAAGCCGGGCAACATCCTCTTCGACCAGTGGGACGAACCTTACTTGACTGATTTCGGCATCGTCAAATTGACCGAGGGTGATGCGACCATGCTGACGACCACCGGTGGGATCATCGGCACGCCGGCCTACATGAGCCCCGAACAGGTCCAGGGCATCGAGATCGACGGACGCAGCGACATCTATGCCCTGGGTGTCATCCTCTTCCAGATGCTGACCCGCCAGTTGCCCTATAACGCGACGACGCCCATCGGCCTGGCGTACAAGCATGTCATCGAGCCAATCCCGCAGTTGCAATTGCTCAAGAACGATCTACCCGACAGCTATCAGGCGGTGATCGACAAAGCGATGGCCAAGCAACCGGCCGATCGCTACCAGACAGCGGGGGAAATGGCCAAGGAACTCCATCGCGTGGTCAATGGCACAGAACCGCAGCTCGGCATACCGGTCATGGCGCCGGTCGGGCCGACTGTGGCCGTGACCCCGGAGCGAGCAAGCCCCACCCCGGCGGTGACAACACCAGTTTCCGTTCAAAAGCCGGCAACGCCTCGCGTGCAGGAACCGACCGCCCAAATTGCGAATCTGGCGAGCAAGCCCGACCTGACCGAGTCGGAGACGGCCGTGCTGTCGCCCTCGGCAAGCCGGCGTCGCGGGCTGCCGATCTGGGTTTGGGGGCTACTGGCTTTGTTGCTTGTCGGCGGCGGTTTTGCCCTTTTCCAGCTATTCGGCGCGGCCGACACAAATGAAGAACTGACACCCGCGGCAGTTGTCGCCGGGGCTGCCGGCGGCGGCCATGTCAAAGCCACGGCGACCCTCCCGGCCACTGCGGTTGCCAATCCTGTCGGCGTCGCCGGACAGGCTCAGATGGCGGCCACGGAAAGAGCGACCTCGGCACCGGCCGCTTCGCCCTTGCCGACGGTGATCGTTGAAACGCCGCAGACCGCGTTAGCCAGCCGCGAGGCGGCCACGGCCGCACCGGTCAAGACGGCCGCTGTGATCGTCACCGACACGCCGGTCACGCCGCAGGTGCGCGTGATCCCGGCGTCGGTCAATATCCGCAGCGGTCCGGGTACGGCGTATGCCGCCGTTAGCCGGGCTGAGCAAGGCGATATCCTCGACGTGATCGGCCGGAACGAACAGGTCACCTGGTACAACATCGTGAAGGACGACGAACGCGGCTGGATCGCCGCCGATGTCGTTGAGCCGTTAGATGAGGCCGCCCTATCGACTGTGCCGGTGGCCGGCACGATTCCCGCCCCGCCGCCCACAGCCACCTCGCTGCCGACGGCTACTCCGCTGCCGCCAACCGCGCCGCCGGTTGCGACCCAACCACCCGGTGGTGGGGATGAGGAACCGGCCCCCCCCCCGCAGCCGACTGAGCCGCCAACGCCGGCCCCACCGCCGGATTAGACCTTTGTGTTATCGGCTATAAGGTCTCGCTGTCCAAACTTCCACTCGCTTGGTTACCACAAAAAACGGAGCCGGTAAATCCCGGCTCCGTTTGTTTAACCTGCCTGGTCTTCATCTCACCTTTCGTTGAGCAAGCCGTGCTGCTCGTAGAACCGGGCCATGGCTACCCAACGAGCGGCCATGTTGTCGGCCGCCTGTTCGTAGTTGAAGGCGTCGCGGGTCAAGAGGCCGTTTTTCTCGTAGAACTTGGCCATCGCCACCCAGCGGGCGGCCATGTTGTCGGCCGCCTGCTCGTAGTTGAAAGCGTCGCGGGTCAGCAGGCCGTTCTTCTCAT
>Ga0114939_10003442_pt1 | contig 11081 bp, 7 predicted proteins | sample AshMeaCrysSpring_FD_87196 | JGI IMG/M metagenome (GOLD analysis project Ga0114939, IMG submission 87196) | Groundwater microbial communities from Big Spring, Nevada to study Microbial Dark Matter (Phase II) - Ash Meadows Crystal Spring | ecosystem: Environmental > Aquatic > Deep subsurface >... | reverse complement strand
GCCACCGCGGCCCTGACGAGGCAGCACCCGGCGCGCGACCCCCAAGCTGGCCGAGGGCATCCCCTGGGTAGCGGTCGGCGCCTGCCGTGGCCGGGGGTGGCAGGTGACCGCCTTGTTGGACCGGGGGGATCCCCCAGGCCATGCCGCGGGACCTCAACGCCAGCCGTTTCACCACCCCGCCGGATGCTGGACCGACAGCCGACCGCCATCGCGACCCCGCCGCCGAGCTTCGCTATACTCTGCGCCATTCAGAGGCGCCGGCATGCTCGGCTGGCTCCCCCCTCGTTGCCATTGCTAGTGCCGGCACCGGGGGTTGCGGGGACGGCGACGGTCATGGTGTCCGACGCCCTGGGTTGTCAAACCAATGGCTCAGGTGTCTGCGAGGCATCCCATGGGGCCACCGGCCGGTATCAGGAAAGGGCATGAAGCTCCATCTGGAGGTGACAAGCTGCCGAGGTCTGCCGCCCGAGCAGCCAGCGGGTCTTCGCGTCGGGAGCGGGGTCTATACCTTGGGGCGCAGCCCCGAGAGCGACTTTGTGCTGAGCGATCCTGAGCGTCAGGTCTCCAGCTGCCATGCGCGTATCGAGGTCCGTGACGATGGGGTCTGGCTCACGGATCAGAGCACCAACGGCACCTTCCTCAACCAGTCCGCGGACCGATTGCCGCCCGGTCAGCCGGTGCCGCTCCACGACGGGGATACCCTCACAATCGGTTCCTACGAGGTCGCGGTCTGGATCGAGGCGGATGCCCTCGGGCCGCCGCCCGAGCCCTTGGTGTTGGACGAGGAGGTCTTGCCGGGGATGGGGCATCCCGAGGCCGCGCCCGACATCATGGACCTGCTCGGTGGGAGCGGCGGGCAACCTGCGGCGCACGCGCAGGGCCAGACCGGTGACCCTTTCGCCGACGCCCACGCGATGGACGCCTTTCTCACGGGGCCTGCGTCCATGGACGAGGGACCTCGGCCGGCCGAGTCTCGACCGACCCCGGTGGAGCACGTCTTCTTTCGCCCCCCCCAGACGCAGGCGATCCCCGACGGGTATGACCTCCTTAGCGACGAGTTGCCAGCGCCAACCGATACCCCGGTCGCGACGCCGCGCCCTGAGCCTTTACCCCAGCCTGCATCCCTGGTGGCGCCGCGGCAGTCCCCCCCAGGTGAGGCGGGACTCCCTCCCGGGGCAGTGGTGGACCTGAGCCTAGACCAGGGGTTCCCGCCTGGGGTCACCGCGACCACGCAGCAACCTGAGGCCGAGCTGAAGCGCAGTGCTGAGCCCTTGCCCCACCCGTCGGAGACCGCCGATGCGGTAACCCCGCGGCCACCGCTCGCCCCGCGGGTCCAGGCGCAGGCCGAGCCATCGCCAGGGTCGATGCCCCAACCCACTCCGACGCCGCCGGCCACTGACCTCCTGGCGGCCTTCCTCGCTGGCCTCGGTGGGGTGGACGCGTCACAGGTCGGGGATCCCGCCAGCTTCCTGCGAGAGGCCGGCACCCTGCTGTACGCGGTCACCGCTGGCCTCACCGCGACCATGATGGCCCGCGCCCATTTCAAGAGCGAGCTGCGCCTGGGGGTCACTACCATCAGACGCGCCGAGAACAACCCTTTCAAGTTCTCGGTGAGCCCAGAGGAGGCCATCGAGCGTCTGCTGCTGCGCCAGAATCCGGCCTTCATCCCCGCACCGGAGGCGGCCCGCGAGGCCTTCGACGACATTCAGGCGCACGAAATGGCCATGATTGCCGGGCTGCGTGCGGCCCTGCGCGCACTGCTCGCCCGCTTCGAGCCGAGCGTCCTGGAGGCTCGCCTTGACCCCGCCTCTGGCCTCGACAAATTGCTGCCCATGGCGCGCAAATCGCGCTACTGGGATCAGTTCACGCAGACCTATGGTCAGGTCGCCGCGGACGCGGCCGAGGACTTCATGCAACTCTTCGGCGAGGCCTTCTCGCGCGCCTACGAGGATCAGATCCTCCGTTTGGCCCAGGCCCGCGGGCGCCGGGCGAGCTAGACGCGGCCCATGGCGCGCATGCGATGGCTGGGTGGGCCCGATGACCCCCGCGCCCCTGTGGCTCGCAATCGGAGAGGATTGCCTGGATGATAGTGGTCGCCTGCGACCAACAAACCGTCCTGCGGCCCAGGCCGATCTTCTCGGCAGGACGATTGGCAGGGCACATAACACCCGACCAGCCGAGCCGGCGCGGCCGGGGGACTTGACGCAATTGAGACCGGGGTAAGCCGCATGGAATCATCGATCCGAGTCAGCCGGGTGCTCCTCCGCTTAGCCGTGGCGATCGCCCTCACGGCACTTGTCGCCTGCGGCGGGAAGCCGCCGAAGGAGGATAAGCCCCCGATCCCGGCTGCGGCGCCGATGTTGCGGGTCAACGTGACGGCTGCGGCGGACGCCAACCGTAGCCCTGGCGGCCAGGCCCTGCCTATCGTGGTGCGCCTCTACGAGCTCAAGGCCCGGGGGGCCTTCAGCGGGGCAGATTTCTTCAGTCTCTACGACCGAGAGGCCAAGACCCTCGGCGGCGAGCTGATTGCCCGGGAGGAGCTGACCCTGTCACCCGGTCAGACGCGCCAGATCGTCAAGCCTCTGGATCCCCAGGCCCGCTATCTGGGTGTCCTCGGGGCCTTCAGGGACATCGACCGCGCGGCCTGGCGGTCCCTGGTGCCGCTGGCGGACGGCAGGGACAACGCGATCGATGTCAGGGTTGGCGCCAAGGCCATCCAGGCCGAGCTGCGCTGAGGGGCGGTTCCATGGCCTGGGACAATCGGGTGCTGTGGTCGGAGGGGCTGTTCCTACAGCCACATCACTTTCAACAGCACGATCGCTACCTGGAACGGCTGACCCGCGCCCAGGCGGGGATCGGCACCCCCTATCCCTGGGGGCTGACACGGCTCGCCATTGACCAGGACCTGCTGGGACTCGGCAAGGTCGCAGTCACGGACTGCGCCGGTATCCTGCCGGACGGCACCCCCTTCGACGCGCCGACCAGCGATCCCCTGCCGCCGCCCCTTGACCTCGGGGATGACGCCGCGGGTCAGATCATCTACCTGGCCCTGCCTCTGGGTCGGGCCGGGGCCACAGAGAGCGGCGGCCCCGACGCCCGCGAGACCATGCTGCGCTATCGGGCCGGCGAGCTCACGGTACGGGACAACACAGTAGGTCCTGGGACCGAGACACTGATGGAGGTCGGACGTCTGGACCTGCGCCTGCTGCGCGAGCGGGACAGCCGGGACGGATTTGCCTGCTGCGGTCTGGCGCGGGTGCTGGAATGTCGAGCAGATCGGCAGGCGATCCTCGATGCCGGCTATATTCCTCCCTGTATCGACTATCGGGCCTCCAGTCGACTCGCGGCGTTCAGCGACGAGCTCCAGGGGCTGCTCCACCGGCAGGCCGAATCGAGGGCGGGGCGCGTGCGCGGCGTAGGCCGCGGCGGTGTATCGGACTGGGCGGATTTCCTCCTGCTGCAGCTCATCAATCGGGCCGAGCCCCTGGTCACCCATTTGGCACGAATCCAGGGTCTCCACCCAGAGCACCTGTACCGTGTGCTGCTGGCGCTCGCCGGGGAGCTGGCCACCTTTGCCAGCGACGCCAAGCGGCCGCCGGATTTCCCCGCCTACAGGCACGACGATCTGGAGGCCACCTTTAACCCCGTGGTCGATCGGTTGCGGGAGTACCTCAGTCGGGAAACGGTGGAACGAGCCATACCTATCCCCATTCAGGAGCGGAAATTTGGCTTTCGCGTCGCCCTGGTACCAGACCATTCGCTGCTTGCCACCGCCCGCTTTGTGCTTGCCGCCCAGGCCCAGGTGGACTCTCAGATGCTGCGTAACCGGTTCCCCGCCCAGATGAAGATCGGGCCGATCGCCAAGATCCAGGAGCTGGTCAAGCTGGCCCTGCCGGGGATTGCGCTCCGGCCCATGCCGACCGCCCCGCTGGAGATTCCCTATCATGCGGGGTTTGATTATTTCGAGCTCGACCACACCAGCGAATTCTGGACGCAGCTTGCCGGCAGCGGCGGTTTTGGTCTGCACATCGGCGGTGAGTTCCCCGGTCTCCAACTCGAGCTCTGGGCGATTCGGGAATAGGCCGTGACCATAGACGACCCCTTCTTCAGTCCCGAGGACGCGGGCCCCACCGTGGTTCGTCCGATGCCTGGTGGCCGCAGGCCGACGGGGGCGCCGCCCGGCACCCCCCCTGGCCCGACGCCACGACCCGGCCCGCCCATGGGCGCCCCGCTGCCCGAAGAAGCGGACCGCAGCACCGCGCTGCCCGCCTCAACGACCGACAACCCCCTGGTGGCCTGCGCCTCGAATCTGCTCACGGTGGCCAGGCAACTGCGAGGGACCGCCTCGCATCCGGACCCGCAGGGGCTGCGCGAGCGCTTGATTGGTCAAATGCGCGAGTTCGAGCAGTGTGTGCGGGCCAAGGGGTTGACCGACCCGGTGGTCTTGCCGGCGCGCTATGTCCTCTGCGCCCTGGTTGATGAGTCGGTGCTGGACACCCCTTGGGGCAGCCAGAGCGTCTGGGCCAAGCGGGGGCTGCTGATCAGCTTCCACAATGAGACCTGGGGTGGCGAGAAGTTCTACGACGCACTCGAGCGCCTGCAGGCCTTCCCGAGCGGCAATCTGCACCTGCTCGAGCTCATGTATTTGTGTCTCTCCCTGGGCTTCGAAGGCCGCTACCGGGTGCGCGACGGCGGCCGCGACCAGTTGGAGCGGGTGCGCGAGCAGCTCTTCCAGACCATTCGCACCCAGCGGGGCGACCCGGAGCCAGAGCTCTCGCCCCATTGGCGGGGCGTCACGGAGCATCGCGATCCGCTCATCCACCAGCTCCCCCTGTGGGTCTTCGGCGGCCTGGCGGGTCTGCTGCTGCTCGGGCTCTTCGCGGCATTCACGTTTGCCCTGAGCCGCGATTCCGACCCCGTATTTCTGTCGCTCAGCGCCCTGGACAAGCGACTCCCGTCCACCCCAGAGCGTCCCGTTACCCAGATCCCTCGGCCAGAGCCCCCGCCGATCGCCCCTGTGGCGCAGGGTCAGCCGGCGGCACCGCCGATCACGTTGGCTAGCCTGCTCGCGGACGACATTGCCGCCGATCGCATCGAGGTCGTGGATCGCCCCGAGGGTCAGACCGTCATCATCCGAGGCGATGGACTCTTCGCCTCGGCACGGGACAGACTCCAGCCCAACTTCCTGCCCCTGATCCGGCGTATTGGGGCCGCCCTCGGGCAACTGCCGGGACGAGTGCTGGTGACGGGCCACTCGGACAGCGCCCCCATTAAGAGCCTCAAATTCCCGTCTAACTGGCACCTATCCCAGGCCCGTGCGGATTCTGTCATGGCGCTCCTGACCGAGGTCACCGGTGAGCCTGGGCGCTTCGTCGCCGAGGGCCGCGCCGACACCGAGCTGAGCGTTCCGGAGAACCCACGGGATGCGAGAAATCGCCGGGTGGAGGTCACCCTCATGCCGGAGCGCAGCGGCACCTCCGCCCAGCCGGGGGCACCCGCATCATGAGACGCCTGCTCGGCATACTTGGTGCGCGCTGGTTCCTGACCCTGATCGGTACCGCCGCGCTGGCCACCTTGGTCTGGTTCGTCGGACCGCTGTTCGCTTTTGCCGGGCGCGCACCCCTGGCCGCAGAGGCGGCGCGCTGGTGGGTCATCGGTACCCTCTTCGCCGTCTGGGCCCTAATCCAGATCGTCTCGGCAATTGTGGCGCGGCGCCGCAACCGCCGGCTCATGGAACAGCTCGCCGCTGGGCCAGAGCCGGCCCCAGATCCGGCGCGGATTGCCTCGCAGGAGGAGGTTGAGACCCTGCGCCAGCGCTTCGACGCGGCCATGCAGGTGCTGAAGGCCAGCGAGGGCCGGCGCCGGCTTGGCGGGCAGTGGGTCTACCAGCTCCCCTGGTACCTGATCATCGGGCCCCCCGGCTGCGGCAAGACCACGGCCCTGGTCAACTCCGGGCTGCGCTTCCCGCTGGCCGAGCAATTCGGGCAGGACGCCATCCACGGCATCGGCGGCACCCGCAACTGCGACTGGTGGTTCACCGACGAGGCGGTGATCCTGGACACTGCGGGTCGCTACACGACCCAGGACAGCTACTCGGAGGTGGACAGCGCCGCCTGGGCGGGTTTCCTCGGCCTGCTGAAGAAGCACCGGCCGCGGCGGCCAATCAACGGCGTGCTGGTGGCAATCAGCCTGTCGGACCTGCTCCAGCAGTCCCAGGCGGAGCGTGACGCCCACGCCCGTGCCATCCGGGCTCGCGTCCAGGAGCTCTACACGACATTCAAGATCCGCTGTCCGGTCTATGTCCTCTTGATGAAAGCGGATCTGGTGGCCGGTTTCACGGAGTTCTTCGCGGACCTCGGCGAGGAGGGCCGGGCGCAGGTCTGGGGCATGACCTTCCCCTACGATGCCGCTGGGCCGCTCCCAGCGGCGGCGTCGCCCCCCACCATCCGAGACGCCGGTCCGTCCCTCGGCGCCGGGACCCCGGGAGCGGGCGCTGGGCCCCTCACGGCCTTCGCCTCCGAGCATCGTGGCCTGGTGGAGCGATTGGACCAGCGCCTACTCGCGCGCATGCAGCAGGAGCGTGACCCTGGCAAGCGCGCCTTGGTATTCAGCTTCCCGCGCCAGTTCGGGTCGCTGGGCGAGGCCCTGGGCCAATTCCTGGATGCCGCCTTCGCCCCGAGCCGGTTCGAGGCGCAGCCCCTGGTGCGGGGCGTCTACTTCACCAGCGGCACCCAGACCGGGACCCCGATCGACCGTGTGCTGGGGGCCATCGCCGCCAATTTCGGCTTGGGGCGCCAGGGTCCGTCGCCATTCAAGGGTACGGCCAAGAGCTTTTTCGTCACCCGGCTGCTGCGGGATGTCGTCTTCCCGGAGGCGGGGCTCGCCGGTCTTGATCCGCGCCGGGAGTTTCGGCGGCTTTGGCTGCGTCGGGGCGCCTACGCCGGTGCCGCCGCAATCGCCCTCCTGGCCGCAGCCGCCTGGACCACCAGCTATTCCCGCAACCGGTCTTACGTCGCGCAGGTGGCGGCGTCGGCCGCTGACATGGAGCGCCGGATCGAGGCCCTGACGCCGCAGGATCGCGACCCGCTTGGGGTTCTGCCCATGCTGGATGCAGCGCGGGCCATTCCCGGCGGCTACGCTGATCGGGGCAAGGGCGCGCCCTGGTCCATGGGTCTTGGGCTCTACCAGGGAGATAAGCTCGGCTCACAGGCGGTGCGAGCCTACCGCCGGCTGCTTCACAAGGCCTTGCTGCCTCGGGTCATGCTCAGGTTGGAGGACCAGATTCGCCAGGGGGCAGGAGATCCCGAGTATCTCTATGACGCCCTGCGCATCTACCTGATGCTAGATGATCCGGTCCGCTACAACCCGGAGGCGGTCCAGCTTTGGGTCACCCGTGACTGGGAACGCAGTCTGCCTCGGGGAACGACCAAGGAGCAGCAGGATGCCCTGCGCGGACACCTGGCAGCACTGCTCGATGAATCTCCGCGTCCATTGCCGCTGGTTCTGGACGGCGCGCTGATCCAGGGTGCCCGGGAGGTCCTCAACAATGCGCCCCTGGCCAGTCGAATCTACGGTCGCCTCCAGCGGGAGGGCATCGGCGGCAACCTGCCCGATTTCACCATCGCCGGGGCGGCGGGGGACCTGGCCACGCTGGTCTTGACCAGGCCGAGCGGCAAGCCGATGACCCAGGGGGTTCCCGCCCTCTACACCTACGCCGGTTACCACCGTGGATTCGATGCCGCCGCGGCGCGCCTGATCGGCGCCGCGGCCGAGGAAGCCTGGGTGCTCGGGCCCGAGGCCCAGGTGATGCCCGGTACCGACCGGGCCGAGCGCCTGGTCCGTGAGGTTCGCGACCGCTACCTGACGGACTATGTGGAGCAGTGGGACGGGTTGCTCAAGGATATCGGTCTCGTCGCCGCGAGGGACATCCAGCATGCGGCCGAGATTGCCCGTATCCTCTCAGACCCCAAGGACTCACCGCTGCGCCGGTTGTTGTCGGCCGCCGCAAACGAAACCGAGCTGGACCGTCCGGTGGAGGCTGGGGCCGGTCTCGATACGCTGGCCGAACAGGGGGTCAGTGTGCTCCAACAGGCCTCCGCGGCGGTTGGCGGGCTGCGGCAGCGGGTGGAACGTTATTTCGGCGACGGGCAGACCGTGACCGTACCGGCCCAGGAGTCCCCCGAGACCTATGTCAGCCGCCGCTTCGCCTGGCTGCGCGATCTGGTGCGGGGCAGTGGGGACAAACCTGCACCCGTCGATGGAGTACAACAGCAGCTCGCCCAATTGCAGCTTCACCTGAGCTCCATCGCCGCCGCCGAGGCCACCGGGCGCAGTACCCTGGCCGCCGGTGAGGGCAAGGAGATCCAGGGGGCTCGGCAGGCCGCGGCTCAGTTGCCGCAGCCGGTAGGCGGGCTTCTCGCCACCCTGGCCCAGGACAGCGCGACCCTGGTGGCGGGCGGTGCCAGGGCAAGGCTCAATAACCTCTGGACCTCCCAGGTACTGCCCTTTTGCCGGGAGGCGATCAACGGCCGTTATCCCTTCGAGCGGGGGAGTCGCCAGGACACGACGCCTGCCGATTTTGCCCGGCTGTTCGGACCGGGGGGGCTTCTGGATACCTTTTTCTCTGAGCATCTGAGTCAAGTAGCCGATACTACCCGTCGTACCTGGCGCTGGGCGAGCGGCACCGGCATCCCTGACGCCGTGCTGGTCCAGTTCCAGCGGGCAGCCACCATCCGGGAGGCATTCTTCCAGGGTGGCGGCAAGACCCCGGCGGTGACTTTCCAGCTCACGCCAACCCGCATGGACGCTGGGGTAAGCCAGTTCATCCTCGACATCGGCGGTCAGATCGTCGACTACCGGCACGGCCCGTCGAACGCCCAGAGCCTGCAATGGCCATCGCCGGAGGGCATCGGCCGGGTGCGCCTGGTCTTCGTTGGCTTGGAGGGCAAGGAGTCGAGTGTCACAGAAGAGGGGCCCTGGGCCTGGTTTCGCATGCTCGACCGCGCCCGGATGCAAGCCACGGCCCAGGATGAGCTGTTCAAGGTCCAGTTCTCCTTGTCCGGCATGTCGGCGGCCTTCGACCTGCGGGCCGCGAGCGTGCGCAACCCCATCCGGCTCGACGAGCTGCGCGGATTCCGCTGTCCGGAGCGGCTGTGAGCGCCCCGGCATGACCCAGCGCAACACCGCCTCCGATGGCGCCAGTGCGGGCTTCTATGGCAAGCTGCCGAGCCTGGGCGACTTTGTCGCCCGCCGCTTGCCGGCCCGGTTCCTACAGCCATGGGACCTCTGGCTCCGGGAGTCGGTTGCCGCAAGCCAAGGCCAGCTTGGCCAGGAATGGCTTGAGCATTATCTGACCAGCCCACTGTGGCGATTCGTGCTCAGCCCAGGGATTGCCGGGCAGACCGGCTGGGCCGGTGTCCTGATGCCGAGCGTCGATCGCGTCGGGCGGTATTTCCCGCTGACCCTCGCCTGCCCCCTGTCACCCGACACCAATCCCTTCCGGCTGTTGTGCACCGCGGACTGGTTTGAGCGTACCGAGGCCATTGCGCTCTCGGCCCTGGCCGAGGGGTTCGACCTGAGCGACTTCGACAGCCGGGTGCTTGGCCTTGGGCCCGTGCAGCCCCAGGCCCCAACCAGCGCCACGGTGGCGGTGGAGTCCGGGGTGCAGAATGCCTGGCAGGTCGAGGTTCCCTCGGTGGCCCAACTCCCACAGGCCTGTCAGGTCCTCCTGGGGCGTGCCCTCGATGAGCTCTTCTTTGCTTACAGCCTGTGGTGGACCTCCGGGTCGGAACGGGTCGCCCCGTCGCTGCTGGCCAGTCAGGGTCTGCCTGCCCCAGATGGCTTCGTCGGACTCCTCGCCGGAGACTGGGACAGCCGCGGCTGGCAGCGGCTCGGTCCAACCTGATGGTTGCATCGGCGAGGCATGGGCCCGCATCCCTGCTGCGGTGGGTGTCTGCCGGTGCCACCGACAAGGGTGCTGTCCGAACCGTCAACCAGGATGCCTACCTGAACCGGCCGGACCTCGGGCTATGGGCCGTGGCGGACGGCATGGGAGGCCATAGTGACGGCGCCTTGGCTAGCCAGGCCATCGTCGCCGGGCTGGGGCTGCTGTCCCACCCAAAGCGGTTGGGCTCGGCCGCCAGGGAGGTCCGTGCGATCCTGCGCCAGGTCAATCAGGACCTCTTGGACCTGGCGGGGAACCTTCGCACGGAGGACCTCATCGGAAGCACGGTCGTCGTATTGCTCGCGGTCGGTGGACACTGCGCCGTCCTCTGGGTGGGTGACAGCCGCGCCTATCGCTTGCGTGACGGCGCCCTGACCCAGCTGACCACCGATCACAGCCATACCCAGGCCTTGGTCGATGCGGGCGCGCTGCTCCCCGAGCAGTCGCAGGGACACCCGTTGTCGAACGTATTGCTGCGCGCCGTGGGTAGCGAGGACCATCTGGATGTCGACGGCCAGATCGACCGCATCCGAGCCGGCGACCGCTATCTCCTGTGCAGTGACGGGTTGTACCGGGAGCTTGACCCGCAGACGATGGTGGCCATCCTAGGCACATCTGAGCCCGACCGGAGTGCGGAATCCCTGGTCCAACAGGCCTGTCAGCGAGGCGGCAGGGACAATGTGACCGTTGTGGTCGTTGACTTCGCCGCCCGTCAGGCTGCCCAGGAGCCGTAGCTACCCCCTGCCATTAGGGCGCCTCCAGCGCCAACGGCGTCGTTTGGCGTTTGCCTCGCAGACCAGGCGCCGTTAGCATCCGGGCTTTTACGCCGGAAGCCCCAATGACCGAAACTCTGCGTATCGCCACCCGCAAGTCGCCCCTCGCGCTGTGGCAGGCCGAGCATGTTGCCCAACTCCTGAGGAGCACTAACCCGGGGCTCAGTGTCGAGATCGCTGGGATGACTACCCGTGGCGATCGGATCCTCGATGCGCCGCTGGCCAAGGTCGGTGGCAAGGGCCTGTTCGTCAAGGAGTTGGAGCAGGGCATGCTCGAGGGACGAGCGGACATCGCCGTGCACTCCATCAAGGACGTCCCGGTGGATTTTCCAGCGGGTCTGCACCTGTCGGTCATCCTGGAGCGT